>Ga0307505_10000543_pt1 | contig 40727 bp, 27 predicted proteins | sample 23_S_MG_FD_202183 | JGI IMG/M metagenome (GOLD analysis project Ga0307505, IMG submission 202183) | Soil microbial communities from Populus trichocarpa stands in riparian zone in the Pacific Northwest, United States - 23_S | ecosystem: Environmental > Terrestrial > Soil > Riparian zone > Trees...
ACGATCTGCGACTCGGTGAACTTGGACTTTTTCATGGCAATCGTCAGGCTCCCATCCTGTCATAATTGCCCGCTTTTCTCTATTTTATTTTGGCCGTGTTTTTCGGGAGGACGTCACGTTGATAACTGGTAGTTTCCTCCGTAGTGCATCAGTTTGAAATTGCGCCGAAGGCGTTCGCCCAAACACGCCGAAGGCGTTCGCCCAAACACGCCGAAGGCGTTCGCCCAAATACGCCGAAGGTGTCCGCCGAAATACGCCGAAGGCGTTCGCTAATTTCAGCCCAAGGTTGAAGCGCAGCGACAACCTTGGGACAGATCACAAAAGATAGTCATTCAACCCTGAAAGGGTTCGCCAACTGCCTAACCCTTTCAGGGTTGATCGCGATTTTGATTTTGTTTCCCCGGGGTTCTCGCGAATGCTCGAACCCTGGGCTGAAATTAGCGAACGCCTTCGGCGTAATTTCAAACTGATGCACTACCGTTTCCTCGCGTCGCTATGATCGCTAGTTGTAATATGCTTCGCTGAGGTAACAGCGATGACACGCACAATATCACTTACCGCAGTCCTTTTGATTTCTTTGTTGAGCCTCGAGGCTTTCGCACAAGAGACAGGCCCACGTCCCAAGCGAGCGCGTGTGCCGGAGGATTATCAGGCCGGCACACTGAAGGAACTCGCAGCGAAAGCGACCGGCGCTGAAAGCATCGGCAACAAAGAAGAAACCATGGTGATCGATCCCGATCTCTCGCCGACGCGTGTCAGAGCGACGTACGCTGGATTAACAGCTCGCATTCCCGACGCCAAAGCGGAACTTGTCCGTCAATGGGCTCTCCGTTACGCCGGGGCACCTGAAACGTACAAGAGATACGAGGTAGATGTAGCGTTCAAAGAAGATGGAATTGATTACTGGCTTACGTTCAGCAAAAAAACTCTCGACTCTTTTTGGAAAGCAGACGTTTTGAATAAACCTGTCGACCTGTTTCTGATCAAGATGGGGGCGATCAAGCAAGGTGACAAATGGACGCCAGTGCTTCTTGTTGAGAGTTTTCAAGAAGCCAAATGAGGGCCACCTAATGCATTTTGAACGGGCCGCCATGGGCCTCCGGTTCTAATTCAGGACGGCTGGAATCCTGCACCACCTCGTGCATTTCCAACACATTCGACCGTGAAAACGCTTCCTTCGGTAGCGAGCCTGACTGCGCATGCCCTTTCACAAACGCATCAGAGCGCACCCAGTTGAGGAAGTCCTGGCGGGTATTCCAGACAGTAAAAACCACATAAGGATCACCTTCATTGACCGGGCGGAGAACCTGGTTTGAAATAAAACCAGGCATTTGGTCCACCAGCATTGCACGGTCACGAAACCTCTGCTCGAAGGCCTCGGCATATTCCTGCGATACATAAATGCGGTTGGCAACAGTAATCACGGCGCGGTTCCCCCTTTGTTTTCCACTGTGGATGATAGCACCTCGCCTGCTCACTCGTCGGACGACGGCTTCGAGCGCAATCGTTTAATTTGTGAACGCCGTGCCTTTTCTTCAAGTGTGCGGTTCCTGGCGCTACGCGAGACCCGCGTAGGGATGCGTGTGGCAGGACGATAGTTCAACTGCGCGACCTTCTTCCGAAGCCGCTCTAGACAGAGCGCCTTATTCCGGTGTTGACTACGTTCCTGCTGTGAGGTGACGACAACACCCGAAGGCATGTGCCGCAGCCGAACTGCGCTTTCCGTCTTGTTAACATGCTGCCCTCCCGGTCCACTGGAACGGAAGGTCTCGACCTCACATTCACGGAGTAAGTCTTCGTCTGATTCAGGGAGTATAATCATTCCGGCTTCACACTAGCGAAAGTGGGCAGAACAATTATGAGCATACCTGTCAACATGCATGGCGCGCGAATGGCGCTCAACCGGAACCCGGAACTTCGTCAGTGGGCGGAACAATGGTTAAAGAGTAAAGAGCGAAGCGTTGCCGGAACTATGACCGATGAGGAGTTCGAAAAGCACTGGCTCTACGTTCGGCCTGAGAGAATGCACGAGGGCGCACTGGAAGCAGTGAGCGCGTACCAGCAGGACCACACAGGTTAGTTTTGTCCCCTGAAACACTTCTCTTGACACTCCTTAGAGGTGAGGATTCTTGGGTAAGTCCACTATATCGTAACCGACTGCTCTGAGCTTTAGGCGAAGACTCTCAGCAGGAGGCTCTTTAAAAATAACAGCGCCGATATGGTTTTGGACGCTTAGTCCCAATTTGCACAACAACTCATTTTTAAAGATCTCTCGCCGTGTCTTCTTTAGCAACTCACCATTTTCATCAAAGTTCTCAAACTCAACACCTTCGATGTAGACGTCGTGGAATCGTTTAAAAGCGACGGCCGGTAGGTATAGACCCAAAGCACACTTTTGGATCTCCCTTTCTGACACGTTGTAGACGTAATTACCAACCGGTTCATAGTTCCCGGTGTCGGGGTGAGGTATTGGCCGGCCTAACGCTTTCTTCAGATGGTTCTTTAAAGACTGAAGAATGCGCCGCGGCACGGGACTGGGCAACCAGTCTGCAGGCTCGATCAAAACAACCGCTTTCTTGCTCACGCGAATCATTTCATACAAAGCGATCATGGGACGTGGGAAATGATGATACGACTCCTTGCAGACAGAAAAATCGTAGGAACAATCTGGAAACGAAAGTGACTCCGCATTCTCTCGTCGATAGTCGTTGATTAATCCATGTTCTTTCGAGAGCTGCAACAGTGAGACGTTTATATCAACCGGGAGCGCGTCGCTCCCTCTCTTCTGCACGTACCTGGAAGCCGTACCGTAAGTGCCGTCTCCTACCGTCAACCAATCTGCACCGCTGAATTCCTCCAAAAAAGGATCCAGCAGGCGGAACATCCTGAGGTGTCGCCAAAGATCCACGGTTCCACTCTCAAACCAGTTCCTGTACATCTCAAGCTGCATGGTCTTTTGTTGAGTGTTGTCTCGCTCTGCATGCAGCTTGTAGCTCAATTCTTGAAAATTAATGTAGAAAGGAAGTGAGTTGGGCATTTTGTGAGTCCCCTTACTTAACTCGATGAGGTTTATAGGAGCGTGCAAAGAGACACGACAGACTCCTACGCGAATTATCCTGATAGTTACCAACCAAAGGGGCGACTGTGTACAGTCTTGCCTGCTACGAGAGCGTCTGTCTGCCCGGGCTAAGGGGACGATCTCTTTCGTTGATGAGGGCCGAGTGGGTTAGAGTCTCATCAAAAGCGAAAATGTGGCGTTGGCAAGGGCACGATATATCCCTATTTGCGAGATGTCAATACTGTGGAACAATGCCCTCGAATCATGCGCCGATTAGGTAGCATTCACTTAGTTTCCCTTGTCTTCTCACTGTTGCTTACCAGCGGTGGGACCGCGCTCGCACTCGATTCGTCCCGGGAACTTTCTCAGTTTGGCCATGAAGTTTGGCTCACCGAGAACGGCTTGCCGCAGAACACCGTTCACGCTATCGCTCAAACCGCGGACGGCTACATCTGGATCGGGACTGAAGAAGGTTTGGTCCGCTTCGACGGCGTAAAACTCACCGTTTTTGATAAACAGAATACTCCGGCGATTAAGAGCAACTACATTCGCAGTCTGTTCGCAGATCGGCAGGGCGCTCTGTGGATTGGCACGGCGCAAGGTCTGGTCCGTATGGTGAATGGTAAGTTCACGTTGTTCACCAGGGATGAGGGACTCCCCAGCGAGACTATCCAAGCCGTTTATGAAGATCGGGAACGCAATCTCTGGGTCGCAACTGCTAACGGTCTAGCCCTGTTAAAAAGCGGCGGACTAACCACATTCACCACTAAAGAAAGACGGATCAGCGGCGTTATCCATGCCTTGTTGGAAGATTCCAACGGTGCGCTTTGGATTGCCACGCCCTACGGTGTGGGCCGCCTTAAGGATGGTAACTTTACGAACTACACGGTCCGCGATGGACTTGGCAGTACCAGTGTCAGAGCAATCCAGGAGGATCGAAAGGGACGAATATGGTTTGGTTCCCTCGGTGGCCTGACTTCGTTCGAAGGCAATCGATTCACAAACTACACAACACGAGATGGTCTGCCAAACGATCGCGTCATTTCCCTTCTGGCGGACCGGGATGGCGGTCTGCTTATTGGAACGGCGGGCGGGCTTTGCCGCTTCAGTGATGGCAGATTCACGACCTTCAATGCCGGAGAAGCACTCTCGACCAGCACCATCCTCTCACTTCTAGAAGACCTCGAAGGTAATGTTTGGATCGGCACTGAGTCCGCGGGAGTCCACCTCCTCAAAGATACAAAATTCACGACGTACACCGTGAGAAACGGACTCTCAAACGATCTCGTCAAGTCGATCTACGAAGACCACGAGGGCAATATATGGATCGGTACTGACGGCGGTGGCTTAAATCTGCTACGGAACGGGAAGCTCAACGCTTATACCACCCGAGACAGCCTCGCCAGCAACGTTGTCCTGTCTCTCACCGGTGACAACGCGGGAAATCTCTGGGTCGGAACGCCGGACGGATTGAATCGTTTTAGTAAAGGAAAGTTTACTACCTATACTTCGGCTGATGGTTTGGCCAGCAATAGTGTCAGATCGCTCTACCTCGATCGACGCGGCAATCTATGGATCGGCACACGCGGCGGCCTGACTAGAATGACGAACGGAGTTTTCAAAACCTTCACTGAGGTGGACGGACTCCCGAACGACCTGATCACTACACTTTATGAGGATACCAAAGGTAACTTGTGGATAGGCACGTTCGGCGGCTTGGGTAAGCTCACAAATGAGGAGTTCACAACCTTTACGACCACTGACGGCCTTTCGAGCGATGCAGTTATCTCACTCCATGAAGACTCGGAAGGCACGTTGTGGATCGGTACGAATGGCGGTGGTTTGAATGCCCTGAAAGATGGCAAGTTCACCACCTACACGACGAGTAATGGACTACTTGATGATGTTGTATACCGGATTTTGGAAGACGGCCGAAATAACCTGTGGCTAAGTTGCCGCAAAGGTGTCTTTCACATCAGTAAAAAAGAACTCAATGAGTTTGCCAGAGGCACGATTACCTCGATCGCGCCGGTTGCGTACGGTACCGCAGACGGCATGATGACGCGCGAGTGTAGCGGCGGCGGCGATCCGGCTGGATGGCAGGGCCGTGACGGAAAGCTTTGGTTCCCCACGATCAAGGGTGTCGCAATGATTGACCCGGGGAGGCTAAAAACGAATTCGCAAGCCCCGCCGGTGGTGATCGAGCAAATACGTATTGACGATCAATTATTTGCGCCGGGCGAGCGCCTCGAGTTGCCCGCCGGCACAACGCGTTTTGATTTGGATTTCACAGCTCCAAGCTTCGTGGCGCCTGAGAAAGTCAGGTTCAGGTATAAGTTGGAGGGGTTTGACAAGGACTGGATTGATAGCGGCACTCGCCGTATTGCCTATTACACTAATCTGAGACCCGGAACGTACACGTTTCGCGTAATCGCCAGTAACAACGACGGGGTTTGGAATCAAACCGGCGCCGCTATTTCTCTTTACCTTAAGCCATACTTTTATCAAACCTACTGGTTTTATGCGGTCTGCCTACTCGTGCTGGTAATGTTGGCGTGGCTGCTTTTTCGGCTTCGTGTCCGCGCAATGCAAACGCGATTTAGTGCCGTGCTGGGCGAGCGAACTCGGATCGCTCGTGAGATACACGACAACCTCGCGCAGGAGATGTCAGGACTCTCCGTACAACTGGAGGTAATCGCCCGCAAGATGCCGCCTGGGGCTGACGCTGCCATGTCTGCTCTGGATCGCGCGCGGCAGCAAGTTCGCCATGGCATCGCTGAAGCTCGACGCTATGTTTGGGAACTCCGATCGCCGACTCTCGAAAATAACGATCTACCTGCAGCTTTGGCCGAGACCGCGCGGAGATTGACGCAGGACACTTCCATCCACGCCCAGGTTGAAGTCAATGGCACTTTCCGGCCATTGGCCCAATTGGTAGAGGGCAATCTTCTCCGTATCGGCCAGGAGGCAATAAACAATGCAGTGAAACATGCGCAGGCCCAACGTATATTGATCAATCTCGTGTTCGATGCCAAACGAGTACAACTCATCATTCGAGATGACGGGCGCGGCTTTAATAATCAAGTGGTAGGCAATGGAACAACGGGCCATTTCGGACTAATCGGCATGCGGGAGCGCGCCGAACAGATTGGCGGGACTTTGTCGATTCAGAGTACTAATAACTCCGGTACTGAAGTCGTGGCTGAGGTGCCGATCAGCAGTTAGTAATGGAGAAATTCAGATTGTGAATGACAAGATCAGGATCATGGTAATCGATGACCAGGCCGTTGTGCGGCAGGGTTTTGTCGCCTTAATTAATACCGTGCCGGACATGGAAGTGATTGCCGAAGGAATCAATGGACAGCAGGCCATTGATTTATATACCCAACACACACCAGACGTAACGCTTATTGATTTGCGTATGCCGGTTGTCGGTGGCGTCGAAGCTATCACCGCAATTCGAGCCAACTTTCCGGATGCGCGTTTGATCGTACTCACTACCTACGATGGTGATGAAGACATCTATCGATCGCTACAAGCTGGAGCCAGAGGTTATCTGTTGAAGGATGTGTTCTTCGAACAACTCGAGATGGCGATAAGAAACGTGCATGCTGGCTCACGGCACATTCCCACCGCGATCGCCATGCGGCTCGCCGAGCGAATGTCCAGCACCGATTTGACCGGCAGAGAGATGGAGGTGCTGGAGCTGATCGTGCAAGGCCAAAGCAATAAGGAAATAGGCGCCAGCCTGGGGATTAGCGAAGCGACGGTTAAGAGTCACATCAATAACATTCTCAGCAAGCTCGGAGTGACCGACCGTACTCAGGCGGTAACTACCGCTCTGCAACGCGGGTTGGTCCACCTGCGCTAGTGCGAAAGTTTAGCCCGGCCCTCACCACCGGCTTTCCTTTGAGAATATTTCCCCAGCTTAGAATGAAAGGCGAACTCCAAACTGTATTTCACGCCCCGGTGTCGCTGCTTCCGTGATCGTTCCGAACTGTGGCGTGTTGACGAAACGGTTCGGAGTTCCAAGGTTTGTATGATTGAGTGCGTTGAAGGCCTCGGCGCGCACTTGCAGTTTGACAGTCTCAGTCATCGTGAATTCCCTTTGCAGAGCGATATCCAAAGTCTGCCTGCCGGGACCGTAGACAGTGTTGCGGCCTACGTTGCCAAACGTGAATGCCGCCGGTGTCGCAAACGCGGCCGGGTTGAACCACCTATCTGCCGTCCGGGAGTTCTCATCGAAAATCGGCTGGCCGGTAAGGTTTGCCCTGATCGGATTCTCACCTAACAACGTGCCCGCATTCGCCGTGTCGCCAAACACGGAGATGGTGAACGGGAAACCACTCTGGGCCTGATAAATTGCCGATAGTCTCCAGTCTTTGGTAATCGCATGCAGGAAGCCGCTCTGCTTCAACGCCGGTATGCCGTACACCATACTCAAAGCAAAACGGTGACGCACATCGCACGCAAGACCCTTTTCGCGTCTGAGATTCGAATTATCCTGCGGCGCTGCCGATTCAAACATCGGTGAACGGAAATCAGGAGCATCACTCAGATTCTTCCCGTACGTGTAGTTGGCCAGGAAGGTCCATCCACGACTGAAACGTCTGCGCAAATTAACGTAACCAGCGTGATACCAACTCTGCGCGGAATTCTCGAGTAGATTGATACCACTCACGGGAAATGTTGAACTGGCGATGGCGATGTCGGTCGGCAAAATCATGCCCTGTACAAAGCTCAACGTGCGGAAGGGCCGGCGTGGTCCAATCGCGCCTGGACCAGCAGGCGCATTGTTTATTAGATGGGAACGCTGTAGATGCAGCCCGTGTGAGCCAAGGTATCCGAGTTCAAGCGTTGTTTCCGCACCGAGGCTCTTTTCGACTGAGCCGCTCCACTGCTCGATGTATTGCGGCGGCGCATCGACTTCAAAGGCCGCGAAGCTGACGGTCGTAACTCCCAACACTGCCGGGGCAAAGTTGAAGTGACTCGCGACGATTCCCGGAGCAGGAACGAAGTTGTCGCTCTGCTGAGTTTCCGGAAACACGTAAGGAACATTGTGACGTTGATTGCACCACGTGTTCATATCGACCGGCGTGAAAAAGATTCCAAAGGCGGCGTGCAAAACCAGTCCGTGCTTGTGCAAGTTATGGGAGATGCCAAAGCGCGGAGCAAATTTAAGCTTGTTCGATTCATTCAAGCCTTCTGGAAAGCCTTGCTGCCCGCCGATAAATACCTCCGGCACGCCGTTTTCGAAGGTCAGATTCGTGTTCGTATAGCGAATGTCCACGAGCGGGCTCATGTATTCATAACGAAGTCCAATCTGGATCGACGTGTTGCGTGTAAGTTGAAAGCTGTCGTGCACAAAAGCGTCGGCGTACCACTGGCGCAACTGCATCTGTGGAATGCCGGCCTGTCGTTGCTTAACGGCGGGTAAACCGAGGAGAAAACTTGCGAGCGCCGATCCGGTGCCGTCGTTGGTTGCAGTTTCAGTGGTGAAGCCGTTAGTGAACTGGTAATAGCCGCGGTTCTGAAAGAAACCCCACATGGGCCAGATGAAATAACGATAACTCGCGCCAAATTTCAGGCTGTGCCGGCCAACCTGCCAGTTCAACGAATCGCGCGCTTCGAGGATCGTGTTCCACATCTGCACCGGCGTTGCAATGAAAGTGTCGCCCATGCCTGAATAACCCTGAACGTTGAACCACGGCGCGCCAAACGCACCCTCACCACCAAAACCGATACCCGTGATTCCGAGCTCCGACACGATGTCGTTGGTAAAACTGTTCTCTGAAGTGCGATGCATCGCGAGCCGGGAAACCGTGACGGAAGCGAGGTTCACGATGTTTGGACTGATCACATGAGTCCAGCCAATGGTCCCGTTTTGCGCCAGGTTGTCATGAATGGCGCCGAAGCCCGGCAGGTTTTGCGGCGTGAATCCGCGTTCGCTGCTGAACGAGTAACGAGCGAAGAAACTATCGCCGCGCTTGAGTGTGTGATCGAAGCGAATCGTAGCTTGATCCGTAACATGGTGTGCATTGCGCACGTCGAGATAGTTGTTGCAATCCATACCCGCGCCGACGACGGTGGGCGCGCCCATCATCGTCATGCCACAACCCATCATTCCCATGTCGAGGTTGGGCCTCGGAATGTACTTCGACATGAAGAGTCTGGCTTTGGGGTCGATCAGATTCTCCGGAATCGTGTTATTGGGAAATTGATCGCGAATGACCTGCGGGTTGCTTGGGCCGATCGGTCTGGTTGGGTCGAAATTCGGATTTGGATGCGAACTAAAAGGATTGTAGATAGTCGCGCCACTCATCTCGAAGTTTCCGTTGATTTCGTCGAGAGTCGGGACAGTCGCAATCATCGTCTGCGATCTGGTGTGCCGCAGCCCTTCGTAGTTAACAAAGAAAAAGGTCTTGTTGCGGATGATTGGACCACCGAACGAAGCGCCGAAGTTATTCCGCACCAGGTGATTCGACTCTTCCATCTCGTTGAAAGTGCGAGCATCGAACACGTCGTTCCTAAAAAACTCGTAGACGGTACCGTGAAACTCGTTTGTGCCGGTGCGCGTGACGATGTTGATCTGCCCACCACCTGCCCCACCATGCTCGGCCGTGTAACTTCCGGTTTGCACTTTGAACTCCTGCACAGCATCGGGCGCAGGACTGAGGTTGAGCGTGTTGAATGTCGGATCGGTGTTCGTGGCTCCATCAAGCAGAAAGTAGTTTGCGTTGGGACGATTACCGCCAATGCTTACCGCGGAGCGCTGGCCGGGGCGCCAGTACAACGGACTCATATCGCCTGCCTGTGCGCCGTGAGCTTCGTGTGCTCCCGGAACCGTAAGCACCAAATCGATCAACATGCGGCCGTTGAGCGGTAAGTTCTGGACCGCGGTCGGCTCGACCACTTCGCCTACAGAAGCATCCGTCGTTCTGAGGACGCTGTTCGCGTCGGCGGAAACTTCGACGACGGTATTAACCGACGCGACTTTCAGAGTCAGATCGACCGTCATCGATTGGCCCACTTCCAAGGTGACCTTCTGAGCCAGCGTGGCAAAACCGGTCGCCTGCACTGTGACCTTGTAGTCGCCCGGCAGCAGACCCGTAATCTGAAAGCTGCCGAGATCGTTGGTAACGGTGCGGCGTTCGGCGCCAGTGTTTTCTGAAGTCACCTGGACCGAACAACCGGCGAGAACCTTCTCCTGAGGATCGAAGACGGTGCCGCTCAAAGTTGCATAATTGGTTTGAGAATTAGCTGTCGTTGCAGCCGACAACAAGAATACAAAGGTGAACAGCGGAAGTACCTTACGCATAGTCAGATCTCCACGCGACTGGATTAGTCTTCGCTTACAGGACTTAAATCAAAAGGAGGTCGATGGCTGCGAGACGGCCAAACGAATAGGGGGGAGTTTAGTGAGAGATCGTCCGGAGTGCATCCAACTAAAGTTGGAGTGCGTGACTCCTGCCAGAGACTTCAGAAAAATTTGCGGGACAAATTGCGGGACAAAGGCCTGCGAGAAGGAGGCGAGGTTTTATTCTCCGTAGGAAAATGGTGCCCCCGGCGCGATTCCAACGCGCGACCTTCTGCTTAGGAGTCAGTCCGAGGACGTTTACTTGAGATATCTCCGTGTATCACAAACTGCTCAATCAGTCGATCTTCATTGACTGATCTTGCTCTGATACCTCTCCAGAAGTCACTTGATCCATCTGCTAATATCAACCAACTTGTGTGCGAATGTGTGCGCACTTTTCAAGTCAGCGATTTTGGACCAACAGAGCGAGCATTATGAGAGCGAGAACTGGTTCTATAGTTAAGCGGAAGCCGCGGAGGAAAGGTGCGAAGGTGACATGGTGAGCAAGAGTTACCTACATCGATCCAAAAACCGGCAAGCGCCACGACTTACAACGTCGCGGTCAGAGCAACGCTCATGCTCGAGATTTATTGCAGGCGCTGTTGCGCGACATTGACGCCACAGAGGGTCAACGAGAGAAAGGCCTTTGGCGACCTTTGCGATTACTTTGAGAAGCATTACGTAAAGGCGGCCAAGTACGTCGACGGTCGCAAGGTAGCCGGCGTGCGATCGCTCGGAACAGCGAAAGGCCAATTGAACGTCCTGCGCGATTACTTTGGTTCGTGCTGTTTGCGTTCAATTACTCTTTGCGTTCAATTACTCATGGTGATGTGCGCCAGTTTCGCGCAGCGACGCTCGCACAAGAGATGCGCACAAACTCGCAACGAACGATTGCCAGCGTTAACCGCGAACTCTCGCTGCTTCGACGCATGCTGAATGTGGCCCAACGCGAGGGTTGGATTCTTCGGAGCCCATTTGCCGCCGGCGATTCATTGATTAGCTCGGCCGACGAGAACAAGCGCGAACGGATTCTCACACGTGAAGAAGAAAGCAAGCTGCTCGCAGCGTGCGACACGCCGCAGCGAGCACACCTCAAAGCGATCTTAATCTGCGCGCTCGATACCGGAATGCGCCAGGGCGAAATATTTTCGTTGCGCTGGCGAGACGTTGACTTGGAAAACAGACTTCTGAAATATTCAGGCGTTCCATATAAAAACGATGAAGGAGCGGCAGGTCGCGATAACAACGCGCCTTGCGCTTGAACTGGAAGGACTGAAGGCCAGCGCCCCTGGCGATCCAAACGGTTTGGTCTTTTGCATCCTTGATAACGTCAAACGAAGCTTCACTGCGGCGCGAAGCAAGGCTGGATTGAAAGACCTAAGGTTTCATGATCTGCGCCACACAGCAGCAACCCGGCTCGTGGGCGCACACATTCCGTTATCGGAAGTTGGCCGCGTATTGGGCCATTCTCAGGCAAATACGACTTACCGCTACGTCAACGCGAATATTGAAGCGGCAAAACGCGCAGCGGCCGCTGGACGCGTTCAATGCCGAAACCCGGCAGACTGTGGTTACGCCGGAACTGGTACACTGAGGCGAAGGGGCGGACAACTGCAACGCGGAGCTAAGATCCAGGCAGCCTAGGAAGTCTGCGACGAAGGAATCGCGTCCCCTCAAGCCACGGCAGAAATTGATCGCCCTTTCGCCATCTGAGGAGGCCAGAGTTCGCGTGGCCGACCTGGTTTTCTGCAAAAGACTGAAGGGCTTCTCGGAAGTGGACACGACAAATCCCAACTCCCTCGGTACATGGAAATAATGCGCTCGGAAAGGCACGTACCCATCACTAAGTAGCCAATTGCTAGAGGGAATCAGGCCGAAGACCTGACCCGTGCAGGCCCACTCTTCATGGCGCATCTCTAATGCCGGTTGGAGGTCCAACCAAAACCCACCCGTTGCCCAATCCGAACACGAGACCTCTCAGAAGTTGCCAACAAATTTGTTGGCAATCTGTTGACACACAGTTTTGACAGCTGCTAGCATGCCAACGAAATTGTTGGCAACGTATTTGTTGGGGGGTGGTTGTCGTGGAAAAGCTGATTAGGGCGCATGGAAATTGGGTCGTGGGGGAGCGATTTTGGGATCGGGAGGCTGAGCTGGCGCTATTGGATGAATACTTAGGTGAGGGTGCGCACGTCCTAATAAGCGCTCCCAGACGCATAGGAAAAACAAGCCTGATGCGCGAGACGGCGAGAAGAATTGGCGAACGGTATCTTTGTCTTCACGTTGACCTTCAGAAGTCGAGTTCCCCGGCGGATGCAGTGGCAGAATTGAGCTTGGCGACAAAGCCACACGCATCAGCATGGGAAAGAACTAAGGAATTATTTAGCAACGTTTTAGATCAAGTGGCGGGAAGGGTTGAATCGGTAAGTTTAGAGGATGTGGCGATTACCTTGAGGAGCGGCCTAAACGCAGGAAATTGGCAAGACAAGGGGGACCGTCTTCTGGACAGCCTGGCGGGTTCAGATTTGCCGGTTGTTGTCTTTCTCGATGAAGTCCCGATCTTGGTCAATCGCCTATTGAAAGGCGACGACTACAAAATTACCCCCGAGCGTCGACGCGAGGCGGACCTGTTCATGTCGTGGTTGCGCAGAAATAGTATCAAGTATCAAGGAAAAATAAGAATGGTTGTGACTGGTTCGATCGGTATTGAACCCATTTTGAGGCAGGCGGGTCTGAGCGCTACCCTCAACGCGTTCACACCATTTGAACTGGGACCTTGGTCGCTTGAAGTATCCGTTGGCTGCTTACAGGCTCTCGCAAATCAATATGGTCTTAGAATAAACGAGGAAGCGGCAGCGCACATGGTGAACGGCCTCGGTTACGCAATACCTCACCACGTGGAAATGTTCTTTGACAAAATTTACGAGGCATGCCGCAGTAAGAACATCGTCGAAGTCTCACCAGAGCTGGTCGACGAAGTGTACCGAACGGGAATGCTAAGCGTCCGCGGCCATGTTGAACTTAGTCATATGGAGGAGCGATTAAAAATGGTACTTGGTCCCGAATTGCAGGCGCTGACTTTGGAGTTACTGACCGAAGCGTCAGTGGCCCGCTCGCTAACGCCAGATGCAGCCTTGCTCTTGGCGTCCGAACATAAATACGGGTCGAAAGAGTCAGTTGATGTGTTGCGCGAGATACTCAGTATTCTGGAGCACGACGGATATCTACGTCGAATGTCCGATGGGAGCTACGTCTTTCAATCTCGCCTTCTCAGGGATTGGTGGGTTGCGCGGTTTGGCTCTTGGTTTGAAGTGACTGCGCAACGTACAGGAGAAAAAAATTGACTCGAGTACGATACAACCCTGGGATATATGGCAACGAAACTTTAATTAAGGAGTTTATCGTTCGAAAGGACGAGTTAAATCAGATTGTAGAAATACTACACGAAAGCTCCGGTGGGCCGAGTAAACACATAATTATTGTTGGACCAAGGGGAATTGGGAAGACTACGCTCGTAAGAAGAGTGGCGGCAGAGATTCGAACAGACAAGTTGCTTTGCGAAAACTGGTATCCAATAGTGTTCGCGGAGGAGCCTTATGAGGTCGGCACACCTGGAGAATTTTGGCTGACCTCACTCTTCCATCTCTGGGACCAGACGCAGAACTCACGCTTAAGGAGTTCCTACGATGATATTAAGCGCGAAAGGGACGAAACGAGACTTCGAGAACGGGCACTCTCTGAGCTCATGGATTTTGCGGATCGAGAGAAGAGAAGGATTTTACTGATTGTCGAGAATCTCAATATGCTCCTGGGTCAACAACTCACCGGGCATGATGGCTGGGTCCTACGTCACACTCTACAGAACGAGCCTCGCGTGATGTTGCTAGGGACTGCGCCGGCGCGGTTCCAGGACATTGAACACGTTAATAAGGCTTGGTTTGAGATTGTAACAATTTACGAATTGCAGCCGTTGCAAGACAGGGAAAGCAGAATCCTATGGGAAACATTGACCTCGAAACAATTAACTACTAAGCGACTAAGACCAATCCAGATTTTGACTGGGGGGAACCCTAGATTGCTTAGCATTCTCGCGGCCTTTTCCGTCCAAACGTCCTTCCGCGAACTCATGGACGATCTCATTCAACTTATAGATGATCATACTGAGTACTTTAAGGGCCAGCTAGACGGATTACCCGCTTTGGAAAGAAAAGTCTTTGTTGCACTGCTCGATCGATGGGACCCTTCTACCGCAAAAGAAGTTGCTTCGTCGGCAAGAATCGGGGTCAGTAAAGCCAGTTCTATCCTGGGGAGATTATCTTCGCGCGGCATCGTAACCGTAGATAAGTCAGGATCTCGCAACATGTACAAGGCGAGTGAACGGTTATATAACATTTATTATCTCATGCGCCGACGAGGGCAGCCTTCAGATAGAGTACATGCCGTCGTCGCCTTCATGGTTCAGTTTTACGAAGGCGAGCAAATAATCACAACTGTCAAGTCTCTTGCGGAAGAGGCGTGTCTGTTAGATCCTGACAGAAGGCGCGACCACTTCTACGCGTACGAGCACATATTAAGGCGCGTACCTGCACCTCATCGGATGAAAATTCTAGGAATTACACCTCCTGAGTTTTTTGCAGCGCCAGACGCTCCAAAAATCATTCGGGATCTGGCACCAGGTTCCGATTCTGCAGAACTGACGAGCTGGATAATGCTGGGTGATGAAGTTGTCCAACCAGGTGGGAATCTTGGTGCATTTGCGGAAGCCGAAAAAGCGACCGGTAATAGACATATTGCGTGGACTGGCCTTGGAACTGCCTACTCAAAGATTCAAATGTTTGCTGAAGCAGAACGCTGTTTCCTTAAGGCAACAGAGCTTCAACCAGAATACGCCAGATCCTGGCAGGCACTCGGATATCTTTATCTTTCCGAAGAGCGTTACGAAGACGCTGAACGATCATGGCAAAAGGTATTGGATCTTACACCTGAAAGTACAGCAGCGATGCTGGCCGTCGGCCAAATCTTACATAAGTTTTTGGATCGGCCAGGCGATGCTGAACCTTTCTTGCGAAAAGCAACTGCGATGGAACCTACTTCTTTTCATGCTTGGTACGCTCTATCGGAATGTCTTCACGCTCTGAAGCAATATGAGGAGGCAAGTAGGGGCTTACAGGAGGCTGTAAGAATCACGCCTGAATCGGATTCCGCTTGGGCCCAACTAGGTCACATTTTGGGAGATCATCTGAGGCGACATGAGCAAGCAGAGGCAGCATACAGACAAGCCCTGTCATTGAATCCGGACCTTGATTGGGTTTGGGCTCGTCTGGGACAGATCCTGAAAAACAGCGGTGACCGCTACCAAGAGGCCGAGAAGGCTCTGCGAAGGTCATTAAGTCTCAGGCCAAATGATCCTTGGACACTCGCTGAGCTTGGCGAACTTTTAGCAAATCGTCTAAAACAGATTGATGAGGGCGAACGAATATTACAGAAAGCGGTGGAGCTCGATACCAAAGACACTTGGGCTTGGATAGCCTTGGCCAAGGTGCGTGCAAGTGCCCATCGGGATGACGAAGCAGAACTCACACTTCGAAGGGCTTCGGAAATGAATGGACAATCGGAAGACATTTGGGGAGAGTTAGGCCACCTACTGTTTCACTTTGATCGATTTGCTGAAGCGGAAAACGCATTCCAAAAAGTCGTTGAAATAAATCCAAGCGCAGACTGGGCTTGGGGTCACCTTGCAGATATCGCTGCCGAACTCGGAAAGTACAGCGAAGCGGAAGCGATTTTCCGGAAAGCGTTGGCGATGGACCACCCGAAAGGTTGGATATGGACGTCTCTAGGTGATTTGTATTTGAAGCTTGGTAGGAACGAAGAAGCTGAACAAGCCTACAAGGAAGGCGCAAAGGAGTCGCCTAGCTTCCGACGAACCACAAGTCAACTTATCGTTTTTCTTCTCAAATTGGGAAAAGATGATGAAGCCATTGAATATGCTCACAGGTTCCTAAACCAGACCGGAAGCGACTACTCAAGCCTGAACAATCTGGCGACGCTGTTTCATGAACATCCCACTGAAAAGGGACTGCAGGAAGCAGAATTGTGGACTCGATCAGCCATCAAAAAAGCACCCGCCGATGAGCAATGGCGAGCGAGCCATACGCTAGCCTCGATTCTCGCCGCATCAGGAAGATGGGATGAAGCGTTGCGTGTCGCATCTATTGTCTTTGATGAAGCCGCGGTTGATGTCACTGCAGTCAAGTTGGCTAGTGATTTTGTAATTCAGGCCGCGTCAAAAGGATATGCACAATCGGCTCTTCAAATCCTCCTCATCTCGAAAGGACAATACGCGCTGGAACCGTTGATTCTTGGGGTGAAGCTTTTTCTTGGCGAAACGGAGCACAAAGCTCAAGAGATCCTCGAGATAGGTGAAGACGTAGTGCGCCGGATTCGTGAACTCCAGTCAGGTGCTGGGCCTACCGTTGACGAACAAATACACTAGGAAGAGCCGACTCGAGTGGCCGGCGTTTAGGATAGTCTAACGGTTCGATCGTCACCGTTGAGATCGTGCTAATCAGCAAAATACGTGTCGGGACCGTCATCCGATAATCGCAAATTATGTCCTGGTCAGACAGGCATCGTGCCACCTGCGGCGTCACGTCGCCTGCACCGGAACATAATTGCGGATTATCGTACGCCCGGCATCTATTGATTTTTTCCTCCGGTATCTTCAGTTTCGAATACATGTCTCATTAGCATGTGATGGAGGCCTCTGCGCTGCTTCGCAGCGTCTTTTGGCACGAGATCCGATGAACTCCTTTTGACAGAAGCCCTTCGCGGTGCTTTTGAATACCTCGCGCCGTCTGAATGCACAGTATCGACGTCAACTGAGATTGTCCCGTCGCTCGGGACTGAGTGAAGACATCCTCGCGTTAGCGCTTTCAGTGAGTGGGCCACGAAGTTCGCCGAAGGTAATAAAGAATCAAACTAGGGAGAGCAGACAAGATACAACGCGATTTCGAACTTTATCGCTCCTCTAAACCTCGTGATTTCAGCAGCTTTAGAATAAAGCAAATCACAAGAAAAACTGGGCCAACTGGGAGATTAACTCAACATCCCAACCATCAGAACTTTGTGGCTTTATTTTTTGCCCTCCGCAAAACATTTCGATCCAGCGGAGGGCATATGGCAATAAGACCAAGAGGAAGACAGCGATCGCTGTCTAAGAAGGTCTCATCCTTCAACATGTATATGGACCAGTTCTATCAGGTTCGGGCAATCATGGAAGCGACCGGAGCAGTCAAGGATGCACCGGTGATTCGCGAACTGCTGGACGAAGCGCTCGCCGCTCGCCGGCGGAAAGCGGCTGGGATTACCGATTCGGAAGAGCCGCCCGGCCAAGAAATTACCGAGACGTTGCACACACTTCAGACTCTGTTGCTCAAGTTGATTAGGCGGGAAGAGTTTGTCCTTAAGCGCCAAAGTGTTGGATTAAGGCTCTTGAAGGAAACTGTTATCGAAGCGCGTTCAGGTCGAGAAATTGTGTTTGAAGAACTGGTCGAGAAGCCTTGGATGGCGAATGGCAAGCAAGGAGACGATGACTAAGTTCTTTGACATGAAGTCGCGCTATGCCACGGAATATGTTGATGGCGTCATCGCGAAAATCAAGAGCGACCTTGAGGCGGAGGAAAACAAAAGTTAGCTTACGTTGACAGCCAAGAAATGATCAAGAACCTGGTTGACTGCCAGACTTGTCGTGTCCAATCTTTGAGCTGAGCATGTCGGATTTTACATACATTTTGACCGTCGTGTTTTACAACTTTCGTGATCATGTAGCTTGCCGAAATAATCAAGCGTCGGTAACAAGACTCCCGTTTCATCCCAGTGAGATACGTCTATTCGATACTTTCCCATACTCTCCATTCGCACCTGATATGGCATAACGGTTGTGATGCGTCAGGATCATGCAAGAAACAAACAGACACTCCAACTTACTTTCGGAGAAACAGGCAGCAAAGCGTCTGGGCGTCGCACGAATCACATTGCTTCGGGCGCCTGGAGCTGGACGCATACGGTTCTTTCGAATCGGAAACCGAGTCCTTTACAGCTATGACCAGCTTTCAGAGTTCTTGAGAGCTTGCGAACGTAATGGTCACAAGAGCTCGGGATTACCGATGGGTGATCGCAAGCCAGTTGCAAAACTCAGCTAACTGGTCTATCAACCCATTACCAAGTCGCAGATATTTTAGGTAGACCGGTTGTGGTTCAGCACGCCTAGAAAAGACTGGAAGATGAGTTCCAGTACACGTGTGAAGGCGCATTCGGTATTAGGCCAGAACGCGACCAACAAGTATAGATGGCAAACTGAAGACCTATCTTGTAAGCCTCTCGGGGCGACTCAGCGGGAACGCCGATCTCCGGCTTGCAGAATTGCGGCCAGTGCCGCCTTTGGTAATAGGCACTTGGCTTTTTAAAGTTAGACTGCATTCCAAACACGGCTATGCCGGCCACGGAGGTCCAACTGTGCATAAATGCCGTTTTACTCGCCCACTTCCCGACAACACCAGCTTCTTCCGGTGTTAGTGAATCGATCGTTCTCTCTTTCTCAATCAAGGGGACCAGTATCGGCTTGGCAGTTCCCTCAAGCCGACTCATCCATCCTGTATTGCAGTTCTCGCAGACGTGTCCTTGGACAAAATTGAAGCTAGAGTGAATGCGGGGCTGTTTTACGAGGGTTTCAGTTGCCGAACTCGCTACGCCTTGAAAGAGCTGGTCGTTTTCCGGAAGGCCTAAGTGTTCAAGTAACCAGCGCGGAATGACTTGCTCGTTTGTTAGAACACCCGCGCCTTTTGCGCCACAAAAGAGGCATGAATTGCTCATGTTTTGTGCTTATAGATGTCTGTAGGGCGGTTAAGGTATCTCTTCGGTAGACTCGCGCGGCTTACCCAAGTTGTGTGCGAATGTGTGTGCGAACCCTGAAAAATGGTGCCCCCGGCGCGATTCCAACGCGCGACCTTCCGCTTAGGAGGCGGACGCTCTATGCAGCTGAGCTACGGGAGCACATGTTAGTGAGGATTATAAATGCTAAGACTAGCAGTTGAGCAAACCAACGACTAGTGATTGAGTAAACTAACTCTGGTACTTGACCAACGACCGCACGTCATAACCCTTCAATTTCTCTCGCCCGGGCAGGAACTCCAACTCCACCACAAACACTAATCCCACTACCGTTCCGCCGAGTTGCTCGACCAAATCACAGACGGCGCGTGCCGTGCCACCGGTCGCCAATAAATCATCCGCAATGAGCACGCGATGACCTTCACCAACCGCGTCGCGGTGGATTTGCAGTGTGTCCTGACCGTATTCAAGGTCGTAAGAAATCGAAGCGCACTCTGCCGGCAGCTTCTTCGGTTTGCGCACGGGCACAAATCCAGTGCCCAGGTGATACGCCAGCGCCGGCGCGAAGATGAAGCCGCGGGCTTCGATACCAATTACTGAATCAATGCGTTCGCCTTCAAACTCCGCGGAGAGCGCATCAACCGTATTTCGCAACCCCTCGGGATGCTTCAACAACGTAGTGATGTCATAAAAATTAATGCCGGGTTTCGGAAAATCCGGCACTTCGCGTATTAACGATTTGAGATGGTCCATGTGTCCTTATTTTATCTCTCGATTTGAAATGCCGAGTACCTCCCTGTCGGCTCCAGGTTAATCTCTTCCACCTGATCGACTATCGCCCACTGCGGCCCCGTCGCAAGATCCTGTTTGAAGGCCTCAACACTGTTCGCCGGTCCTTCCGCCCATGCTTCAACGGTGCCATCCGGACAGTTGCGCACATAGCCCACAATTTGATGCCGCGCCGCCGCTCGTTGCGCAAAGAAGCGATAGCCGACTCCCTGCACTTCACCTTTGATCAAAAACTTTCGCGCTACGCCCAACTCCCTCGCTCCTACTTGCACTTGAACAACTCGCCCTCTTTATCCTTCTCGAGCGTGAACGTTTCCTCATCCGAGTCTGCAAGCTTCATCGTCAACGTCATCTTATTGCCTGTGATCTTGCCGCTGTACGTCGCGGGCTCCCCTTTTCGCGTTTCGTCTGCCCTCACCGGGCCGCCTCGTTCTCGCGTAAAAGTGCCGCGCAACTGAAACTTCCCCTCACCGTCGGTCGGCAGCGGACCGGGAATCTCACCCTGAGCGCAGTCGAACTCGATCGTCACCGACTGCTCGCCCACCTGCATATTGATGTGGGTTCCGCCCCACTCGCCTCTCGGAATTCGTTGCATCATTCGCGAGTACACCAGGCCCACCCCACAGAGGGTGAGCACACAAATTACCGCCAGACTATAACGAAACTTTGGTGCGTACATAACTCACCTCGCGCCGCATTGTAACGAACCAACGAGCAGGCCACAAAGAGGCACAAAACAGTTAACCTGCCACACCATAATCCTGCGCTTGTACTTCCTGTGGCTCTTTGTGGCTCCAGCTTCGAAACATTCCCCGACGCCCTCGCGTACTACGCCACACTTACGGGTGAGAACTCGTTCTGCTAAACTTCGCAGCCGACCTTTCATCCATTTCTGCGTAGCTCACTCTGATTTTTCGCTCTTGTTTTCACGACAGGCGGTGAAGCCTGTCGTATACGTCTATTGTTTTCAAAGTGAGGACTCCCAATATGCAACGATTAGCAGTCATCAGCTTAATGCTGCTCATGGCAACGACGAGCACGATCGCCACGAGCAAAACTCCGGCGGTGGTCCAACCCAAGCCACTCAACATTCCGGTTGTCTATTACAAACTGCCTAACGGGTTGAAGGTGGTCATTTCGGAAGATCACATCGCACCGGTCGTCACCGTCGCCGTCTATTACAACGTCGGCATGCGACTCGAGCCCAAGGGACGCACCGGCTTTGCGCACCTGTTCGAACACATGATGTTTCAAGGCTCCGCGAACGTGAAAAAGTTTGAGCACGCAAAGTTCATCGAAGCAAACGGCGGCAGTCTCAACGGCCATACCGATTTCGACTACACCAACTACTACCAAACCATGCCGAGCAACCGCGTCGAACTCGGCCTGTGGCTGGAATCGGATCGCATGCGTTCGCTCGACATCAGCGAGGAAAACCTGAAGAACCAGCAAGCGGTCGTGAGTGAAGAGGTACGCGTTAACGTGCTGAACCAGCCGTACCAGTTCTTCGAGTGGATCAGTCTTTGGGGGAACGCCTTCACCAATTGGAACAACTCGCACAACGGTTACGGCGAACTGTCGGAGATCAACGCAGCCACGATCGAAGACGTGCGCAGCTTCTTTAAAACTTACTACGCCCCGAACAACGCCGTGCTGACCGTGGTCGGCGACGTGGACGTCAACGAAGTGAAAAAGATGGTCGAGAAACACTTCGCCGCGATCCCGTCTCAACCAATGCCCGCGCGCGCTGATTTAACCGAACCGCCGCAAACAAAAGAGAAGCGCGTTTCGCAAACCGACAAACTCGCAAACCTTCCGGCGCTCGCAACCGGTTACCACATGCCGCCACAGAACTCGCCCGATTTTCCGGCGATGGCCCTGTTGGTCCAGATTCTCCAGGGCGACGACAGCTCGCGCTGGTATCAACGGTTAATCAAGGAGAAGGAACTGTCGCTCGATCTCTCCGGCGGGCTCAACTACTTCGGTAACGAGTTTGACTACACCGGTCCGATGATCATGACCACGCGTACGACTTACAAACCGGGCCACACCGCGGATGAAGTTATCCGCGAAATGGATGCGGTGATTGCCGACCTCGTGGCGAAAGGCGTGACCGACAAAGAGTTGGCCGACGCGAAGGTTCGTTATCGTTCGAACTTCTACAGCCAGGTCGAAGGAAGTTTCGGTAAGACGCACATGCTCTCGGCGCTCGCGCTCTTCCGCGACGATCCGCAGCAGATCAACTCACTGCTGACGCCGTTTGAGAACGTCACGGCCGCACAGATCAAGAGTGCGGCGGCGAAGTATCTCGTCGCGACGAACCGCACAGTCATCGATCGCGTTCCCGAAGCAAAACCGCAACCGAAGAGTGGCCAGTAACCACAGATTCCACAGATTGAAAGGCACTTATATGAAAAAGCTAATCCCACTTCTTTTACTAACGTTGCTGACAACAACCGCGCTCGCGCAACAGAAAACGCCGCCACCGCCGGGCGCGGCGCGTCCACTGAACCTGCCGAAGCTCACCGAAAAGAAACTGCCGAACGGTCTGACAGTTGTACTGGCGCCGCTGCCAAACGTGCCGAAAGTCACCGCCGTGCTGACCTTCCGCTCCGCTACCACGGCGAGCGATCGCGAAGCACATCCGGGCATCGCGCAGATCGTCGCGTCAGTTGCTAACGAAGGCACCGACACGCGCACCAGCATAAAGATCAAAGAAGAGCTGCGCTCGATCGGCGGCACTCTTTCGCTCTTCAGCGATGCCGATTCCACCACGATGAACGCGACTTCGCTTTCTGAATTCTCACCACGGTTGTTCGACTTGATGTCCGACGTGGCCCAACATCCGTCGTTTCCTGAAACTGAAGTGAAGTTGGCCCAGGAAAACACGATTCAGCAGATTCGCGCGGGCCGCGCCGATCCGGGTTTTCTCGTCAACGAACGTTTTCAGAAAGCAGTCTTCGGCAATCATCCGTATGGTTTTGTTGTGGCAGATGAGAAATCGATCAGCTCATTGACGCGCGCCGATCTGCGTGCGTTCGTGACCAAGAATTACCTGCCCAACGCCGCTCACCTGATCGTCGTTGGCGATATCGATCTAAACAAAACTTACGCCGAGATCGAAAAGGCGTTCGGCGGTTGGAAGAGCGGCACGGTACCGCCCGAAGAAAACCCAGCCGTGCCGAAGCGCGACAAACGCCAGATCTACTTCGTGAACCGGCCCGGCTCGATCCAGTCGGCGATTTACATCGGCAACGTGAGTATTCCGCGCAAGGACAAAGACTACTTCGCGATTCGCACGGCGAACACGATCTACGGCGGCTCGTTCTATTCACGTTTGACCCGGAACATCCGTGAAACGAAAGGCTACACCTACTCGCCTTTCAGCTCTTCAAACACACAGGCGAAGACCGGATCGTTTCAGGCCGGTGCGTTTGTGCGCAATGAAGTGACTGGTCCAACGTTGCTCGAGATCTTTTACGAACTCGATCGCATGCGTGTGTTGCCGGTCACCGATGAAGAGTTGAGCGCGGCAAAGGAATTCAGCACCGGAAACTTCTCGGTCGAGCTCGCGAGCCAGCAGGGTCTCGCCGGACGCATCAGTACGATCTACACCTATGATCTCGACAAAAACTTCATCAACGACTTCCGCCCGAAGGTCGAAGCACTCACTACGGCTGACATTCAGAAAGCCGCGGCGAAATACTTCGACACCTATCGCGCGGCGATCGTGATTGTCGGCGACTGGGAAAAGGTGAAAGATCAAGTCACGCCTTTTGGCGAAGTTACCATCTACGACGCGGAAGGAAACGTCGTAACAAAGTCGTAACCAAGTAAAACCATCCACAGATTACGCGGAAGTCTTTCCCTTCGAAATGAATCTGTGTAATCTGTGGATTGCTATGATCAACCTAAAAGTTAATGGCAAGCAGGTAACTGCTGATGTCGATCCCGCAACACCTCTGCTTTGGGTCTTGCGCGACGCGCTCGGACTCACCGGAACGAAGTACGGCTGTGGCATGGCCCAGTGCGGCGCCTGCACGGTTCATCTGAACGGTGAAGCGATTCGCTCGTGCGTCAAGCGCGTCTCCGACGCAGCCGGGAAAGAGATCACCACTATCGAAGGTCTCTCATCGGACCTGAGTCATCCATTACAGAAGGCGTGGATCGAGATCGACGTGCCGCAGTGTGGCTACTGCCAGTCGGGTCAAATCATGAGCGCCGCCGTGCTGCTGGCAGAAAAAGCGACGCCGACAGACACAGACATTGACGAAGCGATGTCGGGCAACATCTGTCGTTGCGGAACGTATCCGCGAATCCGCCGCGCGATTCACCGTGCCGCGGAGCTCAAGGCTGGAAGGAGGGCGGAATGAGCAGCACGCGCACGGCCATCGCCCGACGGGATTTTCTGAAGATCGGCGCTGCTGCCGGCGGTGGGTTACTGATCGGTATGCACCTGCCCGCGTTGGCGCGCGCTGAAGAAACGTCGAGCTTAGCGCCACCATTCGCGCCGAATGCTTTCGTTCGCGTCGGCACTGACGACATCATCACCGTCATCGTGAACAAGTCAGAGATGGGCCAGGGCGTTTACACGTCACTGCCGATGCTCGTCGCTGAAGAGCTCGAAGCTGACTGGTCCAAGGTGCGTTTTGAAGCGGCGCCGGTCGATCCCGTTTACAACCATCCGGTGTTCGGCATTCAGATGACGGGCGGCAGTACGAGCACGCCATCCGAGTGGGAACGCTTTCGCAAAGCCGGAGCCGCAGCACGAATCATGCTGATCGCCGCTGCTGCTCGCCAGTGGAATGTAGACGCACAAAGTCTGAAAGCAGAGAAGAGCTTTGTAATTCACCCGGCGAGTAACCGGCGTGCGTCCTTTGGATCGCTCGCCGAGGTGGCGGGAACCATCGAACCGCCAAAAGACGTCCCACTCAAAGATCCGAAAGACTTCAAACTGATCGGCAAACCAACGCGCCGGCTCGACACGCCCGCGAAGGTGAATGGTTCAGCACAGTTCGGCATCGACGTGCAGATACCCGGCATGTTCACGGCGGTGGTCGCGCGGCCATCCGTGTTTGGCGGCAAAGTCGTCAGTTTCAACGCGGAACAAGCGCGGCGCGTGCCCGGCGTCAAAGACGTGGTCCAAGTGCCTTCCGGCGTCGCGGTGATCGCAAACGGCTTTTGGCAAGCCAAACTCGGCCGCGACAAACTCGAGATCAAATGGGACGACGGAGCGAACGCGAATCTCTCGACGACCGCGATGCGCGCAGAGTTTGCGAAACTCGCGCAAACGCCCGGACTCGTCGCTAAGAAGATTGGCGATCCGGCGAAAGTTCTCGGTGGAGGAGTGAAAACGATCACGGCGGAATTCGAAGTGCCGTACCTGGCCCACGCGACCATGGAACCGCTCAACTGCGTGGTCGATCTACGCGCCGATTCGTGCGAGATATGGACCGGCACTCAATTCCAAACCGGCGACGCTGCGGCCGCTGCGGCTATCGCCGGATTGAAACCGTCGCAAGTCAAGATTCATACGACGTTTCTCGGTGGCGGCTTTGGACGCCGTGCAAACCCGGCGAACGATTTCGTTGGCGAGGCAGTTCACATTGCCAAAGCGGCGAAGGTGCCGGTGAAGGTTGTTTGGACTCGCGAAGACGACATGCACGGTGGTTACTACCGGCCGATGTGGTACGACCGCATGGTTGGGGCCGTTGATGAAAAAGGAAATCCCATCGCCTGGACACATACAATTGTCGGTCAGTCGATACTCGCGGGAACACCGTTCGAGCAGTTTCTCGTTAAAGACGGAATCGATGGCACGTCTGTCGAAGGTGCGGCGGATCTGCTTTACGGCATTCCAAACGTACAAGTCGATCTGCACACGCCGAAGATCGGGGTGCCGGTGTTGTGGTGGCGCTCGGTGGGTCACTCGCACAACGGTTTCGCGGTCGAGGCGTTCTTCGACGAACTTGCACACGCGGGCAGCAAAGACCCTTACGAACTGCGCCGCACGCTGCTGGCGAATCAACCACGAATGAAAGCGACGCTCGAATTGGCCGCGCAAAAAGCAAACTGGGGCTCGCGGCCTCCCGCCGGCCGTGGCCGCGGAATCGCGACGCACTTCTCGTTTGACAGTTATGTGGCCCAGGTCGCGGAGGTTTCCGTTTCCAAAGCAGGCGACGTCCGTGTGCACAAGGTAGTTTGTGCGGTGGATTGCGGGCGGGTCGTGAATCCGGATTCGGTGAAGGCGCAGATGGAAGGAGCGATCGTTTTCGGTTTGAGCGCAGCACTCAAGGACGCGATCACTTTCGAAGGCGGCCGCGTGCAGCAACGAAACTTTCACGACTATCAGATGTTGCGCATGGAAGAGTCGCCGGAGATTGAAGTGTACATCGTGCCGAGCACCGAATCACCGACCGGCGTTGGTGAACCGGGCGTGCCGCCGGTCGCGCCCGCCGTCGCAAACGCGATCTTCGCGGCCACTGGAAAACGTGTTCGACGATTGCCGATTGGCAGGGTGACAGCATGATCAGAATCTGTATCGTCAGTGTTATCTGTGGCTTTTTACTGACAAACACCGTGGTCCAACGAGATGACGCTCGTGCTCGCGCTGCGTTTCTCACAGTCGTTCCCGTCTTAAAACATCCACGTTGCTTGAACTGTCACGCGACCGGCGACTTTCCGCGCCAGGGCGACGACAGCCATCCGCACGCTCAGAACGTCAAACGCGGCCCTGACGGCAACGGCAAGTTCGGACAGAAATGCAGCGCGTGTCACCAGGAACAAAACGTTGCTGGTCTAAACATGCCTCCGGGCGCGCCTCACTGGCACCTCCCGCCGGCAAACATGCCAATGATCTGGGAAGGCAAAACCGCAGGCCAAGTCTGCCAACAGCTAAAGGATCCAAAACAGAACAACGGCAAGTCTGTTGCGCAGATCGTTCAGCACGTCACCGCAGACAAACTCGTGTTGTGGGGATGGAACCCCGGCGACGGGCGGACGTTACCCCCGATGAGCCATACTGAATTTGCGGCCAAGTTTGCCGAATGGGCTCGCCATGGCGCTGCCTGTCCTCAAGATTAGCGTCAATCTGACAACCCCACCATCAAGCTGATTGATCTTCTGTCAAGTGGATTGGTCTCCAGTTGGACCATCTCTAAATCCTGCACGCAAAAACTCTTGTGGCACCGCCCTTGCTCGTGTGGCGATTCGGGTCACCACTTCGACCCGCAATTGAAACTGACTTGGACCACTAATGATGCCCAGACCTACTCCCAACTCAAGTTCTTTCCCGCGCCGCAACGGTGGTTTCACAACCATCGAACTCCTGGCGATGGCGACCATCCTCACGGTCATCACCGCCTTCGGCTTTATCGGAATCACTAAAGCACGCGCTTCGGTACGTCTCTCAGGCGCCGCTCGCGAGTACGCTGCTTATGTCGAGCGAGCACGCATCTTCTCGATTCGTAATCACGCCGACGATACAGCAGAGCGAGCGACCATCGCGATCGGTGCAGACAAGGCGAGTTACGTCGTGACGATGGATATCGATGGCGACGGCGACATGGACACCAGCACCGTTACTTTGCCTTCAGGCGTCTCCTTCGAAACAGTCGAGACGATCTCCTTCGATTGGCGCGGACGCACCGTAAGTACTGTTAACGGTCTCACTACGCCAAACGCGCAAGTCTCGATTCGACTACTCAACAGCGACGATGCGATCTCGATCGACGTTACGGGCTCGGGCGACGTCACCATCGACAGCAAGGTGTTCGACGATTCAGTTCCGCAAGTCAGTCTTAAGGTTGGCAATCTCGCTTCAGGCGCGACACCAGTGCCGACGGCAACTCCCGCCGTTGCGGATGCCAGCCCAACGCCGATCCCGATCGGTTCGATCGATCCTACGGACGAAGTTCCGTCGCCAACTCCGATCGTGAGCGACGGCGGTTCTTCGGTTCCGACTCCGACGCCGACGCCGTCTTCGACGCCAACGCCAACTCCGACTCCGACTCCCGCGCCATCGCCGACCCCGACGCCCGTGGTTCCCTGCACCATCAACACGGACCCGGTCACCGTAATCATGGGCACGCAAGCAACAGCCACCGTAAAGGTCAGCCACACTTCAAACTCGAGCGTGGCGATCACAGCAACGTCGAGTAAACCGTCTGACCTTCAGGTAACTCCCGGTGGAGCGCAAACAGCCGGCGCCGGCGGCACCACTTCGTTCACGCTCAAGTCGAAGAAGTCGCTGGGCACTTATTCCGTGACGTTCAGTGCCGGCTGCGGATCGAAAACGGTGCCGGTCATTGTTCTGCTCTAAGGAGTCTTAATGAAAACCAAAGTTGAAAACCGGAAAAGAGAACGCGGCTTTACTCTCGTCGAGACCGCCATCTCGATGGTTGTGATGATGGTGGCCGGACTCGCAGTTTCATCACTCTTCGTTTTCTCGACGCAGAACAACGTCGGCGGCAATGAAAGAGCACTGGCCATGGCCGTGGCCCAACAACAGATGGAACAGTTGCGCAGTGTGAATTTTGACAGCACAACCCTGAACGCCGGAACCACCACCAGCACAGTGCGCAGCAGCGATCGTGATTACACCGTCGTCAAAGCCATCACCAACGAAGTCAACCCAAACAATGCCGTCAAGCAGTTGCGGAAGATCACGATCACGGTCACGCCTACCGGCGGCGCGCGCGGCAATTGGACGCGCTCACCCGTGACGCTCGTCGCACTTCGTTCAACCATCGCTCAGGGAAGTTTTGCCGTTCAATAGCCCTTCGATAGCCCTTCGATAGCCCTTCGATAGTTAACCCAGAGGAAATCGAAAATGCGTACTGCAAACAACGAAAGCGGTTTTTCACTGATTGAGTTGATCATCGCCATGAGCGTCACGCTCGTGATCATGGGACTGTCCAGCTCGCTGCTCGCCAGTGCCTTCAAGTCGCGCTCGCGCGAAGATCGTAAGGCTGACGCGATCGCCGACGTGCAACGCGCGATGAACATCATGACCCGCGAGATCAGCAACTCCGGTTTGAAACTGCCTTCGGGTCTGCCGACCATCTCCGCTAATGGCATCGTTTCAGGCGACAGCGACAACGAATCGCTCCGCGTTGTTTCCAACCTGAACGGTATGCCTGATTCAGCAAACGGCTATTTTGAGGACGGCGACGTCACTGATGCTGACGAGGACGTTAAGTTTCTGATGTACGTCGATAACGCGCTGGTCCAGCGCTACATCGTGCGTTACGACAGAAACAGCACGAACCAGACCACGGTGCTGGCCAATCGCATCGACTCACTCATCTTTCGCTACTACGACGAGAAAGTAACCTACAGCACGACGATAAATGGCAGCGGCGCTTGCGATATCACCAACGTCGTAAACGCGGATGGCAATACGGAAAGTGAAGTCTTACCCGGCAGCGCGAGGTTCGTCGTTATTGCAGTCGGCGTGACTTTGCCTGCTGTTGGCACTCCGCAAACCGATGGTTACCAGTCCCCGACGCAAGTACAACTCACGTCTGATGTAGTCCTGCGCAATTCGATCGTTTACTAAGGAGCCCAGCCCAGCAATGAATCTCGACGTGATGAAACTCAACTCCCCCAAAAGCAATAGCCGCCGCTCGATGAGATGTGGTGAACGTAATCGTGGTGAACGCGGCGCGGCGTTGGTAACGATGTTGCTGGCGACTGTGCTCCTGCTCGGAGCCGGCGGCGCGCTGATCATGACGACCGCAATGTCAGCCAACAACTCCGTTAACTCAACGGCGGAGATGCAGGCTTTCTACGTTGCCGAGTCGGGCATGCAGTCGGCGCTCAATGTGTTGCGCGGCAACTCGCAGCCGCTCGTCACCGCAACCGATCGCATGAGCTTTCGCACCGCGGTGATTCCGAGTATCTCGAATGGACCGAACAACAGCGGCGCGCTGCGTCTTGCGGGTTGGCTGCCGTACAACGATCGTTTCGATCAAGCCAGCCTGGTGCCGATTACTGTCGGAACGGTCACCGGTGGTTATCGCGTGACGGTTGAAAACATGGATCCCAACAGTCACATCGTTGCGTTTGAAACGTCGGGTGTTATCGACGGCAGCGATGCGGCGACCTCTTATCAACGAACGTTCGGCACGGCAGGCAGTACAAACGAAGTAACGATTCGCTACGTCTCTCAAGGCTCCACCACTCTCTCCCCCGACCCCAACGCGTTTCCGTTAACGCTCGACTCGGCTCTCGGCAGTTTTGTGATCGAAAGACCGGCGAGCAGTACGGACAACGACGTTTCGATACCCAAGACCGGTTTTGAATTGACGATTACCCAAACGCTTCCGTGGTCCGCGACGGCTACCATCGAAGGAAGTTTTGAAGGTGAAGTCGACACCAACGCCACGACACTTAAAGTCACTTTCGATAAAGCGTCCGTACGCGGCGACGGCACGACGTACGCTCTCAACTTTGCGAGCGGCACACAGGTGCTCGACCTGAGCTATTCAACTTCCCCGACCACCACGCCGATTCCGGCGCGCGTTACTTCACCGGATCCGAAGCGTTTGCTCGTCAAGTCGTACGGGTTTGGACCACAGAATTCGGAGAAGCGAATCGAGTTGATGATCACGCGTGAGTATCTCGAATTCGATGCGCCGGCTGGCGTGACGCTGCGCGGTGCTGACGATTGTTCGCCGTTGAATCTCGACACCGGAAGCAGCGGTGCGAAGTATTACTCAGGCGTTGACTACTCAGGCAACGATCCACAGCGGCCGACGTTCGCTGTGAGCCCGTGTGACGCGGACGACGCCAACTCCGGTATCAAGAAGCACGACACGGTTGCGGATCCGGAGATCGGACAGTTGATGGACAATGCGAGCGGCGCGAATGCTGTCGAACAGCCGTCGTTCCTCGACACAGCAAACAAGGCGCGGACTTATCTCAACGCCCTGCAAGCGAAAGCGCAAACTCTCGGTCGTTACTTCAAACCGGGTTCGGGCTCGGCGACGACGGTGAACGACTCCGTCAACAGCCCGATGTTTACGTTTGTCGATGGTGATTGCACGCTGACGGAAGGCTCTGGCTTCCTCGTCGTCACCGGCACGCTGACCATGCGCGGCAACACAGACTTCAAAGGCGCGATCCTCGTGCTCGGTACGGGCGAGTTGATTCGCAACGGCGGTGGTAACGGCGACATCCTCGGCGGCATCACGATCGCGAAGTTTGACCGCACTTCAGGCGACTTCCAGGCGCCCACGTTCCACACGAACGGCGGCGGCAACTCGAACGTCCAATACGATTCCGCTGCTCTGACTCTTGGCCGGGCTTCCGGAACGAACGTCTCCGGCATCCGTGAGTTCTAGACTGATTGCCACAAAGAGGCACAAGAAGCACAAATGTGTTAGCAAAACCTTTGTGCCTTTTGCGCTTCTTTGTGGCTCTAAACTGCGATAGCGGCGCGGGCGGCGGTGAGGAAGTTGTTCCGCAGCTTTTCGTCGGCGACGTTTGCGGCGATTGAGTGGACGATTTCGAGGGCGCGCGCTGAATGTGTTTCCGCACCGGCGGCATCGTTGGACCGCGACTTCAATCGCGCAATGCCCGCATGAACTTTCCACGCTACTAACGGCGCCGGGTAATCGTTCAACTCCGCGAGAGCGGCATTGAACTGTTGCTCAGCGCCTTCGAGATCTTCCTGCGCGATCAACAATTCCGCCATCAACTGCTTCGCCACGCCAATGTATTTATGGACCTCGTGTTCACGCGCGGTCTCTTCGAGGCGCACGATATATTCACGCGCTTTATCGAGCTCACCGTGACGTAGATGATGCGCGGCAGACGCGGCTTGCAAACGAATGTTGTAGCGCCAGCGGAACCACGCATCGCGGGCGAAGATATCCTTCACTTCTATAAACGCCGAGTCCGTGCAGGCTTTTTGGCCCGCATGAGTACAGTCAATGCCGCGGTTGATCAACGAATTCGCTTCCGCTTCGAGCACGTGATGCTTGCGTGCGACGTCCACGCCTTCTTCGTCAAACTTCCGCGCGGATTCAAAGTCGTGCAACTCGCGGTAGATCCACCCGATGCAATTCGGAAAGCGCGGATGCCAGAAGAGGTCGCCATTGTGGCGCGCTTTTTTCATCGCGTCCTGAAGCGTCGCGAGTGCGGCTGACATCTTGCCCTGGTTACCCTGCGACAAACCAACGAAGAACATCGCCGTCAGGTACAAGAATCCGTCGCGCAACTCCGAAGCGAGACGAATTCCTTCCCTTGCCTTCTCGATCGCGAGCTCGTATTCAGACTGGAAGAAGTGCAAACACGCACGCCACGTAATTCCGCCGACAAGAGCCGGTTTGTAATCAAGCCGCCGCGCGGTTGCGACAACGTCGTCAAGTACGGCTTTGCCTTCCTTTAGCTCGCCGTAGCAGAGATGCTTCAAACCAACCATCAGCATCGTGTCGGCGCGCAGCTTTTCATTACCTGCACGATCGGCGGTTTCGAGCGCTTCCGCGGCACGCGCCAATGTCTCTTCAAGACGATGCGAAAAGAAGAGCGTCATCGTTAGCGAGTTCAGTGCGTGCGACTGGAGCTCGAGTGAACCGAGCGCCTGCGCCTGGTCGAGCATCTTCGTGAAGTCGTTCGCTGCCTGTTTGAAGTTACCGACCGCATGATTCACCGTGCCGCGCTTGTGATAGAGCGTGCACAACTGTTCCGCCTGCGACTCAGTCGGCAGTTTTTCGACGAGCTTCAGCGCTTGCGTGTAATGTCTTTCCGCTTCGGCGTAGCCGTAGAGTTTTGCGGCGTGATCTCCGGCGTGATTGATGTATTCAACCGCGCGGCTGAAATCGCGGCCGCGTTCGAAGTGAATGGCTAGATGCGTCGCGATCTGAGGCGCGCGTTTGCCGAAGTGCGCGAGCAGTTGTTCGCCAGCCTGTTGGTGCAACACGATGCGGCGTTTGTTCACCAGGTCGCCGTACAGGAAGTTCTGGTAGAGCGCGTGAGCGAAGCGATAGCGCGTCGTGATCGAACCATCGGGCAACTCCTCTTCGCCGAGTGTTTCGATCAGGCGATGCGTTTTCTCGATGCCCGCGAGCCGTTCTTCGAGATCGATCTCGTCAACGCCGAGCAGTTTCGCCGTGACCGTCGAATGAAACTCCGTGCCTTCGACACTCGCGTACTGCAACGCGCGGCGGCCTTCGGCGTCGAGCGCATCGATCTTCTTGCTGATCATGCCGCGCACACTCTCCGGCGCTTCGAGATTCATCTCCGCCACAGGCCGCACGAGCGACCAGCGGTTATTTGTTTTGCTGAGATCGCCACGCTCGCTGAGATACTGCAAAAAGTTTGCGGCAAAGAGCGGATGGCCCTCAGTCTTTTCGTGAATCAACGAAGTCAACTCACCGGGAAAATCGTTCGGCGCAAAAGTCGCATCGAGATATTCAGCGATGTGCTCGCGGCTCCACGAACCCAACGCGATCTCTTCGCAAAGCTTATGGGCCATCATCTCGGCTTTGTAACTCTTGAGCGGATGACCGCTGCGCTCGACGTCTTCCGGACGGAACGTACCGGCAATCAGCAATCGTTGCCCTGCGATGCGCTGGCAAAGATGACGCAGCAGATCGACGCTCGACGGATCGGCCCAGTGCAGGTCTTCCAGCAACAGCACGATCGGCGAAGTCGTGGAGAGTATGCCGAGCGCGTCGCCCATCTCGCGCATCATGCGCTCTTTAGTGGCGCCGATCGTTTCCTGCTGAAGTTTTTCCAGCGAGCCACTCGACGCAAAAGCGGTCGGCAACTCCATGCACCATGTGGGCGCGTACGCGCGCATTACCGCCGCGATACGCTCGCGACCGGGCATTTGCAGCAACCCGCCCATCGCATCGAGAAACGGCAGGTAAGCTTCGCCCGTGCCGTACTGCTCGACGCAACGTCCGCGTGAAATCAGCAGTCCCGGACGCTGCTTGCGCGTACGGCGCAGAAACTCGTCGCTCAACGAGGTCTTGCCGATGCCCGGTTCGCCGGTGATAAAAACGACGCGCCCGGTTCCTTCAATCGACTGCTCGAGCAACGCGTCGAGTTTGCGCATTTCCGGTTCGCGGCCGACAAAAGACGGCGCCGAAACGTCGATCAGATCCGAATCGTAAACAATCGGAAAGCCCGACCACGTACCACTCAACGTCGCCCGCAAACTGCGCAACGCATCGCCCATTTCAGCGGCGGAGTTGTAGCGCAGTTCCCTGTTCTTCGCGAGTGCGCGCTCGACGATCAGATCGAACTCGCGCGGCAGCTCGGGCCGCAACCTGCTCGGCGGCGGTGGATCTGTCGCGGCAATCGCGTGCATGATCGCGAGCACGCTGGGGCCGGGAAACGCACGCGTACGGGTTGCGGCTTCGTAGAGCAACGAGCCGAGCGAAAAAATCTCCGAACGCAGATCGAGCGTCTCGCCGCGTGTTTGTTCCGGCGACATGTAGGCAGCGGTGCCGAGTACAATGCCTGGACCAGTCAGATTTGCGGCGAGCGTAAGAGCTTCGCGATCGATTGCGTCGCTGCTGACGCGCACCAGCTTGGCGAGACCGAAGTCCGTCACCTTCACGAAGCCTTTGGACGTGATTAGAATGTTTGCCGGTTTGATGTCGCGATGAATGATGCCGCTGTCGTGTGCGGCTTGCAGCGCGTCCGAGATTTGGATGCCGATGTCGAGCAGCGAAAGAAGTGGCAACGCGCCGTTTAGTGCCAGATGCGCGGTGAGCGTCTCGCCTTCGACAAACTCCATTACAATGAAGTCGATTCCTTCGGCTTCTTCGATCGCGAAGATCGTGACGATGTTGGGGTGATTCAAAACCGAAGCCGACTGTGCTTCGGACAAGAGCCGGCGCCTTGCGGTGACGTCTTTGCTGGATTCTGGCGCGAGCAGTTTCAGCGCGACATGCCGGCCGAGTTTTGTGTCCTCGGCTTTGTAGACCTGGCCCATGCCGCCCTCTCCGATCTTGCTGAGAATGCGGTAGTGCAGTAAGACTCGTTCTGGTTCGACTGAGCTCATTTGGGCTTAAACTGTTACGCGTATTTGCCGGGGAATCAGGGCCGATAATATATTGCGTTTGTCGTGTATTTCCAATGCTTACGAGGAGACACGGATGATTAGAGCGTACCGTTTCGCAGGCTTTGTGATTCTCGCGTTGTTCGCGACGCTTCAGGCAGCAAGCACGACTCCGCGCGCCGTCGCGAAACAAACAATCGAATTGAAACCGTGTAAGCCGCAAGGCATCCAGGGCGACGCGAAGTGCGGAACGCTCGAGGTCTTCGAGAATCGCGCGACGCAAAAGGGCCGCAAGATCAAACTGAACATCCTCGTGTTGCCCGCCACTGGCCCACAACGTGAACCCGATCCGTTGTTCTATTTCGCCGGTGGTCCAGGCTCTGCCGCTACTGAAGACGCATCCGGCATTGCGCAAATCCTCGGAAACATCCGCCAGCGCCGCGATCTCGTGTTTGTGGACCAGCGTGGTACAGGTCAATCAAATCCATTGGACTGCCAACTCTTCAACGCTGCCGATCCGCAAAGCTATTTCGGTTTCTTCCTGCCACTCGACGACGTGCGCAAGTGTCGCACGCAACTCGAAACCAAAGCGGATCTCACGCTCTACACCACCAACATCGCGATGGACGATCTCGACGACATCCGTGCCGCACTTGGCTACGAGCAGATCAATCTTTACGGCGGCTCGTACGGCACGCGCGCCGCGCTCGTTTATTTGCGACGGCATCCGAAGCACGTGCGCACCGTGACACTTCACGGCGTTGCGCCAACGAATCAATTCATGCCGCGAAACTTCCCGCAGGACGCAGAGCGCGCGCTGCAAGGCGTGCTTTCCGAATGTGAAGCCGATGAAGCGTGCCGAAAAGCGTTTCCGCAAATTAAGACCGATGCGCAGCGTGTGCTCGAACAGTTACTACAGGGCCCGGTGCAAGCTGAAGTGCAACTTCCCCAATCGAAAGATCGGGTCACGCTGAAACTCAATCGCAACCTCGCGGCGGAAGCGATTCGCTACATGCTGTACAGCCCGAACGGCGCCGGACGCGTTCCGCTCTTCCTGAACCTCGCAGCGGGAGGAATTTACATCCCGTTGGCCCAGGCTGCGCTTTTCTACCGGCAGAACCTTGTCGCGACCGGCAGCAATGGAATGTATCTGTCTGTTACTTGCGCTGAAGATCTCCCGTGGGTGAAAGCGGAAGAAGCAAAGAAGATCGCTGTAAACACATTCCTCGGCGCCTATCGTTACGACCAGCAGAGCGCCGCTTGCGAGTTGTGGCCCCGCGCAACGATCGACGCGAAGTACGCCGAGCCGGTGCGATCTGACAAACCTGTGCTGATTATGACTGGCGAGTGGGATCCGGTGACGCCTCCGTCACAAGGGGATGCAGTTGCTAAGACGCTGCCGAATAGCCTGCACATCGTGGTGAATGACGGCGCACACGGTTTCGGCGGTTTGCAGGGTCTCGACTGCCTCGATCGTGGGATGACTCAATTCGTCGAGCGCGGCACCGTCAAAGACCTCGACACAAGCTGCACCAAAAACATCAAGCGAAACGGATTTGCGTTGAAACTAGCCACAGATTGACACGGACAAACACGGATTAGAATTATCCGTGTTCATCCGTGAAATCCGTGGCCCAAATTTAGTTCAAAAGCTGCAATCCAAGGATCTGCTCGAGGATTGTGCCGAGGATGCTGTAGCCGCCATTCGAATAGCGGCCGTAGCTCGAGCGGCTGTAGTAGCCGTCTTCGTAACCGCGGCGGAAACCCTCACGGAAGTAGTACTGATACTCGTTCAGGTCGACGTAATAAGCGTCGTAACCGTAGCTCGCATCCTGGTACCCGTAAGCTTCTTCGGCGTTGAAGCCATAACTGTCAGCACGATCGGCCTGGCCGGCTTGGAAGCCTTCGCCGTAACCGTCGTTAATCGCCCGGCGCAACATCTCCGCGCCGTACTGGCTCGTCTGGTAATAGCTGCCGCCACGACTGTAGCGATAGTTGTATGGACCGTAGTCCTGGTAACGCCATTGCTGGAGTCTCAACTGATCGCGACGCAACCGTTCGATATAACGTTGCTGAAAGCGCAACTGGTTGAGACGACGCTGCTGTTCGAGAACTCGCTGGCGTTGCTGCCAGAAGCCTTGCTGTCGCTGCCACACCTGGCGATAACGCGACGCGCGCTGTTCCTGTTCCTGCCGCCAGTTGCGCTGACGCCAGTTATTGTCGCGGTTCCCATCGCGGTTGCGATCGTTGTTGTTGTTCCAGTCGCGGTTGCGATTGTTGTCGTTCCGGTCGCGGTTGCCGTCGCGGTTCCAGTCACGGTTGCCATCGCGATTGCGATCGTTGTTGTTCCAGTCGCGATTACGGTCTGACTGCTGCCGCTGCTGCTGTTGGACCTGTTGCTGGCGCTGACGTTCGAACTCCTGTTGACGCTGGCGCTGTACTTCCGAATCGCGCTGGCGCTGCCGATCCTGGTCGCGGTTACCTTGCTGTTGCCGCTGTTGCTGCCAACGCTGTTCGCGTTCCTGCGACTGGCGGATTTGTTCCTGGCGGCGCTGCTCGAAACGTTGTTGCTGTTCCGCAGACTGCTGGTTGCCGCGTTGCTGCCGCTCCTGTGACCTTCGAATCTGTTCCTGCCGTTGCTGTTCCCCGCGCTGCTGGCGTTCCTGACTCGACTGTTGCTGTTGTTGCCGTTGTTGTTCCCAGCGCTGTTGACGTTCCTGGCTGGACTGTTGTTGTTCCTGCCGCTGTTGTTCAGAGCGTTGCTGCCGCTCCTGACCGGCCTGTTGTCGTTCTTGTTGCCGTTGCTGTTGGCGCTGTTCGCGTTCGGCCTGGTTTTGCTGGCTACGCTCCTCGCCGCGGCCTCGTCTGCCCTGGGCGCTCGCGACGCTGCTCGTGCCCAACAGTGCCGCCGAGATCGCCACTGACACTGCCGCTCGTTTCCAATATTTTCTGCTCATCAAAAGACTTCCTTTCACTCTAAGCCGCGGAGAGAGCTTTGCAGCGCCCGAGAATCGCAAGCGGTATTCCACTGAAAAAAGATCAACAATCAGGCAGCCTTATGCGTCGCAACGAAACGATTTGATTCAGCCGCTAGACCATATCGGATAACGATCTGTGACATTCCTGTTTTAGCCACGTTGCATTTGAGTAAAGCTCAACAGTTACAGGCACTTCCGTCCACATAGGCATGCCTCTTGCCACTTCCTTGGCGAAACACATAGAGGGGGGCACTATGAACAATCTAAAGGTGTGGCCGCACTTAACCATCGTGGCGGTTATTTGTGCCGTGGCTGCGGGTGCCGGCGTTGCGCTGTGGATGAAACACGAGCGCACTGCGTCGGCTGAAGCAGTCCCGAACGCGGCCCGCATTCAGCGCGTTGAAGGCGACGTCGCACTGAGCAACGGTCTCGCTACCGGCGACAACAGCGAGAGCGATCAGTGGTACACCGCCACTGAGAATCAACCGTTTTCAGTCGGCGACCGCATTTACACGCGCGACAACTCGCGCGCGAGTCTGGCGTTTACCGGACGCAACTTCGCGCGACTCAATCCAAACACTTCGCTCGACGTGCTGACGCTCAACGACGAGCGCACGCAACTAGCACTGCGTGACGGCTCGGCGATGTTCGACGTCGGCTATCTCAACGAAGGCGATCTGTTTGAAGTAGCGACGCCGTACGGCGCAGTCGACCTTCAGCAACCGGGTCTTTACAACGTCGGTATCGACAACGGCCAGGTGCTGGTTTCCGTCCTGAGCGGTCTGGCGCAAGTCGTCGGGATGGGTGGCAGTGGACAGATCAGCAAAGGCGAGATCCTGACTCTGGTCGGTCAAACGGCGGCAGACGTCGTGCTTTCGCAGGTCGACAGTCGTGATGCCGGTTATCTCGTAGACGATTATTACTCTGATCAGTATCCGAATTACTACGACGGCCGCTATCGCGATTACAACACGTACGTGAGCGATCCTTATTACTTCGATCCGTATCGTCGCTCCGCCAGTTACCAGTACGTCAACTCTTACATTCCCGGACTGAATGACCTTGACTACTACGGCGACTGGCAGAACGTGGACGGCTACGGTCATTGTTGGGCACCGCGCGTCGATGCCGGTTGGATGCCGTATCAGTCGGGTTACTGGATGAACGACTATCCGTATGGCCCAACGTGGGTTTCTTCTGAACCGTGGGGTTATGCGCCTTATCACTACGGCCGTTGGGTGTTTGCCGGCGATCGTTGGTATTGGGTGCCTGATTCGACGCGGGCAACACCGATCTATTCACCGGCGCTGGTAGCGTTCGTGCCTTTTGCCAACAACGACATCGGTTGGGTGCCGCTTGGACCAGGTGACGCCTACGTGCCGCATTACTACAACCAGAGTTGGCAGCCGCAGTACCTGACGCGCGACAACCTGTACCTGCGCGGTGTGAACCTGAACGTCCCGGGCGCGGTCACGGTTGTGAGTGCTGACGATTTCTTCCGCGGCGACGATTGGCGTCGTGCGCGCAGGGCCGATCGCAACATGCTGGCAAACGTTAATCCGGTGCTCGATCCGTTGCTGGCGACGCCGCTGCGCAATGCAGTCGTGAATTCGGCATGGGGTCGTGGCAAGAAGGACCTACCTCCGGGTATTGCACGGAAACTTCAGGACACGACGGTGATCACGAGCACTGGAGTCGTGGCGCCGCCGTTTAGACGTGACCTTGCGCGATCGATGCGGGTTGAATCTGTTTCCGATCGGGCGAAGGGTCAGAAGTTCAAGGTGCGGGACGAGCGACGCGGTGCGCCACAGGCTTCGAATGGGCCACCTACCGAGACGTTCAGAAATGATCGTGGCAATGGCGGTGGTGATCGTGGTCTTGACCGAACTGATCGTGGTGGTGGTCCACCGCAGCGCGAAGTTCAACGTGCGAATGAGCAGCGTGGCAACGATCGCCGTAACGTAACTCCACCGCCACAGGTGGTGGAACGCGGGGGAAGACCTGTTACGCCGAAAGCGGAACGCGGACGCCCGGCGCCGCGAGTTGAGCGGAACGCTGGACCTGAGCGTGCCGCGAGACCGGCGCCTAGAGTCGAAAGACCTTCGCGGCCAGTCCAGCCGCAAGGCGAACGCGTAAGCCGGCCGGAACGACCGCGGCCGCAAGCACAACAGCAACGGCCGCAGGCACAGCCACGGTCACAACCGCAGCAACAGCCACGGCAGCAACAGCCGCGACCGCAGGCTGCACCAAAACCGCGTGTGATGCGTACTGAAGCCAGCCCGTCGCAGCCTCGGCCGCAACCGCCTGCGGTACGTTCGCAGCCGGCGCGTGCACAGCCTGCGCCTCGACAGCAGCAGAGCGCTCAGCCGAAGCAGCAACAGCAAGCTCCAGCCAAGCCCGCGCCTGGCGGAGGTAAAGGGAAAGGGAAAAAACCGTAATTAAAGAACCACCGATGACGGGCTGAAGATTATGCGGCTCGGTTATCTGGTTTTTAGTTCGACGACGGCGACGCCGCCCGGAGGGATGCGAAGATTGAGGTTGTTTGCATCGACTTTCAGGGCGGCGTCGCTGATCCAATCCGTGGCGCTCTGAATCTTCTCGCCGCGCAAACTGATCGAGACGTCCACGTACGCGTTG
>Ga0307505_10000544_pt1 | contig 40673 bp, 34 predicted proteins | sample 23_S_MG_FD_202183 | JGI IMG/M metagenome (GOLD analysis project Ga0307505, IMG submission 202183) | Soil microbial communities from Populus trichocarpa stands in riparian zone in the Pacific Northwest, United States - 23_S | ecosystem: Environmental > Terrestrial > Soil > Riparian zone > Trees...
ATGCCGCGATCGTCCTGCGCTTCCGCGCGCTCGCTCGGGGCTGCATCGAGCGCGGCGTGGTCGACACGCCGCCGGGAGCCACGGTGCACGCGTTCGCCCGTGCAGCGGCGCGCGCATTCCCGGGCGAGGCGGGCGCACTCGAGGATGCGGCGGTCGCGTTCGACGACGTGCGGTACCTGCGGCGTCCCGGCACCGCGGCGCTCTACGAGCGCGTCGCCGCGGTGGACGAACGCGTGGCGGCCGCGCGGCCGGCGAACCCCGAGCCGGTGCCGGCGTGAGCGGCGGAGCGGGCGCGGACGTGAGCGCGGTCACGGTCGCCGAGCCCACGACCCGCACGCGCCGGGCGCTCGGCTGGATCGGCGTCGCCGTCGTCCTCCTCGTCGTCGGCGGGGTGGGCGCGGCCCTGTCGGGGGCCGGCGGCTGGAACCAGCGCGACGCGCTCGACCCCGAGTCCGCGGGAGCACTGGGCACCCGGGCGCTCACCGAGATCCTCCGCGACCAGGGGGTCGAGGTCGTCGTCGCCCGCGACCGCGCGGCGGCGACGCGGGAGCTGGATGCCGGTCCTGCCACGCTCGTGATGCCCGACGCCCCGGCGCTCTCGGACGCCGCGATCGAGGCTCTCGCGGCCGGCGCGAGCGACGTCGTGCTGATCGAGCCGCGCTCGCGCATGCTCGACCTCCTTCTCGACGGCGCCGTGCCCGCCGGGGTCGCTCCCGCCGAGCCCATCGAGCCCGCATGCGACCTCGCCGACGCCGTGCGGGCCGGCGCCGTCGCCCCGGGCGTCGTCTTCTCACGAGGCGGGTCCGCCGCGGTGTCGGAGTGCTACCCCGCCGGCGACGGCTTCGGCCTGCTCGTCGCGACCAACCGGGGCGACGGTCGCGTCGCCGCCGTCGACGGGCGGGCTCTCTTCACGAACGAGCACCTCGCCGCGGACGGCAACGCCGCGCTGGCCGTGAACCTGATGGGGCGGCATCCGCTCGTCGTCTGGTACGAACCGGCAGTCGGCGACACCGACCTCGATCTCGCCGATCCGACACTCGGCGAGCTCACCCCGCCGTGGGTGAGCCCGGTGATCGTGCTCCTTCTCGCCGCCGGCATCGCCGCCGCCGTCTGGCGCGGTCGCCGCTTCGGACCGCTCGTCGCCGAACGGCTGCCGGTCTCGGTCCGCGCATCAGAGACGACCGAGGGCAGAGCCCGGCTCTACGCGCGCTCGCGCGACGCGCTGCATGCCGCCGACCAGCTGCGCATCCCGGCGCTCGGACGCATCGGCCGCGCGCTCAGCCTCGGCGCCGCCGCGTCGGCGGCCGAGATCGCGGATGCCGCATCAGCGGTCACCGGACTCGACCGCGCCGCCGTGCGCGGCATCCTGATCGATGACGTCCCGCGCACCGACGCGGAGCTCGTCGCCCTGCACGCCCGACTCCGCCACGTCGAGGACGCCGTGCACGCGGCCGTCCGACCGGAAAGGAACTCCCGATGACCGACCTGCCCCTTCCCGCGCCCCCGACCCCAGCCGCGCCGGCCGACGACGCCGCCCTGCGCGAGGCCATGAACCGGGTCCGCCTCGAGGTGGGCAAGGCGGTGATCGGCCAGGACGGGGTCGTGACCGGCCTCCTCATCGCGCTGCTCGCGCGCGGCCACGTGCTGCTGGAGGGCGTGCCGGGCGTCGCGAAGACCCTGCTGGTGCGCGCGCTCAGCGCCGCCCTGGGCCTCGACACCAAGCGGATCCAGTTCACCCCCGACCTGATGCCCGGCGACGTGTCGGGCTCGCTCGTGTACGACGCCCGCACCGGGGAGTTCGAGTTCCGCGAGGGACCGGTGTTCACGAACATCGTGCTCGCGGACGAGATCAACCGCACGCCTCCCAAGACCCAGGCGGCCCTGCTGGAGGCCATGGAGGAGCGCCAGGTATCGACGGACGGCGTGACCCGGCCGCTGCCCGACCCGTTCCTGGTCGCCGCGACGCAGAACCCCATCGAGCACGAAGGCACCTATACGCTGCCCGAGGCTCAGCTCGACCGGTTCCTCCTGAAGCTCGTCGTCGACCTTCCGGCCCGCGACGCCGAGCTCGCGGTGCTGCGGCGTCACGCGAGCGGCTTCGACCCGCGCGACCTCGCGGGTGCGGGGCTTCGGCCCGCCGCGAGCGCCGACGAGATCCGCGCAGCGCAGCGCGCCGCGGCATCCGTCACCGTCTCCGACGACGTGCTCGGCTACGTCGTCGACCTCGCCCACGCCACGCGGCGCAGCCCCTCGGTGCAGCTGGGCGTGAGCCCCCGCGCCGCCACGGCGCTGCTGGCCGCCGCGAAGGCGTGGGCGTGGCTGGGCGGCTACCCCGCGATCACGCCCGACCACGTGCAGACGATGCTCGTGCCGGCGTGGCGGCACCGCCTGCGCCTGCGCCCAGACGCCGAGCTGGAGGGCGTGTCGGTCGACGCCGTGCTCGGCTCGGTGCTCCAGCAGACGAGAGTGCCGATCTAGGCATGTACGTCACCGGCCGTCTCCCCCTCCTCGTCGCGCTGGGCGCGCTGCCCGTCGTGCTGCTCGGGGTCGCGGGCATGGACCCGTGGGCGGTCGCGGGCGGGTGGATCGCGCTGTGCGTGCTCCTGGCTCTCGCCGAGGCCGCGGCGGCGCCGTCGCCCCGGCTCGTGCGGGTGGAGCGGCGCTCTCCGGGGCGGGTGCTCCTGGGCCAGCCGGCGGTCGCCGAGCTGCGGCTGCGCAACACCGACTCCCGGCGCCTGCGCGGACGCGTGCGCGACGCGTGGCAGCCGACTGCCGGGGCGTCCGGCGACCGTGCGGCGATCGACATCCCTCCCGGCGAGAGCCGGCTCGTCACGGTCGCGCTCCTGCCCCGGCGGCGCGGCGAGCTCGCATCCCGCTTCGTCATGGTCCGCTCCGACGGGCCGCTGCGCCTGGCCGGCCGGCAGGCGCGGATCGACTCGGTCGGCACGGTGCGGGTCCTGCCGCCCTTCACCGCCCGCCGTCACCTGCCCTCGCGCCTGGCGAGGCTCCGCGAACTCGACGGCAACACGAGCGTCCAGGTGCGCGGTCAGGGCACCGAGTTCGACTCGCTGCGCGAGTACGTCCGCGGCGACGATGTCCGCTCGATCGACTGGCGGGCGACGGCGCGGTCTGCCACCACGATGCTGCGCACGTGGCGGCCGGAGCGCGACCGCCACGTCGTGATCGTCATCGACACGGGCCGCACCGCCGCGGCGCGCGTCGGAGATGGAGTGAGGATGGATGCCGCGATGGAAGCGGCCCTGCTCCTCGCCGCCCTCGCGACCCGCGCCGGGGACCACACCCACCTCCTCATGTTCGACCGCGTCATCCGCGCGCGCGTCACGCGCGTGGACGGCCCGTCGCTGCTGCCCGCGCTCGTGGACGCGATGGCGCCCGTCGAGCCGCAGCTCATCGACACCGACTGGGATGCCGCCTTCGCGCAGGTGCGCGCGTTCACCTCCCGCCCGTCGCTGGTGGTGCTGCTGACGGCGCAGGATGCCGCCGACGCCGCCCGCGGATTCCTGGGGTCACTGCCGGGGCTCACACGCCGCACGCAGGTTCTCGTCGGCACGGTCGCCGACCTGCCCGCGCCGGCGGCCGACCGCCCCGATGCCGCGGACGTCTACCGAGCGGCATCCGTCGCCCGTGCCGACTCCGAGGCCGCCGTGGTCGCCGGCGCGATCCGCCGCGCGGGCGCCGAGGCGATCGCGGCCGGTCCCGAGGATCTGCCGCCGCGCATCGCCGACCGCTACCTCGCGCTGAAGGCCGCCGGTCGGCTCTGAGGGCGCGCGCCGCCGCGCGGGGAGCCGGAAATCCCTGATCCACAGCGATCGGGCAGGTCGGTGACACACACCCGTCGTTCCTGAGTAAATGCTGAGGATGCCGCTACGCTCGCGACGAGGAAAGGAGTCCGCCATGTCGGATACCACCACCGCGCCGAAGACGTCGACCAAGCTCGTCGCCGAGGCGCTGGGAACGTTTTTGCTCGTGTTCGGTTCGATCGGCACCGCCCTGTTCGCCTCCGACTTCGGCACGGGCGCGAACGGATCGTCGCTCGGAGTCGGTTTCGTCGGAGTCGCACTCGCGTTCGGCCTCACGCTCATGGCCGGCATCTACGCGTGGGGGTCGATCTCGGGCGGGCACTTCAACCCCGCGGTCACCTTCGGCCTGGCCGCCGCCGGGCGATTCGCCTGGAAGGACGCCCCGGGCTACATCATCGCCCAGGTGATCGGCGGCGTCGTCGCGACGACGATGATCGTCGTCATCGGCCTGTTCGGACCCGGAGACTGGCTGGCCGGCGCCCAGGACGGCGGCTTCGCCAGCAACGGATTCGGCGACGGCAGCTTCGGCTCGCCCGGCGGATTCGGGCTCGGCGCGGCGATCATCGCGGAGATCCTCTTCACGGCCGTGTTCGTGCTCGTGATCCTGGGAGTGACCCAGTCCAAGCACGGCAACGGCAACATGGCGCCGCTCGCGATCGGGCTGACGCTCACCTTCATCCACCTGGCCTCGATCCCGATCGACAACACGTCGGTGAACCCGGCCCGCTCGATCGCCACCGCGATCTACGGCGGTATCGACCCGCTCGCCCAGTTGTGGGTGTTCATCGTGTTCCCGCTGGTGGGCGGCGTCCTCGCCGGTTTCCTCCACCGGGCGCTGTTCGAGCCCAAGGTCGCCCCGCCGCTGCAGAAGGCGGCGCGGGTCGAGTAGAAACGCGGAAGCGGCCCGTCCCCTCGGGGGCGGGCCGCTTCTTCGCGCAGGCGGTGATCAGACCAGGTCGTACCGGTCGAGCTCCGTGACCTTGCCCCACGCCGTTGCGAAGTCGCGCACGAACTTCTCGTTCGCGTCGTCGCTCGCGTAGACCTCGGCCAGCGCCCGAAGCTCCGAGTTCGAGCCGAACAGCAGGTCCACGCGCGTGCCGCGGCCGACGACCTCGCCGGTCCCGTGCCGGCGACCCTCGAAGGCGTGCGAGCCCGGGTCCAGGGGCTTCCACGTGGTGCCGAGGTCGAGCAGGTTCACGAAGAAGTCGTTCGTCAGCACGCCGGGCCGGTCGGTGAGCACGCCGTACGCCGAGCCGTCCCAGTTCGCCCCGAGCACGCGCAGGCCGCCCACGAGCACCGTCAGCTCGGGTGCGGTCAGGGTGAGCAGGTTCGCCTTGTCGAGCAGCAGGTGCTCCTCGGGCAGGCCGGATGCCGCGGCGAGCGGACCCAGGTAGTTGCGGAATCCGTCGGCCGCCGGCTCCAGGTACGCGAACGACTGCGCATCGGTCTGCTCCTGCGACGCGTCGGTGCGGCCGGGGTGGAACGTCACGTCGACGTCGAACCCGGCATCCTTCGCCGCCTTTTCCACCGCGGCGTTGCCCGCCAGCACGATGAGGTCGGCCAGCGACACCTTCTTTCCGCCGTCCTGTGCCGAGTTGAAGGCGAGCTGGATGCTGCCGAGTGCCGAGAGCACGCGCTGCACCCGGGCCGGGTCGTTCACCTCCCAGTCCTTCTGGGGCTCGAGGCGCAGGCGCGCGCCGTTGACGCCGCCGCGCTTGTCGCTTCCCCGGAAGCTCGACGCGGCGGCCCAGGTCGTCGAGACGAGGTCTGCCACCGAGAGACCGGACTCGAGGATCCGCGCCTTCAGCGCCGCCGCGTCATCGGCGTCGATCAGCTCGTGATCGACGGCCGGGACGCGGTCCTGCCAGATGAGCTCCTCCTCGGGTACCTCGGGGCCGAGGTAGCGCTCGATGGGGCCCATGTCGCGGTGGGTGAGCTTGAACCAGGCCCGCGCGAACGCGTCGGCGAAGGCCGCGGTGTCGTCCTTGAAGCGACGCGAGATCCCGTCGTACTCCGGGTCGACGCGCAGCGCGAGGTCGGTCGTGAGCATGCGGGGCTCACGACGGCCCCGGGAGTGCGCAAGCGGCACCATGTCGGCGCCGCCGCCGTTGACAGGCCGCCACTGGTGGGCGCCCGCGGGGCTGCTGAACAGCTCCCACTCGTACGCGTAGAGGATGTGGAAGAACTCGTTGTCCCAGCGCGTCGGGTGGTACGTCCAGGTGACCTCGAGGCCCGACGTGATCTGGTCATCGCCCTTGCCCGAGCCGAAGTTGTTCTTCCAGCCGAGCCCCTGCAGCTCCAGACCCGCGGCCTCGGGGTTGTCCTCGAGGTTCGAATCGGGGGCGGCGCCGTGCGTCTTGCCGAACGTGTGGCCACCAGCGATGAGCGCGACGGTCTCCTCGTCGTTCATCGCCATCCGGCCGAACGTCTCGCGGATGTCGCGGGCGGCCGCGAGCGGGTCGGGGTTGGCGTTGGGACCCTCGGGGTTGACGTAGATGAGGCCCATCTGCACCGCCGCGAGGGGCCGTTCGAGGTCGCGGTCCCCCTGGTAGCGCTCGTCGCCGAGCCAGGTGGTCTCGGGACCCCAGTACACGTCGTCGTCCGGCTCCCACACGTCCGGGCGGCCGCCGGCGAAGCCGAGGGTGGCGAAGCCCATCTCCTCGAGCGCGACGTTGCCGGCGAGGATCATCAGGTCTGCCCACGAGATCGACTGGCCGTACTTCTTCTTGACCGGCCACAGCAGGCGCCGGGCCTTGTCGAGGCCGACGTTGTCGGGCCAGCTGTTCAGCGGCGCGAACCGCTGCTGGCCGGCGCCGCCGCCGCCGCGGCCGTCGGTGACGCGGTAGGTGCCCGCGCTGTGCCAGGCCATCCGGATCATCAGCGGGCCGTAGTTGCCGAAGTCGGCCGGCCACCAGTCCTGTGAGGTGGTGAGCACCTCAGCGACGTCGGCCTTGACGGCCGCGAGATCGAGCGCCTCGAAGGCGGCCCGGTAGTCGAAGCCGGCGTCGAGCGGATCGCGCAGCTCGCTGTTCTTCGCGAGGATCTTCACGTTCAGCTGGTTCGGCCACCACACGGAGTTCGCCGAGCCCGAGGTGGGGTGCGGCTGCGCGTGGATCACCGGGCAGGTCGCGGCCTCCTCGGCGTACGCCTCCTCGGTGTCGGTGACGGTGACGGACTGGTCGATCTCGGTCGCGTCCTCGCCGATGGGGGGCACGCTGCCGTTGACGTCGGTCATGGGATTTCCTTCCGGTGCGGGTGGGTCAGAGGTTCACAGCGGGGGATCCGGCGGCCGCGCAGTCAGCGCAGAGCCCCCAGAAGGTGACTTCGGCGGTCTGGACGCGGTAGCCGCGATCGTCCGACGGCGTGAGGCACGGCGCGTGGCCGACCACACAGTCCACATCCTCGACGGCGCCGCAGGAGGAGCAGATCAGGTGGTGGTGGTTGTCGCTGACGCGCAGCTCGAACAGGCCCGGGCGCCCGGCGGGCTCGATGCGCCGCACGAGACCCGCATCGACGAAGTCGGCGAGGGCGTTGTACACCGACTGCACACTGGTGCCCGGCACCGAGCACAGCGCGACCGCGAACAGCTCGTCGGCGCTCGCGTGCGGCCGCTCACCCAGCGCGTCGTACACGGCGCGACGCGACTCGGTGACGCGAAGCCCGGCGGCGCGGAGCACGACGCTCGCGTCGGCCACAGCATCCGTCGTCGTCACAGCACCAGCCTACGCTTGTTTTGATCAATACAAAACTGGTCTCGAGGGTCAGACGGATGCCGCGGCTCACCCCGCGACGAGAGTGGGCGTTCCCGTCTCGTACTCGGTGAGATCGCCCGTCTCGCCGAGGCGGCGCGCGCGTCGCCCGACGACGAGCATGTAGACGAGGAAGGCCGCGAGCGCCGCCGCGCCGATGCCGATCTTCAGCCACCACGGCCACGGCTGCCCCGTCACGAACCCCTCGACGAGGCCGGAGAGCCCCAGCGCGAACACGAGGCCGATCGCGACAGTCGCCAGCGACCGGCCCTCCGCGGCGAGCGCCTCGCCGCGCGGGCGCGGACCCGGCGCGACCCACGCCCAGAAGATGTGGAGTCCCGCCGCGCCGGCGACGAAGATGCAGGTCAGCTCCAGCATCCCGTGCGGGAGGATGTAGAGGATGAACACGTCCGCGCGGTCGAACGCGGTCATCACCGCCGCGGCCGCGCCCACCCCCACGGCGTTCTGGACGAGCACCATGAGCGGCCAGACGCCGGTGATGCCGAAGAGCACGCACTGCGCCGCGATCCACGCGTTGTTCGTCCACACCGTGCCTGCGAAGACCGCTGCCGGGTTGTAGTACTCGGTGAAGTCGTTCTCGGCGTACTGCTCGAGGTCCGCCTCGCTGCCGAGGCTCGCAACCAGCGCCGCGTCGCCGGAGACCCACAGCGCGACGACCGTGGCAACGGCGACGAAGCCGACCGCCACCGCGAGCGTCGTCCACCGCACGCGGTAGAGGGCCGCGGGCAGCTGCAGCGCGAAGAACCTCGGAATCTGCCGGAGCACGTTCTCGGGCGCTCCCGTCAGTCGCAGGCGCGCGCGGGCGAGCATGGTGGACACGTGATCGCCGTGCGCGGTGCGCCCGGCCGAGGTCTTGATCTCGGCGAGGTCGGCCGATGCCGCCCGGTATCGGGTCACGAGCTCGTCGACCTCGCGCCCCGTCAGCTGTCGGGAGCGGCTCAGCTCATCCAGCCGTGCCCACTCGCCCCGCCGCGCGGCGGTGAGGGCGTCGAGGTCCATGCGCTTTACTGTAGCCATGCCTGCCGACGGTTCCGCCGCCCCCGTCCGGGTGGTCTCGATCCATCAGGACGAGGTGCTCACCGGCGAGGCCGTCGCCCTGGACGTCCAGCCCGTCGGGTTCTTCCTTCGAGGACTCGGCGTGCTGATCGACATGCTCCTCGGCGCCGCCCTCATGCTGCTGCTCGCGCTCGTCACGGTATGGCTGGTCGCGCGGCGCGCGCTCGACGAGGAAGCACTGCCCATCGTCCTGATCGTGATGGTGGTGCTCATCACCGTGGTCCTGCCGACCGTCGTGGAGACCGCCAGCCGCGGCCGCAGCCTCGGCAAGCTCGCCGTGGGCGGCAGGATCGTCCGCACCGACGGCGGCGCGGCCGGATTCCGGCACGCCTTCATCCGCGCCTTCAGCGGCGTGTTCGAGCTCTGGCTCACGTTCGGCGCGGTCGCCGCGCTCGTCGGCGCGTTCACGCCGCGCTCGCAGCGCCTGGGCGACCTCATCGCGGGAACCTACTCCGAACGCACCCGGACACCGGCCATCCCCGACTACGCGCCGGGCGTTCCCCCGCAGCTGGCGGAGTGGGCCGCGACGGCCGACGTGGCGCGCCTCCCCGACAGCCTCGCCCGCCGCATCGCGCAGTTCGCCCGGAGCGCGCCCGCGATGCAGCCGGCGCCCCGCACGCGGCTGGCCGCGACGCTCGCCCGCGAGGCGGCCGAGCACGTCTCCCCGGTGCCCCCCGTCGATCCGGAGACGTTCCTGCGCGCGGTCGGCGCCGTGCGCCGAGACCGCGAGCTGCGCGCCCTTCAGCTGGAGGCGCACCGCGTCACCGCGCTGGCATCTGCGGCATCCGTCGCCCCCCGCGACTTCCCCGCCCGCTGACCCGCCGCGCTCACGGTCGACCGGGCTCCCCGCGAATGTGGCCCATATCGTCGCCTCCGGCTGACCGAAGCGGCAATACGCGACACCTTCTTCGCGGGTCACGCCGCGCATGTGTGCCAGATGGTCGCCTCAGGCTCGGTGATGCGGCCATCTGCGACGCATACTTGAGCGGCCCGCAGTGCAGGAACGAGGACGGATGCCGCGGGCGCGCCGCGTCAGTAGCGGTAGTGATCCAGCTTGTACGGGCCCTCGACCGGAACGCCGATGTAGGCGGCCTGCTCGGCGGTCAGCTCGGTGAGCTCCACCCCGAGCGCGCCCAGGTGCAGCCGCGCGACCTTCTCGTCGAGTGGCTTCGGCAGCGTGTAGACGCCGATCGGGTAGTCCTCGCGGCGGGTGTAGAGCTCGAGCTGGGCGAGCACCTGGTTCGCGAACGACGCGCTCATCACGAACGACGGGTGCCCGGTGGCGTTGCCGAGGTTCATGAGCCGGCCTTCGCTGAGCACCAGGATGCTGCGGCCCGTCGGCAGGCGCCACTCGTGCACCTGCGGCTTGATCTCGACGCGCTCGGCGCCCGGGATCGCGGCGAGGCCGGCGATGTCGACCTCATCGTCGAAGTGGCCGACGTTCCCGACGATCGCGAGGTGCTTGAGTCCGAGGAGGTGCCCGGGCGTGACGACGCGGGTGTTGCCGGTGCCGGTGATCAGGATGTCGACCTGGTCGATGACCGACTCGAGCTGCGCGACCTGGAAGCCGTCCATCGCCGCCTGCAGCGCGCAGATCGGGTCGACCTCGCTCACGATGACCCGCGCGCCCTGACCGCGCAGCGCCTCCGCGGCGCCCTTGCCGACATCGCCGTAACCGGCGACGAACGCGACCTTGCCGCCGATCAGCACGTCGGTGGCGCGGTTGATGCCATCGGGCAGAGAATGACGGATGCCGTAGATGTTGTCGAACTTGGACTTCGTCACCGAGTCGTTGACGTTGATCGCAGGGAAGAGCAGCTCGCCCGCCGCCGCCAGCTCATACAGGCGGTGCACGCCGGTCGTGGTCTCCTCGGTCACCCCGATGAGGTCTGCCGCCATCCGGGTGAATCGCTGCGGGTCGCGACGGATGCTGCTGCGCAGCGTCTCGAGCACGATGCGGTACTCGTCGGTTGCCGCTTCACCGGTCCCTGAGCCCGCCGAAGGGTCCGGAACCTCACCCGCTCTCTCGAACTCGACGCCCCTGTGCACGAGGAGCGTGGCGTCTCCGCCGTCGTCGAGGATGAGATTCGGGCCGTCGAACCCCTCCTCCGACCAGTCGAAGATGCGGTCGGTGCAGCGCCAGTACTCCTCGAGCGTCTCGCCCTTCCACGCGAAGACAGGCACGCCGGCGGGCGCGTCGGGGGTCCCCGTCGGGCCGACCGCGACGGCGGCGGCCGCTTCGTCCTGGGTGGAGAAGATGTTGCAGCTCGCCCAGCGCACCTGTGCGCCGAGCGCGACCAGGGTCTCGATGAGCACCGCGGTCTGCACCGTCATGTGCAGCGATCCGGCGATCCTCGCCCCGGCGAGCGGCTGGTGGGGGCCGAACTCCTCCCGCAGGGCCATGAGGCCCGGCATCTCGTTCTCGGCGAGGCGCAGCTGATGCCGGCCCGCCTCGGCGAGCGACAGGTCGGCGACCTCGAAGGCAAGCGGACGGACGGAGGCTGCGGACTCGATGGGCATCCGCCCATTGTTCCACGCCTGCTCCTCCGGTCGCCGACCCTGTCGAAGCGTCATCGCCGCCCGTCGAAGACCGAGGTGCGCCCCCACACGGTCGCTGAGCCTGTCGAAGCGTCGTCGCCGTCGATGCCGGCGACCCTTCGACAAGCTCAGGGACCAAGAGGTGCGACCTCAGGGATCGAGAGGGACGAGCTCAGGGACCGGGAGACGTGCGCGGGCCGGGCGCCTCGAGCCGGACGCGGGCCGATTCAGACCCGAAGCGTCTCGTGCCGCACCACGACCCACCCCTGGGGCACCGAGAGCCGATCGGTGTGGATCGCGCACAGGTCGTGCGCGTGCGGATCGGGAGCGGCGCCCAGCGGGCCGAGGGCCGCCATCTGGTCGCCGTAGTCGAAGGTCAGCGTCGTCACGGCCTCGCGGGCGCAGGCCACCTTGGAACACAGTCTCTCGCGCATCGGCTCCACGCTAGCCACCCGCCGCCGGGTCGCGGGGATGCCGCGCCGCGCCGCGCCCGCTCCGTGGCCCGCTTCGTCGCCCGGTCCTGATCCCCGACCCGGCCGTAGGATGGGCGCATGGCGTGGCGGCGGACCCGGAGCACGGAACCCGCGTCCCCTCGCAGGTCGCGGCACGGCCGGCACGGCCGGGAGGGGCGCAGTCCGGTCGTACGCCCGCCGCTGCCTCCCCTGGACACGCGCGTCGATCGCTTCGACCTCGCCGTCGGGACGGCAGCGGAGTTCCTCCGCTCGGCGTGGCCGGAGCTGCGCGAGGTCCGCTTCGAGATCGCCGACATGCCCGCGGAGACGGATGCCGACGGCATCCCCCGCTGGACGGTGCACGCCCCGCAGAAGCGCATCGTGCTCTACCGTCTCCCGATCGAACGGCTGAGCCGCCTCCACCGCGCGGACGATCTGCACCGCCGCATCGTGATCGAGGGCGCGGTCTTCCGTGCGGCCGCCGAGTACCTCGACAAGGACCCGTGGGACCTCGGACCCGAGAGATTCCGGTTCTAGGGATACACGACGATCGGCGGCGTCGCGGCATCGGCGGGCCAGATCGGGAAGCCCGCGAGCGCACCATCGCCGGTGAACGACAGCGCGGCACGGATGCCGATTCCGCCGGATTCGAGCGCGTAGACCGTGCGCGGCGACAGACGCACCGTGGTGCTGCCGGCGGCGGGCACCGTCACCTCGAGGCTGAACAGCTCATCATTGGACTCGACGGTCACGACGACCGGCTCGGCCGCGGTATTCACCAGCGAGAGCGCCGGGAGGGGTCCTGAGGACGTCGCGAACAGGGTCGGCACGGTGATGAGGGGGGATGCCGCATACCAGGCGAAGTCGTCGCCGCGGCCGAAGCCCGTGGTGGTCCACACCGCCGCGACGACGGGCTGGTCCGCATCCACCTGCACCGCGTACGCCCCGACGGGAAGTCCGCTGAGGGCGACCTCGGTGGGCTGGCCCGCCACCAGCGGAACGACCTCGGGGGTGAGCACGGGCAGCGCCGTGCCGATCGCGGTCACCGTGACGGTGGCGGTGGCGTCCGCTGCGGGCGAGAGCACGCGCACGACGGCGGGGGCGTCGGAGGCGCCCTCAGCACCCGGCGCCGCGGAGACGGTCACGCCGGCGATCGTCTGGCTCGTCTCAGGCGCGGCGGCCGCGCTGATCTGATCCACCCCGCCCGGGGTGAGCACGCGGGTGATGCTCGCCTGCAGCGAGGCGTGCACCGGTGCGCCGACCGCCGACACGCGGATCACTGGCGCCGCCTCGCCGAGCACGAGCCCGGCCAGGGGAATCACCCGCTGGGTCCCCGCAGCGACGATCAGGTTCTCCCCGCCCGGCGGGGTCTGCGCGCCGTCGGCGCCGTACACGGTGAGCTGCACCGTGGCAGGCACGGCGCCGGGATTCGAGACGATCACGAGGTCGGCGGCACCGGTCGCCGCGGACCCTCCGACGAGCCAGGACTCCATGAGCGGCGGTCGGCACGCGGATGCCGCGAACCCGGCGAGATCGGCCGCCCGCACCGTCGCCGAGCCCGACGCCGCGACGTCGGTGCGCGTGCGTCCCTGCGGCTGCGCGGTCAGCACCAGTGGTCCTTCCGCGCCCTCGAGCGCGGGCATCGCCAGGCGGGACTCCTCGGGCTCGGGGGCGCCGGGGGCCACTCCCCCCGTGACGGTCTGCGCGGTGACGGCCGAGAGCTGCCCCGCCGCCGACGCGTCGCGGCCGAGCGTGAGCAGCCCCCCGTCGCAAACGATGACGGTCGCCGCCGGTCCGGGGGTCGCCGACACGCGCACCGGCTCGTGCGTCACGGTCGGCCACGGGATCGAGATCGCCGTCACCACGGCCACGACCGCGACCGCCGACGCGACGGTCGCAGCCAGCAGCCGGGCGCTCGTCGTCGCCCAGCGGAACACCCGGCGATCACTCATCGGCCCTCCCTCCAGTACGGCCCGACGACGCGCGGCGTGCGGCGGGCGGCACGGCGCGAGGCTGCCGTCGGCAGCGCGAGGAGCAGGGCGATGACGACCACGGCGAGCTGGGCGGCGGCGATGAGCCGCGCGGTCGCGAAGACGGATGCCGTCGGCACCGGCCTCGGCGCGACATCGGCCGTGACCCGCCAGAGCGTCCCCTTCGCGGTGTCGCCGACCGCGTCCAGGGTGCTCCGCTGGTTCAGTGCGGTCGACGCCGACAGCCTCATCGTGCGGGCGGCGTCGGACTCGGGTGCGGCGGCCGGCGCGAGGAGAACGAAGCGAATCCCGGCGTCCGCGAGAAGCGCCACGGCGTCTTCGGCGGAGGTCGTGACCAGGTCCGCTGCGAGCGCGGCGACCACGTCGTCCTGAGCGGTCGGCTCGGTGCGGGTGCTCACGATCGTCGCCTGGCCGCCGAGGGTCTCGCTGCCGCCCCATACGATGCGCACCGACAGTCCCTCGTGGTTCTGCGGCGTGAGCACCATCGTGCCGATGTCGGGATCGTCGCGTCCCGCCGCGGCGACGTAGGCGGGCAGCGTGCTGGCCGGGCCGCTGGTGAGGGAGGTCCGCTCGTCCGCCATCGCGGTCAGCGACGGGACGGCCAGCACGACGATCGCGCCGCAGACGATGACCGCGGCGGCGGCGCGCACGAGGCGCAGCCGCGGAGCGAGGCCGGCGTCCAGGGCGACGAGGGCTCCCCCGAGCACGCCCAGCCAGGCGAGGCTCAGTCCGGCGCCCGGCCAGAGCGGCACGACGGCGGACTGCGCGAACACCACCGACACGCCGACGGCGGCGAAGGCGGTCGCGATGCCGAGCGCAGCGACCACGAGCAGCGCGATCCCCGCCGCCCAGCGCTGGGTGAGCGGCGCGGCGAGCGCGAGCAGCGCGAGTGGGGCGGCCAGCAGCGGCACCCACCAGGTCGGCCCCTCGGGCAGCATCGCGGTCCAGCCGACGAGGTCGGGAGTCGGAATGCCCGCGGCCAGGAGCGCCCGCCCGGCGGCATCCGGTCCGACCTGCAGGCCGGCGAACGCAACGCCCGGGTCGGCGGCGAGAGCCCACAGCTCCGCGGAACGAACGGCGTGCCACACGAGCGGGCCGGCGAGCAGCAGTGACGGGATGATCGTCCACACCAGCCTGGTCACACCGTGCCCTGCCCGCAGCGACACCGCGAGCACGATCGCCCCGGCCCACAGCGCGGCCAGTGCGGGGGCGAGGGAGGGCGCGCACGCGATCACCGCGGCGAGGATGAGGGATGCCGCTCCCGCGCCCGACCAGGAGCGATGGGCGACCGATCCGGCGTAGAGGAGCCACGGCACCAGCAGGTGCAGCATCACCGCTGCCGGCCGGCCCTGAGTGAGCGCGACCAGCAGCGTCGGCGCGAGGGCCCAGATCAGGCCGCCGGCGATGCGCAGAGAGGGCCGCTCGGTGACGCGCGTGGCGGCGAACCACCCCCCGAGCGCGGCGAGCGGGATCGCCAGCACCCAGAGGACCACGACCGCGCGCGACGGCTCCCACGGCGCGAGCGACCCGACGAGGGCGAGCACCGCCGCGAACGGGTCGGCGGGTCCGATCGTGTCCAGTCCCAGCGCGCGCTGGCCGAATGCGGCATCCGCCCACAGCTGCCCGACGGTCGTGCGCAGCGGCTGCAGCGCGCCGCCGCCGAGCACCGGCCAGGCCAGGAGTGCGGGAAATGCTGCGATCGACGCCACGAGGGCGCCGAGCACGAGCCACGCGCCGCCACCCGCGAAGAACCGCAGCTCGCTGCGGCGGTAGCCGCCAGCGCCCTCGTCCGGTTCGTCCTCGAGCGTCTCGCGCAGCTGCGACCGGCTCACGCGCAGAGGCGCCAGCTGCCCCCACGACGTCTGCCTGCTCGCGGCGAGTCGGCGGCGGGCGCGTCCGACCGCGACGAGCCGCACCGCCGTCACGACCGTGGCGGCCCACTCGGGCCCGATGAGCCCGGGCTCCTTGCGCACGAGCTGGACCATGCTGCGCCAGATAGCCAGCGGGACGAGCGAGAGCCAGTGCAGCGCCACGACCGCGACGGGCGCGTAGACCAGCCGCCGATGCAGCTGCGCGGCACGCGCCGCTCGGGCGCGACGCCGCCGGCGCTGCGGCGTGATCGGCGCCGGAGGGCCGGCGACACCGTCGCCTGCCGTCGCGACCAGCGCCGAGGGCACGAGCGAGACGCGGGCGTTCGCGAGGCGCGCACGCACCCCGAGGTCCAGGCCCTCATCCGCGCCGCGCAGCGCGGGGTCGAGGCCGCCGAGCGTGCGCAGCGCGTCGGCGCGCGCGAGGACGCCGCGCACGTCCGCACCGAGGACGTCCTCGGCCGCGTCGTGCTGGCCCTGGTCGAGCTCGCCGTCGGCGAGGCCCACCGCGCGGCCGAAGCGGGTCATCGACACCCCGAGCGACACGATCTCGGAGCGGTCGTCCCACCGAACGAGCTTGGGGGCGACGAATGCGACCGACGGGGCGAGTTCGAGCGCGCCGTCGAGTCGGGCCAGCGCCTCGGGCTCCGGCGCGGTGTCCTGGGCGAGCAGCCACACGGCATCGCCGTGCAGGCGGGGCGTGACGAGCGCTATCGCCGCGGCGAACGCGGTCGATGCCGGCGCGGTGACGACGGACTCGGCTGCGGACGCGGCCGCGACCTCTGCGGCACCGGGATCGTCGCCGCACAGGACGATCGTGATGACGTCGACGGGCCGAGTCTGTCCGTTCAGGGCCGCGAGCGTCCGCCGCAGATGGAACGCTGCGGGGGTGCGACCGTCGGGACGCACGACGAGGATGGCGTGGACTCGGGCGGGCATGACGTGGTCAGCCTAGGCGGGGCGCGCGCCCGGTTCGGGTGTACGCGCCGCGCGCGCCAGTTCCCGTCACCGGGAGCCCGGTCCCTGAGCGAGCGCAGCGAGACGAAGGGCGCTGAGGCCAGTCAGCCCGCCTGGCGCTTGAGCTTGCGACGCTCGCGCTCGCTGAGCCCGCCCCAGATGCCGAAGCGCTCGTCGTTCTGCAGCGCGTACTCGAGGCAGCGGTCGCGGACGTCGCATGTCGTGCAGATGCGCTTGGCGTCGCGGGTCGAGCCGCCCTTCTCCGGGAAGAACGCCTCCGGATCGGTCTGCGCGCACAGGGCATCCGTCTGCCAGGACAGCGGGTTGTCGTCCTCTGCCTCCACCGGGCGGCGCACGCCCGGCACGCCCAGGTTGACCGGGTCGACGAACCAATTGTCGGGAACGCCGGAACGGTACTGCGAAGCCGTCATCTCGTTCTCCCCCCGTGTATCCCCCTCCACGCTGGTCTGCGTGTACGAGTAATTACACCCGTGTAGTTCGCCGAGGTCAAGTCGCAGATACTAAAGCCTCAACTCCCTCTTGAACCTTCACGACGCGCCGACGGCGTGTCGCACTGTGATAACAGTCGTCTCCCCGGGGCGCTCAGCGGCCGGGCGTCGCGACGAACAGCTCGCCCGTCCCGGCGACGGCGAGCGCGCCCTCGTCCGGTGTCACCAGCACCGCATCACCGGGTCGCAGCGTCGCGACGGCGCCGGTGCCGCCTGTCACCGTCAGCTCGCCCGAGGTCGCCACCGCGATCGCGACGCCCTCGACCGGCACAGCGACGGGCTCGCCGCCGGTCGCTCGGAGGGCGAGCAGCGCGAAGTCGCGCACCGGCACGGGGTAGCGAACGAGGCCCTCTCCGAGAGCCTCGGGCTGCACGACCGGTGCCGGGCCGGGGGACGCGTCGAGCACTGAGAGCAACTCGGGAACGTCGATGTGCTTGGGTGTCAGCCCGCCGCGCAGCACGTTGTCGCTGGCCGCCATCAGTTCGACACCAAGACCGTCCAGATACGCATGCAGCATCCCCGCGGGGACGAACAGCCCCTCCCCGCGCCGGAGGGTGACGAGGTTCATCAGGAGCGCGACGACGATCCCCGGATCCCCGGTGTAGCCGGCATCCAGTTCCCGCACGAGCGCGAGCTCGGCGGCGAACTCTTCCGACCGCGCGGCCGACGCCGCGCCGATGATCGCCCGGGCATGCTGTGCACCCGTGTCGGAGAGCACCCAGCCGACGACCTCACCGAGCGCGGCATCCGTTCTCGAGAGTCGTTCCGCGAGCTCGCGGGCGCCGTCGCCGAGCTGTGCGATGAGTCGCCGCGTGGCATCCAGCTCGCGCAGACCCGCGAGAGCGCGGAAGGTGTCGCTGACCGCGACGATCAGCTCCGGCTTGTGGTTCGCGTCGCGGTAGGTGCGCTCCGCCGCGTCGCGTGGGATGCCCGCGGCCTCCTCGCGTGCGAACCCCGCCTCGGCCTGCGCCTTCGACGGGTGGGCCTGGATGGACAGAGCGGATGCCGCGGCCAGCAGCTTCAGCAGATAGGGCAGGCGTCCGGCCACTCCTGCCGACGCGCCCTCCGAAGCGATCCACGCGTCGAGCGTGCGGCCGTCCGGGAGCTCGGACGGGTCGGCGGGGTGATCGCCGAACCAGACCTCCGCCTCGACGCGTCCGGACAGCGCCCGGCCCGTCAGCTCGGCGAGGAGCGTGGTGGAGCCCCATCCGTAGTCACGCGGCGTGTTCGTGAGGGAGAGCAGCATCCCACCAGAGTACGAGTCCGGCGCGCATGACTCGGATTCTCCGCGGCCCGACGGGTACCCTGATGGAACGATGGCCGTCCACTCCAAGCACCCGGCATCGGCACCGCCGGCACCCCCGGTCCGTGAGACGACGGGCCACCTGCTGCTGCGGGGCTGGTGCATCTTCGTGCTGTTCATGGCGCTGTCGGGAACCGCGTGGATCCACGCGTTCGGCGAGCTCACCGCGGCGATCATCACGATCGCCGGAGGAGTGCTCTCGGTCGCCCTCTGGTTCATGATCCGTCCGCCGGTGCAGGTGCGGCGACTGCCGTGGTTCGCCCTCGGGTACGTCCTTTGGGCGACGCTGTCGATCCTCTGGTCGGCGTGGCCGCAGGCCACCGCGCTGACCCTTCTGCTGCTGTGGATCACCACCGTGCAGGCGTTCTTCGTCGGGAGCGTCCTCACCTGGCGAGAGCTGGTGCGCACCCTCGCGTCGGCTCTGAAGTGGGTCATGGCGCTGTCGCTCGTGTTCGAGGTGTGGGTCGCGGTCTTCGTGCGCGTGCCGCTGCTTCCCGGCTTCGTGCCGCGCGTCGAGAAGGTCGATCCGATCCTCTACTGGTCCCGGGCCAACCTGTTCGACGGCGGGCGCATCCAGGGGATCATGGGCAACGCGAACCTGCTCGGGCCCGTGGCGCTGCTGGCGATCATCGTGTTCTCGATCCGCTACGCCGCGAGGGCCCCGCGCCGCATGCTGCTCCTCGCCTGGATCGTGCTCTCGGCCTATCTGTTCTACCGGGCCGCCTCCGCCACCGCCTATATCGCGGCGGCAGGCGTGGCGATCGTCCTGGTCACTGTGCTGCTGATGCGCCGCACGCGCGCGCCCGGCGAGCGCCGCCCCTACTACATCGGCTACGCAGTCGTCGGGCTCGGCGGCGCGCTCGCCTTCTGGCTGCTGCGCGACCCGGTCTTCACCGCCCTCGGGCGCAGCGACGACCTCACCGGCCGCGAGAGCATCTGGGCGGCCGTGCTCGAGCGCGCCTCCGAGCGCCCGATCGTCGGCTGGGGGTTCGCGACGCCCTGGGTGCCGTGGGATCCGGCGTTCGACGGGTGGATCATCGACCACGGCGAGACCGTCATGCAGGCCCACAACATGTGGGTCGACGTGTACCTCCAGCTCGGCCTCATCGGGCTGGTGCTGATGGGGCTGACCTTCCTCGCGGCCATCTGGCGGTCGTGGTTCTTCGCCGTCGACCGTCCCCGGTGGGACCTGCGCGACGACCGACCGTACTCGGCCCTCACGCTCCTGCCTACGCTCACCTTCACGATCCTCCTCGTGCAGGGTCTGGCCGAGTCCGCACCGCTGCTGGCGTGGGGCTGGATGCTGCTGCTGATGTTCGGCTTCAAGATCAAGCAGTCCCCGCACGTCGGGGAGGGACCCGCCGAGCAGAGCGCCGCGATCGAGCGCGGCGAGCCGACCAAGCAGGTGCCGTGACGACCCCAGCGGGGCAGACGGCGCAGCCCGGCTGGCTGAGCGCGCTTCTCGCCTCGGCATCCTTCGCCCGAGCATTCACGCTCGTGGTCCTCGGCACCGTCTTCTCGTCCTTCGCGCTCGACCGGATCGTCGGGCGCGTGACCTACGTCTCGATCATCGTCGGACTCTGCCTGCTCGGCGTGGGCGTCCTCGTCGCGCGGCGGCAGGAGATCTCCTTCGTCCGCCTCGTGCCGACGACCCTCGTGCTGTTCGTCGGGTGGGCGGGGGCGAGCGTGTTCTGGAGCGAGGACGGGACGCAGTCGCTGTGGGCGTGGGTGTCGACAGCGGCCATCGCCTTCCTCGCCGTGGTGATCGGCCACGTGCGCGACACCCTGCAGACCGCCCGCGCGCTCGGCGACGTGCTCCGCGTGCTCCTGTCGGCCTCGCTCGTCGTCGAACTGCTGTCGGGGGTGTTCCTCGACATGCCGTTCCACTTCCTCGGGGTGCAGGGCCACATCGCCGAGCTCGGCCCCATCCAGGGAATCTTCGGCACGCGCAACCTGCTCGGCTTCGTCGCCGTGCTCGCGCTCATCACCTTCCTCATCGAGTACCGCACGCAGTCCGTGCGCGTCGGACTGTCGATCTTCTCGGTCGTGCTCGCCGGCGGACTCGCGGCGCTCAGCGACTCCCCCACCGTGTTCGTGCTCGCCGTCGGCGTGGGACTCGCCGTCTGCGCGCTCGCGCTCGTGCGGCACACGCGCCCCGAGCGTCGCGTGGCGCTGCAGTGGGTGCTCGGTGGGCTCGTGGTCATCGGAGTGGTCGTGGGCTACACGGCGCGGCATCCGATCATCGCGTGGCTCGGCGCCGGCACCGACTTCTCGATGCGCGTGGATCTGTGGAACAAGATGGTCGACTTCCTCCGCCCCGTCCCGGTGCAGGGCTGGGGCTGGTACGGGCCGTGGAACGCGCTGGAGTTCCCCTTCAACGCGATCAACTTCCAGCTGCGCGCCACCCACGCCTCGGGGCTGAACGCGTACTTCGATGTCCTGCTCCAGCTCGGCTGGGTCGGCCTGGTGCTGTTCGTGGCCCTGGCCGGAGTCGCGCTCGTGCGCTCCTGGCTCGACGCGTCCGAACGCCGCTCGGTGATCTACGCGTGGACGCCCCTCATGCTGGTGGCACTCCTCGTCGACTCGATGTTCGAGAGCTTCACGCTCGCGGGTCTCGGCTGGTTCCTGCTGGTGCTGCTCGCCGTCCGCGCCGGACAGTCGCGGTCGTGGCGGGAACGGCTGGGGGGCGGGAGAACACCGGAAGCGCCTGCGGAGCTGCCGCACGATGGCGGGCGAGCGAGCTGATCGGCGACGGTGGCAGTCAGCTCGCGGCGTTGAGCTCCCGGAGCTTGGCAGCCCATGCGAGCGAGTCGCGCAGCCCGTCCTCGACGGTTCGTTCTGCACGCCAGCCCAGCAGTTCGTGAGCGCGGTCGACCACGGCGAACCCCCCGGCCGAGTCGCCGGGACGGCGATCGCCTTCGACCACCACGAGCCCGTCGCCGACAACCCGCTGGAACGCGGCCGCGAGTTCGCGGACGGTGATGCCCTCCCCTACGCCGATGTTCATGACGCGGTACGGCACTGCGGGGGTGGCGATGCCATCGAAGCGCTCCACCGCGCGGACATGGGCGAGTGCGAGGTCCCATACATGCACGAAGTCACGGATGCCGCTGCCATCCCGTGTCGGCCAGTCAACCCCGGTGATGACGAACGACTCGCCTCTGTCCCGGGCACCGATGAGCTTGCCCACGACGTGCGACGGATCGGGGTTGCGCAGTCCGGTGCGACCGACGGGATCGGCCCCGATCGGGTTGAAGTACCGCAACGCGATGACACGCGCCTGACCGGCGGCGGCGAGGTCGGACAGCATCCGCTCGGTCATCGCCTTCGTCGCGGCGTAGGGGCTCCCCGGTTCGATAGGAGCGGACTCATCTATCCCGGTGCCATCCTCGGCGCGATAGACGGAAGCGGACGAACTGAACACGAAGCGTTCGATACCGTGCCGGCGAAGCTCAGCGAGCAGCCCGATCGTCTTGCCGACGTTCGTGGCGTAGTACTGGAGCGGATCTGCCACGGATTCGGGAACCACCGTCTTCGCAGCGCAGTGCACGACCGCGTCGATGTCCGGGTGCTCGTGCACGATCCGGTCGAGGAGCACCGGATCGGCGAAGTCGCCGATGTAGGCGGACGCTCCGTCCGGCGCGCCGTCGACTCCGGCAGAGAGGTCGTCAAGCACGATGACGTCGAGATCGTGATCGAGGCAGGCGAGCGCGACGGCGCTGCCGATGAAGCCGGCGCCGCCGGTGATCAGGACTTTCACCGCAGGCTCCTCAGGTAGTTCGCTAGTGCTTCCCCGGAGTCGCTAGGCACGAAACCCGTGGCCTCGATCTTCGCGAGGTCGAGCACGCTGTTGAGAGGGCGGGGGGCGGCCGGACCGGTGGCCTCCGAATAGTACTCCTCGGTGGTCACCGGCTGAACGCGGCCAGAGTCGTGCCCGGTGAGGTCGAACACACGCCGCGCGACGCCTGCCCAGGACATCATCGCCCCGCCGCCGGTCAGGTTGTATGTCCCGAACGGCGCGCCGCCGTCGATCAGGTGACGGATGCCGCGGGCCAGGTCGGCCGTGAAGGTGAGTCGACCGACCTGATCATCGACAACCTCCGGGTCGACGCCGCGCCGGGCGAGGACAGCCATCGTCTGCACGAAGTTCTTGCCGTCGCCGATGACCCAGGACGTGCGCACGATGTAGTGCCGCGGCGACGTCGCGACGATGGCGTCACCAGCAGCCTTGGTCTGTCCGTACACGCCCAGCGGCGTGAACGCGTCGTCCTCACGGTAGGGACGGTCGAGGGCGCCGTCGAAGACGTAGTCGCTCGAGATGTGCACGAGTGTGATGCCGTTCGCGGCGGCGATCTGCGTGAGCGCAGCCACGCCGGTGACGTTGACGTACCAGGCATCCCGCCGGCCCTCCGGCGTCTCGGCGATATCAACGGCGGTGAACGCAGCCGCGTTGATGATCGTGCCGTAGTCGCGCCAGTGACGAGAGGATGTGAGGTCTGGTGAGGAGATGTCCAGCTCCTCGATCCCCGCGTACTCGATGTGCGCACCGCCGCCGAGTTCGGCACGCAGAGCGCGGCCGAGCTGACCGTTCGCGCCGACGACGAGCGTCGTGCGCGGCGGCATCGGGGTGACGGTCGCCAGCCGAGGATGCGCGGCGTCCTTCGCTGAGAACTCAGCCTGTTCGAGCGGAATCGGCCAGGCGATCGCGGAAGACTCGTCCGCGACGTTCAAGAAGGTATACGTCGCCTCCGGCGACCAGTGATCATTAACGAGATAGACGTACGCGGTCTCCGGCGCGAGAGTCTGATAGGCGTTGCCGACGCCCCGTGGCACGAAGATCGCGCGCGACGGGTCGATCTCGGTCGTAAACACGGCGCCGAACGTGGGACCCTCTCGCAAGTCGACCCACGCGCCGAAGATTCGGCCGGTCGCGACCGAGACCCACTTGTCCCAAGGCTCGGCATGGATCCCGCGCGTCGTGCCCACCGCGTCGTTGAACGAGATGTTGTTCTGCACGGGTCCGAAGTCGGGCAGGCCCGCCGCGATCATCTTCTCGCGCTGCCAGTTCTCCTTGAACCAGCCGCGGGTGTCGCCGTGCACCGGCAGATCCCACACGACCAGCCCGGGGATCGGCGTCTCGGTCGCGCCGAGCGCCTTTCCGAACTCCGTCATCACTGACCCTTCGACGCGTAGAAGGCCTCGGTGCCGTCTTTTGCGGGCGCCCACCAGCCCTCGTTCTCCCGGTACCAGCCGATCGTTGCAGCCAACCCCGCTTCGAAGTCGCCGTAGCGCGGTTGCCAGCCGAGCTCGCTGCGCAGCTTGGTGGAGTCGATCGCGTAGCGCAGATCGTGGCCCGCTCGATCCGTGACGTGGTCGTAGGCATCGGCATCGCGCCCCATGAGGGTGAGGATGAGCTCGACGACCGTCTTGTTGTCCCTCTCGCCGTCCGCGCCGATCAGGTAGGTCTCGCCGATGGCGCCCCTGTCGAGGATCGTCAGCACCGCCGCTGAGTGATCGTCGGCGTGGATCCAGTCGCGGACGTTCTCGCCCTTGCCGTAGAGCTTGGGGCGGATGCCGCGGATGACGTTCGTGATCTGCCTCGGGATGAACTTCTCGACGTGCTGGTAGGGGCCGTAGTTGTTCGAGCAGTTCGAGATCGTCGCCCGAACGCCGAATGAGCGCACCCATGCGCGCACGAGCAGGTCGGATCCGGCCTTGGTCGAGGAGTACGGCGAGGACGGGTTGTACGGAGTCTGCTCGGTGAATCGCGCGGGGTCGTCGAGCTCGAGGTCGCCGTAGACCTCGTCGGTGGAGATATGGTGCAGACGCCGGTCGTGCCGACGAGCAGCCTCGAGCAGCGTGTAGGTGCCGACGATGTTCGTGTCGAGGAACGGCCGCGGGTCGTGGAGCGAGTTGTCGTTGTGCGACTCGGCGGCATAGTGGATGACGGCATCCGCCCCCGCGAACAGTTCGTCGACCAGCTCGGCATCCGTGATGTCGCCCTTGACGAACGTCATGCGATCCTCGGCGAGGCCGGCGAGCGAGTCGAGGTTGCCGGCATACGTCAGCGCGTCGAGCACCGTCACATGATGGTCGGTGTGCTCGACGACGTGATGCACGAAGTTTGAGCCGATGAACCCGGCGCCGCCGGTCACGAGAAGACGCGCCATCAGCGACCCCGCTCCAGAGTCTCGAGGAGGTAGCCGCCGTAGCCGGACTTGACGAGCTTCTCGGCCCGAGCGCGAAGCTGATCGTCGCTCAGGAACCCCTGTCGCCAGGCGACCTCTTCCGGCACGCCGATGCGAAGCCCGGTGCGTCGCTCCATCGTCCGCACGTAGTCTGCGGCATCCGTCATCTGATCGAACGTGCCGGTGTCCAGCCACGCCGTCCCTCGGGGCAGGACTTCGACCTGAAGCCGTCCGCGCTCCAGGTAGGCGCGATTGACGTCGGTGATCTCATACTCGCCGCGTGGACTCGGCTCGAGGCCGCGCGCGATCTCGATCACATCGTTGTCGTAGAAATACAGACCCGGGACCGCGTAGCTGCTCTTCGGCGCGGCGGGCTTCTCCTCCAGCGACACCGCCCTGCCCGCGGCGTCGAACTCGACGACGCCGTAGGCGGAGGGCTCGCCGACCCAGTAGGCGAAGATCGCCCCGCCCTCGACGTCGGCGTAGCGCTTGAGCTGGGTTCCGAGACTCGGTCCGTACAGCAGGTTGTCGCCGAGGACGAGCGCGACCTTCTCGTCGCCGATGAAGTCCGCGCCGATCGTGAACGCCTGGGCGAGCCCGTCAGGAGAGGGCTGCCGGGCGAACGTGAGGCTGACGCCGAACTGGGATCCGTCTCCGAGCAGGCGCTCGAACTGATCGGCGTCGTGCGGCGTCGTGATGATCAGGATGTCGCGGATGCCGGCGAGCATGAGCGTCGACAGGGGGTAGTAGACCATCGGCTTGTCGTACACCGGGATGAGCTGCTTGGAGATGCCCAGGGTGATGGGGTGCAGTCGAGTGCCCGAGCCGCCGGCGAGGATGATGCCTTTCACCTGTCCATGGTGTCACAGGAGGCGGACGCGATCCCGCTCTCCGTCGGCGCCCAGGCACGGCCGGTAGACTCCTGAGGCGGCGGCGCTCTGGCCCGCCGCATCACCGTGTCTGCGGCATCCGTCTCACGAAAGCACTGCACCGTATGGATCTCCTCATCGTCGGCTCCGGCTTCTTCGGCCTCACGATCGCCGAGCGCGCCGCGGCATCCGGCCGGAAGGTGACCGTCATCGACCGGCGCCACCACATCGGCGGCAACGCCTACAGCGAGGACGAGCCGGAGACCGGCATCGAGGTGCACCGCTACGGAGCTCATCTGTTCCACACGTCGAATCCGACCGTGTGGGAGTACGTGAACCGCTTCACGACCTTCACGGACTATGTCCACCGCGTGTACACGAACCACCGGGGCGTCGTGTTCCCGATGCCGATCAACCTCGGCACCATCAACCAGTTCTTCCAGGCCGCCCACTCGCCCGACCAGGCGCGCGCGCTCGTGCACGAACTGGCCGGCGAGTTCGATGCGAAGGATGCCGCGAATCTCGAGGAGAAGGGCATCGCCCTGATCGGCCGACCGCTGTACGAGGCGTTCATCCGCGACTACACCGCCAAGCAGTGGCAGACCGACCCCAAGGAGCTCCCCGCCGAGGTCATCAGCCGGCTCCCGGTGCGCTACACCTACGACAACCGCTACTTCAACGACACGTGGGAGGGGCTCCCGACGGACGGGTACACGGCGTGGCTCGAGCGGATGGCGGACCACCCGAACATCGACGTGAAGCTCGAGGTCGACTTCTTCGACGAGTCGCAGCCCCTGAACAAGGCGGCGACAGTGGGCCAGCTCCCGATCGTCTACACCGGTCCCGTGGACCGCTACTTCGACTACGCCGAGGGCGCGCTGTCGTGGCGCACGATCGACCTCGAGCAGGAGGTGCTGCAGGTGGGCGACTTCCAGGGCACCTCGGTGATGAACTACGCCGATGCCGACGTCCCCTTCACGCGCATCCACGAGTTCCGCCACTTCCACCCCGAGCGCGCCGACCGGTATCCGACCGACAAGACGGTCATCATGCGCGAGTTCTCGCGCTTCGCCGGGCGCGAGGACGAGCCCTACTACCCGGTGAACACCCCCGAGGACCGGTCCGGGCTCCTCGCCTACCGCGAACTCGCGAAGGGCGAGCAGGACGTCCTGTTCGGCGGGCGCCTCGGCACGTACCAGTACCTCGACATGCACATGGCGATCGGGTCAGCGCTCTCGATGTGGAATAACCAGCTCGCGTGACCCCGGGGCTCTAGGATCGACTCCGTGACCACCGCCGCCGTCGGAGCCCCCGGTTCTCCACGGCGCTATCTCCACTCGCTGTGGCTGCTGTCGGCGCGCGACCTCAAGGTGAGGTACTCCACGAGCGCGCTGGGGTACCTCTGGTCGGTGCTCGATCCGCTCGTCATGAGCGTCATCTACTGGTTCGTCTTCACCTTCGTGTTCCAGCGCGACAACGTCGGGGCGGAGCCGTACATCGTGTTCCTGGTCACCGCGCTGCTCCCGTGGGTGTGGTTCAACACGGCCGTGATCGACTTCACCCGCGCCTTCAACAAGGACGCCCGGCTCGTCCGCTCCACCGCGATCCCCCGGTCGATCTGGGTCAACCGGATCGTGTTGAGCAAGGGCGTGGAGTTCCTGTTCGCGCTGCCGATCCTCGCGGCCTTCGCGATCTTCGCGGGCGCCACGGTCGGCTGGGGCCTCCTGTGGTTCCCGGTCGCCGTGCTGCTGCAGACGATGCTACTCATCGGCCTCGGCCTGCTCGTCGCACCGCTGTGCGTCCTGTGGAGCGACCTCGAGCGCACCACGAGGCTCATCCTGCGGGCCCTGTTCTACGCATCCCCCGTCATCTACGGCGTCGCGGATCTGCCCGGCATCTTCTCGCAGCTCGCGGCCTTCAACCCGCTCGCGGGGATCTTCACCCTGTACCGGATGGGCTTCTTCCCGGATCAGTGGGACACGCTGTCCGTCGTCGTCGGCGCGGTCTTCAGCGTCGGGATCCTGGTGCTCGGCGCCGCGGTGTTCCGTCGCCTCGAGCGCGCCGTGCTGAAGGAGCTGTGATGGAGGCCGCTTTCGCGATCCGCGTCGACGGGCTCGGCATCCGCTTCCGCCGCAACCGCCGTGGCAGGCGCAGCCTCAAGGATCTCTTCGCCGGTTCGAAGCGACGCACGCGGCCCGACGAGTTCTGGGCGCTGCGCGATGTCGGATTCGAGGTGCGGCCCGGTGAGTCCATCGGTGTCGTGGGGCGCAACGGTCAGGGCAAGTCGACGCTCCTCAAGCTCGTCGCCGGAGTACTGGTGCCCGACGAGGGAACGGTGACCGTCCACGGCGGGGTCGCGCCGCTGATCGAGATCACCGGAGGCTTCGTGGGCGACCTCACCGTGCGCGAGAACGTGCGGCTCGCCGCAGGGCTGCACGGGATGTCCCGCGGCGAGGTGAACCGCCGGTTCGACGACATCATCGGCTTCGCCGAGATCGAGAACTTCGTGGACATGCCCTACAAGCACCTGAGCAACGGCATGAAGGTAAGGCTTGCGTTCTCGGTGGTCTCGCAGCTGGACGAGCCGATCCTGCTCGTCGACGAAGTGCTCGCCGTCGGCGACAAGGCGTTTCGCGAGAAGTGCTACAAGCGCATCGACGAACTCCTCGCCGAGGGCCGTACGCTCTTCTTCGTCTCGCACAACGAGAGGGATCTGCGGCGCTTCTGCACGCGAGGGCTGTATCTCGACAAGGGGCGGCTCGCGATGGACGCCCACATCGGAGAGGTCCTCGACCGCTACAACGCCGACTACGCGGTCGGCTGAGCCTCCAGCGGCGGCATCGGCTGCCACGACGGGTCCTTCGCGATCTTCCGCCCGTCGCGGATGCCGCGGAACAGGTTGCTGGTCCCACGGACCTTGCGCTCGACGAAGACGAGGCGGATGAGCTCCTTCGCGAAGGTGAGCCCCGACCCCATCCAGAAGCGCACCGGCCGGTAGGCGCCGTTCACCGTGAAGTAGTGCTTCATGTGGCCGCGGTTGCGCATGATGTAGTAGCGGTAGGCATCGCTGGACGCATTGAGGTGTCGGATGCCCATGTCCCACTGGCGGATCTCGCGCGTGCGCTTGAGAACGAATTCGTTCACGATAACCGCCGTGGTCTTCCGGGAGGCGAGCCAGCCGTACACCGAGTCGTCCCAGTAGATGAAGAAGCGGGGATCGGGAAGACCGATCTCGGCGACGACGTCGCGGTGGATGAACATGCCCTCGAAGCATCCCGAGTTCATCTCGCGGTAGCCGGAATCGTCGAAGCCGGCGGGAGCGAACGGGATGGGGATGCCGAAGGGGATCGACAGGCGGTACTGCCAGTAGAACTCGCTGCCGTCGTAGTCGTAGCGGCGGCCCTGGATGCTCTTGAACCGCGGTGCCCAGGAACCCATCCGCGCGAGCCCGTCGGGGAGGACCTCGACGTCGTCGTCCATGAGCCAGATCCACGTCGATCCGAGTTCGTACGCGACCCGCATGCCCTCGCTGAAGCCGCCGGAGCCGCCCGTGTTCGTGTCGAGCCGGCGGTACACGAGCTCGGCGCCGAGGCGCTCTCGGTACGATTCGACGACCTGGGTGGTGTCGTCCGCCGAGGCATTGTCGATGATCACGACATGTCCCGGTTTCGGGTCCATCGCCTCGATGCTGGTGAGCAGTCGCGAGAGCAGCCCGGAGCGGTTGTAGGTCACGATCGCGATGGTCGCGGATGCCGGGTCGAACTGCCCGGGCGGCGGCGCGGCGCTCACGAGGACTCCTCGAAGGTCCGTCGCCAGGACTCGATCGACGTGATCTCGGGCATCGCCTCACGATAGCGAGCCGCGAGCCCCGGCCACTCGCGATGCAGCCGCCGATGCAGACGGACGCTCTCCCACACCATCCGGCGGAACTTCCGTCGGTCCCGGGTGTAGATGTTCTTCCCGGAGCCGTCCGCCGCGCTGACCAGCGCGCTGTCGTGGACGGGCAGACGCCACCAGTGCGCGTCTCCCTTGCCGAACTCGACCTCGGGGGTGTCCAGGTTGTCCGGGTTCGGCGCGTGGAACCAGTGCGAGACGAGGGTCGACAGGGTGAACCACCGCAGGCGAAGGCCGGTGGGGTTGTCGAGGTCGTGGGGAGAGCGTCTCTTGAACACGATGCGGCCGCGCCGCGAGCGCAGCGGTACGCCGGAGTCCTTGTGCACCACGGTCTCGGGATACTCCGCCGCGAGCGCGCGGGCGGCGGGCATCGCGGTCGCGAGGTTCGCGCGCATGTGGTCCGGGCCGGACAGGACATCCCGCAGCGCCCGGTGGCGCAGGGCGACCGGGTAGTACTGCATCATCATCAGGTGCTTGAGGTCGACCCGGCGACTGTGACGCAGGAGTGTGCCGCCCCGCGGAGCGGAGGAGTGGAGCAGACCTGCGACGATCCGGTTGCGGGCGTGGAAGTAGGCCTGCCAGTCGATCAGATCATCCTTGCCGACCCACGAGACGTGCCACAGGGCGACACCGGGCATGGAAACCGTGGGGTACCCCGCGTCGCGCGCCCGCAGGCAGAACTCGGCGTCGTCCCACTTGATGAACGCGGGCAGGGCAAGACCGACCTCGCGGATGATCTCGAGCGGAATGAGGCACATCCACCAGCCGTTGTAGTCGGCATCCAGACGCATGTGGAGAAGCGGCGACTGGCGGAGATTCGCCACGCTGAAGTCGTGCGGGAGCTTCTCCTGGTAGAGCGCCCGCCACATGAACGGCACTTCGTCGACGACCTCCGCCCAGGCGTGGAGTTTCGGACGGTCGAGCAGGTCGAACATGTGGGCGCCGACGATGGTCGGCGAACTGGCGTACCGTCCGAAGACGATCGAGCGGCGCACCGACTCCGGCTCGAGCCGCACGTCGTCGTCGAGCAGCTGCACGAAGTCGCTCTCCGGCCGCGCGAGCGTCTCGGACATGGCGCGCGCGAATCCACCGGATCCGCCGAGATTCGGCTGCGTCAGGATCTGCAGGGTGTCGCCGAGCGATTCGGCCACCGCCGGGTACTCCGGCTGCGTATCCACCCGTCGGTCGCCCTGGTCGATGATGAAGATCCGGTCGACGAGTTCGAGCACCTCCGGCTCGTCGGCCAGATTCATGAGGGTCCAGATGCAGTAGTCCGGCTTGTTGTAGGTCGTGATGCCGATCGACGCCTTGCCGGTGCGGGTCGGCCCCTGCTCGGTGGTCCACTCGGCGCCTTCGAACAGCGCGCTCTTCTCGTCGGCGACGATGTCGAACCAGATGAATCCGCCGTCGCTGTACTCGTCGAGCACGAGCTCGAAACTCGACGTCGCGGCGCCGTCCACCTCGCGCGTCTCGATCCGCTGACGGACTCCGGAGCCGTTCGACCGGTAGACGAGGATGGTCGCCGTGCCGACGGTGCGCACGCTCAACGTCACCTCGCGCACCGGAGTCCAGTGCTGCCAGTAGGACGCCGGGAACGCATTGAAGTAGGTGCCGAAAGAGACGCGACGCCCGGCGACGATGCGGGCGGACGTGCGGCCCAGGATGTTGCCGAGCTGTGCCCGGTTGGACACACGCACCGGCTCGTCGTCGATCACGGACCACGTCTCGGGGTCCACGTACAGCGGGAGCAGGTCAGGGTCGCGATCGGTCGGGAAGACGACGTTCTGGAGGATATGCGTCACGTAGGGGACTCCGTAGACAGGCGGGCGCCGAAGGCGTCGGGCCGAGAGAAGCTTACCGTGGAGGGCTTGGGCGATCCCTGGGTCGCAGCACCCGCTGCGTCACAGCGAGGCGGCGACCCCGACGGCGATGCGCGGAGTGCCCACCCACGCAGCGGGGTCCGTCGCGTTCCTGCCGTCGACGATGAGCCGGATGCCGGGGAGGTCGTCGGGCGACAGACCACGGTAGTCGGCGTGGTCGGTCTGGAGGACGGCGAGATCGACCTCGTCGCCGAGAGAGTACGGCTCGAACCCGAGGCCGCGGAGCTCCTCGTCGGAGTAGAGCGGGTCGTGGACCCGGACGGTCGCGCCGCGCACGGCGAGCGCCTGGACCGTCGGGAACACGCCCGAGAACGCCGTCTCCTTGACTCCGCCGCGGTAGGCAGCGCCGAGGACGACCGCACGCGATCCGTCGAGTGAGCCAAGGATGGCGGTTGCCTGGGCGACCAGCCGTTCGGGCATCGACGCGTTCAGGAGACGGGCGGTACGCACGATGTCCGCGTCCGGGTCGGTCGACAGATACAGGCGGGGATACACGGGGATGCAGTGCCCGCCGACGGCGATCCCGGGCCGGTGGATGTGACTGTACGGCTGGGAGTTGCAGGCCTCGATGACCTGATGGACGTCGATCCCGTGGTCCGCCGCGAAGAGGGCGAATTGGTTCGCGAGGCCGATGTTGACGTCGCGATACGTAGTCTCGGCGAGCTTGGCCATCTCGGCGGCCTCCGCGCTGCCCAGATCCCACACGCCGTTCGGACGCGGCAGGTCATCGCGCTCGTCGAACTGCAGCACGGCCTCGTAGAACTCGCGGGCGAGCTTGGCGCCCTCGTCGGATAGCCCGCCGATGAGCTTGGGATACTTGCGCAGGTCGGCGAACACTCGACCCGTCAGCACGCGTTCGGGCGAGAAGACGAGGTGGAAGTCCGTTCCTTCCTTCAGCCCGGAGCCTTCCTCGAGCATCGGCTTCCACCGCATGCGCGTCGTACCGACCGGAAGGGTCGTCTCGTACGACACGAGGGTGCCTGGCGTCAGATGCTCCGCGAGTGAGCGGGTCGCGGCATCCATCCACGCGAAGTCGGGCTCCCAGGTGGCGTCGTTCACGAACAGCGGGACCACCAGCACGACGGCATCGGCCCCCGGGATGGCGTCGGCGTAGTCGGTCGTCGCGCGGAGGCGGCCCGCCGGAACGAGCGCGGAGAGCTTCTCCTGCAGGTGGGCCTCACCGGGGAAGGGCTCCAGACCGGCGTTGACGCTCGCGACGGCCGTCGCGTTCACGTCCACCCCGACGACGTCGTGACCGGAGTCGGCGAACTGGACGGCGAGAGGGAGGCCGATCTTTCCGAGGGCCACGACGGCGATGCGCATGACTTCCATCGTAATGCGGCAGAATTGGGGGATGCGCACCCCCGATGGCTACAGGGTCGCCATCGTCTCACGCATCTTCGCACCAGAGCCCGGTGCCGCGTCTTTCCGTTTGACCGCCCTGTGCCGTGCTCTCCAATCCGCGGGCGCCGCCGTAACGGTGCTCACCACCGATCCGCCCCGCGGAGCATTCTCGCTCCCCGACCTCGGCGGGGCACAGGTGCGGCGGTCTCCAGTCCTTCGCGACCGCGCCGGATACGTGCGCGGCTATCTCCAGTACATGTCGTTCGACGTCCCGGCCTTCTTCCGTCTGCTGTTCCTCCGGAGGGTCGATGTCGTCGTCGTCGAACCGCCACCGACCACCGGGGTCGTCGTCGGTATCGCAGCCTGGCTGCGACGAAAGCCGTACATCTACTACGCCGCCGACGTGTGGTCCGAGGCGGTGAGGGAGACGAATGCGCCGGCGTTCGTCGCGTGGACCGTCCGGGCGCTCGAACGCTTCGCGATGGCACGCGCGGCTGTCGTGCTCGCCGTCTCGGATGACGTTGCCCGGCGCGTCGGGGAGTTGGCACCTCGTGCTCGCGTAGCGACGATTGGCAACGGAGTCGACGACGCGGTGTTCACGTGGGAAGGCGAGAGCCAGTCGATCGGCGGGCCCTACCTCCTGTACATCGGCACCGCTTCCGAGGTCCACGGCGCGATGGTCTTCGTCGAGGCGATGCCGGCCGTGCTCGCAGAGCACCCTGACGCACGCCTCGTGTTCGTGGGCCAGGGCTCCGATTGGGAGTTGATCGCAGCACGGGGCGCGGAGCTAGCGCCAGGCGCGATCCTGCAGCAGAGCCGCGTCGACCCCGAGCGTGCAGCCGAGTGGATCCGCGGTGCTCGAGCAACCCTGGCGAGCACGGTGCCGGGGGGATATGTCGCGTTCCCCACAAAGATGCTCGCTTCAGCGGCTTGCGGCACGCCGACCGTGTACGCAGGGGGTGAACCCGGCGCCACTTTCGCGCGCGAACCAGGGGTCGGCTGGGCGGTCGATCATGACCCGGTCGCCGTCGCCGACGCCATGATCGCCGCTCTAGCCCGCGACGCCGAGCCGAGCCATCGGCGAGAGCTGTCCGATTGGACGCACCAGAACCACACGCTGCGCGCGGTCGCCGAGCGTGCGGTCGACGCGTTGAGGGGGGTCGTTCCGTGCGACGCGCCGTCCCGCGCCGCGCAACCTCCGTCCGCCGGGCGGGAGGGAGATCAGGATGTCCGCCCGTGACGAGACGGGGGTGCCAACGCGCTCCCAGATCCTCTGCATCTCCCTGTCGCGGCTCGTCAGCGACGCGCGCGTGCTGCGTCAGATCGGACTGCTCGCGCAGTTCGGCGACGTAACCACGGTCGGATTCGGCCCCGCACCGGACGGGGTGGCTCATCACGTCGAGGTCCCCACCGGTTTGACGACGCTCCCTCAGACGTGGCCGGGAGTCTTTCGCCTCGCCCTGCGCGCACATCGTTCGGCTGCTCTCAGTGCTCCTGCCGTATCGTGGGTGGCCCGTCGCCTCACCGGCGCGCGGTTCGACATGGTCGTCGCCAACGAGGCACGCGTGCTTGCCCTCGCGTCGCACCTCGCCGGCGCTGCGCCCGTGTGGGCAGACATGCACGAGTGGGCGCCCGAGGAGCGGACGCACATTCTGTCGTGGCGCCTGCTCGTCGCGCCGTTCATGACTTACCTCTGCGCGACACACCTCCCCGATGCCGCGCTGATCACGACTGTCAGCGAAGGGATCGCTGAGCTCTACGAGAGCCGATTCGGCGTCGCCGTCGAGGTGATGACGAATGCCGGCCCTTACCGAGACCTCTCGCCATCGCCGGTAGCCGAGGCTCCCATCCGGCTCGTGCACAGCGGAGTCGCGGTCCACGGCCGCCGACTCGAGCTCATGATCGACGCGATGGGACAGCTCGACGACCGATGGCGTCTCACGCTGTACCTGATGCCCGGCGGCGACGGAGGTGCCTATCTTCGTGAGCTGCAGGCGCGCGCGGCGAACGATCCACGCATCGTCTTCCGCGAGCCCGTGCCGCCGAGCGCGCTGCCCGATGTGCTCAACGAGCACGACATCGGCGTCTTCTGGATCCCACCCACGCACACGAACGCACGCCTCACGTTGCCCAACAAGCTCTTCGACTTCGTTCAGGCCCGGCTCGCCATCGCTGTCGGACCGTCGCCTGAGATGGCGCGACTCGTGACCGGCCTCGGCCTCGGTGTCGTGAGCGAGGACTTCGAGCTTGCATCGTGCGTAGAGTCACTGCGAGCGTTCACCGGCGAGACGATCGAGAGATCGAAGTGGGCATCCGATGATGCAGCACTCGACCTCTCCTTCGAGAGGCAGGCCGAAGCGATCGCACCCCGCATCGAGGCACTCTTGAACCGCAATGGGTAGACTTCCGCAGTTCGGAGAGGGAGTTTGAGACGTGAAGTCAGTTTTCGCGCTGTACCGCCAGGTGCTCAGCATCCTTCCACCTGAGGCTCGTCGGTTCATCCGCCTCTATTCCTGGCTTCTTGCATCGCTCGCGCTGTTCGACGCCGCGGCGCTCGGGCTGCTCGCCGTGGTGATCGGACCGCTGTCGATCGGCGCTCCGGTGACCCTGCCGATCGTCGGCGAACTCTCGATGGGCGGCATCATCCTCACGCTCCTCGTCATCTGCGCCCTCATGATCGCGAAGGGCGCTCTCTCTACGCTGCTGATGTGGTGGTCGTCGCGACGCATCGCCGCCTACGAGGTCGCCATTGGAGACCGCCTCTTTCGCGCATACATCCACGCCCCGTGGGTCGAACGTCTCAAGAAGAACTCCTCCGATGTCCTGCGCTTCACCGACGGCGGCGTCGACGCGACGATCAACTCGTTCATTCGTCCGGGAGCCACCCTGCTCGGAGAGGTGCTGAGCCTCGTCGCGGTCGTGGCGACGCTGGCGTTCATCCAGCCGGTCCTCGCGATCGTCACCCTGGGGTACCTGCTCCTGCTAGGTGCCGTGCTCTATCTCTGGATCGCCCGTCACGCCCGACTCGCGGGTGAGGTGAACCTCAACGCCACGATCCGCACCTCCCGCGTGATCCTCGAAGTGATGGCTGCGCTCAAGGAGGTGACCCTTCGCAACAAGGAGGACGCCGTGGCTGACCTCGTCGAGACGAGCCGACGACGCAGCTCGCGAGCACGGGCGAACATGTACTTCCTGGGTCAGGTGCCACGCTACGTGCTGGAATCGGGAATCATCGGCGGTTTCGTCGTCGTCGGCGGTGTGGGATTCCTGCTCGGCGGACAAGAGCAGGCTGTGACGGCGATCGCGCTGTTCGGCCTCGCCGGATTCCGGATGGCGCCGTCGATCATCCGATTCCAGTCCGTCGTCTCGCAGATGCTCGCCGCGTCGAGCTACCCACGCAAGGTGATCGAGGAACTGCACGAAGCCGAAGACCGTGTGGCCGAGTCGTTCCGCGGTGCGGAGAAGACCATTCCTGTGCTGCCCGAACGTCTGATCGTTCGCGAGATGTCGTTCACGTACGCCTCGGCGGATCGCCCGGCACTTCGGGACGTCTCGCTCGAGATCCCATTCGGGTCGTTCGTCGCGTTCGTCGGCGCGTCGGGTTCGGGCAAGTCGACGATGGTCGACCTGCTGCTGAGTCTCCTCGAACCGACGGCAGGCACCGTCGGCATCGATGACGTCCCCTTGTGGAGCGCGCGCCGGGAGTGGCGCAGCCGGGTCGCCTATGTCCCCCAGGAAGTAGCCATGTTCGATGGGACGATCGCCCAGAACGTCGCGTTGACGTGGTCCGACGACTACGACCCCGACCGCGTGCGAACGGCTCTCGAGCACGCGCATATGTGGGATCTCGTCTCCTCCCGGCCCGGAGGGATCGAAGCGGGCATCGGAGAACGCGGTCTCGCACTCTCGGGGGGACAGCGCCAGCGACTTGGCATCGCCCGGGCGCTGTACTCCGACCCGCTCGTGCTCGTGCTGGACGAAGCGACGAGCGCGCTCGACACCCAGACCGAATCCGCCGTCTCGCAGTCCATCGCGGACCTGAGCGGCGACCGTACCCTCATCACAGTCGCCCACCGCCTCGCGACCGTCAAGCGGGCCGACCGAATCTTCTTCCTTCGTGATGGCGAGCTCATCGGGGCCGGAAACTTTGATGATCTGGTCAGAGACGTGCCTGACTTCGCCGTGCAGGCGGCGCTGGCGGGCCTGACGTGAGATGCACTCGCCCAGCTTGCAGGCAGTCGGGAGTGTTATCGTGAGTGCTCAATCACGACGTCCGGGTCGCAGCATTTCGACAGCGATCCGGCATTTGACCTGTATGGGGAGTTCGCTCGGTGAGTGTTGACACAGCGGCGAAGCGCGAGCCAGGAACCCAGCCTGGATACCGGCGGTGCGTCCGCACGATCATGGACACGAGCGATCCTGATATCTGGTTCGACGACCAGGGTGTGTCATCGCACGCACTGCGTTTCGACGAGACCATGCGCGACACCGTCCAGGCGGCCCAGAGCGGGCAGCTGCTGGGCGAACTCGACGCACTCGTCGGGGAGATAAAGGCGTCGGGCGAAGGGAAACCATACGACTGCATTGTGGGCGTCTCGGGTGGAGTTGACAGCACCTATCTGATCCTTCAAGCGGTCAAGCTCGGACTGAGACCCCTCGCCGTCCATTTCGACAGCGGCTGGAACTCCGAGCTCGCGGTCGACAATATCCACAACATCGTCACGAAACTCGGGATCGATCTCTATACCCACGTCGTCGACTGGCGCGAGATGAAGGACCTGCAGCTGTCGTTCTTCAAGGCATCGGTCGCGAACTGCGACATTCCGACAGATCACGCATTCGGGTGGGTCGCCTACCAGCAGGCCGCGAAGTACAGGGTCAAGTACATCCTGTCCGGCGCCAATCTCGCGAGCGAGTCGATCCTGCCCCAGTCGTGGGGATACAACGCGCAGGACGCCGTGCACCTCAAAGCCATCCAGAGGAGATTCGGATCGGTGAAGCTCAAGACGTACCCCGTCATGGGACTCTTCCGTCGTCACATCTGGTATCCGATGGTGCGGGGCGTCAAGACTGTCAAACCTCTCAACTACATGCCCTACGTGTACACGGATGCCAAGCGCGAGATCACCGAGGAACTCGGGTGGCGCGACTACGGCGGCAAGCACTACGAATCGGTCTTCACACGTTACTTCCAGGGATACTACCTTCCAGCGAAATTCGGTTACGACAAGCGCATCGCACACTATTCGTCGCTCGTCCTGTCTGATCAGATGACGCGTGACGAAGCGCTCCAGATGATGGAGACGACCAACTACCCCGAGGATCTACGTCGGCAGGACCATGCGTTCATCGCGAAGAAGCTCGGCGTCAGCGTCGCTGAGCTAGAGGAGATCTACGCACGCCCGCCGGTCGATTACACCGCCTACCCGAACGCAGAGAAGTCGTGGGCTTTCGCGATGGCTGTCGCACGGATTCCCGTCAAGGTGCTCAAACGGCTCGGAATCCGCAAGTGACGGTTTCGATCGTCGACTACGGCCTCGGGAATCTCGGCTCGGTCTCGAACATGCTGCGCCGCATCGGCGCCGAGGTGCGCACGGTCGACACTCCCGAAGGCGTGCTCGAGAGCGACCGCGTCCTGCTGCCCGGGATCGGCGCGTTCGATGAGGGCATGCGCCGTCTGCACGACAAGGACCTCGTCGATCCGCTGCGGGAGTTCGCCGCCTCGGGTCGGCCGCTGTTCGGCATATGTCTCGGCATGCAACTCCTTCTTGACTCGAGCGAAGAGGGCGAAGCCCGCGGCCTCGGGCTCATCCCTGGAGGGAGCGCCCGCTTCGATGACTCCTCCGGCATCCGTGTGCCGCACATGGGATGGAGCAGCGCCGATCCCACGCGCGAAGACGCTCTGGTCGCTGGCCTCCCGGAAGATCGCCGCTTCTACTTCGTGCACAGCTACCGTGTCATCCCCGATGACGCGGCGGCAATCCTCGCCACGACGGACTATGGCGTCGAGTTCGCCTCCATGGTGAGGTCGGGCTCTGTGATGGGTGCCCAGTTCCATCCTGAGAAGAGCCACACGTTCGGCATGACCATCATGAGGAACTTCGCCCAGCTATGAGCCACTTCCCCCGCGTCATCCCAGTCCTGCTCGTCAGCGACGGCTACCTCGTGAAGCCTGTGAAGTTCCGAGGCGACAAGTACATCGGCGACCCGATCAACGCCGTCCGCATCTTCAACGAGAAGCAGGTAGATGAACTGGTCATCTGCGACATCGATGCGACGACGAAGGGCAGTGGTGTGAACTACACGCTGCTCGAGGAGATCGCGAGTGAGGCTTTCATGCCCGTCGGGTACGGCGGTGGCGTGACGGATGCCGAACAAGCCCGGCGCATCACGGGAATCGGCATCGAGAAGGTCATCCTCAATACCGTCGCATTCGACCGCCCCGAGGCCGTCCGGGAGATCTCGTCCGCACTGGGGTCCTCGAGCACGGTTGTGAGTGTGGATGCCAAGCGCCGCTTCACCGGCGGATGGGACGCCTACGTCGCCAGGGGCAGCCGCAAGACCGGTCTCTCCCCGTCCGAGGCCGCCGCACGGGCCCAGCAGCTCGGCGCAGGCGAGGTGCTCGTCTCTTCGATCGACCGTGAATCCACATTCGAGGGCTACGACACGCGGCTCATCTCGTCCGTCGCGGAGGCAGTGTCTGTGCCGGTGATCGCCCTCGGTGGCGCCTCGGCCTTCGCCGACTTCGCGCCAGCACTCGATGCGGGCGCCTCCGCGGTCGCGGCGGGCAGCATGTTCGTCCTGAACGGCAAGCATCGCGCGGTGCTGATCAGCTATCCATCGCCGGCCGATGTCCGCTCGCTGGCCGATCGATGAGGAGACGACACACGCGATGAGCGCCGCTGTTTCACCGCGAGCGAGGATCCTCGTTCTGACATATACGCCGATTGACCGCGAGCCGCGCGCGCTCAAGCAGATCCGCCACTTCCAGCACCACGCCGACGTCACCACGGCGGGCTTCGGACCCGCTCCCGTCGAAGACGTACCCCATATCGAGCTGGATGCCTCTCCGCCGGTCCGCGGCATCATGCGAATCCCGGGAGCCTACACCGGACTACTCGGACTGCGCTTGTACCGGTGGTTCGACCACGTCAAGCCGCGCAACGTCGCGGCATTCACACGCCTCTCTGGACACGAGTGGGATGTGATCATCGCTCACGACGTTCAGACGCTGGCGCTCGCTCGCGCTCTCTCGCCCCGCAAGGGCATCCTCGTTGACCTCCACGAGTACGCCCCGCGGCAGAACGAGAACTCGATCCTGTGGCGGATGCTCATCGCACCGTACTTCCGCTGGATCTGTCGTGTGCAGGTGCCCGAAGCCGCAGCTGTCACGACCGTCGGCCAGGGCATCGTCGACGAGTACCGACGTCGTTTCGGCTTCGAGTCCACGCTCGTCGTCAACGCGACTCCTTTCCAGGCGCTCGAGCCCGGCGAGGTGTCGGTGCCGATCCGGCTCGTGCACAGCGGCATCCCCGCACCCGCACGGAAGCTCGAGGTCATGATCGAGGCGGTGAAGGCGACTTCGACACCGGTCACGCTGGACCTCTTCCTCATCAAGGATGGATCGGAGTATTACCAACAGCTGCTGGATCTCGCCGGAGATGACGATCGGATCCAGTTCCGCGAACCAGTCCCGTATGCCGACCTCGTCCGCACGCTCAACGGATATGACGTCGGCCTGAGCGTCATCGCGCCGACGACCTTCAACCTGGCGTGGTGTCTGCCCAACAAGTTCTTCGACTTCATTCAGGCGCGGCTCGGGGTGATCGTCGGCCCATCCCCCGAGATGGTTCGGTTCGTCGAGCAGTACGGAATCGGCGCGGTCGCCGACGACTTCAGCGCGGCGGCGCTCTCTCGTGTACTCGACTCTCTCACCCCGCAGAAGGTGGCCGAGTGGAAGGAGGCGTCTCACCGCAACGCTCGCGAGCTCTCGAGTGAGGAACAGGTGAAGGTCTGGGGCGCCGAGGTCGACTCGATTCTCGAGCACGCCAGGCGGTAACGTGCGCGGTAGTCGTGTCTGGGCGCAGCGCAACAACACGGTCCGATCGAGCCACATTTCGGCGCCCAAGGAGTCGGCGGCGACGGAGCGGGCCTAGAGTCATTGTCATACATTCCCAGTGAGGAGGACTGTCGATGAGTGCCGTGCCGCAAGGCGTGACGATATATGACAGCG
>Ga0307505_10000545_pt1 | contig 40587 bp, 43 predicted proteins | sample 23_S_MG_FD_202183 | JGI IMG/M metagenome (GOLD analysis project Ga0307505, IMG submission 202183) | Soil microbial communities from Populus trichocarpa stands in riparian zone in the Pacific Northwest, United States - 23_S | ecosystem: Environmental > Terrestrial > Soil > Riparian zone > Trees...
ATGGGGTCGCAGGTTCAAATCCTGCCACTCCGACCAGATTTTTCAGGGGTTCCCGGCCCGACGTTTTTCAGCCTCCGACCTGAAATCCGCCTGAAACGGCGATGGTTAGGCCCGTCACCCCGCCGCGCTCTGGCGGTGCTTCCCTGACGGGAAATGACGTGCCGCGTTGCCGGTCAACCGAGCCTGATCGGCGACAACCGCTCGCAATGTACGACCCCGTCGGCGACGAACTGCCGTGGTTCGGCCTTCAGCGTTCCGGATTGATCGGGCTGAACGTCGGTCGACCGGTCCGCTGCAGGTCCGCTCGCAGGCTCCGCAGCACGTCTCTCCCGCGCTGCGCGGACGCGCGCTTGAACATTGCCGCCGGCGAGGCTTGCCATGATCCCGCCTTCCGCCTCAATCTGGCGGAATTCTTCCCAGGCGGCTTCGCACAGGGACGCCGTCAGCAGGTCGAGCTCCTCCGAGCCGGCGGCCGGATCGCCCAGGAAGCTCAGGCCGGTTTCCTCTCCGAGCACCCTTTGCATATTGCGCGCCACGCGACGTGATGAGGCGTCGGGCAGACCGAGAGACAGCGTGTGCGGCAGGACGCTGATCGTGTCCGCGCCACCCGAGGCGGCCGCCTGTGCGGCCAGCGTGCAGCGCACGAGGTTCGTATCGGCATCGCGTGCCGAGAGCATGCGATAGGACGTCTCGACATGCACCTTCACCGGCGAAGGGGGCAGCGCACACGCTTCCTGCGTTCTTGCCCACAGCCGGCGCAGCGCGCGCAGCTTCGCAACCGACATGAACGTGTCCTGATCGACGCTGAGCGCGAAGCCTATATGCGGCACCGCGTAGAGCAGGGGCTGCCTCGCCTCTTGGAACATGCGCAGGTGCGATACCGCCGAGGCAAGCATGACGCCAAGCTCTTGCGCCTCGGTCCCGCCGGCATTGTGGACGACGCGCCCGTCGGCCTCCAGCAGCACTGCCGGAATGCCCATGGCGAAGAAATGCGCCAGCGACTGCGGCATCGAGGCGTGCAGCGCCTCGATCGACATGCGCAGGCTGCCATTGCCGGCAAAGATTGCTGCCGGATCGATGCCGAAGGACAGGTTCAGACGAGAAGGATCGACCTTCTTGCGCCGCATCAATTCGACGATCCAGTCGACCGACGCGCGGCTGGACGGATGGACGTCGATGCGCAGATAGACCCGGTTAAGCGGGATGTTGTGAAGCGCCGCGGCGAGTGCCTCTGGCTTTGCCGGCAGGCCGTAGCCGAATGCGTTGGGCGCTCCCTCGAAGATGACCGCCAGCCCCGTGGCGCCGTTGGCGACATCTTCTTGCGCCTGGGCATTGGCACGCTTGGGGTCGACATCGTCGATCCGCTGCACGATCGCCCATCCCGCGCCCGCCTGGCCAAGCGTGTCGGATCCCATTGCAGCGCCGCGAAGCTGCTCAAGTTGCAGATCGGCAAAGGAAGGGGCCTCCGGATGCGCCGGCTTGCGGCGCAGTTCGTCCAGCCACTGCGCGCGCCCAATAGGTGGAAAGCTGCCGGAACTGATGATTGCCGCTTCCATTTTTTCTCCCGTCGCCTCCGCTGCAAGGCGCCTGGCGGGAACTTTAGGCGTCAGGCGCGCATGCCGCAATGCGGAGCAGGCTGCTCGCGACCGCCGCCGTCAATCGGAGGTGATTTCATCGGTGCCTGTGCCCTATCGGCAACGCGCGGACAGCGGATCGTTACCTACGAGATTGGCAGCTTCCCTTGCGGTGGCTATACCGCTCAGACAGACAAACTGTTTCGAGCGCCGACGCCGGAGGTAGCCAATGTGGGATGAGCCGCAGTCCAGCCTGTTTCTCGGCGCGAGCCGAAAGCCGGACGACAGCTATCAGAAGGCCGAGGAACTGCTGCTGAAGGTGGCCAATCGCCACGGCATCATCACTGGCGCGACCGGCACGGGCAAGACGGTGACGTTGCAGATCCTGGCCGAGGGCTTCTCAAACGCTGGCGTGCCTGTGTTCTGCGCTGACATGAAGGGCGATCTCTCCGGCGTTTCCATGATGGGCGAGGCGAAGGACTTCCTGCTCAAGCGGGCCGAGACGATTCGCCTCGATCCCTACGAGTTCCAGGAATTCCCGGTCATCTTCTGGGACCTTTTCGGTGAGCAGGGCCATCCGATCCGCGCGACGGTCTCGGAGATGGGGCCGCTGCTTCTGTCGCGACTGATGAACCTCTCGGAAGCGCAGGAAGGCGTGCTCAACATCGCTTTCAGGTTGGCTGACGAGGAGGGACTGCTGATCCTCGATCTCAAGGACCTTCAGGCCATGCTCGCCAACTTGGCCGAGCGGGCCGCCGAGATTGGCGCGCGCTACGGCAATGTCACCAGACAGTCGGTCGGCGCCATACAGCGTTCGCTGCTGGTGCTGGAGCAGCAAGGCGGCAACTTCTTCTTCGGCGAGCCGGCGCTGAAGATCGAGGACCTGATGCGCACGACGCGTGACGGACGCGGCGCGATCAACGTGCTCGCCGCCGACAAGCTGATGATGAACCCGCGCCTCTACGCAACCTTCCTGCTGTGGCTCCTGTCGGAGCTGTTCGAGGTGCTGCCGGAGGTGGGCGATCCGCCGAAGCCGAAGCTGGTGTTCTTCTTCGACGAGGCTCACCTCCTGTTCAACGAAGCTCCGCGCGCGCTGATCGAGCGTGTCGAGCAGGTGGTGCGGCTGATACGCTCGAAGGGCGTCGGGGTTTACTTCGTCACCCAGAACCCGCTCGATGTGCCGGAGACCGTGCTGGCGCAGCTCGGAAACCGTATCCAGCACGCGCTTAGGGCCTACACGCCACGCGAGCAGAAGGCGGTGAAGACGGCTGCCGATACCTTCCGGCCCAACCCGGATTTCGACTGTGCCACTGCGATCACCCAGCTCGGTACCGGTGAGGCGCTGGTGTCGACATTGCAGGACAAGGGCGTGCCTTCCATGGTCGAAAGGACATTGATACGCCCCCCCGCTGCGCGTCTCGGGCCTGTTACGGTTGAAGAGCGAAAAAAGCTGATGTCGCTGAGCCCGGTCGGAGGGCTCTATGATCAGCCTGTCGACCGGGAGTCTGCCTACGAGATCTTGCGCAAGCGCGCGGAAGAAGCAGCCAGCGCGAAGGAAGAGGAAGTGCGCCGCACGCAGGAGGAAGCGGCCCGGCCACCCGAATCGGGCGGCGGCGGAGGGTGGACGCTTCCGGATTTTGGCGGCGGCAGCCGGCGGCAGGAGCCCGAGCCGAGACAACAGCGCCAGCCGCGTGGCGGCTATCAGCGCCAGACCGTCGCTGAGGCGGCGATCAAGTCGGTGGTCCGCACCGTCGGATCGACATTGGGGCGGGAACTCGTGCGCGGAATCCTGGGAAGCCTCAGAAAGAAGTAAGCGCGCCGAAAGCAAGACGGCCCGGGCATTGCCGGGCCGTGGCTGGTCCTTGGGCGCATCGATCATCGGCAAGCCGATGATCGCCGATCCTACGTGATGCGCAGCCCTGAGGTTACGACGACCGGAGATTTGTCGGCGACCCGGTCGTAGAGATCCATGACGTCCTGGTTGATCAGGCGCACACAGCCCGACGATACCGATTTGCCGATAGACCACCATTCCGGCGAGCCGTGCAGGCGGTAAAGCGTGTCCTTGCCGTTTTGATATATATACAGGGCGCGCGCGCCAAGCGGGTTCTGGATGCCGGCGGGCATGCCGCCTTCCCATTCGTTGGTTCCGGGAACCTGGCGAGCGCGATACTTCTCGAGTTCGGGCTGGCGCGCGATCATCTCTTCTGGCGGGAACCAGCGTGGCCAGTGCTGCTTCCACTCGATCACGCCTTCACCGGCCCACTCGAAACCCTGCCTGCCGAGGCCGACGCCATAGCGTACGGCCTGTCGGCCGCTTCTGACGACGTAGAGGAAGTGGTTTCCGGTGTCGACGACGACTGTTCCCGGCCGTTCGCCCGTCGGGTCGGAGACGACCTGGCGGTGGAAGCGGGCATCGATTCGCTGATAGGGAACGGCCGGAACGGCATGGCCGCCGTCGTTGACCGCCGCATACATCGTCGCCGGTGCGCCGAAGCCGATGGGGGGGACGATGGGCGGAAGGCCCGAGCCGCCTTCACGGGGCGCCGTGGTGCAGGCGGACAGCGCGGTTGCGGCGAAGGTAGCGGATGCTCCGGCAAGGAGCGAGCGCCTGGACATATGGTGGTTCACGGACACGTCGGCTCCATGATGAGGTCGAAGGGATCGGCGCCGGTCATGCGATGGACAAGTCCCCAAGCCAAGCCCCTGACCGACAGGCTCGTTAAGCGATGCCGATCTTGGCAGAAACATGGATAACAAATGGCAAACGCGTGACCGTGGCCGGACTGTTGTCGCAAGGTAACAGCTTTTGCAAGAGGCACGGACGTCATGCTGCCTGCGTCAGGCCGTTCAGGGACGGAAGGACGGCGTCGGGAGGCATGTCCGGATATTCATCTGGATGGCCCGCACGATTGATCCAGACCGTTCGGAAGCCGAATCGCTTGGCTCCGGCGATGTCCCAGCGGTTTGACGACTGGAAGGAGACCGCCTCAGGATACAGTCGCCATGCCGTGGCGACGAGATCGTAGATCTCAGGCGCTGTCTTGAAACGCCGGATGGCATCGGCCGAAAACACCTCGTCGATGATGCCGTCCAGCGCCGCGGACCGAACCGCGGCCTCCAGCATTGCCGAGGAACCGTTGGAAAGGATCGCCAAGCGGGCGCCGGATGCCTTCAATTCACGTAGAACAGCGGGTACTTCCGGGTAACAGTCGAGCGTCCAGTAAGCGTCGAGCAGAGCCGGTCGAAGGTTCGGGTCTGCGGTTGGCACCTTGCGAAGCGCAAAGTCGAGCGCATCTTCTGTCAGCTTCCAGAAATCCCGGTAGTCGCCCATCAGCGTCCGGACCCAGGAATATTCGAGCTGCTTGGCCCGCCAGATTTCGGACAGAAGCTGGCCATCGGCACCTATGCTCGATGCGTGTCGACGCACCGCCGCGTGCACGTCAAACAGGGTTCCATAGGCGTCGAAGACATAGGCTGGATGGTTCATGGACGCCATATTCCGGAGCGATGACGCGACGTAGTAGCGCCACCGGAAGGTTGACCTTAGTTCAGCAGCTCGGCGTCTGGCGGCACACCCGCATCGATGGCGGTTGCAACCGTTCGGGAAGAGGTCGCCCGCATCCGGGCGCCAGCGCCCGCTCGCACGATAATCGGCGTCCTGCCCGGAACGCGATCGTAAAGGTCGATCACATCCTGGTTCATCAATCGTACGCAGCCGGACGAAGCGTTCTTGCCGATCGAATCCCATTCGGGCGTTCCATGCAGACGATACATGGTGTCCTGTCCGTCGCGGAAAATGTAGAGCGCGCGGGCGCCAAGAGGGTTCGACGGCCCCGGCGGCATACCGCCATTTGCTCCACTATACCTGGCGAGGTCGGGCCGGCGCTGGATCATTTCTGGCGGCGGCGTCCAGACCGGCCAGCGCTTCTTCCACTGGATCACAGCCGTCCCCGACCATTCGAAACCCGCCTTGCCGAGGCTGACGCCGTAGCGCATGGCCTTGCCGCCCGGCTGAACGGCATAGAGGTGGTGGGTCGTCGTGTCGACCACGATGGTGCCTGGGGCCTCGCCGGTCGGATCATCGACGAGCTGGCGAAGGAAGCGCGGATCTACCCTGTCGACCGGAATTGCAGGCAGGTTGTGGCCGCCGTCGGTAAGTGGTGCGTACATCACGACATAGTCCGCGCCGCTAGGCGGTGGAGGCGTGGAGGGGTCGACGCCCGGGTCGATGGTGGTGCAGGCAGGCAGCGCCAAAGCGGCCATGCCGGTCGCAGCTCCTGAAAGCAGGAAGCGCCTGGTTAGGAACGCAGGATCAGATTCGCATTTGGTCATGGTGGTTTGAGCTCGCGACGTTGGAGCGTTTCCGCAACGGAAGCGCAACCTGCCACAAAACCAGCCGGCCGAAGTGGCGCCAAGGTGGCAATCCTTAGCGTTCAGTCTTGTAGCGGAGCGACTGTGGCGGGAATGCAACGTTGGCGACGGCCGCTGGCTCGAACGATTTGCCAGGCAGTGCCGTTGACCCCGCGACGCAATCGCTTATCGATGGCTGCAAACAAGAAGGGATGATCGACGATGAGCTTGACGGCCGCAGCGCAGAGCAAAACCTGGACATTCGTCGATGGCGACTGGCACGAAGGCAATGTCGCAATCGTCGGCCCGCGAAGCCATGTGATGTGGCTGGGCTCGAGCGTGTTCGACGGCGGCCGCTGGTTCGAGGGCGTTTCACCCGATCTCGACCGACATGCCGCGCGCGTCAATTCGTCGGCGATAGCACTGGGCCTGAAGCCGACGAAGACCGTCGATGAGATCATCGGGCTGACCTGGGACGGGCTGAAAAAGTTCGACGGCAATACCGCGGTCTACATCCGTCCGATGTATTGGGCCGAGCATGGTGGCTATATGGGCGTGCCTGCCGATCCCGAGTCGACGCGTTTCTGCCTGTGTCTTTATGAGGCGCCGATGATCGCGCCGACGGGCTTCTCCGTATCGGTTTCGCCCTACCGTCGCCCAACTTTCGAGACGATGCCGACCAACGCGAAGGCCGGCTGCCTCTACCCCAACAACGGTCGTGCCATCCTCGAAGCGAAGATGCGCGGCTTCGACAACGCGCTGGTGCTCGACCTGCTCGGCAACGTCGCCGAGACCGGCTCGTCCAACATCTTCATGGTCAAGGATGGCGTCGTCTTCACACCAGCGCCCAACGGCACATTTCTGTCGGGCATCACGCGCGCCCGGACGATCTCTCTGCTGCGCGAGGCAGGTTACGAGGTTGTCGAGAAGACTCTATCGGTGCGCGATTTCCACCAGGCCGACGAAGTGTTCTCGACCGGCAATCACTCCAAGGTTGTGCCGGTGACACGCATCGAGGATCGCAATTTGCAACCTGGCCCCGTGGCCCAGAAGGCGCGCGCGCTCTACTGGGACTGGGCGCATTCGACACCCGTCCAATGACGCGCTAGAAGACGCCGCAACAATCGACGCCGCCCGGTGTTGTGCCCGTGCGATCCGCGCCTATGTAAAGCTTTGAACCTATCCGGTCATTTTGAACGAGGGAGATTTTTCCATGGCCTTTGAACTGCCCGAACTGCCCTACGACTACGAGGCGCTGCAGCCCTACATGTCGAAGGAGACGCTGGAGTATCACCACGACAAGCACCACAAGGCCTATGTCGACAACGGCAATAAGCTTGCCGCCGAGGCTGGCATGGAAGGCCTGTCGCTCGAGGAGATCGTCAAGCAGTCTTACGGCAAGAATGCCGGTCTCTTCAACAATGCGGGTCAGCACTACAACCACATCCATTTCTGGAAGTGGATGAAGAAAGGCGGCGGCGGCAAGAGCCTGCCGGGCGCGCTGCAGAAGGCGGTCGATTCCGATCTTGGCGGGTACGATAAGTTCCGCGCTGATTTCGTCGCGGCTGGCACCACGCAGTTCGGTTCCGGCTGGGCGTGGCTGTCGGTGAAGAACGGCAAGCTCGAAATCAGCAAGACGCCAAACGGCGAAAACCCGCTGGTGCATGGCGGCGAGCCGATCCTCGGCGTCGACGTGTGGGAGCACTCCTACTACATCGACTATCGCAACGCCCGCCCGAAATATCTGGAAGCGTTTGTCGACAACCTGATCAACTGGGACTACGTGCTGGAGCGCTACGAAGCGGCGACCAAGTAACGCCCACGGCACAATTGCGACTATGGAACGGCAGGCCTCGGATTTCCGGGGCCTTTCGTTTTTCTGGGAAATGACGCTCGATGATCACGCATCCGTTACGGTCGTTCTTTGCCTTTTCACTTCCGTAACGACAGGTTTTGGCCATCTATAGCGACAGTCCAAGTAGCTGCTGCCAATCTGGAGAAACCGAAATGAAGTTCGCCGCATTCGCCTCGACAGCCATTATTCTCGCAGGCGCGACATCGGGATTCGCCGATCCGATCAGCGAGCGCAAGGATAACATGAAGGATCGTGGCGCGCTGATGCGCGTGCTGGCTCCGATCGCCCAGGGGCAGCAGCCGTTCGATGCGGCAACGGTGATGGATGCTCTGGAAAAGCTCAACGCCGACGCGCAAGCGGCCATCGACATCGATGTGCTCTGGCCTGCCGGCAGCGAAACCGGCGACACCAAGTCCTCGCCGCGGATCTGGAGTGAGCGCGAAGCCTTCCAGGCCGCGGTCGACAAGTTTGCTTCGGACACCGCCGCTGCCGTGGCCGCGAACCCGCAGGACCTGCCGGCCTTCCAGGCCGTGTTCGGGCCTGTCGCAAGCAATTGTGGCAGCTGCCATGAGGCGTTCCGGCTCTAGCTGCCACGAGGGCGGGCCGCCATGTCTACGTTGGGCAAGCTGGCCGTGGTCGGCGTCGTCCTGGCCGCGGCGGGCGTAGCGTCGTTCTGGTGGCTCAGCGCTCCGCAGGAACTGAACGCCGAGGAGCTTTCTCGGCTGGCCGCAGGCGGTGATGCAGCGCGTGGCGAACAGGTGTTCTGGGCCGCGGGCTGCGCTTCCTGCCATGCTGCACCAGGTGCCATCGGCGAAGATCGGCTGACGCTTGGCGGGGGCGTCCGGCTCGAAACGGCGTTTGGCACCTTCGTGGCGCCTAACATCTCGCAGCATCCCACACAGGGGATCGGCGGCTGGAGCGTGGCCGACCTGGCGAATGCCATGCTGCGCGGCGTGGCCCCGGACGGCAGCCACTACTATCCGGCGTTTCCCTACACCTCCTATGCGCGCATGCGCACGGAGGACGTGGCCGATCTGCATGCCTTTTTGACCGGGCTGCCGGCCGTTGCCGATGCCGCTCCTCCGCATGAAATAGGCTTTCCCTTCAACATGCGAAGGGGGCTGGGTCTTTGGAAACGCATCTATCTCGACTCCTCGCCCGTTATCGCATTTGCAGATTCATCGGAGGCGGTCACGCGTGGCCAGTATCTCGTCGAAGGAGCGGGCCATTGTGGCGAATGCCACACGCCGCGCGACAGCTTCGGCGGCCTCGAAAAGGGGCAATGGCTGGCCGGAGCGGCCGCCGCCGAAGGGCAGGGGACTGTTCCCAACATCACTGCCGGCGAGGGCGGCATCGGCGATTGGAGCGCCGACGAGATCGCCAGCCTGCTCGAAAGCGGCTTCACGCCCGAATTCGATTCGGTCGGCGGGTCGATGGCGTCGGTTGTCCGCAACATGGCGGAACTGCCGGCATCGGACCGCGAGGCGATTGCTGCCTACCTCAAGGCCATCCCCGCCAGGGCCAACGGTTACTGAGGCTAATCTCCGTCGCGACCGGCCACCTTCAACGCGAAGGCGTACGAATAGGCGATCTCCTCCAGCCGCGCGAAGCGCCCCGATGCGCCGGCGTGCCCGGCCTCCATGTTGATACGGAACAGCACCGGGTTGTCGTCTGTCTTGCGCTCGCGCAGTCTTGCAACCCATTTGGCCGGTTCCCAATAGGTCACGCGGGGATCGGTCAGGCCGGCGACGGCCAAGATCGGCGGATAGGCCTGCGCAGTGACGTTGTCGTAGGGTGAATAGGAGGCAATCAGCCTATAGTCGGCCTCGGATGCGATAGGATTGCCCCACTCGGGCCATTCCGGCGGTGTCAGCGGCAATGTGGCGTCGAGCATCGTCGCCAGCACGTCGACGAAGGGAACCTCCGCGATGATGCCACCGAAGGCGTCGGGCGCCATGTTGGCCACGCCTCCCATCAGCATGCCACCTGCCGAACCGCCCTGCGCCACGATCCGGTCGTGGCTTGAGATGCCTTCGGCAACGAGATGGCGGGCAGCCGAGATGAAGTCGAGGAAGGTATTGAGCTTCCTGTCTCGCTTGCCGTCTTCGTACCAGGCGTAGCCCTTGTCCTTGCCTCCGCGAATGTGCGCAATGGCGTAGACGAAGCCGCGATCGACCAGCGACAGGCAGTTGGTGTTGAAGGCGGCGGGAATGGTGATTCCGTAAGAACCATAGCCATAGAGCAGGCAGGGCGCCGATCCGTCGAGCGGCGTATCGCTTCGATAGAGCACTGAGACGGGCACCAGTTCCCCGTCGTGACCGGGTGCAATCAGTCGGCGGGTGACATAGGCGTCTGCGTCGTGGCCGGAAGGCACTTCCTGCGTTTTCAGCAGGATCCTGGAGCGCTTGCGCATGTCGTAGTCGAACACTTGGGCAGGTGTCGTCATCGAGGAATACGAGAAGCGGAAGACATCCGTGTCGTACTCATAGGAGCCAACAAGGCCGAGTGAATAGGCCTCTTCGTCGAAGTCGACCATATGCTCCGAGCCATCGGCACGATCACGCACGACGATGCGCGGCAAACCGTCCTTGCGCTCCAGCCTGACAAGGAAGTCCTTGAAGCCGACAATGGCGAGGATCAGGCGGCCGGGCTCATGCGGGATCAACTCGCTCCAGTTCTCCTCGCGCGGGTCATGGGCCGGTGCTGTCATGACGCGGAAGTCCTTGGCGCCGCCTAGATTGGTGAGCACGAACAGTACATCCCCGCCTTCCTCGAGGTCGTACTGAATGCCTGGTTCGCGTGCCCGCACCACTACTGGCTCGGCGTCCGGGCGACCGGCAGGTACGAGACGATATTCCGTTGTCTCGTGGTCATTGGAGGTGATCATGATCCAATCGTCGAGGCGGGTGCCGCCTACGCCGGCAAAAAAGCCCGCATCGGGCTCCTCGTAGACGAGACGGTCGGTCGACGGGTCGGCGCCGACCCGGTGATGGAATATCTTCGATGGGCGATGGTTCTCGTCGAGCCTGGAATAGAAAAACCCGTTGCCCGTCGCATCCCAGGTGCCGCCGCCGCCGGTACCCTCGATGCGATCGTCCAGATCGTCGCCCGACGCGATGTCGCGTACCTTGAGCGTGTAAAGCTCCGATCCGCTGGCGTCATGGCCCCAAAGCAGGAAACGATGGTCGGAGGAGTGGTCGACGCCGCCAATGCGGAAGTAGGCGTGGCCGTCAGCCACAGCATCGCCATCGATCAGTATCTGTTCGTTGCCGCCGTCTCGGGGCGTGCGGAAATAGCGAGGTTGCTCCCCACCCTTGCGAAAGGACGTGCCGTAGGCAAAGGGGCCGTCCTTCATCGGAACGCTTGAATCGTCCTCCTTGATGCGTCCTTTCATCTCCCCGTACAGCTTCTGGCGCAATACCTCGGTGTCCGACATAAGTGCTTGCTGATAGGCATTCTCAGCCTCCAGATGCGCCCTGATCCCCACGTCGAGCGTGGACGGGTCGCGAAACATCTCCTGCCAGTTCTCCGCGCGCAGCCAGCCATAATCATCGACTCGCCGGATCCCGTGATGCACCGTTTCCTGCGGCCGCCGCTCGGCTGCGGGAGGAACTTGCTCATCGATCGACGGACGGTTGGACATCGGCTTCAACTCTCCTGATGAATGACGACTGAACGGCGCGCCAAGGCGCGGTTCAACTGGCAGGTGATATTGGTCTCGCGAATACCGGCCATTGTCGGTCGAACACAAGGGAGGTTCCAGTGAATTCATTCGTCTCGACGATCGCGGCGCTGGTTGCCGCGTCTTCCATCGCCGCCTATGCGGGCAGCAGGGCCGACGCTTCCACATTCGTGGCTTGGCAGGTCGTCGATGTGCCGTGGGGCGATACGCTCAATGTACGGAAGTATCCCTCGAGCAGGTCTCAGAAGCAGTCGGCCTACCCGAACGAAACCGTGATGCAGATGACGGGCCGCTGCACGGATGGCGTCAACCTCTTCGATATCAGTCACCAATCTCATGGGCAGCAGCGGCAGGCGGTGCGCTATCGCTGGTGCGAGGTCTGGCACGATCCGGCGCAGAACGGCAACTACGTCACCGGTTGGGTCTACGGGCGCTACATCGCACCCTATTGATCCGCAACGTCAATTGATGCGCGTTAAACGTGCATTGGTTGGCAGTTGCGTCTGGCCGGTGCCTGCGATCAGCGATTGCAAGTCCAGTGAACCAATTTAGTTCTGGGGAAGAAATAATTGGTAATATACTGCCCATTCACCAAGTTTTTTGGCAGATGGTGCAGGTTTGAATTGACTTACAGTATAACCGGTTCCATGTATCGTCCGTTAACGCGAATCGGAAGACGCATCTAAAGAGCGTCCGTGCGTTACGCTCCCGCGCCAGGCGGTGCGGGAAAAACCACCTGCTAACGTACTGGGGCCAAAACAATGGATATCAACGAAACGACCGTCAGGAACGACGAGATGCTCATCGAGCTGACCGCCGATGTCGTGGCGGCCTATGTAAGCAATAATCCCGTTCCGGTGGGCGAACTGCCGAACCTGATCGCCGATGTTCATGCGGCGCTCGGCCGAGTGGGCAGCGCGCCAGAACAGACGCCGACTGAGAAGCAGAAGCCGGCGGTCAGTCCCAAGAAGTCGATCCACGACGACTATCTGATCTGTCTCGAGGATGGGAAGAAGTTCAAGTCGTTGAAGCGGCATCTCATGACCCACTACGGGCTGACGCCCGACCAGTATCGTGAGAAGTGGGGCCTGGACGCCAACTACCCTATGGTCGCGCCGAACTACGCCGCGGCCCGCTCGCAGCTGGCCAAGAAAATGGGGCTCGGCCGCAAGAAGACTGCCCGCAAGTAGGCTTTGCAAGGTCTATCGATTCCGCGAGGCGGTGCCGATCGGCGCCGCCTTGCTGAGGCTACGGCTCCCGGGCACCGGAGAGCACCCACGATTGACTGCTATCAACCGGTCCAGTGCCTGCTTTAGCGCGATATGACGGTTGAGGTCGTATGACCAGTGGCGGACACCGCCACGTAGCCTTTCTCTCTCGAGCAGACGTTCCACCCTGAGCATGATCAGCCTCTGGTGGGCTGGCGGGGCGCTCAGCGCCTCGTCGAGATCTATTCCCGACATCAGGAAAAATGCCGCCACCTGCGCAGCTTGCGCGTGACCCGCATCCTTGCGTGTACGAAAGCTGCGCGCCTCTTCTTCCAATCCGTTCACTTCGCCCGCTCCGATGCTGGTTTCGAAGTCGGATTTTGGTCAACCTCGGAGCAAGGTGGACAAATACTCGATGGAGAATTGAGTGTTAGTCGAAAAGACGTATTGAAAACAATTGCTAAGCGAGACTTTGGCGCTAGATCGTTCTTTTTTTGTTCACACCCTGCGAGGAAGGCAATATATGAATGTTTTCCTATTTTGGGAGCAGGTCGTTGCCGACATCCGCATCGAGAAAAGACGATCAGGACGTTTCGCCAACTGGGGGCAGGCAGACATCGCCAACTGGACGCCGTCGATTGGAGATTCCGGATCGGATCTGCGCGGCATGCGATGGTGTCATTGATATCGTCGCGGCGCTGTTCGATGTCAGCGGACGTGACTTGCGGCATCCCGGACGCGGCAGACTCGATATCAGCCGCGTCCGTCAGATTGCAATGTATGTGTCGCATGTCTCGCTCGGCATGAGCATGCGCGATGTGGGGCTCGGCTTTGGGAGAGATCGAACGACGGTTCTTTACGCATGTCACACCATCGAAGACATGCGCGATGATCGCGAGTTCGACGCAATCGTCGCCACCGCCGAACGCGTTATTTCCGCCGCGTTCGGTCCGCGCTGGGAGGGTCGGCAATGCTGATAACCGCCCACGAACGTTTGCGCCGAACGCGGCGGGTCCTTTCGTTTCTCTCCAAAGGCGAGGCCGAGTTGCAGGACGGCGCGAACGCGGGATGCCGACTTCTTGTAAAGCGTGACGGCGCGACACTTGGCGTCGACGAAAGGCTGCTCGAAGAACTCTCGCGACAAGAACTCGTGCATCTCGAAGCGGGTCGTATCACCTTGACTGTGCAAGGCCGACGCGGTGTGGCCCGGCAGGTGTCTGACGGGATCGATGCCTTCACGATACAGCCTGTCGAAGCGGAGCGCGCGGTGATCGTCTCTGCCGCAGGTCCAGAAACCGTAACGGTCAACGCATCGGAATCGCCGCTCGCGCAGCTTCGACGTCGAAAGGACAAGACCGGACGGCCGTTTCTATGCGCTCGCTCGTTCGATGCGGGCGAAAGGCTGCGTTCGGACTACAGCCGTGGACAGATCATTCCACGAACGGGGATGAACTGGAGCTTTCTCGGCGTGTCGGGTTCGGGCGGTAGGCGGGGTGCGGCCTATGTCGAACTCAACGATGCCGCACTTGCGGCGCGCGGTCGGGTCGAGTTGGCGCTGGACGCAGTAGGCCCTGAGCACGCCGGCGTTCTGGTCGATGTCTGCTGTTTTCTCAAGGGCCTCGAGCGCGTGGAGGCCGAGCGTAGCTGGCCGGCTCGCTCGGCCAAAATCGTGCTCAAGTCGGCACTTTCCGCGCTCGCGCGCCACTACGATCCTCCCGAAAGGAAAGACGGACGCAAGCAGCCGATGTTGCATTGGGGAACTGACGATTACCGGCCGCGGATCGGCGGCTAGAGCGTGTCTCCCGAAAGTGGGCACCGGTTTCGGGACAAAGACATGCGCAAATACAAAGGCTTGAAGCGTACTGAGCGAATCTGAAAGATCGCGACACGCTTTAGGTAGTGCTTCAGCCTGCCGCTGTCGTTTCCGACACCGCCGACTGAGCCTCCGCGCGGATACGCCGGATCATCGCGCGCAGCCCGTTGGCGCGCTGCGGCGTAAGATGTTCGTCCAGCCCAAACTCGCGCAATGTGGCCTCCGCGTCGACCGCGAGGATCCGGGATGCCGGACGCCCGGAAAACAGCGCCAGCATGATCGCAACAAGCCCGCGCACGATATGCGCGTCCGAATCGCCGACGAACGTCATGATCGGATCGTCGCCCGTCTCGCGCTGTGACAGCAGCCAGACCTGGCTGACGCAGCCCTGGACCTTGTGCGCGTCGTCGCGCGCAGCTTCCGGATAGGGCGCGAGGTCGTTGCCAAGCTCGATGACGTAACGATACTTGTCCTCCCAGTCGTCGAGGAAGGCGAAGTTATCGCGGATTGCGTCTATGGTAGTCTGTTCGCTCACGCTGCGCATATAGTGTCTGGCGCAGTGGCAGTCACGCCAAAAAGCGCCGCACGATCAGGATTCGGGCGTGATGGCGGGCGATTCTTGCGGCATCGGTATCGAGCCGGTGTGAACCGGGTGGCCGCCTTCGCCGAAATGCTCGTCCAGCACGCCATAGGCGATGCGCGCGCCTTCACGGGCGCGGATGCCGATGGTCGTCATTGCCGAACGCCCGACCTCGCAGGCGTCTGGCCGGCGCTCGCAGAGGCCGGAGAAGTCGTCGATGACCGCGCGCGCTGCTACAAATGCCTCCACGGCGCCGATCGTCGGCCGCCCGTCAGGCGAATCGGACCCGCCAAAAGGTATGACCAGCAGGACCAGCGACAGCCAGAACGCGGACTTGATGAGGAAGCGCATTTCCCAACCCTCGATGCCGGCGGACCATTGCCCCTTTCCGCCCTGTTAGATCGGACGCTAGCAATGGAAGTCGAAGAACCGCTTGCCCGCAAGTCGGGCATTTGCGCCATGTTCGATTCAAATTTTAGCGATATCTCTCGGCCGCCGAAAGCGCGTTCCCGGGAACATGCGGCCTGCCCCGGCGCAACTCCGCTGGATTGTTGAGGAAATCGGCGAACTGGCGGGCTTTTCCATTATCCGCGAGCGAACCTGTTGCCGGTTACCACCGATTTACCATGAAGGAAGGTGTGGTACTTCGAACCGCACACGATGGGCGGTTTGCAGGCATCCGGGGCGGTCGCAGACGGCACGCTTATTCATTCTTTAAGTCGCGGGTGAGAGGGTCGGGACAAAGAGTTTGATCCGCGAAGCGGACGTGTACGGGTGCGTTGCGTTGAATGCAGAAGCGACCAGAGTGGTTGGCAGGCTGAAGGAGCTGGCCGAAGGGTGTGACCGCCTGGTGCACTCTTCCGTCGTGGCTGCCGATCGCGGTCGCCATCGACGACTGCTGTGCTGCCTGCTGGCTGCCCCTTTCCTTCTGGCTCCCGCCGTCATGTTGATCGGCAATGCCGAGCTCGGACTGGCTGTGGCCGTTGCCGGTCTGTGCGCTACCTTCGGTCTCACCTGGCTTTTCGCGCTGGTGACGAGCGCGACGGGCGCGTGGCGGGCGACCGCAGGTCTGGCCCTTGCCGCCACGGCCGTGGTGAGTGCGCTCGGCCTGTACACTTTCGGGCCGTCAGCGCCGATCGCCGTCCTACTGGTGGCGATGCCGCTGGAAGCATGGTGGATCGACCGGTCGCGCCACGCTTTCGGTCTGGGCGTCGGCGCCGCGGCGCTGGCAGCGGGCGCCGCGACGATTTCGGGAATCGGTACTGTCGGCACGCCGGGCCTGCTCTGGCTACTGGCCACCCTCTATGGGGCCACACTGGCCTGGCGCTGGGCACCTCGCGGCGAGGAGCGAACTTTCGTGCCGTTGGCGGCCGGGCGCAGCCTGCCGGAGGATTGCTTCAACGCGGTGACGCTGGTTCTCAGCCGCTCCGGTGAAATCGAGCACGCGTCCGACCAGGCCCGCGACCTGCTCGGCGTCGAGCCCGAGTTGCTTCTGGGAAGCGGCTTCGTCGACCGGCTGCACGTGGCCGACAGGGTCACGCTGCTACATGCGGTGTCGATCGTGCGCGAGGACGGCAAGGCCCGCCATGCCAACGTGCGCTGCCGCATGCCGCGCACCAGCGATGGGAAGGCCGCATACCATCCGTTCGAGGTCGAGATCGTCTCTACAGGCCCCGAGGCCGTGTCCGTATTGCTGCGCAGCGGTGCCGAACTCGCTGCGCTGCACGAAGAGTTGGCGCAGGCCCGCGAATCCGTGAATTCCGGCGAATTGGCCAAGAGCCGCTTCCTTGCCGCCGTCAGCCACGAACTACGCACGCCGCTCAATGCGATCATCGGTTTTTCGGAGATGCTGCAGCATCCTGACATATCCGGGCCGCTCGACCGCAAGCAGGGCGAACACGTCGAAATGATCAGGCAGGCGGGAAGTCATCTCCTGTCGGTGGTCAATTCCATCCTCGACGTGTCGAAGATCGAAGCCGGCACCTACCAGCTCACCATCGAGCCGTTCGATCTTACCACTGCTGTCGAACTGTGCCGCAATATGCTGGAGCCGCAGGCGCAGGCCAAGAACGTCACACTTTCGACGAAGGTGTCGCGCGGTATCGGGGAGGTTGCCGGTGACCAGCGGGCTGTTCAGCAAATCTTGATCAACCTGATTTCAAACGCCATCAAGTTCACGCCCGAAGACGGCCGCGTCAGCGTCGAGGCGGTGAGATCCGGCGACCAGATCAGGCTGTTCGTGAACGACACCGGCATCGGCATTGCGGAGGAGGACCTGCGCCGTATCGGGCAGCCCTTCGTACAGGTACGCAACGACTATACGCGGCAGTTCCAGGGCACGGGGCTGGGGCTCTCGCTGGTCAAGGGTTTGGTGGAATTGCACGGTGGCAGCATGAGCATCGAGAGTGCCCCGGATCTGGGTACTACGGTGACGATCGGCCTTCCGGCGGCCCGTCACTCAGACATCGAATTCGGCGACAAGGGCAACAGCAGGGAGCTTGGGACGGCAGATGGCAGCCCGCTACGCAAAATCGCCTAGCCGGCGCGGCAATCAGCCCGCGCACGAAGAGGGCGGCTTTGGCGACTTCCTGTTTCGGCACCGCGGCCTTGTCGGCGGGGTGACGGCTTTTGCCGTTGCCTTCTCCTATGTCGGCGCCAACGCGATCTGGTACCAGCCGCACGCGCATGGCGGAGCATTTTTCGCGACGCGCTCGCCGGCATGGCCCAGCCCGGCTCAACCTCAGGCCCCTGCCGCCGGGGAGGTGGTGCTGCCGGAGACGATCTTCCGGCTGGAGAATGCCGAGGCTCAGCCCCAACCTATGCCTGCTCCTGCTCCCGAGCGCATGGCTGCGCTGCCCTCGGTCGCATCACCTGTCATCCCGGTCGCGCCGGACGTTGCGTCGGCCGCGGCTGCAACGGGAGATCCAGTTATTGCTGAAGTTCAGGGCATTCTTGCAGACCTCAACCTTTACTCCGGTGCAGTGGACGGCCTGACCGGTCCGCAAACGAGAAGCGCGATCGAAGCCTATCGGAAAAAGGTCGGCCTTCCGGTATCGACCGACATCGACGATCAGCTACTTTTGCAGCTTGGCGCGCGCAGCCGCATCGCAAGCGGCGCAGTACCGCTGCCCCAGGGATCGCCCGGCACTGACTTGATAGAGACCTCGTCTGCCCCCGCGAGGGACAATGCCATGGTTGTGCGCATCCAGGCGGGATTGCGGGCCTTCGGCAATGACGGCATCGAGATAGACGGCCTCGTCGGTTCGCGCACGCGCGCGGCGATCGTGGAGTTCCAGTCGTTGTTCGGACTTCCCGAAACCGGTGAGCCGGATCGCGAAGTCTATGCCAAGATGCGCGAGATCGGCTTGACCGACTGACGTTGCGTCCGCAATCAAGGCGGCAGGTTCCGAAGGCATGGCAATGCATCGATCGAACGCACTGCACCACTCGCTGGCGCGCGTCTGGCGGCGTCGCCGCTCCACACGGGCGACGCGTCAATGCGCCTGACGACCGATTTCTGGGTTTCGGCGGTGACGCGGCGCGCCTTCGCGGCCGGCGGTTTTGCCGCAATCCTGCGCAAGGGTGCAGAGGCTGCAGGTGCGGTGATGATCATGCGCCGCACCAAGTTGGGAGAAATCGCCCTCTACGCACCGGCCCCGCAATCGAGCTATGGCGACGCCCGACCCGAGGAGCGGCTGTTCGTTGAGTTGTCCCGTTCGCTGGATCTGTCCGAGATCGAGGCAAAGATCGAGCGTGAGGCTCGCTTCGATCCGGACATCTGGGTGGTCGAATTGGAAGTCGACGAGGTTCTCTTCGCCGAGATCGTCCCGACTACGATGCCCTGAGCGCGCCAGTCAGGCGGCTGTCGTTGGCGATCATGGCCCGCTCAGGTGCCGATCGTCTCGACGAGCGGCGCCAACCATCGGCAACGCGCTCGGCATCCTTCTGATCGATGCTGCCATAGGCTTCCAGTATGCCGCAAATGGTCTGCAGGCTCGTGATCCGCTCCGGGCGTACACACTGCAGGATTAGCATCGCCTGCTCTTCCGTCAGATCGAGGGCGCGAAGTCCAAGCAGAAGCGGTGAAATGTCGGCCGCTTCGGTCAGGCCCTGTGACTGCGCCATGTCGACGCCTAGCCCGTCGGCGAGCGCGGTCTGGAAAAGGACCGGCACACCGGTCAGTGCCGTGGTTCGCAACTTCACGTAAACGTTAAGGTCGCGGGCAGCAATTAGTTCGTCCGTTGCGTCGGACCGGGCGGGCCGCATCATCGCGCGCAGGCTAGCGCGCGTCTTTTCGGCAGCGGATTGGTGTGTCGATTGCGGCTCCGCTCCGTCTTCTGACGCCGTTTCCAGTGCACCGAGCGCGCGGATGAGGCCAAGTATTCGGCTGTCGAGTTCCGGTCGCCGGGCGATTGCACGGGCATGGGGCAATCCGTGGCGCCCTATCAGCGCCACCAGGTCGATCGCGGTCAGAATTGGCGACTGGACGAGGATCGGCGCCGAGATATCGATCGGAAGGTCTGCAAGCTTTCTTACAAGGGCAGGCGGTGCATAGCGCGATTGCGAGAGCGCGGCCGATACGTAACGAAGCGTTTCACCTCCCACATGGCCCAGCAACGGCGCCGCAAGATCGTCGAGCTGGGTCGCGTCGCGCTTCGTCGGCCTGGCCATGGCGGTGAAGGAGGTGACGGCCGCGCGCAAAAGCCGTTCGGGGCGCCCCGTGGCACGAAACGAGTATGTGTGTGAGGGAACTGAAGACGACACGCAGAAGCACCGGACGAACAGACGTATACCTCCCGCCGCGAATTGGATCGGAAAACGCCGGAGTTCCGCTAAAGCTAGATCGAATTCGTCAACGTCATGTTAACTCTATGCTGCGCGATATGAAGGTGGAGGCGTAGCGTTCTGCTCCGAGCGAAACGTGAAGCGAGCTAACTCATGGCTACAATACTTCCCTTCGCCATCAGGCCGCGCGCAGCGGTCGCCGTCAGGGCGAGCGGCTACAGCGCCTCCGTGGTGATTTTTCCCGGCGTGCGACACGAGCCCGGCAAGGCCGGAAGCGCCCTGCGTTCGGAAGGAGCTTCCGGGTCCGGGGCGAAACGCAAAAAGTCGACCTGAACGTTCCAGGCATATCGCTCGAACGCCTGGCTTTAGTCGTGCAGGGTGCAGTTGATGCGATTCAGGAACGCATCGATGATGCGCGACCAGCTTTCGTCTGGCCGGAAGCTGCGGACGACGACGATACCTTCAGTAACGTCGGCTTCGATAAAGACCGATCGGGCGAAGTCCGTCGGGAGCGCATTCCGAAGGTCGATCATCTGCACCGGGGTGCCGACGACGAAGTCGAGCCGACTGTCATCCGTCGACCTGTCGTTGAAGCTGAACGTGTTCTGGCCGACGCGGTCGTACACCGAGATCGACCAGAACGGCACGCCGGCCGCGCCATGAATGCGCACGACACCATCAGAGAGGTCGAAACGGCAGGCTATCGCACTGAATAGAGGATCGAGCGACGCGATCAGCGGCTGCTCGCCCGCGGGATCCAGCCGAGTCGGCAGATAGAAGTTGCTGCGCTCCGACAGGATCGACCAAGCGTCGCGCTGGGAATAGGCCGGCACCATTAGCAGTACAGCGATGTGTACGATTCCAGCGCCAAGGACGCCGACCAGGACCGCATGGAACAGCCTAGTCATCGCAATCCTCGCGTCTGATGCGAGGGAGTTGAATATCCGCTACACGGGCGCTCGAGGCGATGGCGGTGTCGTAAAGTGTGAGCCTGATGACGAAGTGCCCCGAGCCGGCCACGGCCAACCAGTTCCCGGGTACAGGGTGGCGGGAAATCGTCGTGGCCACGTCGCTGCCGGCCTCTCGCAGCAGCGCATACGAGTGCAACGCAGGCGGCCGAGCTCCCGGTCGATCCACCACCGTCCCGTCCGGCAGGCGCGCATGCAATGTCCAGAACCGCGCCGCAGGCATTTCCCCCTCGATGCGATAGGCGCACGACAGCCTTAGTGGATCGCCGTTGGCGTCATGATCGGCGGTGAAAACAAGCCCTTCGCCGATGCCCAGTGCCAGATCCGCCTCGCGCGAAAAGCGGGCCCTGGCATAGGGGTCGGCGTCAGAGGTTCCGCGCCGGGGATGGGCCGTCCAGCCACCGATCTTGACCGTGTCGAAGGCGAGATCGGTATCGAGCGCCACCCACACGCTTGCTGCCCCGCCTGCCACGGCGATGGCGACCGTCAATGCCGTCAGGAAGAGTGTCTTGATCATCACGCGAGCGTTTTTGGCAGGGCGACGCAGCCGGAAAGAGGCGACGGGAGGGAAGCCTCCCGGACAGCGAAGCGGTCACCCCGCGAGGCCGGAATGTCAAGCCTGTCTACGCGTTTCACAGCGAGGATAGGGCTTCCGGCTGCGGCGGTACAGAGATCGCTGGAGCCGCCTTGAAGGCGCGCGACAATTCGACCAGCAGCCGCGTGGTCCGCGGTGAAAGGAGCGAAGGCCGTTCGGTTTCTGCCGCGCCGTCTTCTCCCTGGGTTCCGGCTCCGGCGATGGCCGCGCCCGCTGGCGGGTCGATGAACGGCTTTTCAATCCCGGGTATCGGTTTCAGTTCGACGTTCTGGTGGGCATAGGTCATCAGGCGCTGCCAAACCATTGCAGGAACCGAGCCGCCGGTCATGTTGCGCGTGGCGGTGAAGTCGTCGTTGCCCAGCCAGACGGCCGCCGTGTAGTTGCCGGTGTAGCCGACATACCAGGCATCGCGATAGGCTTGGGTCGTACCGGTCTTGCCGGCCGAACGGATGCCCTGAAGCGCCGCCCTTCGCGCAGTGCCGGTCTCCGGGATCTGCACCATGATCTGGTTCATGGACGCGGCGGCCTGCTCCGTGAGGACGCGCTTGGGTGCGGGAGCGTCGCGCGTATAGTCGTAGACGACCGTACCGGCATGGGTCGTGAGTTGTGTGATGCCGTGCCGGGAGCCGACGAAACCGCCATTGGCGAGCGTGAGGTAGCCGGTGGCCTGGTCCATGACGGTCATGCCCGATGTGCCCAGAACCATCGTGCGGTGGCCGTTAAGCTCGGACTCCACGCCCATCAGATGCGTTATCTCAACGATGCGGTCGATGCCGAGATGGTCTTTGGCAAGTCTCACCGGGACGGTGTTGAGCGATCGGATCAGCGCGCTCGACAGGGGAACGTTGCCTGCATAGCCACGTCCGTAGTTGCGCGGCGACCATCCTGCCCAGGTGATCGGGGCGTCCGGCACGATCGAATCCGGCGTGAATCCCGCCTCCATGGCGGCCGCGTAGACATAGACCTTGAAAGACGAGCCGGTCTGACGCTGGGCGCGGGTGGCGCGGTTGAACTGGCTGCGTGCATAGTCGCGCCCGCCGACCAGCGCACGCACGGCGCCGTTGTTCTCCAGCATCACCATCGCGCCCTCGTTGACGCGATAGGCCTGGCCATGCTGCCGGAGATTGAACTCTACCGACTCCTCGGCCGACTTCTGCAGGTTCATGTCGATAGTGGTGCGCGCCACCAATGTGCGCGGCCCGCCGCGCGGTGCGATCTTCTTGACCTCCTCGAACGCCCAATCGAGGAAGTAGTCGGGACTGTCGCGCCCGCCGCGATCGACCGCCGTTGCCGGGTTCATCCGGGCGGACAGGACCTGACCCTCGGTCATGAAGCCTGCCTCGACCATATTGGACAGAACGACATTGGCGCGCCCACGCGCGGCCGGCAGGTTGATGTGGGGTGCATAGTTGCCCGGCGCCTTGAACAGGCCGGCCAGCATCGCCGCTTCGGCGACGTTGACCTCCTTGATGCCCTTGTCGAAATAGAAATCGGCCGCCGCCGTGATGCCGAAGGTGCCGCCGCCCATATAGGCGCGGTCGAGATAGAGCTGGAGGATCTCCTTCTTGGACAGATTCCACTCCAGCCAGAGCGCCAGATAGGCCTCCTTGATCTTGCGCTCCATGGAGCGCTCGTTGGTGAGGAACAGGTTCTTGGCGAGCTGCTGCGTGATCGTCGATCCGCCCTGCACGACCGAGTTCGCGCGCACGTTCTCATTCATGGCGCGGGCGAGTCCGATGAAGTCGATGCCGAAATGCTCGAAGAAACGGCGGTCCTCAGTCGCCAGCACGGCCTTGACCACATGGTCCGGCAACTCGTCGATCGGCACGGAATCGCGCTGAATGATGCCACGCTGGCCGATCTCGTTGCCGTAACGGTCGAGGAAGGTGACAGCGTAATCGCCCTGCGTGCGCCAGTCCTTCGACGTTTCCTCGAAGGCGGGCAGAGCCAACGCCAGCATGGCGATGCAGCCTACCGTGCCCCAGGTGAATCCCTCGCTGAGCAGCTCGACCACGCCGCGCCGCCAGCCAGAAACCCGGAAACGGCGGAAGAAGATCGTGACAGTCTCCCAGGCCTCACGCGCCTTGAACCCGCCTTCGTAGAGGGTGGAATCGATCCACGCGTCAATCGCGAGCAACCGCGTGGCACGCGGACCCCTCGACTTGCGCTGCTCGAATGGATCTTTCATCGCACCCACGCCCAACCCGTATGCCCGCTGCGATGCTGGACTGCCTTGCGGGCAAATTCAGGGCAGCGACGCTCGGGCAACGGTCAACTTTTCTGACCCATTTCCCGAACGGGAACAAGGATGTCGCCGACAAATCAGCAGTCACGGTGAACGGGAGCCGCGCAGGTGTGGCCGGGATGGCGCAGTGGGCGACGCACTAGGAACGTCGGCGAGCGTGCCGGCAGACGGCGGGCATCGGAGACTGCGCCGATAATGTCCGCCCCTCGGGCATCGGCAGCGAGTAGGGCTCAGCCCAGTTCCTGGGCAAGTCCGATGAGAAGCCCGTCGGGCGCCCGGATGTAGCAGAGCCGGTAGGCGTTTTCATATCGGACGACTTCACCGACGATTTCGGCGCCGCGATCGCGCAGCCTTTCGAGCGTATCGTCAATGTCGTCGACCGTGAACATAACGCGGAGGTAGCCAAGCGCGTTGACCGGGGCATTGCGGTGATCCGCGACGACAGGCGGCCTGATGAATCGCGACAGCTCCAGCCGGCCATGTCCATCCGGCGTGCGCATCATTGCAATCTCGACCTGCTGATCGCCGAGCCCGGTGACACGGCCGGCCCATTCCCCTTCTATCGTAGCCCGCCCTTCAAGCTGGAGGCCGAGCACGCGAAAGAACTCGATCGTCGCCTCGAGGTCGTTGACGACGATCCCGACATTGTCCATCCGTTTGATCGCCATCTGTTCAATCCTTCTGGATTCGACCGGGCCTGACCCTTTGGAACCTCGTTGTCAGCCAAATCGGAAACGCCCGAGACAAGGATCACGATCCGTGATGCCGACGCAGGCATTTAACTACCTCAATTTTCTGATCGCCGAACCGATCCATTTGGCGCCCGTCGATTAGCTGGTGGTCGGCTGCAGGCGCCCCGCCAAGTAAAAGGGGGCGATCGCGTCGCCCCCTTTTGGCTTCCGGATACCGAGCCGCTGCACGTGGCCGGGTCGTCAGCCGATCTGGATGCGGCGGGCAATCTGGCCGTTGCTTTCCCAGTAGGTGTGCTTTTTGGCGATCCAAGGATCGCTCATCGCCGGCTGGGAGTTGCCGCTCGTATCGATTGCGCGTGAGGTGACGGTATGCTCTCCGGCGGCTGGAGCAGGCCAGTCGAGCGACCACATCTGCCAGGCGAATTCCGCCTTCTCGGCCTCATCGAGTGTCGCCGGCATCCACGGACCGTCGTCGATCATGACTTCCACCCGCTCGATCGGCGCGCCCCATGCCGCGCCGACGATCCGGTAGTCGTTGCCGACGCGTGTCACCCGCGCCGGCGCGGATTTGAGCCGTGCCCGCCCGACAGAGGATTCCACCCAGACGGTCTCGCCATTGTGGTCCTCTTCGCGAACGGTGACGTAGTCGCGCCCCATGAACTGGTTTTCGAAGCGCTCCCCGCGCACTTCGATGCGCTTGAGCCATTTCGCATTTGCGATCCCGTACCAACCGGGCGCTATCAGCCTGAGCGGGAAGCCATTGTCGGGCGGCAATGGAGCCCCGTTCATCTCGTAGCAAAGGATGTTCTGGGGATCCATTGCGTCGGCGAGCGACATGCTGCGCGCGAAATTCTGCTTGAACTTGATATCGTCGGCTCGCTTGACCTCTCCTTCGTCGGCGCCCCAGAACACCACCTCGATGCCGTTGTCGAGGATGTCCGCCTCTTCCAGTATCGCGGCCAGCGGCGTGCCGGCCCAGTTGGCATTGCCTATGCCGCCGTTGAAGAACGGCAGGCCGGTATTGCCCGAACATTCGACGGTGAAGGTGACTTCCTGGCGTGCCCGCGACTTGATGTCGTCAAGCGTCAGCGAAGCCGGCTTCCCGACCAGACCGTCGATCTCGAGCTTCCAGTTGGCCGCATCGATCACCGGTCGGTTGAAATGGGCGATCGAAAAGAACCTGTCGTTGGGCGTTATCCAACTCTCCAGTTCCTCCCAGACGAGTTGGTTCTTGATCACCTCCGGAACCGGGTTCGGCGGCAGCTGGTCCAGCCATCTGACGACCTCCTCGCCGGGGCGACTCGGAAAGGCATAGGCGTGTCGGGTGGCAAGGAAAGCGACAAAGCCGGTGAGGGCCGCGCTGCCCTGTGCGAAAAATTCTCGACGATGAAGCGTTTGCATGAAGGCGTCTCCCGATTGCGACCGGCTAGCCGGATGCGAAATAGGGGATGACCGGTCTTCGTGAAAATGGTGCCTGGCAATGCTTGCCTTGCATCGGTGCAGCGCGGATTCGATTCCTGCTCGGGCTCGAAGTCAAGCGGATTCAGTCAGTCGAGGAATATGCGACGCACAAGACCACCAGTCACGCGGCAGTCGAATGCGCCCGCTGCGAGGCTGAGTTGGATGTTCTTCAACGCAATTGAAAGCGTGGTTTCGGTCTTTGCGGCCGCAAGACGGGCGTGCGCCAGCATTGCGGCGAAGCGCGCTTGCACCGGTAACTTGCGGTGTTTGATTTCCGCTACATCGCCGTATGGCTCTGGGCGTCACTGACAGCGAAAGCGCCGACGATCTTATTTGCGGCGAAGGCTCTTTCCGCTTCACCGAATCCTGTTTAGGTTTTGGTGGAGTTAAAAATGCTAGACGCAGAGAGTCATCGAGGCGCTGCATTTTTGCTTCGCTCGATTCATCGTTGTTAGCCGCTATGATCGAACCCTTCTTTGTATCCAATCATGCGCCACAATTTCGGGGGCGCGAAGCAGTTAGCTGCATATATTGTCTGAAAATTCATAACTTGACGAAAGAGCACATTATTCCCCAAAGATTGGGAGGGAATATTTGGCTGCCAAAAGCTTCTTGTTCAGATTGTGCAAAGCTCATCCGAGCCGAATTTGAAGAGGAGGTGATAACCCGGGTAATGCAGGGGGCTCGCCTCCACGTAGGCGTTAAGCGCAAACGGCGCCCCCGCCCTCAAGATTTCGTACAAGTACGCGGTCAACGATCAGCGGGCGATATCGACATAAGGCTCCCACTGTCACAAGCACCGATTTGTCTCGCCATGCCCGAATTTCATCGGCCGCCAATCATGCCTGGAGGCATGGTTGGAATTAATGGCATGTTTGTAAATCCGTTGAGATCCAGGTGGGGACATCCCGAATGGACGAGTTACTCGTCGCCAGTCGTTACGATTCCCAAATTTATGCGCTTCATTGCCAAAATGGCGCACGGGTACGCGTTTCATGCTGCGGGAAAATCCTTTAAGCCACTGCTTACGGACTACATCCTGTCCAAAGACGTGGGGCAAAGTTGGCATCCTTGTATCGGAACGGACCAAACAGACAACAGGCCGCAGGCCGACTACCTGCATCACATTAGCGCGGATTGGGAGCCAATCAACGATAAGCAACATCTAGTTGTCAGAATCTGCCTCTTTGCATGCCTCGGCGCACCAACATACATCGCCGTCACTGGAATCTAGCGCAGCGCTGAGTGATGCGCCCCCCAATTCAGCAAATGATGCGCCGCAAGCGCAATATAATCCTTTTCCGTCTTATCCAGTCCGGCCCAATTTACGCCGGAGCAATCTGGGTCAGATAGTTGCAAGCTCTCAGAATCGGTCCGAATTCAAAACTCGGTTCATATCTTGCTTCCATCACAGGAAATTCTCCTAGGTCTCTGATCTATGATCCTTATCTCCATCTGCTAGTTCCGGGCTGGTGGCCTGTCAGTTGAATCACTAGTGCGCCAAATCAGAGATTTCAGGTATATTGATAGGAAAATAGTCCTTGACACCGTGACGGTGGTCTGGTAGGTTTTGTTCATCGTCGGAGAAATGCGCCACGGGCGTCGGTTCGGCGATTTTCATTCAATCTAGAACGGGTTTTGCCAAGGTGGAAAAACTGCCTGGGAAGCGCCGGCCGATACCGGCCGTGCGATGGCGCGCCGCGCGCATAGTCGGCGAGGGAGCGCCTGCAACGCATGGGCGCATCGCCCTCATGCTCGGATGCGACACCAGCGCGGTGCATGCGCGCGCCGAGGTCGAAGGCTGGCGGAAGTTCGACTTCCGCACCGCCAAGGCACGCAACGCACACCGCGCCTTCATCGAGGCGGCAACGTTTGACGGCGAGGGCGGTTTCGACGGCGACCTTGAAGGATCGTTCGCGATCGACCCGATCGCCGACTGGACAGAAGCGGACGCGGTGGCCGTTGCGCTGGATAGCGCGCCGGAAGAGGCGCGTGAGACAACCGTTGCCGCTGAGGCGGAGGCCGCTCCGTGGGAAGGCGACGTCCCGCATGATGAAAACGTCGAGCCGCTGGCGTTGCTGGCGCGCTCAGCCAGGGTGCTGGCCCGCAGGCTCGCGGCGCTGCTGAACAGCGCCGAGGCGGGCGGCCGGCTCAACAAGGCGGAGATCGACGGCCTGCTTGCGCTGGCGCGCATGACCGAACGCTGGGAAACGCTCGCAAAAGAACGGGCGGCAGAAGAAGAGATGCAAAGCGATGAAGAGATCGCCCGGACGCTCCGCAAGATCGATCAACGCATTATCACCCTCGCTCGAGCGGAGGCAGAGCGGCTGGTCGCGGCGCGCGCTCGAAGCGCCGAATGCGGGTCTGGCGCTGCGTGAGTGGTTCGGCGAGGCAAGGCACGCCCAGTATCCGTTGTGGCGACACGATGCCGACCCTCCCGCTCACTGGCTGGTGCTGGGCGGGCGCGGATCGGGCAAGACCCGGCTGGGTGCGGAATGGGTCCATGCGCTTGCCCGCGGGTTCCCGCCGTTCGCGGAGAACGGAGACCGCTATCGCCAGATCGCGCTGGTGGGCGAGACGTTCGCCGACGTACGCGAGGTGATGATCGAGGGACCGTCGGGCATTCGCTCCATCGCCCGCGCCGAACCGCCGCGCTACGAGCCGTCGCGGCGCAGGCTGTTGTGGACCACCGGCGCGGTGGCGCAGGCCTTTTCTTCCGAGGACCCGGACAGTTTGCGCGGGCCGCAATTCGCCGCGGCCTGGAGCGATGAGGCGGCCAAGTGGAAAAACGCGGAGGAAACCTTCGACATGCTGCAGTTCGGCCTGCGGCTGGCGCCGGGTCCACGCCAGATCGTGACCTCGACGCCGAGGCCGGTGCCGCTGGTCAGGCGGCTCATGGCCGATCCGAACTTCGAGGTGACGCGGATGCGCACCGAGGAAAACGCCGACAATCTGGCGGCGGGGTTCATCAGCGCGGTGAGAAACCGCTACGGCGGCACGCGGCTGGGGCGCCAGGAACTCGATGGCGAACTTGTCGACGACCGCCCCGATGCGTTGTGGACGCGCGCGGCGCTGGAGGCGGCGCGGGGGCCTCGCGGCGAATTGAGGAGGATCGTCGTGGCGGTGGACCCGCCGGCAACGTCGAGGCGTAGCTCCGACGCATGCGGGATCGTGGTGGCCGGGCGCGACGAGTCTGACCGCGCGGTAATACTGGCGGATGCCACGCTGTCCGCGGCGAGGCCCCAGGATTGGGCGAGGCGGGTGGCGGCGGTCTATGCCGCGCACGAGGCTGATTGCGTCGTGGCCGAGGTGAACCAGGGCGGCGACATGGTGGCGACGGTGCTGCGTATGATCGACCCCACGCTGCCGGTGCGCGAGGTGCGGGCGAGCCGCGGCAAGTGGCTGCGTGCCGAGCCGGTCGCCGCGCTCTATGCGCAGGGCCGCGTGATCCATGCGGCGCCGTTTCTGCAGCTCGAGGACGAGATGTGCGATTTCGGCCATGACGGGCTCTCGGGTGGGCGCTCCCCGGACCGGGTCGACGCACTGGTCTGGGCCGTGACCGAACTGCTGCTCGGACGCGGCGAGGAACCGCGGGTGCGGATGATGGGCCGCTGACCGGCGGCGAAGGACGTCTTTTCGAAAGGACATCGAAGATGGGTTGGAACTGGCCATGGGCGCGACGCCCTGACCGGACGACGGGCGGCGTCGAGCGCAAGGCCGGTGCAGGCTGGGGCTTCGTGTCGCTGCACGGGCAGGGCGAGGCGCTTTGGACGGGCCGCGACTATGCCGCGCTGGCTCGAGAGGGCTACATGCGCAATCCGGTCGCCCACCGGGCGGTGCGGATGATCGCCGAGGCGGCCGGGGCGGTGCCCTGGTTGCTCTACGACGGTGAGGCGGAACTGGCCGAGCATCCGCTCCTCGACCTGTTGCGCCGCCCAAACCCGCGCACTGCCGGTACCGGCTTCATGGAAGGGCTCTACGGCCACCTGCTGATGTCCGGCAGTGCCTATGTCGAGCTGGTGGAGGCCGGTGCGGCGGCCGAGATGCACCTGCTGCGGCCCGACCGCGTGGCGGTCGTGGCCGATAGTGGCGGTTGGCCGGTCGCGCTGGAGCATCGGGAAGGGTCTGCGAAACGGCGCATCCCGCTCGGTACCGCCGCTGGCGGGGGCGGGGCACTGCACCTGAGCCTGTTCCACCCGCTCGACGACCATTACGGTTTTCCGCCCTTGCAAGCGGCGCTGATGGCGCTCGATATTCACAATGCGGCCGGGCGCTGGAACAAGGCGCTGCTCGACAATTCGGCGCGGCCCTCCGGCGCGCTGGTCTACGCGCCCAAGGAGGGCGGCAATCTCTCCGAGGAACAGTACGAGCGGCTGAAGGCGGAGCTGGAGGAGGGCTATTCGGGCGCCCGCCGGGCGGGGCGGCCGTTGCTGCTCGAAGGCGGACTCGACTGGAAGGCGATGGGCCTGACGCCGAAGGACATGGATTTCATCGAAGCCAAGAATGCCGCCAGCCGCGACATCGCCCTGGCTTTCGGCGTGCCGCCGATGATCCTCGGCATTCCGGGCGACAACACCTATTCCAACTATCAGGAGGCCAACCGAGCCTTCTACCGGATGACGGTGCTGCCGCTGGTGGCGCGCACTGCGGCCGAGATGTCGGAGTGGCTCGCGCCGCGCCATGGCGAGCGCTTGCGACTTTCCTATGACGCCGACCGTATCGACGGTCTTTCGGCCGATCGCGACGCGCTTTGGGCTCGGGTGGCCGCGGCCGACTTCCTGACCGACGACGAGAAGAGAGAGGCGGTGGGCTACAGCCCCCGCTGAGCCCGATCGAAAAGCTGCCGGTGGCGGGCGAACCGCCTGCCGCGTTGGTTTCCGACGGGGATCTGACATTCACATGGAAAGGCATGGAACGATGACGGAAGCTGCCTGGCTGTGGACCGCCAAGCTGGCGGGCGCGGTGGCGGGATCGGCGATCTCGCTCGCCTATCTGCTGCCGGCCGGCCGACGCGAGGCGGGCATCCGCTTTGGCGTCGGCGTGGCCTGCGGGCTCGTCTTCGGCGGTACGGCGGGCGTCAAGATTACTGCCGAATTGGGCATCGAGGACAGTCTGGGCGCGGCCGAAATGCTGCTGATGGGATCAGCGGCGGCAAGCCTGTGCGCCTGGTGGGTCCTAGGGCTGATCATGCGCGCGCTGCGGCCGGCCGGCCGGCGCGGAACAGGCGACAACAATGGAGGAAGCGGCAGTCATGACGGCTGAATCGGCCAATGCGGCCTGCGAGCGCAAATTCGCCGGCCAGGCGATCGGAACAGTGGAGGCGGACGGCACCTTCAGCGGCTATGCGAGCCTGTTCGGCAGGGCCGACCTTGCCCGTGATGTCGTGGAACCGGGCGCATTCTCGCGCGCGCTGTCGCGGCGCGGCGCAGCCGGCATTCGCATGCTCTTCCAGCACGATCCGGCCGAGCCGATCGGCACCTGGCTGGAGATGGCGGAGGACGAGCGCGGGCTGAGGGTGCGTGGAAAGCTGACGCCCGGCGTCGGCCGCGCGCGAGAGGTGCTGGAACTGATGCGCGCCGGCGCGCTCGACGGGCTGTCGATCGGCTTCCGGACGGTCAGGGCACGCAAGGATGCAGCAACGCGGACGCGGCGCATCATCGAGGCGGACCTGTGGGAGATCTCAGTCGTCACCTTCCCGATGCTGCCGGATGCGCGCATCGATGCGGTGAAGGCGCAGGCCGCGCGGAAACTGCCGTCCGTGCGGGAATTCGAGCGCTGGCTGACGCGGGATGCGGGGCTGACGCGCGGCGAGGCGCGCGCGGTGGTTGCCCGCGGCTTTGCCAGCCTCGTTGCCGAGCGGGACGCCGCGCGGGGCACGCCTGAGAGGCTAGCGGGACGCATCCGCGACGCCATACGCATGATCAAGATAGAGGACATTCGTTCATGACGATCAACAAGATCGCACCAGAGACCAAATCCGATCCGGGCTATGCCGTACTGTCGGATACGTTCGACGAGTTCATGTCGACTTTCACCGCTTTTCGCGAGGAGAACAACCGCCGGCTGAAGGATGTCGAGACCAGGAAAAGCGCCGACGTCGTGACCACCGAAAAGGTCGACCGCATCTCCGACGCGCTCGCCCGCCAGAAGCGGGCGCTCGACGACCTAGCGCTGAAGCGCGCAAGACCAGCTCTCGGCCGCGAGGGCGTGCCGACGGCCGCCGTGCTGGAGCACAAGGACGCGTTCGATACCTACATGCGCTCCGGCGACGAGCGCGTGCTGCGGTCTCTCGAAACCAAGGACATGTCCTACGGCTCAGGTCCCGACGGCGGCTATCTGGTGCCGCAGACGGTGGAGGCCGAGATCGGTCGCAGGCTTGCCGCCATCTCGCCGATCCGCTCGATCGCTTCGGTGAGGCAGGTATCGGGACCGGTTCTGAGGAAGCCGTTCACGGTAACCGGACCGGTGGCCAACTGGGCAGCCGAGACGGGCAGCCGGACCAAGTCCGATTCGCCGGTTCTGGACCAGTTGCAGTTCCCCACGGCCGAGCTCTACGCGATGCCTGCCGCCACGCCGTCGCTGCTGGAGGACGCCGTGGTCGACCTCGACCAATGGATCGTCAGCGAGGTCGAGGCAGCCTTCGCCGAGAAGGAGGGCGCCGCCTTCGTCAACGGCACCGGCTCCAATCAACCGAAAGGCTTTCTCCAATATGACCTGGAGGCGGAGACCAGTCGTGACTGGGGCGAGATCGGTTATGTCGATACCGGCGTGAACGGAGCGTTTCCGGCCTCGCATCCCTCGGACAGGCTGGTCGACCTCATCTACGCGCTTAAGGCAGGTTACCGCCAGAACGCGCACTGGGTGATGAACCGCAAGACGCAGGCCGTGATCCGCAAGATGAAGGACGCGGATGGGCACTATCTGTGGCAGCCGCCCGCTGCGCCCGGCGGCCGCGCCATGCTGATGGGCTTCCCGCTGGTCGAGGCCGAGGACATGCCCGACATTGCCGCCGGCGCCACGCCGATTGCCTTCGGAGACTTCCAACGTGGCTATCTGGTGGTCGACCGGGCCGGCATGCGCGTGTTGCGTGACCCGTACTCGGCCAAGCCTTACGTGCTGTTCTACACCACCAAACGCGTCGGTGGCGGGGTGCAGGATTTCGACGCCATCAAACTGATGAAGTTCGGCACGGCGGGCGAGTAGTCGCCCGGCGCGGGCCACCCTTCCCGCGCTCTATCCAGTGCCGCGACGGCCCCGGTTACTCCCTGCCGGGGCCGTCACTTTTTCAACCGATTTTTCGAGGCTTGGATGGCTCTGTTCAGAACCGTGGTGCCGGATGTCGAACCGGTGACGCTCGCCGACGCGAAGGCTAACCTGAGGCTCGACCACGACGGTGAGGACGCGCTGATCGGCAGCCTGATTCGTGCGGCGCGCGAGGAAATCGAAGCCTCGTGCGGCCTGGCGCTGATCGATCAGAGCTGGCGTTTGACCCTCGACCGCCTACCGCCCTCGGGGCGGGTGCTTCTGCGCCGGCATCCGGTGCGCGAGGTGCAGTCGGTAACCGTCTTCGGTAGCGATGGCGAGGCGAGCCTCGTAGATCCGGCTTTCTTCAGCCTCGACGCGCATGCGCGGCCGGCGAGGCTGCACTTCCATACGACCCCAACGCCCGGCGCGGTGCTCAACGGCGTCGAGATCGACTTCGTCGCGGGCTTCGGCGAGGCCGGCACCGACGTGCCCGACCTGATCAAGCGGGCGATACTGCTGCTGGTCGCGCACTGGTACGAGTTTCGCGCCGCTTTCGGCGCGGCCGAGCAACCAGTGTCCTGGCCGGCAGGCTATGACCGGTTGATCGCGCCATACCGCTCGCGGAGGCTCTGATGCGCGGTGAATTCATCGATCCCGGTGCAATGCGCCATGAACTCGTGCTGGAGGAGGCCGTGCTTTCGCCGGACGGGGCAGGCGGCCACAGCGAGAACTGGATCGAGATCGCCTTGTTCTTCGGCCGCGTGGAGCCAGTCTCGGCCGTTAGCCGCTTCGGCGCCGACCAGACTCTTGAAAGTGTCACCCATCGCGTCACCATCCGGTTTCGCGACGGAGTGACCGCCGGAATGCGATTGCGCCGGGCGGGCCGTTTCCTCGTCATCGTCACGGTGCACGACCCCGACGAAACGAAGCGATATCTCGTGTGCAGAGCCCGGGAGAGATTGCCATGAAGCTGGCGATGGCGATGACGATGGACGCACTGATCCGGGTTTTGCGGGCGCAAATGCACCAGATGGCGGACGAGCGCGAAGCGGGATACGCTCGGCAGAAGCAGCGACCTGAAAGGGATGCCCAATCGGGCACGAGTTGGACCGGGAAGGGGGGCGGAGATGACTTCGGCAGCAATTGACTTGCAGAAGGCGGTGTTCACGGTCCTGACCGCCGACGAGGCGCTTACGACCAAGCTTGGTGGTGCGCGCATTCACGATCAGGCGCCGGCTAACGTCGCGTTTCCCTACCTCACCTTCGGCCGCACCAGCGTCTTTGACTGGAGCACCAGCACGGAAAATGGCGACGAGCACATCTTCAGCGTGCACGTCTGGTCCAAGGCCAAAGGCAAGGCAGAGGCGCTGGAGATCGCCGACCTCGTGAAACAGACACTGCACGACAAGTCGCTGGCGATGGAGACGCATCGGCTGGTGAGCCTGCGCCAGGAGTACGAGGAAGTTCGCTACAACGACGATCATGCCGTTTACCACGGCATGGTGCGGTTCCGAGCCTTGACCGAGCCTTTCGACTGAGGCCAGCCCGATATTCGGGTGAGGGCTGACTGACCTGAAACGCGACAGACATTAGCAAATTTCAATCGACCTGAATCAAGGAGGCTCACTGTGGCAGCACAGAAGGGCAAGGACCTGCTGTTGAAGATCGACAGCGGGGAGGGCGGTTTCGTGACCGTCGCAGGGTTGCGCACCAAGCGGCTCGCATTCAACAGCGAGACGGTGGACGTAACCGACGCCGACTCGGCCGGGCGGTGGCGCGAACTGCTCGGCGGCAGCGGCGTGCAGCGCGCCTCGGTGAGCGGCGCCGGCATCTTCAAGGACGCTCAGTCGGACGGGCTGATCCGCACCGGCTTCTTCAGCGGGGCGATCGCCGGATGGCAGCTTGCGATTCCTGGCTTTGGCGTGGTCGAGGGGCCATTCCAGGTGACCGCGCTGGAATACACCGGCAACCACGATGGCGAGGTGACGTTCGATATCGCACTCGAATCTGCTGGCGCGATTTCCTTCGAGGCGATCTGATGGCGGCGAACAGACGACGCGGCGAGGTGACGGCGATCCTCGACGACCGCGAGCGCACGCTTTGCCTGACGCTGGGGGCGCTGGCCGAACTGGAGGAGGCATTCGGAGCCCAGGATATGGCGGCGCTTGCCGAACGTTTTTCCAGCGGCCGACTTTCGGCGCACGACCTGATCCGGTTGGTGGCGGCGGGGCTGCGTGGCGGTGGCGGCAAGGTCAGTGACGACGAAGTCGCGTCGATGAAGGCCGATGGCGGCATAGCAGGCTTTGCAGCGATCGCGGCCGACCTTCTGGAAGCGACGTTTGGCACCGTGGACCGACAATCCCCGGACCCCTGAATGCCGCAGCAGCGCAAGCGCGCCCTTTTCCCTGGGACGAATTGATCGCCCTTGGGCTGGGGCTGCTGCGGCTATCGCCGCGCGACTTTTGGTCGATGACGCCGCGAGAAGCGGCCATCGTGCTGCGACTGATGATGGGCGACGCGCCCGCACCGCCGCAGCGCACGGCTCTTGCCGCGCTGATGTCGCTGTTTCCAGACCGAAAACATGAAAGGCGACAATGATGACGGACAGCCTGCGACCGATCGAAGTGCAGATCGATGCCGACACGAAGCCGCTTTCGGATGCGATCGTCAATCTCGGTAAGCTCTCGGAGTCTTTCGGCCGGCAGCTCTCCGGAGCGCTGCGCGATGCGGCGACGAACGGGCGATCGCTGGAGGACGTGCTGCGGCGCGTCGGCATCAATCTTGCTGGCATGGCGCTCAACCAGGGGCTGCAGCCATTGGCGGGGCACACTTCCAATCTGTTCGCGAAGCTGATGGGCGGGCTGGCCGGCGCACTGCCCTTTGCCAAGGGCGGCGTTACGCCGTTCGCGTCCGGCGGCGTGGTGTCGGCGCCGACCTATTTCCCTCACGGGCGCGGCCTCGGGCTGATGGGCGAGGCGGGCGCCGAGGCCATCTTGCCCCTGCGCAGGGGCGCGGACGGGCGGCTTGGAGTCGCCGCCGATGGCGGGGGGCAGGCATCTGTCAACGTCGTATTCAACGTTACCGCGACGGACGCCGGCTCCTTCCGCAAGTCGGAAGGACAGATCACCGGCATGCTTGCCCGGGCCGCCTCGCGCGGCATGCGCAGCATCTGAGCAGGAGCGACCGATGCAGGCCTTTCACGAAGTGCGCTTTCCCGCCGCCGTCTCCTTCGGCGCGACCGGCGGACCGGAGCGGCGCAACGAGATCGTCGCGCTGGCTTCCGGCAGGGAGCGACGCAACCTGCGCCTGGAGCGCTCACGCCGACACTACGATGCCGGGACGGGCATACGCTCGATCGAGGACCTGCAGGAGATCGTAGCCTTCTTCGAAGCGCGTCGCGGATCGTATCACGGCTTCCGCTTTCGCGACCCGTTCGACATGAAGTCTTGCGGAGCGGGCCAGACACCGTCGCCTTTCGACCAGCCAATAGGCTCGGGCGACGGCGAGAACGCCGGTTTCCAGCTGGCGAAGGTCTACGGTGCGGGAGCGGATGCATATCCAAGGACGATCGACAAGCCGGTGGAGGGCACCGTTCGAGTTGCGGTGGCGGGGGTCGAGGTCGCGTACGGCGCCGACTTCACGGTCGACTGGTCGACCGGGACCGTGACTTTCGCGCCCGGCTCGATCCCTGCCGGCGGGCAGGCGGTGACCGCCGGCTACGAATTCGATGTGCCAGTGCGCTTCGATGCCGAGAGGCTGGAGGTCAGCCTGACCGCATTTCGCGCGGGGCGGATACCCTCGATACCGATCGTGGAGGTTGTGCCATGACTGCCATTCCGACCGATCTCGCCGCCCACTTCGAAAACGACTGCACAACGTTGTGCCATTGCTGGCTGCTGGAGCGCGGCGACGGGCAGCGGTTAGGCTTCACCGATCACGACCGGGCGCTTGTCGTCGACGGGCAACTCTACGAGCCGGACAGCGGCTTCGCCCAGTCCGAGGCTCGTGCCTCGCTCGGCATGGGTGTCGACAGCGTCGACGTGGAAGGGGCGCTGACGTCCGACGTTCTGTCAGAGGAAGACATCGCTGCCGGCCGGCTTGACGGCGCCACCGTGCGAACGCTGCTCGTGAACTGGGCCGATCCCGGCCAGAATGCACAGATCCGTGCCGCTGTGATCGGCAAGATCACGCGCGCTGACGGTGGGTTCCTGGCGGAGCTGGAAAGCATCACGGCCTATCTCGACCGGCCAAGCGGCCGGCATCTGCGCCGCACTTGCGACGCAAGGCTGGGAGACCAGCGCTGCGGCGCATCGCTGGCTGCTTCCGCCTTGAACGGGGCAGGGGCCATCATCGGCATGACCGCGCCTTTCACGCTGAGCGTGACGGGTCTGGGGTCGTTTGCGCCGGACTGGTTCTCGCATGGAATGTTGACCTGGGCCACGGGCACCCTCGCGGGCGTCGAGGAGATGGTGCTGGAGCATCGCGTGGCCGAGGAAGGGGTGCTGCTGCGCTTGAGCGGCGCTTCGCCGCTGCCGGAAACGGGAAACACTTTCACGGTCGTCGCCGGCTGCGACAAGAGGTTTGCGACCTGCAAGGCGAAGTTCGGCAACGCCGTCAATTTCCGCGGCTTCCCGCACCTGCCCGGTAACGACGCCGCATACGGCTATGTCACCGGGACCGCCGTGCACGATGGCCGGGCGCTGGTACGATGAACACCGCCACGCTCATCGTTGCCGAGGCCATGACATGGGTCGGCACGCCCTATCGGCATCAGGGTTCACGAAAGGGTGTGGGTTGCGACTGCCTCGGCCTGGTGAGGGGAATTTGGCGCGCCGTCTATGGCCGCGAGCCTGAGCGGCCGGGACCATACGCGTCCGACTGGGCCGAAAGCGGCAATGGCGAGCCGCTGCTGGAGGCGGCGCGTCGTCACTGCGCCGAGAAGGGTCTGAACGATGCGGCGCCGGGCGACCTGATCGCCTTCCGGTGGCGGAACGTCCACGCGGCCAAGCACCTCGGCATTGTCGTGGCCAGCGATGCCTTCGTCCATGCCTATGAGGGGCATAGCGTGATGGTCTCGGCGCTGATCCCGCAATGGCGGCGGCGTATCGCCGGCATCTTCGCCTTTCCTTCGACGCAGAGCTAACCGGAACATCCATGGCGACACTCGTTCTACAGGCTGCCGGTGCGTTTCTCGGCGGCGTTTTCGGTCCCGTCGGCTCTGCGGTAGGCTCCGCCATCGGCGCGATGGCCGGCTATGCGCTCGACCGCAGCCTGATCGAGGGCACACGCCGGATCGAGGCCCCCCGCCTGGGAAATGCGCGGCCGTTCGCCGCGGAGGAGGGCGCGCCGATCGCGCGGGTTTACGGCACCGTACGGGTGGGCGGCAACCTGATCTGGGCTACGCGCTTCGAGGAAGCACGCAAGACCGAGCGGCAAGGTGGCAAGGGCGGCGGTCCGACGGTGACCACCTACAGCTACTTCTGCAACGCCGCCTTTGCACTGTGCGAAGGCCGGATCGCCGGCGTGCGGCGAATCTGGGCGGACGGGCGCGAACTCGATCTAGAGCAATTGACGGTGCGCGTACACCTCGGAGGCGAGAACCAGACAGCCGATCCGCTGATCGTCGCCAAGCAGGGTTCGGGCAACGCGCCGGCCTACCGAGGCACCGCCTATGCGGTCATCGAACGGTTTCCGATCGGCGATTACGGCAACCGCATTCCGCAGTTCCAGTTCGAGGTGATGCGGCCGGTGGGCGGGCTGCATGAGAAGATCAGGTCGGTGGCGTTGCTGCCCGGATCGACCGAGTACGGGCTTTCGCCCCAGCCGGTCCGGCGGGTGACGACGCCTGGCCGGACGCTGCATATCAACCGCAACGTGCTGCATGCCGGTTCGGACCTGATCGCTTCGCTCGACGAGTTGCAGGCGCTCTGTCCGAATTTGGAGGAGGTCGCGGTTGTCGTCACCTGGTTCGGTGACGATCTGCGCGCGGGTGCATGCCGTATCGAACCGCGCGTCATGGACACCGACCCGGAGGGCTACAGCGAGGCCTGGTCCGTTGGCGGCGTGACGCGGCCGGCAGCTCGTCTTGTCAGCTCGGTCGACGGAGGAGCCGCCTATGGTGGTACGCCGTCGGATCAATCGGTGATCGACTGCGTCGCCGAACTGAAGGCGCGCGGGCTGCGTGTCTCGTTCTACCCGTTCATCATGATGGACGTGCCGCCCGACAACGACCTGCCGGACCCGTATGGCGGCGATGCTCAGCCTTCCTATCCATGGCGCGGACGGATCACCTGCCATCCGGCGCCGGGCCTTCATGGCAGCGTAGACAAGGCGGCGAGCGCACGATCGCAGGTCAATGCGTTTCGCGGCAGCGTCGCCACGGGACACTTCGCGATCGCAGACTCGCAAGTGGTCTATTCCGGCCCGCCGAACGACTGGGGTTTCCGCCGGCTTGTCCTGCACTATGCTCATCTCGCCAAGGCCGCCGGCGGCGTCCACACCTTCGCGCTCGGCTCGGAGATGCGCGGACTGACGACGTTGCGCGACAATACCGGAGCATTTCCCTTCGTCGAGGCGCTTTGCGACCTCGCGAGCGAGCTGCGAGCCATCCTCGGCAGCCAGACTGCGATCACCTATGCCGCCGACTGGAGCGAGTATTTCGGCCACCAGCCGACCGACGGGTCCGGCGATGCCATCTTCCATCTGGACCCGCTATGGTCGCACGAGGCGATTACCGCTGTCGGAATCGACAACTACATGCCGCTGGCGGACTGGCGCGACAAGGACGAAGCCGGCGGCAACCCGGACGGATTTCGATTCCCTGACGATCCGGCCGGCCTGCGCAGCCAGATCGCGGCGGGCGAAGGCTTCGACTGGTATTATGCGGACGCAGGCGCGCGGCTGCTGCGCGAGAGGACGTCGATCAGCGACGGCGACTACGACAAGCCGTGGGTGTTTCGTTACAAGGATATCAGGTCCTGGTGGGAGAACCGGCACTTCAACCGGATCGGCGGCGTTGAACAGCCGAGCTCGACAGGGTGGCAACCCCGCCTGAAGCCGATCTGGTTCACGGAACTTGGCTGTCCGGCGATCGACAAGGGGCCGAACCAGCCCAACGTGTTCACCGATCCCAAGTCGACCGAGAATGCGGTACCGCATTTTTCAAATGGCGGCCGATCCGATCTCTCTCAGCAGCGGTTTCTGGATGCCCATTTTGATTATTGGACGCCGGGAAGCCCCTATTTCGTCGAGAGCAACAATCCGGTCTCCGACGTCTATGGCGGACGAATGGTCAATCCGTCACGGATGAGCGTGTGGGCCTGGGATGCGCGCCCATATCCGGCGTTCCCGCGCCTGCGATCGCTGTGGTCGGATGGACGCAATTGGCACCGCGGCCACTGGCTGAGCGGACGCCTGTCCACAGTGCCGGTGGGAGAGCTTATCGGCCAGGTCCTTCATGACCATGGCTTCGACAATGCGCGGATCGACGCGGTGCCGGGCACCGTCGCTGGTTATCTGATCGATGCACCTT
>Ga0307505_10000546_pt1 | contig 40506 bp, 32 predicted proteins | sample 23_S_MG_FD_202183 | JGI IMG/M metagenome (GOLD analysis project Ga0307505, IMG submission 202183) | Soil microbial communities from Populus trichocarpa stands in riparian zone in the Pacific Northwest, United States - 23_S | ecosystem: Environmental > Terrestrial > Soil > Riparian zone > Trees...
AACAAGAAGCCCAAGGTGGTGATCGGCGAAGACGCGTCGCTGCGCGCCGGCGACATCTTCCTGCTGGCGAGCGACGGCCTGTGGGCGTATTTCGAAGACGCCGAACTCATCGAACTGCTGCACGAATTGACGCCGCGCGAGGCCTCCGAGCGCCTCGTATCGCTGGCACGCGAACGCGCCGAAGGGCGTGGCGACAACCTGTCAGTGGTGATCATCAAGCTGGAGCCACAGCCGACGGCCGGCCGCCCGCAGGCGCCCGCGCGCTGACCGGCGCGCATCTCAGTTCCCGGAGAAAAGGAACGCCCCCCGTTACGGGCGGGGCTGCCACTCGCGGTTTGACAAAAAGAGAATGAGCGTTCATTCTTGTCTGCTGTCCCGCACCAAACGGCCGCTCCCATGCCCTTTCGCGTCTCGCTGCTGGCCCCGCTCGCCGCGGCCTTGATCCTCGTCGCCTGCAGCAAGGAGGCGCCGCCTCCGGCAGCGCCGCCGGCGGTGCCGGTGACCGTCGTCACGCTGCAGGCGCAGGACGTCACGCTGGTGCGCGAGCTGTCGGGCCGCGCCGCGCCGTCGCTGGTGGCCGAAGTGCGGCCGCAGGTGGGCGGCATCGTGCAGAAGCTGCTGTTCACCGAAGGCGGCCTCGTCAAGGCGGGCCAGCCGCTGTATCAGCTCGACGATGCGACCTACAGGGCGGAATACTCCAGCGCGCGCGCGGTGCTGGCGAAGGCGCAGGCGGTTGTCGCTAGCGCCCGACTGCTGGCACAGCGCACCGGCGACCTGGTGAAGATAGACGCGGTCTCGCAGCAGGAAAACGACAACGCGCAGGCCGCCCTGCTGCAGGCCGAGGCCGAAACCACGGCGGCGCAGGCCGCGGTGGAACGCGCCGACGTGATGCTGCGTTACGCGCTCGTCACCTCGCCGATCGGCGGCCGCGTCGGCAAGTCCAATGTCACGCAGGGCGCACTGGTCACAGCGAACCAGGCCGATCCGCTGGCGGTCGTGCAGCGCCTCGATCCAATCTACGTCGACGTCACGCAGTCCAGCGCCGAGCTGCTGGCGCTGCGCAAGGCAGTGGCCGACGGCAAGCTCGGGCGCATCGAGAACCTGAAGGTCGACATCCTGCTCGAGGACGGCACGCGCTACCCGCATGCGGGCCGGCTGGCGTTCAGCGAAGTGACGGTCGATCCGTCCACCGGCAGCTACAGCCTGCGCATCGTCGTGCCGAATCCGGACGGCCTATTGCTGCCGGGTATGTACGTGCGCGCGATCGTCGGCAGCGGCGTGCGCAGCAACGGCGTACTTGTGCCGCAGCGAGGCATCGTGCGCGATCCCAAGGGCAACGCCAGCGCGATGGTGGTCGACGCGCAGGGCAAGGTCGAGGCGCGGACGGTGCAGATCAGCAATGCGATCGGCAACCAGTGGCTGGTCGAGGCGGGGCTCGCAGCGGGCGACAAGGTGATCGTCGAGGGATTGCAGAAGGTCAAGCCCGGCGTTGCCGTACAGGTCACCGAGGAGCCGGCCACACCGCCGCCTCTGCCCGGCACGCCGCTGCAGCGCTACGCTCCCGAGCCCGGTGCCGCGCCCACGGCCGCGGCGAAGTAGGCAGCGACGATGGCACGCTTCTTCATCGACCGGCCGGTGTTCGCGTGGGTCATCGCGATCATCATCATGCTCGGCGGCACGCTGGCGATGCTGACGCTGCCGATCTCCATGTACCCGACGGTTGCACCGCCGAAGATCGAGGTGCGCGCGCAGTATCCGGGCGCGTCGGCGCAGGTGGTCACCGATTCGGTCACGCAGATCATCGAGCAGAGCATGACCGGCCTCGACGGCCTGCTGTACTTCTCGTCGACCAGCGACTCCACGGGCCGCGCGACCATCTCGCTGACCTTCAATACCGGCACCAATCCCGACACCGCGCAGGTGCAAGTGCAGAACAAGCTGCAGCAGGCGATGCCGCTGCTGCCGCAGGACGTGCAGCGCCAGGGCGTCACCGTCAACAAGGCGAGTTCCAGCTTCCTGCAGGTGCTGGCTTTCTACTCGGAGGACGGCAGCCTGTCGCGGCAGGACATCGCCGACTTCGTCGGCAGCACGCTGCAGGATCCGCTGAGCCGCGTGCCCGGCGTGGGCACGCTGCAGGTGTTCGGCGGCAAGTATGCGATGCGCATCTGGCTGGACCCCGGCAAGCTGCACACCTATTCGCTGTCGACCGACGAGGTGATCGCGGCGATACGCGCGCAGAACGCGCAGGTCGCGCTGGGCCAGCTGGGCGGCGCTCCGGCGATCCAGGGCCAGCAGCTCAACGCCACCGTCAACGCGCAGGACCGGCTGCGCACGCCCGATCAGTTCCGCGCGATCGTCGTGCGCTCCAACGCCGACGGCTCGGTGCTGCGTCTCGGCGAGATCGCTTCCGTCGAACTGGGATCGGAGAGCTACGACTTTCTGACGCGCTTCAACGGCAAACCCGCATCGGGCGTGGCGATTTCGCTCGCGACCGGCGCCAACGCGCTGGAGACCGCCAAGAACGTCCAACAGACGCTGCAGACGATGCAGCCGTCGTTCCCGCCCAGCCTGCGCACGGTGGTCGCGTTCGACACCACGCCCTTCGTGCGCGTGGCCATCGGCAACGTCGTGGAGACGCTGATCGAGGCGATCATCCTGGTGTTCCTGGTGATGTACCTGTTCCTGCAGAACTTCCGCGCGACGCTGATCCCGACGATCGCGGTGCCGGTGGTGCTGCTCGGCACCTTCGGCACGCTGGCGACGCTGGGCTTCTCCATCAACATGCTGACGATGTTCGCGCTGGTGCTGGCGATCGGCCTGCTGGTCGACGACGCCATCGTCGTCGTGGAGAACGTCGAGCGCCTGATGAGCGAGCGCGGCCTCAGCCCCAGGGAGGCGGCGCGCGAATCGATGGACCAGATCACCGGCGCGCTGGTGGCCATCGGCCTGGTGCTGTCGGCGGTGTTCGTGCCGATGGCCTTCATGAGCGGTTCCACCGGCGTCATCTACCGACAGTTCTCGGCGACCATCGTGTCGGCCATGGGCCTGTCGGTGCTGGTGGCTATCGTGCTGACGCCGGCGCTGTGCGCGACGATGCTCAAGCCGCTGAAGAAAGGCGAGCACTACGTGAAGCGCGGCTTCTTCGCATGGTTCAACCGCGGGTTCGCGCGCACCAGCACCGGCTACCAGAGCGGCGTGAGGGGCGTGCTGGCGCGCAGCGGCCGCTTCATGGCGATCTACGCGGTGCTGGCGGTCATCATGGGCATCCTGTACGTGCGGCTGCCCAGCGCGTTCGTGCCGCCCGAGGACCAGGGCATGCTGCTCGCGCAGATCCAGACGCCCATCGGCTCCACGCAGGAGCGCACGATGCAGACGATCTACAAGGTCGAGGACCATTTCATGATCCAGGAGAAGGACGCGGTCCAGTCGGTCTTCACCGTGCAGGGCTTCAGCTTCGCCGGCCTGGGCCAGAACAACGGCATGGCCTTCGTGCGCCTGAAGGACTGGGACGAACGCGGGGGCGCTGCGCTGCGCGGAGACGCCATCGCGCAGCGCGCGATGGGCGCGCTGATGCAGATCAAGGACGCGATGGTGTTCGTGTTCGAGCTGCCGGCGATGCCCGAGCTGGGTGTGGCCCAGGGCTTCGACTTCTTCCTGAAGGACAACACGGGCCGCGGGCACGAAGCGCTGCTGGCCGCGCGCAACCAGGTGCTGGGCGCGGCGTCGCAGAACCCGCTGCTGACCGCCGTGCGGCCCAACGGCCAGGAGGACGCGCCGCAGCTGCGCGTGCACGTCGACACTGGCCGCGCGATGGCGGCGGGGCTGACGCTGGCCACGATCAACGCCACGCTGTCGGCCGCCTGGGGCGGCTCCTACATCGACGACTTCGTCGACCGCGGACGCGTGAAACGCGTGTACATCCAGGGCGATTCGGCGTTCCGCATGACTCCGGAGGACTTCGCGAAGTGGTCGGTGAAGAACTCGGCCGGCAAGATGGTGCCGTTCAGCAGCTTTGCGACCGCGACCTGGGAATACGGCCCGCAGCGGCTGGAGCGCTACAACGGCGTGCCGGCGATGCAGATCCAGGGTCAGGCCGCACCCGGCGTGTCCTCCGGCACCGCGATGGCGGAGATCGAGCGCATCGTTGCGACGCTGCCCGAAGGCTTCACCATCGAGTGGACCGCGCTGTCGTTCCAGGAACGCCAGGCCGGCGAGCAGACGACGCTGCTGTACGCGCTGTCGCTGCTGGTGGTGTTCCTGTGCCTGGCGGCGCTGTACGAGAGCTGGTCGATCCCCACCGCCGTGCTGATGGTCGCGCCGCTGGGCATCCTCGGCGCGGTATTGGGCAACACGTTCCGAGGGCTGGAGCGCGACGTGTACTTCCAGGTGGCGATGCTGACCACCGTCGGCCTGACCAGCAAGAACGCGATCCTGATCGTCGAGTTCGCGAAAGACCTGCAGGCCTCGGGCAAGGGGCTGGTCGAATCGGCCCTGGCCGCCGCCCACCTGCGCTTCCGGCCCATCATCATGACCTCGCTGGCCTTCGGCCTGGGCGTGCTGCCGCTGGCGATCGCCAGCGGCGCGGGCTCGGGCGCGCAGCGCGCGATCGGCACCGGCGTGCTGGGCGGCATGCTGGTCGGCACCGTGATCGGCGTGTTCTTCATCCCGCTGTTCTTCGTCGTCGTCGAACGCGTATTCGGACGGATTCGCCGCAAGCCCGTACCTGCCGAAACGACGCCGCCGTCACCGCTCACGCCGGGAGCCGCCGAATGATGCGCGCTCGCGTCTGTCTGGCAGCGCTCGCCGCGTTCGCGACCAGCGCCTGCATCAGCCTCGATCCGGAACTGCCGAAGGCCGACCCGCAGGCCGCATCCGCCTTTCCAGTGCCGGGCAATGCGCAGGAAGGCAATCCGCCCATCAACGGCGTGGCGTTCGGCACCATCGACGCGGACGTCGGCAGCGACGTGCGCTGGCAGGACTTCTATACCGACCCTGCGCTGCGCCAGCTGATCGCGACGGCGCTCGCCAACAACCGCGACCTGCGCGTCGCGGTGCTGAACGTCGAGCGCGCGCGCGGCCTCTACCAGATCCAGCGTGCCGACCGTGTTCCGACGATCACGGCGGATGCCAGCGCACAGCGCGCGGCCGGCTACCAACAGGACATCGAGGTCTACGGCGTCACCGCCGGCCTGTCGGCCTTCGAGCTGGATCTCTTCGGGCGCGTGCGCAGCCTTACGACCTCGGCGCTGCAGCAGTATTTCGCGCAGGCAGAAGCGCGCGCCGGTGCGCAGCTGTCGCTGGTGGCCGAGGTCGCCAATGCCTATCTGACGCTGGCTGCCGATCAGGAACTGCTGACCATCGCGCGCAATACGCTGGCGTCGCAGGAGGAGACCTACGGGATCTTCGAACGCCAGCATCAGGCGGGCTACATTTCCGGCCTGGACCTGGCCCAGGCGCGCACCGAGATCGAGGTGGCACGGGCCGACGTCGCGAACTTCGCAGACGCCGTCGAGCGGGACAGGAATGCGCTGACCCTGCTGGTGGGCACGCCCATCGATCCGGCGCTGCTGCCCGAGGACTTCAGCGCGCAGGTCACCGCAGTCGCACCGTTGCCGATCGGCATGCCTTCCGAAGTTCTGCTGCGCCGCCCTGACGTGCGCGCCGCCGAATTCCAGCTGAAGGCCACCAACGCGAACATCGGCGCTGCGCGCGCGGCCTTCTTCCCGCGCATCACGCTGACCGGCAATGCCGGCACGGTGAGCGGCGACCTGTCGGACCTCTTCAGCGGCGGCACGCGCGCGTGGAGTTTCATTCCGCAGATCTCGGTGCCGATCTTCGAAGGCGGCCGACTGACGGCGAACCTCGACGTCGCAAAGACGGACCGGGACATCGCGCTCGCCCAGTACGAACGGTCGATCCAGGCGAGCTTCAAGGAAGTGGCCGATGCGCTGGGACGCACCGCGTGGCTCGCGAAGCAGCGCTCCGCGCGCGAGGATCTGCTGGTCGCTGCGACGCGCGCCGACGAACTCGCGCTGGCGCGCTACAAGGCGGGGCTGGACAACTACGTGACGCGGCTGATCTCGCATCGGACGTTCTACCTGGCGCAGCAGAGCCTGGTCATCGTCCGTCTGGCCGAGCAATCGAACCGCGTGACGCTGTATCGTGTGCTGGGGGGAGGCTGGAATCCATGATCGCAGTACCGCGGCCCGCGGCAGTCGCCGCCGCCGACGAACGCTCGCGCGCACAGCGCACGCGCATCCTGAAGGCGGCGCACCAGTGCTTCGCCGAGAGCGGCTTCCATGCGGCGAGCATGGCGGACATCTCGGTGCGCGCCGGCATGAGCCCCGGCCTCATCTACCGCTACTTCGAGAACAAGAGCGCGATCATCCAGGCCATCGTCCAGCAGCAGCTCGATCTGGCGCGCGAACGCGTGCGCGTGAGCTGCGGCATCGATCTCACGCAGAAGATGATCGACGAGTTCGGCAACGCGTCCACCGACGACGAGGCCAAGCTGAACCCGGCGCTGCTGCTTGAGCTGTCCGCGGAGGCCACGCGCGATCCGCAGATCGCAGCGGCCGTGCAGAGCTTCGATCACGAACTGCGTTCGCTGCTGGTGGAGTGGCTGGCGCGTAACGGGAACGGCGACGTCCGCGCCGCTGCGCAGGCGGCCGCGCCAGCGCGTGCGCTGATGCTGCAGATCATCTTCGAGGGCCTGCGGGTGCGCGAGACCCGCGAACCCGGCCTGGACCGCGACCTGCTGGCCGCTGCCTTGCGGCAGTGCCTGCCCGCGCTGCTGGGCCCGGCCGAGTCGGCGGGCTGATCCCGCCGACTGGGGGGAGGCCGCCGTTCAGCGCGCCGCGTCGGCCGCCGCTTCGGCCGCCCGCTGGCGTATCGCCTCGCGCTCGGCTTCCTTCCGCTTCATCTCCTCGGCGCGGCGCGCGCGCCGCTGTTCACGCAGCTTGCGCTCTGCCTCGTTGTCGGCCGCGCGCTTCTCGGCCTCGGCCTGCTTCTGACGATAGGCTTCGGCGTTCTGCGCGCGGGTGCCGGCCTCCGCCTGCTCACGCGCCAGCCGCTCCGCGTGGGCCTTCTGCTTCGCGTCGTATTCGGCGCGGTTGCGCGCGATCTCCTCGTCGGTCAGAGGCTTGGAGGCGCTGCCTGCCGCCGGCGGTCGTGCCTGCGGCGGTGACGCGATGCCACCTGACGGCTGTGGTGCCTCACCGGCGCGCTGGTCGCGCTGCCGGTCCTGCGCTTCGTGTTGCTCTCGCTGCGCTGCGCGGCGCTGTTCGGCTTCCTGCTGGTCCAGCCGCCGGCGCGTATCCCCTGCCTCCAGTTCGACTCGCCTGACGTCGCGGCGCGCGAGTTCACGTTCGCGCCGCACGGTGTCGCGGCACTCATTGACCAGGAACCTGCGATAGCACTCGGCATCGCGCGCGGCAAACTCCTGCTCGATGCGCGTCTGCTCCTTGCCGGCGGCGGCCAGCGCCGCCTCGGCCTGCTCGCGCGTGGTGATGCTGCCCGCAGGAAAGCGCGCCAAAAAATCCTGCGCAGCCGCCGGCAAGGCAAGCAGCAGAACGACAGGCAGGTGGCGAAGGAACGGATTACGCATGGTGGGAATCAACGCAGGCGCCCGCCGAAAGGATTACACGTGTACGACCGCGCGGCGGCCCATATCCAGGTACTCGCGGGACTGCATTTCCACCAGTCTAGACACGGTGCGCGCGAATTCGTTCGACAGCGCGCCGGCCGCGTAAAGCTCCTGCGGCGGCACCTCCGCCGACAGCAGCAGTTTCACGCGATGGTCGTACAGGACGTCCACCAGCCACGTGAAGCGCCGCGCCTCCGACGCCTGTCCGGCCGACATGCGCGGCACGTTGGACAGCAGCACCGTGTGGAACTGGGCGGCGATTTCGAGGTAGTCGTTCTGCGAGCGCGGACCGCCGCACAGCACTGCGAAGTCGAACCACACAACGCCCCCGGCGCGCCGCTTCGCGCGTATGGTGCGCGCCTCGATGACGAGTTCCGGGTCGTCGTCGTCGGTCTCGGCGATGCGTTCGAAAGCAGCGCGCAGCGCGCGTTCCGCCGGCTCGCCCCAAGGTGTGAGATAGGCCTCGATGCGCTCCATCGCGCGGCGCCGGTAGTCGGTGCCGCCGTCCACGTGCACGACGTCGAGCTTGTCCTCGATCAGCGCGATGGCCGGCAGCACCCGGTCACGGTGCAGCCCGTCGGGGTAGAGAGTGTCCGGCCGATAGTTGGACGTCATGACGAAGCCGGTGTTCAGCTCGAACAGTCGCGCCAGCAACCGATACAGGATCATCGCGTCGGCGATGTCGGACACGTGGAATTCGTCGAAGCAGATCAGCCGGTGGCGCTTCGCGATGCGCTGCGCGACCTCGTCCAGCGGGTCGGCGGTGCCGCGCAGCTCGTGCATCTCGGCGTGCACGCCGCGCATGAACTCATGGAAGTGCACGCGCGTCTTGCGGATCACCGGCACCGCCGCGAAGAACGCGTCCATCAGGAAGCTCTTGCCGCGACCGACATCGCCCCATAGATACACGCCGCGCGGCACGGGCGGGCGCACCAGCAGCTTCTTCAGCGCATTGGAGCGCTGCGCCTTGTAGGCGATCCACTCGTCGGTGAGGCGCTGCAGGCGATCGGCGGCGCGTGCCTGCGCGGCGTCCAGCGTGTAGCCGCGCTGCGCCAGCAGCGCGTCGAGCTGGGTGCGGAACGTCACGCGGCGCGGTTCAGCAGAAAATCTGCTAGAAGTTCAGCGTGCGCTTGTCCACCGCCAGCGCTGCTTCCTTGACGGCTTCGGACAGCGTCGGATGCGCGTGGCAGATGCGCGCGATGTCCTCGGACGACGCGCGGAACTCCATCGCGGCCACCGATTCGGCGATCAGCTCGGAGGCCATCGGCCCGATGATGTGCACGCCGAGGATCTCGTCGGTGGCGGCGTCGGCCAGGATCTTGACCAGCCCCTGCGTGTCGCCCAGCGCCCGCGCGCGGCCGTTGGCCGCGAACGGGAAGGTGCCCGCCTTGTACGCGCGGCCCGCTGACTTCAGCGTCTGCTCTGTCGCGCCCACCCATGCGATTTCGGGCGACGTGTAGATCACCCACGGGACCGTGTTGAAGTTGACGTGGCCGTGCTGTCCGGCGATACGTTCGGCCACTGCCACGCCTTCTTCCTCGGCCTTGTGCGCCAGCATCGGGCCGCGCACCACGTCGCCGATCGCCCACACGTTGGGCACGTTGGTGCGGCACTGCTCGTCCACTGCGACGAAACCGCGCTCGTCCAGCGCCAGGCCGATGGCCTCGGCATTCAGTCCGACGGTGTTGGGCACGCGGCCGATGGACACGATCAGCCTGTCGACCACCAGCGTCTGCTCCGTGCCCTTGGCATCCGTATAGGCGACGTGCACGCAATCAGCCTTGGAAGCGGCCTTGCCCTTCTTCTCGACACTGACGCCGGCGATCTTCACGCCCAGCTCGATCTTCAGTCCCTGGCGGCCGAAGAGCTTCGCCGCCTCCTTCGCAATCTGCTCGTCGGCCGCGCCCAGGAACGCGGGCAGCGCCTCGAGCATCGTCACATCGGCGCCGAGACGGCGCCACACCGAGCCCATCTCCAGCCCGATGACGCCGGCGCCGATGACGCCCAGCTTCTTCGGTACCTCGGGGATCGCCAGCGCACCGGTGTTCGACAGGATCAGCCGCTCGTCGAAGTCCGTGCCAGGCAGCGCGCGCGGGTTGGAGCCGGTGGCAACGATCGCGTGCTTTGCAACCAGCACGTCGTCCGCGCCTTCGACCTTGACCTGCACGCCGGCATCGTCGCGGCCGGCGAAGCTGCCGCGGCCGTGGAAGAACGTCACCTTGTTCTTCTTGAACAGGAACGCGATGCCGTCGTTGTTCTGCTTGACCACCGTGTCCTTGCGCCCCAGCATCTTTGCAAGATCCAGGCCCAGCCCCTTGACCTCGATGCCGTGCGCGGCGAAGCCGTGGCCCGCATGCTCGTAGTGTTCGGACGACTGCAGCAGCGCCTTCGACGGAATGCAGCCGACGTTGGTGCAGGTGCCGCCCAGCGCAGGTTTGCCGTCGCCGTTCTTCGCGTCATCGATGCAGGCGACGCTGAATCCCAGCTGAGCCGCGCGTATCGCGGCGATGTATCCGCCCGGACCGCCGCCGATGACGACGACGTCGAATTGCCTGGCCATGCTTGCCTTTCAGAAGAAGTCGCGCGTCACTCGCGCGGCACGAAGATCCACAGCACGAGGTAGAGCAGCGCGGTGACGCCGTTGGCCAGCAGGCCCAGCACGAACACCAGCCGCCAGATCCACGCCTCCACCCCCGTCAGCGCTGCGATGCCGCCGCACACGCCGGCGATCCACTTGTCATTGTTCGACAGCCGCAGCCGCTGTATGGCGGCCGGCAGCGAGCTGTCGCCGCCGGAACTGCCGCCCCCGGCGCCGCCCAGCACCCGCGCCTTCGCGGCCTCGTACTCCGCCTGGCTCAGCGCGCCGCTGGTGTACAGCCGCTGCAGGCGTTCCAGTTCGTCAGTGATCGTCATAGGCCTTCATCCGAAAGCGGCGATTCAATTGCAGGTTCGCAGACTGCGCTGCTTCCTCGCGCCGCGACGTGCGGTGTGCCACGCGTCACGGTGGAGAGGCCGTAACACAGAGGGTTTGCCTACGGCGTCACGCAACGCGCTGTGTGGCGGGACGTGCGCCGACTTGAGAGGGCGCCGAGCAGCGCAGGATGGGCGGGGCAGTCCGGAAGCTGCGGACCAAGCGGCTGCCGAAGCAGCCCAGCGTGATGCCGCCCGCCCGCGCAGAGTCTGCAGCCCGGCCGCCCATCCGAGCAGCGCAGGGCACCGGCGCAGCCGGCGCCCGACAGGAGGCGCACGGCCCGCCACACAGCGCGCCGCGATGAAGCACCGACAACTGACGATCGACATGGCCAACCCGTGCGCCCCGACCCGCTCAGACTTCCAGCAGCAGCCGCGCCGGATCCTCCAGCGCTTCCTTCATCGCCACCAGCGACAGCACTGCCTCGCGGCCGTCGATGATGCGGTGGTCGTAGGACAGCGCCAGATAGTTCATCGGCCTGACGACGATCTGTCCGTTCTCCACGACCGCGCGCTCCTTGGTCGCGTGCACGCCGAGGATCGCGGACTGCGGCGGATTGATGATCGGCGTGGACAGCATCGAGCCGAACACGCCGCCGTTGGAAATCGAGAAGGTGCCGCCGGTCAGTTCCTCCAGCGCCAGCTTGCCTTCACCGGCGCGCTTGCCGAAGTCCGCGATCTTCTTCTCGATGTCCGCAAAGCTCATCTGGTCGGCGTCGCGCAGGATCGGCACGACCAGGCCGCGCGGCGAGCCCACCGCGATGCCGATGTCGAAGTAGCCGTGATACACGATGTCGTTGCCGTCCACCGACGCGTTGACCAGCGGGTACTTCTTCAGCGCCGCCACCGCCGCCTTCACGAAGAACGACATGAAGCCCAGCTTCACGCCGTGCTCCTTCTCGAAGCGCTCCTTGTAGCGGTTGCGCAGCTCCATCAGCGGCGCCATGTTGACCTCGTTGAAGGTCGTCAGGATTGCGGCGGTCGACTGCGACTGCACCAGCCGCTCGGCCACTCGCTGGCGCAGCCGTGACATCGGCACGCGCTGCTCGGGCCGGTTGGCGAGGTCGGACAGGTCGATCGGCGCCTTCACTTCGGGCAGCGGCGCCTTGGCCGGCGCGGCAGGCGCCGGGGCGGGAGCGGCCTTGGCGGCCGGCGCTGCAGCAGCCTGCAGCACGTCGCCCTTGGTGATGCGGCCGTCGCGGCCCGTACCGGCGACCTGTGCGGACGTCATGCCGGCATCGGCCATCAGCTTGGCGGCCGCGGGCATCGCCACATCGGACTTCTTGCCCGCACTGGCCGGCGCCGCGGCGGTGGGCGCAGGTGCGGGTGCCGTACTCGTTGCCGGAGCGGGAGCCGCCTTGGCGGCCGGCGCAGCGGCAGCGCCCTTGCCTTCGCTGTCGATGGTCGCGATCACGTCGCCCGATGTTACGGTGCTGCCGTCGGGCTTCACGATGTCGGCCACCACGCCGGCCGACGGCGCGGGCACTTCCAGCACCACCTTGTCGGTCTCGACCTCGATGAGGATCTCGTCGAGCGCGACGGCCTCCCCGGGCTTCTTCTTCCATTGCAGCAGCGTCGCTTCCGCGACCGACTCCGACAACTGCGGAACCTTGACTTCGACGATGGCCATGATGATCCGAGCGTTTCCTGTTGTTTGGTTGGAGCGCGCCGTGCGTCGGCGCGCCTGCGCGCGGGCGGCCGCCGTCGCAGCCGCCCGTCACGTGCGCATCACTTGTTCAGCACGATTCCCTTGAGCTTGCCGAACGCAGTGTCGAGCAGCGCCTTCTGCTGCTCGCTGTGCTTGGCGTAATAGCCCACTGCCGGCGACGCTGACGCAGGACGGCCCGCGTACGCGAGCTTCTGCCCTTCGGCCATGTTCTCCAGCAGATGGTGCTGCGTGTAGAACCACGGTCCCTGGTTGGCGGGCTCGTCCTGGCACCACACGATCTCGGTGGCCGCCGGGTAGCGGCGCAGTTCCGCCGCCAGCGCCTTGTGCGGGAACGGATACACCTGCTCGATGCGCAGGATCGCGACGTCGTCGTCCTTGCGCTCGCGGCGCGTGTTGACGATGTCGTAGTACACGCGGCCCGAGCACAGGATCACGCGCTTGACCTTCTTCGCGTCGATGGCTTCGTCGCGCTCGCTGATGACGGTGAGGAACTCCCCGCGCGCCAGTTCGCTCAGGTCGGACACAGCGTCCTTGTGGCGCAGCAGCGACTTGGGCGTCATGATGACCAGCGGCTTGCGGAACAGCCGGATCATCTGCCGGCGCAGCAGATGGAAGATCTGCGCGGCCGTCGTGGGCTGCGCGATCTGCATGTTGTTGTCGGCCGCCAGCTGCAGGAAGCGCTCCAGTCGTGCCGACGAGTGCTCTGGCCCCTGCCCTTCGTAGCCGTGCGGCAGCATCAGCGTCAGGCCGGACTGCCGGCCCCACTTCACCTCACCCGACGACAGGAACTGGTCGATGACCACCTGCGCGCCGTTGACGAAGTCGCCGAACTGCGCCTCCCACACGACCAGCGCGTTGGGCTCGGCGCTGGCATAGCCGTATTCGAAGGCCAGCACCGCTTCTTCGGACAGCACCGAGTCGATGATCGTGAAAGGCGCCTGGCCGTCGGACACGTGCTGCAGCGGGATATACGTGCCTTCGTCCCACTTCTCGCGCTTCTGGTCGTGCAGCACCGCGTGGCGGTGCGTGAAGGTGCCGCGGGCGGTGTCCTGGCCGGTGATGCGCACCGCGTAACCGCTGGCCACCAGCGACGCGAAGGCCAGGTGCTCGGCCATGCCCCAGTCCAGTGGCAGCTTGCCCTCGGCCATCGCACGGCGGTCGGCCAGTACCTTCTCGACCAGCGGATGCACCTTGAAGGTGGACGGCACCGTCGTGATGCGCTCGCCCAGCCGCTTCAGCTCCGCCAGCGGCACGCCGGTGTCGGCGTGGTCGGTCCATTTGCGGTTCAGGTACGGCGACCAGTCCACCGCGTACTTGCTCTTGTAGTTGGTCAGCACCGGATCGGCGGTCGTGCGGCCTTCATCCATCGCAGCGCGATACGCCTTGACCATTTCGTCGGGGACGTTCTCGGCCAGCGTGCCCTGCGTGACCAGCTTGTCCGCATAGACCTTGCGCGTGCCCGGATGCTGGCCGATGCGCTTGTACATCAGCGGCTGCGTGACGGCCGGCGTGTCCTGCTCGTTGTGGCCCAGGCGGCGGAAGCACACGATGTCCAGCACCACGTCCTGGTTGAACTCCTGCCGGTAGTCCAGTGCCAGCCGCGTCAGGAACACCACGGCCTCGGGATCGTCGCCGTTCACGTGGAATACCGGCGCCTCGATCATCTTGACCACGTCCGAGCAGTAGATGGTCGAGCGTGAGTCGCGCGGGTCCGACGTGGTGAAGCCGATCTGGTTGTTGATGATGATGTGCACCGTGCCGCCGGTGCCGTAGCCGCGGGTCAGCGCGAGGTTCAGCGTTTCCATGATGACGCCCTGCCCGGCGAAGGCGGCGTCGCCGTGCACCAGCACCGGCAGCACCTTGTCGCCGGACTCGTCGCCGCGGCGCTCCTGGCGCGCGCGCACCGAGCCTTCGACCACCGGATTGACGATCTCCAGATGCGACGGATTGAACGCCAGCGACAGATGCACCGGGCCGCCCGGCGTCGACACGTCGCTGGAGAAACCCATGTGGTACTTGACGTCGCCGGCCGGCAGGTCGGAGCCCGGCTTGCCCTCGAACTCGGCGAACAACTCCTTGGGCATCTTGCCCAGCGTGTTGACCAGCACGTTGAGCCGGCCGCGGTGCGCCATGCCGATGACGATCTCCTCGACGCCGACGGCGCCGGCGCGCTGGATCAGTTCGTCCATCGATGCGATGAAGGTCTCGCCGCCTTCCAGCGAGAAGCGCTTCTGGCCGACGTACTTCGTGTGCAGGTAGCGCTCCAGTCCTTCGGCCGCGGTCAGGCGCTCCAGGATGTGCGTCTTCTCCTCGGCGCTGAAGGTCGGCGTCGAGCGGATCGACTCCAGCCGCTGCTGGATCCAGCGCTTCTGCGCGGGATCGGAGATGTACATGAACTCCGCGCCGATGCTGCCGCAGTAGGTCTGGCGCAGGGCGGTGATGATGTCGCGCAGCGACATGTGCTCGGGGCCGAAATAGGTGTTCGACGCCGAGAACACCGTGTCCATGTCGGCTTCGGTCAGGTCGTAGAACGCCGGTTCCAGCTCGGGGATGGACGGGCGTTCCTGGCGCTGCAGCGGATCGAGGTTGGCCCAGCGGTTGCCGAGGTAGCGGTACGCAGCGATGATCGACTGCACGTGCACCTGCTTGCGCGCCACCGACAGGTCGGTAGGGGCAACCTTCGGCTGAAATGCACCGGCCTTGGCGCGCTGGGCAAACGATTCCACCACCGGCGCGTGCGCCACATCGGGCGAGTTCGGCGAACCGTCGGCCGCCGGCACGAGCTGCATCTGGTCGAAGTAGGCGCGCCACTTCTCCGACACGGAGCCGGGGTTGTCGAGGTAGCGCTCGTAGAGCTCCTCGACGTAGGGCGCATTGCCGCCGAACAGGTACGAATTGACCTGGAACTGTCGCATCATCGTCGCGTTACCTTTCAGAACGAGTTTCTCGTTGAAGAGGCCCGGTGCCCGTCACCCGGTGAATCCCGGGAGCGGCCGGCGATGCCGGTGCCGGAATGCGGCGCGGCCATCGAAACTGCGTGCCCGGTACATGGGGACAGCTGCACCGAGCGACAAGCGCATCATGCTACCACCGCAGGCGCCGGTTTCTAAGGCGGTGTATGCATTGCACAGCATGGGTTCGTCATCGATCTGAAACCCACCGCCGCGCCGCCAACGGAATAAACTGCCGTCATACGAAACTCGCCGCACGAGCGGCCGAGGAGGAGACACGTGCAAGCGACGGATATCCGTCGTCCCGACCACTTTCACCGGGTCGTGGACTGTCAGTGGGCCTGCCCTGCGCATACCCCCGTTCCCGAGTACATCCGGTTGATCGCGGCGGGCCGCTACACGGACGCATACCTCGTCAACTGGCAATCGAACGTCTTCCCCGGCATTCTGGGGCGTACGTGTGACAGGCCGTGCGAACCGGCCTGCCGGCGCGGCCGGGTCGAGGAAAACCAGACGGCGCGGCCCGAGCCGGTCGCGATCTGCCGGCTGAAGCGCGTCGCGGCCGATCTCAAGGGCGACGTGCGCGGGCGACTGCCCAAGCGGCGCGTCGCGATGAACGGCAAGCGCGTCGCGTGCGTGGGTGCCGGACCTGCATCGCTGACGGTGGCCCGCGACCTGGCGCCGCTGGGCTACGAGGTCACGGTGTTCGACCAGGATCCGAAGGCCGGCGGCATGATCCGCACGCAGATCCCACGCTTCCGGCTGCCGGAAGAAGTGATCGACGAGGAGACGGGCTATATCCTGGACCTCGGCGTGGACTTCCGCGGCGGCGTGCGCATCGATTCGATGAAGGCGCTGCTGGCGCAGGGGTTCGACGCGGTCTTCGTCGGCTCAGGCGCGCCGCGGGGGCGTGATCTCGACATCCCGGGCCGCCACGAAGCCGCGGCGAAGATCCACGTGGGCATCGACTGGCTGTCGTCGGTGTCCTTCGAACACGTCAGCGCCATCGGCAAGCGCGTCATCGTGCTGGGCGGCGGCAACACCGCGATGGACTGCTGCCGCACCGCGCGGCGGCTGGGCGGCGAAGACGTCAAGGTCATCGTGCGCTCGGGCTTCGAGGAGATGAAGGCCTCGCCGTGGGAGAAGGAGGACGCGATGCACGAAGGCATCCCGATCCTCAACTACCTGGTGCCCAGGGCCTTCCTGCACGAGGCCGGCCGCCTCACCGGCATGAGCTTCGAACCGGTGAAGGCCGTCTACGACGCGGCCGGCCGGCGCTCGCTGGTCCCCACCGGCGCGCCCGATCAGATCTTCGAATGCGACGAGGTGCTGGTCGCCGTGGGCCAGGAGAACGCATTCCCGTGGATCGAGCGCGACACGGGCATCGCCTTCGACCGTCACGGCATGCCGGTGCTGGATGCGCAGACGCTGCAGACCACGCGGCCGGAAGTGTTCTTCGGTGGCGACGCGGCGCTGGGTCCCAAGAACATCATCTGGGCGGTGGCGCAGGGGCACGATGCGGCCATCTCCATCGACAAGTTCCTGCACGGCGAGGACGTGACCGAGCGTCCGGCACCGGGCGTCACGCTGATGTCGCAGAAAATGGGCATCCACGAGTGGAGCTACGACAACGAAGTCGCGCCCGATGCGCGCTTCAAGGTGCCCTGGCGCGACGTCAACCAGGCGCTGCGCAGCATCCGCGTGGAGGTGGAACTGGGCTTCGACGCGGCCACCGCGTGGAAGGAGGCGCAGCGCTGCCTGAACTGCGACGTGCAGACGGTGTTCTCCACGACGCTGTGCATCGAATGCGACGCCTGCGTCGACATCTGCCCCACCGACTGCATCACCTTCACCGCCGACGGCGAGGAATCCGAACTGCGCACGCGCCTGCGGCGCCCCGCGCAGAACACCGATCAGCCGCTGTACGCATCCACGCCGCTGAAGACCGGACGACTGATGATCAAGGACGAGGACGTGTGCCTGCACTGCGGGCTGTGCGCCGAGCGCTGCCCCACCGGCGCGTGGGACATGCAGAAGTTCCTGCTCGATATGACGCACGCCGGCCGCGGCTGCCGTCCGCTGCACAAGGAGGCCGCGTGATGGACATGGCCACCAGCAAGGCCGCGCCTGCCGAGACCGTGAAGCCCGCACGCATCACCGCGGTCAACGACTTCGTCATCAAGTTCGCGAACGTCAACGGCTCGGGATCGGCCAGCGCCAACGAACTGTTCGCCCGCAGCATCCTGCGGATGGGCGTGCCGGTATCGCCACGCAACATCTTCCCGTCCAACATCCAGGGGCTGCCCACGTGGTACGAGGTGCGCGTCACCGAGGAAGGCCACCTGGGCCGCCGCGGCGGCGTGGACCTTATGGTCGCGATGAACCCGCAGACCTGGGACAAGGACATCAAGGAGATCGAGCCCGGCGGCTACCTGCTGTACGACTCCACGCGACCTCTGCCCGCCTCGAAGTTCCGCGACGACGTGCGCGCCATCGGCGTGCCACTGTCGCAGATCGCCGCCACGCGCTTCGCCGATCCGAAGGAGCGGCAGCTGCTGAAGAACATCATGTACGTGGGCGTGCTGGCGACGATGCTGGGCATCGAGCCCGACGTCATCGCGCAGCTGCTGGGCGAGCAGTACAAGGGCAAGGACAAGCTGATCAAGCCGAACCTGGACGCGTTCATGAGCGGCCTGCACTACGGCCGAGAGAACCTGGACGACGCCGTCGGCCTCAGGATCGAGCGCCGCGACAAGGTCGGCGACCGCATCTTCATCGAAGGTAACGCGGCCGCTGCGCTGGGTTGCGTGTACGGCGGCGCCACCGTGTGTGCGTGGTATCCGATCACGCCGTCGTCGTCGCTGGCCGAAGGGTTCCAGAAGTACTGCAGCCGCTACCGCGTGGACCGTGCCACCGGCGAGAACCGCTTCGCCATCGTGCAGGCCGAGGACGAACTGGCCTCGATCGGCATGGTCATCGGCGCGGGTTGGAACGGCGCGCGCGCGTTCACCGCGACGTCCGGCCCGGGCATCTCGCTGATGACCGAGTTCATCGGCCTCGCGTATTTCGCCGAAGTGCCGGCCGTCATCATCGACGTGCAGCGCGGCGGGCCGTCCACCGGCATGCCGACGCGCACGCAGCAGTCCGACGTGCTGGCCTGCGCCTACGCGTCGCACGGCGACACCAAGCACGTGCTGCTGTTTCCGGAAGATCCGCGCGAGTGTTTCGAGTTCTCCGCTGCCGCGCTGGATCTGGCCGAGCGGCTGCAGACGCCGATCTTCGTGATGACCGACCTGGACATCGGCATGAACCACCGGCTGTGCAAGCCGCTGGTCTGGGACGAGGCGCGCCGCTATGACCGCGGCAAGGTGATGAGCGCGGAAGACCTGGAAAGCGGGCGCGACTTCGGCCGCTATCTGGACGTCGACGGCGACGGCATCCCGTTCCGCACGCTGCCGGGCGTGCATCCGACGCGCGGCGCGTACTTCACGCGCGGCTCGACCCGTGACGCCTACGCCCGCTATTCCGAAGCCGGGCCGGACTACCTCTACAACATGGAACGGTTGCTGCGGAAGTTCGACACCGCCAAGGCGCTGGTGCCGCAGCCCGTCGTCCACAAGCCTGCGCACAAGGCAGCGGCGGGCGTCATCTACTACGGCTCCACCGCCCCGGCGATGGACGAGGCACTGCAGCTGCTGGAAAAGCAGGGTGTGCACCTGGCCAGCATGCGACTGCGCGCCTTCCCGTTCCCGCGCTCGGTGGACGATTTCATCGCCGAGCATGGAACGGTGTTCGTCGTCGAGCAGAACCGCGACGCGCAGCTGCGCACGCTGCTGGTCAACGAACTGGAAGTCGACCCTGCGCAGCTGGTGCCGATACTGCACTACGACGGCACGCCCGTCACCGCGCGCTTCATCGCGAAGGCGATCGGCGACCGCGTGCTGGCGCGCAACGTCGTGACGCTGCCCGGCAAGGCGGCGTGAGGATCCGACCATGACCTACCTCGCCAAACCCGCACTGCGCCACCCCACGCTGCCCGCCAACCGCCTGGGCTACACGCGGCGCGACTACGAAGGCAAGATCTCCACGCTGTGTGCCGGTTGCGGCCACGACTCGATCTCGGCGGCCATCATCCAGGCGTGCTGGGAGCTGGACATCGAGCCGCATCGCGTGGCGAAGCTGTCCGGGATCGGCTGTTCTTCGAAGACGCCCGACTACTTCCTGGGCAACTCGCACGGCTTCAACTCGGTGCACGGCCGTATGCCGTCGGTGCTGACGGGCGCCAGCCTGGCGAACCGCGACCTGCTCTACCTCGGCGTGTCCGGCGACGGCGATTCCGCGTCCATCGGGCTGGGGCAGTTCGCGCACATGGTCCGGCGCGGCGTCAACATGACGTACATCGTCGAGAACAACGGCGTGTACGGCCTGACCAAGGGCCAGTTTTCCGCCACCGCGGACCGTGGCTCCAAGTCCAAGCGCGGCGCGGTGAACCGCGACTCGGCGATCGACCTGGTGTCGCTGGCGCTGCAGCTGGGCATCACCTACGTCGCGCGCAGCTTCTCGGGCGACAAGGACCAGCTCGTGCCGCTGATCAAGGGCGCGCTGCACCACAGCGGCACTGCGCTGCTCGACGTGATCAGCCCGTGCGTGGCCTTCAACAACCACGCCGGCAGCACCAAGAGCTACGACTACGTGCGCGCCCACAACGAAGCGGTCAACCGCCTCGACTTCATGCCGCAGCACGAAACCATCGCCGCCACCTACGAACCCGGCGAAGTCATCGAGATCACGCAGCACGACGGCAGCCAGCTGCGGCTGCGCAAGCTGCACGACGGCTACGACCCCGGCGACCGGCTCGCTGCGATCAGCCATATCCACGCGCATCACGAGCGCGGCGAGATCGTCACCGGGCTGCTGTTCGTCGATCCGGCCGCGGAGGATCTGCACAAGCACTTGAACACGCCGGCGGCCGGGTTGAATACTCTGACCGAGAAGGAACTTTGCCCGGGTGCTGCGGTGCTCGCAGCGATCAATGCGGAGCTGGCTTAGCAAGATCAGGCTTCCCAATATTCCTGTTTTAGGTACAATCGTTCCTAAAATAGGAATATTGGACGATGCAGCCGCTGGACTTTCTGCTCTCTGCCCCCGAGCAGCGCCTCATGGGTGCTGTTCTACAACACCCGGACCGGGACTTCGGCACCGTTGAACTGCTCGACACGATGGGCAGCAGCCGCGGGGCTGGCAGCGCCGTCCTGAAGCGCTGGGTGGAGTCGGGTTTTCTGCTGGAGCGCCGCGTAGGCAATCAACGTCGGCTGATCGTCAACCGGCAGTTCGTTCTTTATCCCGAGTTGCGGAACATCGTCCTGAAGACCATCGGTCTGACGGAACCGCTGGCCCGCGCACTTGCGCCGCTCGGGCCACGTCTGACAGAAGCATTCGTGTTCGGCTCGGTGGCCGCAGGAACAGATACCAGCGAAAGCGACATCGACCTCGCCCTCGTTGGCGACATCGATCTTTTCACCGTATCACCGCTGCTCGATGCGGTTCAGAACGAACTGGGAAGGCCGGTACACGCCAACGTATACGGCAACGCCGAGTGGCGCTTGGCGAAGGACCCGGTCGTAGCCGCTATCAGGAAGGGGCCGCGGTTGGATCTGATGGAGTCGATCCGTGGCCAGGCCCGCTGAGTACGACAACCTGTTGCGGACGGGCAGCTTCAAGGAAGCGGTTGCCAGCAAGGATTCGATCGCTCAGTTCCTGCGCAACGCCGACGAGATGCTGGAAGGCGCAAAGTCTCGCCTGCCGGATTCCGCGACGTTTCTGCTCAGTTACGAAGGGATGTTCAACGTCGTCATGGCCGTGCTGGAATTTCACGGTGTCAGGCCGGGAGACGGCAGCGGCCATCGCACCACAGCCATCCAGCGTGTCGCCGTGGATCTGAAGCTCGATGCCGCCAGGCAGAGCGCGTTGGCGCGACTGCACGACGTCCGGAACCGCGTCACCTATCGCCGTCCGTTGCCACCTCTGACCAAAGCCGACGCGAATGCGATGCGGGCCGTGCTGGAAGAGATGCTGGCGGCGGCGAGGAAAATCATCGACGCTTGACAAGGTTCTCGCCGAATTGACCTGCAAGGCGATGGGACGGAGCATGACTGGACATATCGTGGCGCTCGGCGGCGGCGGCTTTTCGATGGAGCCCGACAATCCGCTTCTCGATGATTTCATCGTCTCGCTCTCGCGGCGCAAACCTGCACGCGTGTGCTTCATATCCACGACCAGTGCGGAGTCGCCCGCTTACATCACGAGGTTTTATCGCGCCTTCAGCGGGCGCTGCATCCCGACGGACCTGACGCTGTTCGACTCGCCGTCCCTACCCCGCCGGCCGGCGCAGACCCGCGAACTGGCGGCGTTCGTCGCTGACCAGGACATCTTCTACGTGGGCGGCGGCAATACCGTCAACCTGCTGGCCGTTTGGCGGGCTCACGGCCTCGATCGGTTTCTGCGGAGGGCGTGGCAGGCCGGTGCCGTACTGAGCGGCATCAGTGCCGGAATGCTGTGCTGGTTCCAGGGCGGCATCACCGACTCGTTCGGAGGTTTTCGCCCGCTTCGTGATGGGCTGGGTCTTCTGCGCGGCACTGCCTGTCCGCATTTCGACGGCGAGTCCAAGAGGCAGGAGGCTTTCCGGCTCTTGATCGGTGGCGGCGCGCCGGCCGGCTATGCCGCAGAAGACGGTGTGGCCCTGCACTTCGTCGGCAAACGCCTGAAGGAAGCCGTTAGTTCGCGTCCGAAGGCTCTGGCGTACTACGTGCAGCGCAAGCGGGGAGCGGTCGTGCAAGCACCGCTGAAGGTCCGCTATCTGGGCAAGTAGCCAGCACGACGCGACCAGGAGTTACGAGGAAGAAACCGACGACACGCCGAGTCGTCCTTCAATTCGAAGCGATACCCCGGCTCTGGCACGTCAATGACCGAAGCGGTATCCGGTCTTTCGAACCGCATCGCCTCCAAGTCGGTTGACCCGGCAGTTCTCTCTACTACTCCCAGCGCCACGCATTCGCGTTGATTGCCCCAGATCAATGCGGCCCCGCCGATACAGGCGAATGCTTCTGACCACGTGAGGCCGCACGCCTCGCCTTCCGCTGCAAGCCCGCGCAGACGGGCACACGGAACCACGGCAGCGCACGGGAGACACCATGATGGCGCAGGCCCTGCAGGGATCCGGCTACCGGATCGTTGCACGCGAGGACTACTCGGACGTCACCTACATGCTGGAGGTGGCGCATCCGCAGATGGCGAAGGCTGCACGGCCCGGCCAGTTCGTCATCGTCATGGAGCACGAGCACGGCGAACGCATCCCGCTGACCATCGCCGACTTCGACCGCGAACGCGGCACGATCACGCTGGTGATCCAGGCTGTGGGCAAGACCACGAAGGAGATGCAGACCAACTGCCGCGTCGACACCACGCTGTATGCAATGGTCGGCCCGATGGGCATACCGAGCCACATCGGCAAGGCGAAGAAGGTCATCTGCGTCGGCGGCGGGCTGGGCGTTGCGCCCGTATATCCGCAGGCGCGCGCCTACAAGGAAAGCGGTGCCTACGTCATCGGCGTGGTCGGCTTCCGCAACCGGCAACTGATGTTCTGGCAGGACAAGTTCGCGGCGGTGTGCGACGAGTTGATCGTCTGTACCGACGACGGCTCCGCAGGCATCAAGGGGCTGGTCACGGCCGGCATCGAGCAGGCGGTCGCTCGGCATGCGGACATCGACGAAGTCGTCGCCATCGGCCCGCCGATCATGATGAAGGGCTGCGCCGCGACCACGCGCCCGCACGGCATCCGGACGATTGTCAGCCTGAACCCGGTGATGGTCGACGGCACCGGCATGTGCGGCGGCTGCCGCGTCAAGGTGGGCGAGCAGGTGAAGTTCGCCTGCGTGGACGGGCCGGACTTCGACGGCCACCAGGTGGACTTCGACGATCTGATGGCGCGGCTGGTGCGCTACAGGCGTGCCGAGCGCGATGCGCTGGAGCGCTGGCAGGAAAGCTGCCGCATGCGCGGCGACGCTGCTGCCGATCTGAAGTCCGCGGTGCTGGCCGGGGCAGCGGAGGCCGAGGCGCCGATCGATCTGCAGCCCAGCACCGACGGCTGATCCCGGGAGGAACGCGCCCATGGCCACGAAGAAGAAAACCATACGCACGATCCCGCAGACGCGCACGCCGATGCCCGAGCAGGACGCGAAGGAGCGCGCGCGCAACTTCGCCGAAGTCGCCTGCGGCTACCGCATCGAGGACGCGCTGCGCGAAGCCGAGCGCTGCCTGCAGTGCCCCGACGAACCCTGCGTGCGCGGCTGCCCGGTGAACATCGACATCCCGGCCTTCATCCAGAAGATCACCGAGAAGCACTATCACGGCGCCTACGACGTCATCACCGACACCAACCTGCTGCCGTCGGTGTGCGGCCGTGTGTGCCCGCAGGAAAACCAGTGTGAGGGCGTATGCACCGTCGGAGACACACTGGAGCCGGTCGCCATCGGCCGCCTGGAGCGCTTCGTCGGCGACATGGCCATCGCCGAGGGCTGGGCCAACGTACCCTACACCGAGCCATCGGGCTACAGGGTCGGCATCATCGGGGCGGGGCCGGCGGGCATGGCCTGTGCGGCCGACATGGCGAAGGCCGGCTGCGAGGTCGTGGTCTACGAGGCCTTCCATACGCCGGGTGGCGTGCTGAAGTACGGCATTCCGGACTTCCGCCTGCCCAACGACGTCATCGACGTAGAAATAGAGAAACTCAAGCGGCTGGGTGTGCGCTTCGAGTGCAACACGCTGGTGGGACGGCTGTTCACCATCGAGCAGATGCTCACCGACATGGGTTTCCATGCGGTGTTCATCGGTACCGGCGCCGGCTACCCGAGCTTCATGGGCATCCCGGGCGAGTCGCTGAACGGCGTGCTGTCGGCCAACGAACTGCTGACCCGCTGCAACCTGATGCGCGCGCGCGACTTTCCGGCCTTCGACACGCCCCTGCAGCCGGGCCGGCATGTCGCGGTCATCGGTGCGGGAAATACTGCAATGGACGCGCTGCGCGTATCGCTTCGCCTGGGCGCGGAATCCGTGCACTGCATCTACCGCCGCTCGAAGACGGAGGCGCCGGCGCGCGCCGAGGAACTGCACCACGCCGAGGAAGAAGGCGTGGACTTCAACTGGCTGACCAGCCCGGTGGAGATCCTGTCGGACGGCAACAACAACGTGCGCGGGCTGCGCTGCGTCAGGATGGAACTGGGCGAGCCCGACGAGTCGGGCCGCCGCCGGCCGGTGGTCGTTCCCGGCAGCGAGTTCGAGTTCGTCGCCGACATGGTGGTGTTCGCGATAGGCACGAACGCCAATCCCATCCTCGGCCAGACGTCGAAACTGAAACTCAACAAGTGGGGCTACATCGCCACCGACGAGAACCTCGCGACCTCCATCGCCGGCGTGTATGCCGGGGGAGACATCGTCACCGGTGCAGCCACCGTCATCCAGGCAATGGGTGCAGGCCGCACCGCGGCGCGCGGCATGAAGGCCTACCTGGGCCTGCGCGACAGCGCTTCGGTCTACGACGACGATGCGACGTCGCTGTTCGGCATCCCGCGCGCGGAGCACGGCTTCGCGCAGGTACGCATTGCGCGATAGCCGATGACCACCCTCCACTGCATGAAGGCATTCCGATGAGCGCAGTCCTCGAACGCCCCGCCACACCGGGCAACACTGCAACCCGGCGCGCCGTCCGGTTGCCCGAGCACATCGTCGAGGTCATCAGCGATTCCGGCGAAGGCGCGCAGCGTTGCGGCCAGGCCTTCGCATCGATTGCGGCGCGCAGCGGCAACGGTATCTGGACGGTGGAGATCATCCCCGCCGAGATCCAGCCGCCCGCCCGCAGCGTCGCGGGTGCCAGCGGCATCCGCATCCGCGTGGGCTCGCAGGCCGTGACCAACGGCGGCGACGAGACCGATCTGGTCATTGCCTTCAACGAACAGGTGCTGCTGGGCCGCGTGCGTGCCGGCGAACTCAAGCCGGGCGCGACGATCCTGCTGGAGAACATGTGGGCCGAGCATCGCGACCCGGTGATCGCGAAGTCCTATGTCGACACCCTGCAGGCGCTGAAGGAAGCCGGCTACCGCGTCGTGGACCTGCCGCTGGAGCGCGAGTGCCGCGCGCTGATGAGCGACGCGCGGCGCGGCAAGAACATGTTCGTGCTGGGCGTGCTGGTCAGCATCTACAGCCTGGACCTGCAGCTCGCGCGCGACCAGATCGCGCTGACCTTCGGCAAGAAGGAACAGAAGGTCATCGACTCGAACGTGCGACTGATGGAAGCCGGCTTCGCGTGGGGCGAGGCGAACCTCGACTTCAAGTACGAGATTCCGGCCGAGAAGGCGCAGGTGCCGCAGATCGTCGTCAACGGCAACACCGCGATCGCGCTGGGCGTGCTGGCATCGGGCATGGATATCTGCGCGATGTACCCGATCACGCCCGCCACGTCGGCCTCGCACTATCTGTCGGAGTGCTTCGAACGCGTCGGCGGCATCGTGCACCAGGCCGAGGACGAGATCGCGGCCTGCGCCTTCGCGATAGGCGCGTCCTACGCGGGCCGCTGCGCGGTGACCATTACTTCCGGGCCGGGCTATTCGCTGAAGCAGGAAGGCATCGGCCTGGCGGTGATGGCCGAGATCCCGCTCGTGGTGGTCAATGTGCAGCGCGGCGGCCCCAGTACCGGGCAGCCCACGAAGGTGGAACAGGCCGATCTGCTGACCTCGATCTATGGCAGCCATGGCGATGCGCCGAAGGTGGTGATCGCGGCGACCGGCATCGAGGATTGCTTCTACTCGATGATCACCGCGCGCAAGATCGCCGAGACCTTCAACATGGTCGTCGTGGTGCTGACCGATGCCAGCCTGGCCACCGCGCAGCAGCCGTTTCCGCGGCCGCGGTTTTCCGAGGACTGGCTGGCGCCGCCCATCGACCAGTCGCCGCTGCCCGAGGGGGCCAAACCGTACGACTGGGACGCGCTGACCGGCATCGCGCGGCGCTTTTCGCCGGGGCAGCCCGGCGGCATGCACACAGTCACCGGCCTGGCGCACGACCGTGCGAGCAAGGTCGCCTACGACCCGGCGATCAACGAGGAAGGCCTGCGCATGCGCAGCCTGAAGCTCGCAGCGCTGCAGAAGACGCTGAAGGCGCCGCCGGTATACGGCGACCCCGAGGGCGACCTGCTGGTGGTCGGCTGGGGCAGCACGCAAGGCGTCATCGAAGAGGCGGTACAGCGCGTGCGCGACGAGGGACTGAAGGTCTCCGCGCTGCAAATGCGTTTCATCCAGCCGATGCCGTCGGGCATCAAGGACATCCTGAAGCGCTTCGGAAAGGTGATGACGGTCGAGGGCACCTGGGCCGACCGCCCCGCCGAAGACGAACTGGTGGACGAAGAGAACCGGCGCTACGCCCCGCTGGCGATGATGCTGCGCGCGCGCACGCTGGTCGACGTCGACTGCTGGACCGAAGCGCGCGGCCAGCCAATCAAGCCAGGCAACGTCGTCACGGCGATACGTGCCACGCTGTGCTCCAAGTCGAGCGAAGGGAACTGAGCCATGGGCTCCGCACTCAGCCAGTGCATCATCAAGCTGCACGAGGAACACCACAATCTCGAGGACTACCAGGGCGGCGTGCCGCGCTGGTGCAGCGGTTGCGGCGACAACGCGATCCTCGCCGCCGTGCAGCGGCTGTGCCGCGACGAGGACCTGGCACCCGAGCGCACGGTATTCGTCTCCGGCATCGGCTGCTCGAGCCGCTTTCCGCACTACATGAAAACCTACGGCTTCCACGGCATCCACGGCCGTGCGTTTCCCATCGCCGAAGGCGTGAAGATGGCGCGGCCGGACCTGAACGTGTTCGTCAACACCGGCGACGGCGACTGCTGCAGCATCGGCGCGGCGCACTGGATACACGCGATCCGCTACAACATGAACCTGACGGTGATCCTGCACGACAATCAGGTCTACGGCCTCACCAAGAAGCAGGCCTCGCCCACGTCGCCGCTGGGGCTGAAGAGCAACACCACGCCGCGCGGCAGCGTGCTGGAGGCGCTGAATCCGTTGACGGTAACACTGGGCGTGCAGAACGCCTCCTTCGTCGCGCAGGGCGTGGACTGGATCCCTGAACTGCTGTACGACATCATCGCGAAGGCCTTCAGGCATCGCGGCTTCTCGTTCGTGCGCATCATCCAGCGCTGCCCCGAATGGCTGCCGAAGATGTTCGAGCCCTGGTTGCACGATCCGGGCAAGACGCTGCTGCTGACGCATGCCAACGGGCTGACACCCAGCGCCGATACCGGCCGCATCTACAAGAATCAGCGCGAGCACGATCCGCTGAACATCCACCAGGCGCGCGAGATCGCTTCGTCCACCGATCCCATTCCGGTGGGCATCCTGTATCACGACCCCAGCGTGCCCTGCTACGAGGATCTGCGCGGCGCCGGACAGCCGCGCACCGCCGAGGCGATACATGCCGGCCTCGACAGGGAATTCGACAAGTTCACGATCTGGCCGGACGAAGCGCGCGAGCAGCGCGCCGCCTGATCCATCACGCGAGGTCACCGCCATGGACATGGCCGCCAAGTTCCAGGATCAGACCGTCTTCCACATGACCGGCAAGCGCGCCGGCGACGGGCTCGCCGCGCTCGAGCCGGGCTATCGCCCCGCCCTGCTCGCCGCCTACCGCGACCTGGCGCGGCTGCGCTACGACTACCCGGTGGTGCTGCTGGCGCGCGATGCCGGCGGCGACTACGTGAAGTCGCTGTCCGCGGTGATCGGTGAACTGATCGCCGAGGTCGCACCGCGCGGCATCGAAGGCGAGCGGCTGCGCAAGCAACTGCTGCGACTCGAGCGCGAACTGCGCATGCTGCTCGCCCGGGGAACCGCCGGGACACTGGGCGAACTGTGGCCGCTGGCCGCCGAACGCGCGGCCGAGTGTGCGGCCAAACCCGACGACGAGATCCGCGAGGTCCTGCTGCGTACCGCCGGATCGCTGCAGACCGACGGCGAACTCATCGACTGCGACGCGGCGCTGGCCGCACGCTTCCTGACGCGCGCCTGGCAGAACGTGCACGCGGAACGCGCGGCGCAGTTCCGCACGCTGATCGACGGCCTGGTGCGCAGGCTGTCGGACATCCTGCGCGCCGCTTACGCCCACTCGCAGGCCGGCCAGCGGCCCGAAGCGCTGAAGTCCGGCTTCGGTACGCTGCACGACGACGTGTTCGACTACGCCGCGATGTCGCGGCTGGTAGCGCGCAACGCGCCGGAGGACGAGCTGCCGCCGCGGCGGCGCCGGCGCATCGATTGGGCGCTCGCCGTGCTGCGCGGCCAACCGTTCTATGCGGACCCGCGCGGCACGGGGACCGACGCGGTCTACGAGTTCGTATTCAACGACTGCGCGGTGGCCATCGCCGCGCATCGCGAGCGCCTGCCGCGGCTGGTCGAGGTGGTCAAGGCCATCGCCGTGGCCGAACTGGAGGCGCGCGGCGGTTACGTCGAGGCCGATCACGATGCCTTCTTCGAGCGCTACGACGAGAACGCGCTGACGGCAGACGACCTCGCGCAGTTTCCCGATTACCTGGTCTGCATTCCGCCGGAGCGCAACGATGCGCCGGAGAACGCGGGCCTGATGCACATGCTGTCCGCCGGCATGCCGGTCAAGGTGCTGGTGCAGCACACCGACCTGCTGGAGGAAGCCGCGATAGGCCAGGGGCACTTCGCCTTCGGCGTGCGCAGTGCGCGACTGGCGACCACCGCGATGGGCCTGGGCAGCATGTTCGTGCTGCAGACCGCCGTGTCGAACCTCTACGCGCTGCGCGGCCGCGTGCGCGATGGCATCGGCTGCCGCGGGCCGGCGCTGTTCAGCGTGTACACCGGCGCGCCGGCAGACAGCGAACTGCCGCCCTATCTCCTTGCCGCGGCGGCGATGAAGTCGCGTGCGTTTCCGGCATTCACCTACGACGCCAACGCCGGCGCCAACTGGGCCACGCGTTTCTCGCTGGAGAACAACCGCAACCCGGAGGGCGACTGGCCAGCCGAGGACTTCGAATACGCCGACGAGAACCTGCAGCGCGTCCGCGAACGCGTGCAGTTCACGTACGCGGACTTCGTGCTGTGCGACCGGCGCCATGCGCACCACTTCGCCGTCGTGCCGCGCGACCGCTGGACGATGGCGATGCTGCCCGCAGCGGACTGGCTGGCTCTCGCCGAACGCGATGCGGCCGAGCGCATCCCCTACGTGGTCGCGGTGGATGCGGCCGACCGGCTGCATCGCGTCATCGTCGACGTGCGGCTGATGCAGGCGATGCGTCGCTGCCTGCTGCTGTGGCATCGGCTGCAGGAGCACGGCGGCATCAACAACTCGCACGCGCAGCAGGCGCTGGTGCGGGAACGCGCGGCCTGGGCGGCGCAGCGGGAGCTCGAGCAGGGGGTGCTGCAGTCTCCCGCCACCGCGGCGCAGAGCGCTGCCGCGCCGGCGGACATCACGCCCGCCACCGTCGCACCCGTCCCAGCCGAAACCGCGGCGGACAAGCCTCCGTCCGACGAAGCCTGGATAGAGACGCTGCGCTGCTCGAGCTGCAACGAGTGTCAGAACATCAACGACCGGCTGTTCGGCTACAACGACAACAAGCAGGCTTACATCAAGGATCTCGCCGCCGGCACCTATCGCGAGATGGTGGAAGCGGCCGAGGCCTGCCAGGTAGCGGTCATCCATCCGGGCAAGCCCTGGAACCCGAAGGAGCTGGGGCTCGAGGATCTGCTGGAGCGCGCGCAGCCGTTTCATTGAGCAGCGGACCGCAGGCTAAGATCCGCAGCATCCTCGATGCAAGCTCAGGGGTGCCGACGGTGAACTCATTGGAAGAACGTTCAAGCCCGCGCAGTCTGCTGCGTGTGTTCCTGGCCATCGTCGTCGGCTGTCTCAGCGCGTTCGCGCTGGTGGCCGTCATCGAGATGATCGGCCACGCGCTGTTTCCGGTACCGGGCCGCGTCGACATGAGCACGCCGGACGGCCTGCGGGCGCCGGTGCAGATTCCGTTGGCCGCGCTGCTGTCGGTGCTGGTCGCGTGGATGGTCGCGACGCTGGTCGGCGGATGGCTCGCCGCGCGCATCGCACCGTCGAAGCCGCGCGTTTATGCGGGCCTGGTGGGCGCGGTGATTCTCATAGGGGCGACCACGAACATGATGATGATTCCCCACCCCACGTGGTTCGCCGTGGCGGCGGTCGTCGGCATCATCGCAGCGGCGTGGGCCGCCGGTGCGCTGGCTGCGCGGCGGTCAGCAAAGCGGGAAAGTGGATCCCCGCTTTCGCGGGGATGACAACAGTCCCGAGCGCGATGGCGCCGCGCAGGCTGAAGGTCACCCCCGCGAAAGCGGGGGTCCACCTTGACCTGATCAGCGCTTCGCGATCGGCGTGATGTCGCGGCGCGTGGCGCCGGTGTACAGCTGCCGCGGGCGGCCAATCTTGTATTCCGGATCGGCAATCATCTCGTTCAACTGTGCGATCCAGCCCACCGTGCGCGCCAGCGCGAAGATCGCGGTGAACAGCGGCACCGGAATGCCGATGGCCTTCTGCACGATGCCCGAGTAGTAGTCGACGTTCGGATACAGCTTGCGGCTGACGAAGTAGTCGTCCTCCAGCGCGATCTTCTCCAGCTCCATCGCCAGCTTGAACAGCGGGTCGTCCTGCAGCCCCAGCGAGTCCAGCACCTCGTGGCAGGTCTCGCGCATCAGCTTCGCGCGCGGGTCGTAGTTCTTGTACACGCGGTGGCCGAAGCCCATCAGACGCACTTCCGAGTTCTTGTCCTTCACCTTCGCGATGAACTCGCCGATCTTGGCGACGCCGCCCTGCTTCTGGATGTCGAACAGCATGTTCAGGCAGGCCTCGTTGGCGCCGCCGTGCGCCGGCCCCCACAGGCAGGCCACGCCCGCGGCGATGGCCGCGAACGGATTGGTGCCGGACGATGCGCACAGCCGCACCGTCGACGTCGACGCGTTCTGCTCGTGGTCCGCGTGCAGGATGAAGATGCGGTCCATCGCGCGCACCAGCACATCGTTGATGCGGTACTCCTCGCACGGCGTCGCGAACATCAGCCGCATGAAGTTCGCCGCGTACGACAGATTGTTCTGCGGGTACATGTACGGCTGGCCCACCGTGTACTTGTAGGCCATGGCGACCAGCGTGGGCATCTTCGCGATCAGCCGTATCGCCGAGACCTCGCGCTGCCACGGATCGTTGAGGTTCATCGAATCGGGGTAGAACGCCGACATCGCGCCCACCAGGCCGGTCATCACCGCCATCGGATGCGCATCGCGGCGGAAGCCGCGCAGGAAGAACTGCATCTGCTCGTTGACCATCGTGTGGTTGGTCACGCGCCTGACGAAGTCCCCCTTCTGCTTGACGTCGGGCAGGTCGCCGAACAGCAGCAGGTGACACACCTCCATGAAGTCGCACTGGGTGGCGAGCTGCTCAATCGGATAGCCGCGGTACAGCAGCTCGCCCTTGTCGCCGTCGATGTAGGTGATGGTCGAATTGCACGACGCGGTGGACAGGAACCCCGGGTCGTAGGTGAACTTGCCGGTCTTGCCGTACAGCGCGCGGATGTCGATGACGTCCGGACCCACCGAGCCCTTGTATATCGGCAGCTCCATCGTGGGCGTGCCGTCGGAGAAGGTCAGCGTGGCCTTTTCGGTCGAAGGGGTCAGTGCCATGGTCGTCTTTCGTTGAGGCGGTTGCGGGGTGATACGACAGCGGATCTAGGCAGCGCGAAGGCGGCGCAGCACATCGAGGATCGGCGGAGCGCTCATCGATGGGCGCGGCTCCGCCCGCGCCAGCAGCAGGTCCAGCAGTTCGCCGTCGGGCAGATCGAGCAGCGCTTCCAGCGCCAGCACGTCGTCGACGGTGAGCTCGTGTTCGTGTGCATCCAGCCAGCGCGACACGATGATGTCGTTTTCCAGCAACCCGCGGCGCGCGCGCCAGCGCAGTCTGCGCCTTTCCACGTCCCCGATCGTGACCTGCGTCATCGACCGGCCGTCACACGTTGCGCCGGACCAGCATGTCGCGGATCTTGCCGATGGCCCGCGTGGGATTGAGACCTTTCGGGCACACGTCCACGCAGTTCATGATCGTGTGGCAGCGGAACAGACGGTACGGGTCGTTCAGGTTGTCGAGCCGCTCTGCGGTGGCCAGGTCGCGGCTGTCGGCGATGAAGCGGTAGGCCTGCAGCAGTCCGGCGGGGCCTACGAACTTATCGGGGTTCCACCAGAAGCTGGGGCACGCGGTCGAACAGCACGCACACAGGATGCACTCGTACAGCCCGTCCAGTTCCTCGCGCTGCTCCGGCGACTGCAGCCGCTCCTTCTCGGGTGGCGGCGTGTCGTTGATCAGGTACGGCTTGATCGAGTCGTACTGCTTGAAGAACTGCGACATGTCGACGATCAGGTCGCGGATCACCGGCAGTCCCGGCAACGGCCGCAGCACGATCGGCTCCTTGAGATCCCGCAGGTTCGTGATGCAGGCCAGGCCGTTGCGGCCGTTGATGTTCATCGCGTCCGAGCCGCACACGCCCTCGCGGCAGGAGCGGCGGAACGACACGCTGTCATCGAAGTCGCTCTTGATGCGCATCAGCGCGTCCAGCAGCATCTTGTCGGTGGGCGCGAGCTTCACCTCCAGCTTCTGCATGTACGGCTTCGCGTCCTTGTCCGGGTCGTAGCGGTAGATCTCGAAGCGCACCGTGCGCGTGCCCTGCGCCGCGGCGGCGACGGCACCGGATTCAACGGAGTTGTTTGCAGTCATGCCGGTCTCTTCCTGACGTGGCGACGCCTCAGAACGTGCGCTTCTTGGGCTCGAAGGTGGGCACCGTCAGCGGCTTCATATTGACGGGCTTGTAGTCGAGCCGGTTGCCTTCCGAGTAATACAGCGAGTGCCTGATCCAGTGCGTATCGTCGCGCTCCGGGTAGTCATCGCGCGCGTGCGCGCCGCGGCTTTCGGTGCGCGCCGCCGCCGACACGATGGTGGCCTTGGCGGTCTCGACCAGGTTATCGAGCTCCAGCGCCTCGACGCGCGCGGTGTTGAACACCTTGGACTTGTCGGCGATCGCCACCTGCTGCGCGCGCTGCGCGAGCGCCATGATCTGCGCCACGCCTTCGTCGAGCAGCGCGCCCGTGCGGAACACGCCGCAGTGCGACTGCATGGTCTTGCGGATCGCGTCGGCCACGTCCTGCACCCGCTCGCCGCTGGTGCGCGCGTCCAGCGCCGCGACGCGTGCGGCGGTCGTCTGGCCGGCGTCGGCCGGCAGTTCGCGGAAATCCTGCGCCTTGTAGTTGGCCGCGACGATGTGATTGCCGGCCGCGCGGCCGAACACCACCAGGTCCAGCAGCGAGTTCGTGCCCAGCCGATTCGCGCCGTGCACCGACACGCACGCGCATTCGCCGATCGCGTAAAGCCCCGGCACCACCGCGCTCGGGTGTCCGTCCTTCGGGGCCACCACCTGGCCGTGATAGTTCGTCGGAATGCCGCCCATCTGGTAGTGGATGGTCGGCACCACCGGGATCGGCTCCTTGATCGGATCCACATTCGCGAACTTGATCGCGATCTCGCGGATCGACGGCAACCGCTTCATGATCGTTTCGGCGCCCAGGTGGTCGAGCTTCAGCAGCACGTGGTCCTTGTGCGGACCGCAGCCACGGCCTTCCTTGATCTCCTGGTCCATGCTGCGCGACACGAAGTCGCGCGGCGCCAGGTCCTTCAGCGTGGGCGCGTAGCGCTCCATGAAGCGCTCGCCGTTGCAGTTGAGCAGGATGCCGCCCTCGCCGCGCACGCCCTCGGTGATCAGCACGCCGGCGCCCGCAACCCCCGTCGGATGGAACTGCCAGAACTCCATGTCCTCCAGCGGGATGCCGGCGCGCGCGACCATGCCCAGGCCGTCGCCGGTGTTGATGTACGCGTTGGTGGACGCATCGAAGATGCGGCCGGCACCGCCGGTGGCCAGCACCGCGACCTTCGACTCGAAGATCATCAGCTCACCGGTTTCCATCTCCAGCGCGACCACGCCGACGACGGCGCCATCCGCATCGCGAACGAGATCCAGCGCCATCCACTCGACGAAGAAGTGCGTGCGGCTGCGCACGTTGCGCTGGTACAGCGTGTGCAGCAGCGCGTGGCCGGTGCGGTCGGCCGCCGCGCAGGCCCGCGGCACGGGCTTCTCGCCGAAGTTCGCCGAGTGGCCGCCGAAGGGCCGCTGATAGATGGTGCCGTCCGGATTGCGGTCGAACGGCATGCCGAAGTGCTCGAGCTCGTAGACGACGTTCGGCGCCTCGCGGCACATGAACTCGATGGCGTCCTGGTCACCGAGGTAGTCGGAGCCCTTGACCGTGTCGAACATGTGCCACAGCCAGTTGTCCTCGGTCATGTTGCCCAGCGACGCGCCGATGCCGCCCTGCGCGGCCACCGTATGCGAACGGGTCGGAAACACCTTGGACAGCACCGCGACGTTCAGCCCCGCCTGCGCGAGCTGCAGCGAGCAGCGCATGCCGGCGCCGCCGGCGCCGACGATGACCGCGTCGAAGCGGCGGCGAACGATGTTGCTGGTATCGACGTTCGCCATCGTCATACGCTCCACAGGATCTGCACCGACCAGACGGCGCAGGCGACGAGCCACAGCACCGTCAGCGTCTGCAGCGTCACGCGCACCCACACGGGCTTCACGTAGTCCATCCAGATGTCGCGCACGCCGATCCACGCGTGGTACAGCACCGCGAGGAACGCGACCAGCGTCAGCACCTTCATCCACACCGGCACGAACAGCCGCGCCCAGCCTTCGTAGCCGCCGTCGCCGAACAGGACCAGCGCAAGCAGGATCAGCGCATACACGCCGATGACCACGCCGGTCAGCCGCTGCATCAGGAAGCCGCCAGCGCCGTAATGCGCACCCACCACCAGACGCTTGGCGCCGATGCCTGCGGTCGTCGGATCGGCGCTCATCGGAATGCTCCGAACAGCCACGCCGCGACCAGCAGCGTCAGCGGCAGACTGACGGCGAACACCGCCAGCGCGCTGCCGCGCGCCGTGGGCTTGTCCACCCCCACGTCCAGATCGATCAGCAGGAAGCGCACGCCGGCGACCAGGTGGTGGATGAACGCCCAGGCCAGCGCCAGCAGCACCAGTTTCATCAGCCAGTGCGACAGCGTCATCTGCAGCCTGTCGTACGTGGACTCGGACAGCAGGCTGCGCTCGAACAGCCACAGGATCAACGGCAGCGTCAGGAACAGCAGCGCGCCGCTGACCCGGTGCAGGATCGACACCATGCCCGGCGGCGGCAGCTTGTACTGCAGGATCTGCGAAATATGGATGTTGCGGAACTGAGGGCGTGGCTTGCGCACGGCTGGCGAGTTCATTGAGTTCTTAGCGTCAGGGTTCGTGGACCGGCTTGAGTACCCGTGATTGCCCGTGACTGCTGTCGGTGATGGCGGCCCGGACCACGCACGTCGATCCCGCAGGAGGCAACCCGATCAGCAAAACCCCGCTATTTTGAACGATTAGCGCGCGCAGACCAAATCACGACAGCGTGTTGCGGTAATGGTAGTGCTCTGTCACGTACTGGCCGCGCCGCACTTCCACCGCGCGGTCGCCGTAGGAGTAGGACACGCGCTCCACCAGCAGCAGCGGGCTGCCGGCGGTCACGCTCAGCGCCGCCACGGCCGCCGCGTCGGCGGCCACCGCGCGCAGGTTCTCCTCCGCGCGGATCATGTGCGTGCCGAACTCGGACTCGAACAGGCCGTACAGCGGCCCCTTGTACTCGGCGAGTCGCTCAGCCGTCAGGCCGCGGAACAGCGTGCCCGGCAACCAGATCTCCTCCAGCACGATGGGCGCGCCGCCGAAGCTCAGCACGCGGCGTAGATAGACGACCGCATCGCCGGTACGCAGGTCGAGCTGCCGGGCGATGTCGGCGGGCGCACGCACGCGGCGGCATTCGAGGAAGCGGCTATGCGGCGGCTCCGGATCGCCCGCGTCGGGCATCACGCGCAGGAAACGAAACTGCGCGCGCGGCTCGTGATGCGTGGCGACGAAGGTGCCCTTGCCCTGCCGGCGCACCAGCAGGTTCTCGGCCGCCAGTTCGTCCACCGCCTTGCGCACCGTGCCCTGGCTCACCTGGAAGCGCGCGGCCAGCTCGATCTCGCTGGGGATCAGCTCGCCGGGCTTCCATTCGCCGGCATCGAGGCTTCTGACCAGCAGGTCGCGGATCTGGCGGTACAGCGGCAGGAAGACCGCCGGCCTGGGCTCCTTGGCGGTGACGACCGGGGATTCAGCGGGCATGGCCGCGAGCATAGCTCAAAGGTCTTGCAGATGACTAAATCTTATGTCTTATATAAGATATAGCCTGTCGCGACCCGAGCCGGCGGCTCCACGACGGCGGTGGCGCGCTTCCCGCTCGCAATGCCCATCCGCATCCCATCGACACCCTTCCCCCGCAACGCCGCCGCAGCGGCCGGAAGGGACTGCAGCGCTGCGCGAGCGCGAGCCCGGCAGTACACTTCCGCGGTTCGACCGCGAGCCGGCCATCCGGCGACGCAACACCCCTGCTTCACCCCTTCGCCGCCGTCTTCCATCACCCGTACGTCCCATCGCTCCAGGAGGTCCCCGTCATGAGCAAAGCCCCCGTCCGTGTTGCCGTCACCGGCGCCGCGGGTCAGATCGGTTACTCGCTGCTGTTCCGCATCGCCTCGGGCGAGATGCTCGGCAAGGACCAGCCGGTGATGCTGCAGCTGCTGGAGATTCCCGACGAGAAGGCACAGAAGGCGCTGAAGGGCGTGATGATGGAGCTGGACGACTGCGCGTTCCCGCTGCTCGCCGGCATGGAGGCGCACAGCGATCCGAAGACCGCGTTCAAGGACACGGACATCGCGCTGCTGGTGGGCGCCCGCCCGCGCGGCCCCGGCATGGAACGCAAGGACCTGCTGGCCGCCAATGCGCAGATCTTCACCGCGCAGGGCAAGGCGCTGGACGCCGCGGCCAGCCGCAACATCAAGGTGCTGGTCGTCGGCAACCCGGCCAACACCAACGCGTACATCGCGATGAAGTCGGCGCCGTCGCTGCCGAAGACCGCCTTCACCGCGATGATGCGTCTGGACCACAACCGCGCGCTGTCGCAACTCGCCGCGAAGACCGTCAAGCCGGTGGCGTCCATCGAGAAGCTGATCGTCTGGGGCAACCACTCGCCGACCATGTATCCGGACCTGCGCTTCGCGACCATCGACGGCAAGCCGGCCAAGCCGATGGTCGACGACGCGTGGTACCGCGACACCTACATCCCCACCGTCGGCAAGCGCGGTGCCGCCATCATCGAGGCGCGCGGCCTGTCGTCGGCCGCGTCGGCCGCGAACGCCGCGATCGACCACGTGCGCGACTGGGTGCAGGGCACCGGCGGCAAGTGGGTGACGATGGGTGTGGCCTCCGACGGCGGCTACGGCGTGCCCGAGGACATCATCTACGGCGTTCCCTGCGTGTGCAGCGGCGGGCGCTACGAAGTGGTCAAGGGGCTCGAGATCGACGAGTTCTCGCGCGGCAAGATGGACAACACGCTGAAGGAGCTGCTGGAGGAGCGTGACGGCGTGAAGCACCTGCTGGGCTAGCCGCACAACGACACAGCAAGCCGGAGACGCACCGATGACCAGAACACCCACCAGCGCCGGCGCCCGCTTCCGCGCGGCGCTGCAGGCCGAGAAGCCGTTGCAGATCGTCGGCACCATCATCGCCAACCACGCGCTGATGGCGCAGCAGGTGGGCTACCGCGCGATCTACCTGTCGGGCGGGGGCGTGGCCGCGGGCTCGCTGGGCATGCCGGACCTGGGCATCAATACGCTCGACGACGTGCTGACCGACACGCGGCGCATCACCGACGTATGCGACCTGCCGCTGCTGGTGGACATCGACACCGGCTTCGGACCCAGCGCCTTCAACATCGCACGCACCATCAAGTCGCTGATCAAGGCCGGCGCCGCTGCCTGCCACCTCGAGGACCAGGTCGGCGCCAAGCGCTGCGGCCATCGCCCCGGCAAGGAGATCGTCAGCACCGCGGAGATGGTGGACCGCGTGAAGGCTGCGGCCGATGCGAAGACCGACGACGCTTTCTTCCTGATCGCGCGCACCGATGCCATCGCGGTCGAGGGCGTGGACCGCGCGATCGAGCGGGCCGTGGCCTGCGTCGAAGTCGGGGCCGACGGCATCTTCGCGGAAGCCGCGCAGGACCTCCCCACCTACCGCCGCTTCGTCGACGCGGTGAAGGTGCCGGTGCTGGCGAACATCACGGAGTTCGGCGCCACGCCGCTGTTCAGCGTGAAGGAGCTGGGCGAGGCCGGCGCCGCGATGGTGCTGTACCCGCTGTCGGCGTTCCGCGCGATGAACAAGGCGGCGCTCAACGTCTACACGGCGCTGCGCCGCGATGGCACGCAGGCCGGCGTTGTCGATACGATGCAGACGCGCATGGAGCTGTACGACGTCATCGGCTATCACGCATACGAGGAGCGGCTGAACCAGCTGTTCGCGAAGCAGAAATAGGCACCAGACCACCAGAACGACCCGGGAGTCACCATGAACGACACGCCCCCGCCCGCCGGGCCGAAGCCCAAGAAATCCGTTGCGCTGTCCGGCGTGGTCGCCGGCAACACCGCGTTGTGCACGGTAGGTCGCACCGGCAACGACCTGCACTACCGCGGCTACGACATCCTCGACATCGCCGACGCCTGCGAATTCGAGGAGATCGCGCACCTGCTGGTGCACGGCAAACTGCCCAACGAAGCCGAACTCGCCGCCTACAAGACGAAGCTGCGCGCGCTGCGCGGGCTGCCGTCCAGCGTGAAGGCGGCGCTGGAGTGGCTGCCCGCGTCCAGCCATCCGATGGACGTGATGCGCACCGGCGTGTCGGCGCTGGGCTGCGTGCTGCCCGAGAAGGACGACCACAACACGCCCGGCGCGCGCGACATCGCGGACCGGCTGATGGCTTCGCTGGGATCGATTCTGGTCTACTGGTATCACTACGCGGTCAACGGCCGGCGCATCGACGTGGACACCGACGACGATTCGATCGGCGGCCACTTCCTGCATCTGCTGCACAGCCGTGCGCCCACCGAACTGCAGGTGCGCGCGATGCACACGTCGCTGATCCTGTATGCGGAGCACGAGTTCAACGCGTCCACCTTCACCGCGCGCGTCATCGCCGGCACGGGCTCGGACTTCTACTCGGCGATTGCCGGCGCGATCGGCGCGCTGCGCGGCCCGAAGCATGGCGGCGCCAACGAGGTGGCCTTCGAGATCCAGAAGCGCTACGACACGCCGGACGAGGCCGAGGCCGACATCCGCCGCCGCGTCGAGGCCAGGGAAGTCGTCATCGGCTTCGGCCACCCGGTGTACACGGTCTCGGACCCCCGCAACAAGGTCATCAAGGAAATCGCGCGTCGGCTGTCGGCCGACGCCGGCAACATGCGGATGTTCGACATCGCCGACCGGCTGGAAGCCGTGATGTGGGACGCGAAGAAGATGTTCCCGAACCTCGACTGGTTCAGCGCCGTCAGCTACCACATGCTGGGCGTGCCCACGGCGATGTTCACGCCGCTATTCGTGATCTCGCGCACCAGCGGCTGGAGTGCGCACATCATCGAGCAGCGCATCGACAACAAGATCATCCGGCCCAGCGCGAACTACATCGGGCCCGAGGACATGCTATTCGTACCGCTCGCACAGCGGCCCTGAAACAACGACACTGAACGCCAACAACAAGGGGAATCCCGACATGGGAAGCCACATCAGCAACGTCCGCCCGAAGCCCGACAAGGTGCTGACGGACATCGCCGATTACGCGCTGAACTACAAGGTCAAGAGCAAGGAGGCCATCGACACTGCGCGCTACTGCCTGATGGATACGCTGGGCTGCGGCTTCGAGGCGCTGGAGTATCCGGCCTGCACGAAGATGCTAGGCCCCGTCGTGCAGGGCACGGTCGTGCCCAACGGCGCGAAGGTGCCGGGCACGCAGTTCCAGATGGATCCGGTCAAGGCCGCGTTCGACATCGGCGCGATGATCCGCTGGCTGGATTTCAACGACACGTGGCTGGCCGCCGAATGGGGCCATCCTTCGGACAACCTCGGCGGGATCCTGGCCACGGCCGACTGGCTGAGCCGCAACGCGGTCGCCGTGGGAAAGAAGCCGCTGACGGTCGGCGACG
>Ga0307505_10000547_pt1 | contig 40497 bp, 41 predicted proteins | sample 23_S_MG_FD_202183 | JGI IMG/M metagenome (GOLD analysis project Ga0307505, IMG submission 202183) | Soil microbial communities from Populus trichocarpa stands in riparian zone in the Pacific Northwest, United States - 23_S | ecosystem: Environmental > Terrestrial > Soil > Riparian zone > Trees...
CCGATCCAGGGCCGCCAGAACGGCGTGCTGATAAGCATGGAGCAGGGCGAGGCGGTGCCTTACGCGCTGGGCATGCTGGAGGAGCGCGGCGTGCTGTTCATCGCCCCGGGCGAGAAGCTCTACGAAGGCATGGTGATCGGCGAGAACGCCAAGCCGCAGGACCTCGAGGTCAACCCGCTCAAGTCCAAGCAGCTGACCAACTTCCGCTCGACCGGCAAGGACGACGCCGTCCGCCTCACCCCCCCGCGCCGCATGACGCTCGAACAGGCGATCGCCTATATCCAGGACGACGAACTGGTCGAGGTGACCCCCAAGAGCGTGCGGCTGCGCAAGCGGTACCTCGATCCGCACGAGCGGAAGAAGGCGTCGCGGCGGGAGGGCTAGGGCCCCCCCGGCGCGGCGAAGCGCCCTAGAATTCGCCCGCCACGCCCACGCGGACCGCCGTGTTGCGCCCGCCCGCGTGCGAGGCACCGGCGGTCAGGGCGAGCGGGACATCGCTGTCGAACCGATGGGCGAGCGATAGCCCGACCGCCTGCTCGCCCCGGAACGTGGCGAGGTTGAACGAATAGCTGGTCTTGCCCGGCTCGGACGGCATCGCCGCCGCCGCCAGCGCAACGGCGGTGGCGGTGCCGCGCTGCGCCTCGCGCCGGTCGTGGTCGGTGATCGCGAAGAGTTCGCCGATCTGAGCCGTATGCCTTTCGGTCAGCGCCAGCAGTCCAGGTATCGCGGTCGAGGTCATGGTTTCGAGCGCGGCGAGCCGGCCGTTCTGGGTGGTATTGACGGTCTGAATGGCCGCGATCTGGCCTGTCTGCGCGGCATTGACGTCCTCCACGGTGGTGAGCCGCGCGTCCTGCACGACGTTCTCGGCGAGCGCGGTGTCGGCGCTGGTCTGCGCGGCGGCGGCATTGGCGAGCGCGGAGTTCGCGGTCCCCTGCGCGGTCGCCGCTTCGGTTCGCGCGGTATCCGCGGTCGCCTGTGCCGCTGCGGCTGCGGCGGCATTGCCCCCGCTGGCGGCCAGCGCCTGGTCGGCGGTCCCTTGCGCCGCTGCCGCATTGGCGAGCGCGGTGTCGGCCGTGGCCTGGGCCGCGGCGGCAGTCGCCGAAACCGCATTGAGCTGGCCGAGGTTGACCGCATCGGAGGCGGCGGTGCCGGCGGCGACGTTGGTGATCTGGCGCTCGGCGCCGGCGAGGCCGACCGAGACGCTGTTGTCGCGGTCGGTCACCGATCCCTGACCCAGCGCGACACTGCCGGCATGCGTGGCGGTCGCTCCCTGGCCGAGCGCGGTGCTGTTGTCGCCGCTGGCCTCGCTGCCGTGTCCGGTCGCGGTGCTGTTTTCGCCGCTGGAGACGCTGGATGCCCCAAGGGCCGTGCTGCGGTCTCCGCTCGCCGAGGCGAGAGACCCTGTCGCGGTGCTGCTCGCGCCGCTGGCTTGGCTGTTCGCGCCGGTCGCCGTGGCGGAGTTGTTGGTCGCCGAGGCTTGATACCCGGTCGCCGTACTGTTGGGCGCGCTGGCGGTGCTGCTATACCCCGTCGCGGTGCTGTTGCCGCCGCTGGAGAGGCTGAATACTCCGAGGGCCGTGCTTTGGCCTCCGCTGGCGACGCTGCCCAGGCCGTAAGCAGCGCTGGTAGCGCCGCTAGCCCTGCTGCGTTCACCGGTTGCGGTGCTGCCGAGGCCGCTGGCCTCGCTGTCCCGGCCGATCGCGGTGCTGTTGGTGCCGCTGGCCAAGCTGCTCTGCCCGATCGCCGTGCTGTTCTCGCCGCTGGCAGCGCTGTCCTGCCCGGTCGCCGTGCTGTTCTCGCCGCTGGCAAGGCTGTCCTGCCCGATCGCGGTGCTGTTGTCGCCGCTCGCCTGGCTGACCGCTCCGGTCGCAGTGCTGTTGGCGCCCGTGGCTCTGCTGAAATATCCGGTTGCGGTGCCGGAAAAGCCGCTCGCCGTGCTGAGCACGCCCGTTGCGGTGGCGTTCTGGCCGCTGGCTTCGCTGTTGTTCCCGATCGCGGTGCCGAGAAAGCTGGCCGTGCTGCCATTCCCGATCGCAGTGCTGGCCGCGTTGGCCGCGCTGTTGTTCCCGAGCGCCGTGCTGAATCCGGTGGCCGCGCTGCCATTCCCGAGCGCCGTGCTGCCCGTTCCGGTGGCGGCGCTGAACGCGCCGATCGCGGTGCTCTCGTCGCCGCTCGCCACACTGAAATATCCGTTGGCGGTGCTGTTGTCGCCGGTGGCCTGGGTCTGCGCGCCGATCGCGGTGCTGGTGTCGCCCGTGGCGGTGGCGATATGTCCGACCGCGGTGCTGTTGAGGCCGTCCGCCGACGAAAACACGCCGCACTCGGTTGAGTTCGTCCCGGGGCCGACGTTGCACTCGGGCGTCGCGTCGGCGCGTGCGGGGGAGGGCAGCGCGATCCCGGCGGCGAGCGCGAGCGGGCCGGCGGCGGCGAGAAGCTTGAGAGTGTTGCGCATGGTTCGCTTTCCTTTTCAGAGGTTCGGGGAAGTCGGCGCGGGGGCGCTGCGCCGGGGCGCGCCGTCGCGCTCGAACTCGGCCAGGCTCGCCCGCTTCGTGGATCGCGTGGCGGCCAGGCCGATCGCCATCATGACGAGCAGGATCACGGCGAGCATCGGCACCCTGCCTTCGGCCACCGCCATGAACGCGATCCACGCGAGGAAGAGGGGGGTGGCCAACAGGAACACCGGCCTGTTGGGATCGGGGTAGGCCTGGATCTCGGTGCCGTCGCGCAAGCGGACCCCGTGGATGCCCTTCACGTCGAAAGCCGAGAAGCGATAGAACCGGCCGCTCGCCCCGGGCTGCAGCCATTGCGCGACCTCGGGCCGGGCGACCATCTTCTTGAGCGTCTCGGTCGAGCCGTCGTCGCGCTCGAAGGTCAGCGACTTGAACACCGTGAACTTCTTGCGGACCCGGCCGACCTCGCGAGCCGTCAGCGTCCCCTCGACGATCGATGTCCCCATTCGCCCGACCTCCTGCACCCGGCCCCGCCGGCGCGCGGCGGGGAGAGGCGCTTCGGCTAGCCAGCGGCGGCGGGCGGCGCGTCCACCATTTGGTGGATGCCTGGGCACAATCCGCTAAGGTTGGCCGGCGGTTGCGGGGCGGGAACGGCGAATCGGGCATGGCGCGGCTTATCGATGCGACGCGGTTTTCGGATCTGGTCGGCGCGATCTACGATTGCGCGGTCGATCCGGCGGGCTGGCCGGAGACGCTCCGCCAACTGAACGACGAGCTGGAGTTCGCGAACTCTTCGTTGGCCATGACGAGCCTGCCCGAAGGACGGACCCTCATCAACGAAACCCATGGCATTCCGGACGTGTGGAAGCAGCGGATGGGCGAATTCGCCCGGGACATCGTGGAGATGTGGGGCGGCCCGGAGATGATGCTGGCGTACCCGTTCGACCGCGCCACGGTGTTATCGCGCGTCAATCCGGGCGTGATGCAGAGCAGCAATCGCTACGTCCGCGAATGGGGCGAGCCGCAGGGCCTGATCGATTCGGCCGTCACCATCCTGGCGCACGACAGCGAAGGCATCGGCAACTGGGCGCTGGGGCGCCACCGCGACCAGGGCGCGATTCGCGACATCGACGTGGGGCGGATCAACCTGTTCATCCCGCACCTGCAGCGCGCGGTCAAAATCAGCCGTCTGTTCGAGGCCCAATCGGTCGCCGCCCGGCGGTTCGAGACCGTCATCGATGAGCTGGCGACCCCGGTCGTGCTGGTCGACTGCGAGCTGAAGATCCTCCATGCCAACCGGTCCGCGGAGGAGCTGTTCGCCGAGGGCACGATCCTCGCCAGCCACAACGGCCGGCTGCTGGTCGACGGGGCGGGGGCACGAAAGGCGATCCGCGACATCGTGGCGCAAGTCGGCGAGAACGAGACCGGCCTGCGCAGCGGGGCGATCGGGTTGCCGCCGGTCGGCACGCCCGTCGCGGTCCACAGCCTCCATGTGCTTCCGCTTCGAAGCGGCTCGGTGCGCCAGGACGTCGGGCAAGGCGCCGCAGCGGCGATCTTCGTGTCGTCGCCGAAAGTCGCACCGGGCAGGGTGAGCGAGGTCATGACGGTGCTGTTCGGCTTCACCGGCGCCGAGACGCGCGTGTTCGAACATCTGGTGGCAGGACAGACGAGCCGTCAGGTCGCATCCTCGCTGGGCATCGCACCGAGCACGGTCAGGACCCATCTGCTGCGTATCTTCGGCAAGACCGGCGTACACCGGCAGTCGAGCCTGATCCAGCTCGCGGCGGCACTGGCCCCGCCCGTCCGCGAGGAAGCCTCGCCGGGCTGACCGCGCCTCATCGGACCGGCGGCGCGGCAGGGTGTGAGGAAAGAACCATTTTCCTACAGCCCCCCCTTCGCCATATCCTGGCGGATCATGCTTTGTTCCGCACGCCAGGAGAGCCCGCCCCATGCGCAAACGCGTCCCCGTCGCCCGCGACGCTCGTCCGCCGGTTCCCGAGTTCACGCCCGTGCCGCGCAAGTATCGGCATGACGGGTGGACGACTGGTTGGGACTGGAAATCGAGGGGGCGACAGAAGGCGTTCATCGAGGCGCTCGCCGATACCGGCTCGGTCACGCGCGCTCCTGCGGCGGAGAAGAGCCCATGACCAGCGCGAACATTGGGAACATTCGCCGCTCGCGGAGCCGCGCTTGAACGACGCGGGGCGGCGGCGGGCGGTGCTTCGAACAGGTTCGGCACGAGCGGGTTCCGGGGGCAGTTCCCCTTCCGCTCATCCTGAGCTTGTCGAAGGATCGGTGGACGAGGCTGGCACGACGACGGTGCGGACGGTGATCAACGGTGCCGGAGGGGCGTGGGGGTGGGCCACGCCCGAGGCGCTCGCGCGGATCGCTTCGGCCGAGCCCGACGACGAACCGGAATAGCGCCCGGCCGCGCTGGCCCGGTGCCCGGCCGCGCTGGCCCGGCGCCCGGCGGCGCTACCAGTCGATGGTCCCGCGCCCGTTCGCCTCGAGGAAGGCGTTGGCCTTGCTGAACGGCTTCGAGCCGAAGAATCCGCCGTGGGCCGAGAGCGGGCTCGGGTGCGGGGAGGTCAGCACCAGGTGGCGGGTGCCGGGGCCGAGCGCGGGGATGCGCGCGGCCTTGCCCCGGGCGTGGCTGCCCCACAGGATGAACACGCTCGGCCCGGAGCGCTCGGCGACGGCGGCCACGGCGGCGTCGGTGATCGCCTCCCAGCCCTTGCCGGCGTGGCTGCCGGCGCGGCCGGCCTCGACGGTCAGGCTGGTGTTGAGCAGCAGCACGCCCTGCCGCGCCCAATGCTCGAGGTTGCCGTGCGGCGGTGCGGGCACGCCGAGGTCGCTCGCCAGCTCCTTGTGGATGTTGGCCAGCGAGGGCGGCGGGCGGACCCCTTCGGGCACCGAGAAGCACAGCCCGTGGGCCTGGCCGGGGCCGTGGTAGGGGTCCTGCCCGAGGATCACCGCGCGGACCTCGTCGAGCGGGGTCAGCTCGAGCGCGCGCAGGCGCTGGCCGCGCGGCGGGTAGACCGCCTTGCCGGAGGCCTCCTCGCGGGCCAGCCAGCCGCCGAGCCGGCGCGCCTCGGGGGCCTGCAGCGCCGGCTCCAGCGCGGCGCGCCAGCTCGGGGGGACGGCTTCGCTCATCGCCCCGGTCTATGCCGCGGCGCCCGGCCCCGCCAGCGGCCCCTTTCCCTCTATCCCCAATGCTCCTAAGGCTCGCGGCCGATGACAGTGCATTTTCACGAAGAGGACCTGCCCGCCGGCGTGCTCGCGCCCGGGCCGGTCGCCGTCGACACCGAGACGATGGGCCTGGTCACCGCCCGCGACCGGCTGTGCGTGGTCCAGATCAGCGACGGCGGGGGCGACGAGCATCTCGTCCGCTTCGCCGTCGGCAGCGCCTACGACGCGCCCAACCTCAAGGCGGTGCTGGCCGATCCGGCGCGGATCAAGCTGTACCACTTCGCGCGCTTCGACCTCGCGGCGATCGAGCACTACCTCGGCGTCACCGCCGCGCCGGTGTTCTGCACCAAGATCGCCAGCAAGCTGACCCGCACCTATACCGACCGCCACGGGCTCAAGGACCTGGTGCGCGAGCTGCTCGGCGAGGAGATCTCCAAGCAGCAGCAATCGAGCGACTGGGGCGCGAGCGAGCTCAGCGAGGCGCAGCGCGAATACGCCGCGTCCGACGTGCGCTTCCTCCACCGCATGGCCGCGATCCTCGAGGCCAGGCTGGCGCGCGAGGGCCGCACCGCCACGGCCCAGGCCTGCTTCGACTTCCTCCCCACCCGCGCCCGGCTCGACCTCGACGGCTGGGCCGACCGCGACGTCTTCACCCACGACTAGCGGGGCGGCGCGGACGCTATGAGCCAGCAGGCCGACCAGGTCCGCGACCGGCGCCGGCACTTCGCGCTGCCGGGCAGCACGCTCGACCGCACGGTCAAGGTGCTGGCCGTTGCGCTGCCGGCCCTGATCGGGGCGATCGCGGCGGCGATGCTGATCGCGCCGCTCGGCCCGCGCGGGGAAGTCAGCTTCCTGCTCGACCGCAACAAGGTCGACACCGCCGCCGACCGCCTGCGCGTCGACAGCGCCATGTACCGCGGACGCGACGACGATGGGCGGCCGTTCTCGCTGACAGCGGGCGAGGCCGTGCAGCGCCGGGCCAGCGTACCGGTGGTCGAGCTGGCCGACCTGACGGCACGGATCCAGCTGGCCGAAGGCCCCGCGGTGCTGCTCGCGCCGGCCGGTCGCTACAACATCGACGACCAGCTCGTCGACGTCGACGGCGTGGTCCGCTTCGCCACATCCGACGGCTATCGCATGACGGTGAGCAACGTCGCGATCGACCTGCCGGGCCGCAGGGTGATCGGCTCGGGCGGGGTCGAAGGCGCCATCCCGGCCGGGACGTTCTCGGCGGACTCGATCCGCGCCGATCTCGACGCCCGGGTGCTGACGCTGTCGGGCAACGCCCGGCTGCGCATGGTGCCCGGCCGGATGCGAATGCCGTGAGCATGGCTATGCACCGCCCGACCCCCGCACTAGGATCGTCCCGATGACCGCCCGCCGTGCCTCGCCCCCGACGTCTTCCCTCGGCCGCACCGCCGTCCGCTCGTTCGCCGTCTCCTTCGCCGCCGCCGCTGTGGCCGCGCTCGGCCTGTCGTCGATGGCCGGCGCGCAGGGGATCGCCGGGTTCAATTCGAGCCAGCCGGTCAACTACGCCGCCGACCGTATCGAGCTGCAGGACCGGCAGAAACGCGTCGTGCTGTCCGGCGACGTGGTCATCACCCAGGGCGACCTCAGGCTCACCGCGGCGCGCACCACGGTGTCGTACACCGACGAGGGCAGTCTGCGCATCCAGCGCATCGACGCCACCGGCGGGGTGACCGTGAACCGGGGCGGCGAATCGGCGCGCGGCAACGCCGGGATCTACGACCTCAACCGCCGGGTGATCGTGCTCTCGGGCGCGGTCGCGCTCCGCCGCGGCGGCGACACGCTCAACGGCGGGCGCCTGACGATCGACCTCAACTCGGGCCTGTCGAGCGTCGACGGCGGCGGCGCGGCCCCCGGTGCGCAAGGTTCGCGCGGTCGCGTCACCGGCACCTTCTCGGTTCCCGACAACTGAGGCCGGCGTTGGGGGGGCTCGCCGCCGACACCGCGCCGCTTGCGGAAGGCCGCACCGCTTCGCCGGGCGACTCGCTGGAGGGCATGCGCGTCACGCTGCTGACCGCGTCGGCCTCGCGCCTCGGCGGCGGCGTCGCGACCGCGCTCCATTCGCACGCCGCGCTGCTCCACGAGGCCGGCGCGCAGGTGACGGTGGTCGCTCTCGCCGACCGGCACTCGGAAGAGGACCGCGCCGCGCTCGGGCCGGTGCCGCTGGTCACCGCCCCGGTCTCGGGGCCGGGGTTCTTCGGTTACGCGCCGCGCCTCGTCGACCGGCTGCTGGCGACCGAGGCGGACCTGCTGCACCTGCACGGGATCTGGATGTATCCTTCGAGGGCCGCGACGCTCTGGGCGCGGCGGACCGGCAAGCCCTACGTCGTCTCGGCCCACGGCATGCTCGACCCGTGGATCACCGGCCGCGGGCGCTGGAAGAAGGCCCTCGCCCGCGCCGGCTACGAACGCGCCAGTTGGCGCCGGGCCGACGCGATCCACGCCCTGACCGGGGACGAGGCCGCCGACATCCGGCGCGAGGCCGGCGAGGTTCCGGTGGTGACGATTCCCAACGCGGGTCCGCCGGCGGTCGCCGAAGCCGCCGGCGGACGGGCGCCGCGGGTCGTGTTCATCAGCCGCATCCACCCCAAGAAGAACCTTGCCGCGCTGCTCGACGGATGGGAACGGGCCGCACTGCCGCCGGGCGCGCGGCTGACCATCGCCGGCTGGGGCGATCCCGCCGACGTTGCCGAGTTCGAGGCGCGTATGGGGAGCGCGCCCGCTTCGGCGGAGTTCGTCGGACCGGTCCACGGCGAGGCCAAGCAGCGGCTGCTCGAAGCGGCCCGCTACGTCATCCTGCCCTCGCACAGCGAAGGCCTGCCGATGACCATCCTCGAGGCCTGGGCGGCGGGCACCCCGACCATCATGACCGAGGCCTGCCACCTTCCCGAAGGGTTCGCCGCCGGAGCGGCGCTCGAATGCGGCGTCAATCCGGCCTCGGTCGCAGCGGCGATCGGCGGAGCGCTGGAGCGCGACGAGCGCGGATGGCGCGCGATGTCGGACGCTGCGCTCGCCCTGGCGCGGGGGCCGTTTTCGGCCACGCGGGTGGCGCACGAATGGGTCGCGGCATACCGGGCGCTGGTGGAGCGGGGGACGCGATGACCGGACCTGCCGACGATTTCCGGCCCCTCGGCCGCGGCGCAGAGTTCTCGCTCGCCAACAAGCTCGAGCGGATAGCCTGGCAACTCGTCTGGCTGCTGCTGGCCCGGGCCACGCCGCCGCAGCTCGCCGGCTGGCGGAGGCTGCTGCTGCGGCTGTTCGGCGCCAAAGTGGGCGCCGGCGCCAAGATCTACGGCAGCGTGCGAATATGGCTGCCGCGCAACCTCGAGATCGGCGAGGGCGCTCTCGTCGGGCCCGGCGCCGAGCTCTACAACCAGGGCCGCATTGCGATCGGCCCGCACTGCGTGATCAGCCAGCGCGCGTTCCTGTGCGCCAGCACGCACGACACCTCGGATTCCGCCTTCGCGCTCGAAACCCGGCCGATCGCACTCGGGCGCGGCTGCTGGGTCGCGGCCGAGGCGTTCGTCGGGCCGGGCGTGACGATGGGCGACGGGGCGGTGCTGGCGGCGCGCGGCGCGCTGTTCGAGGATGCCGCGGCGATGGGCATCTATCGCGGCAATCCGGCGGCGCTGGTCCGGCACCGCCGGTTCGGCGCGCGCTAGCCGATCTTCTCGAGCAGGACCGAATCGAGCTCGACCTCGCCGCCGCCGGGCCGAATCCACAAGCCGAGCTCGAGCCGCGAGCAGGGCTCGACGCGCAGCACCTGCCCGCCGGCGGCGAGGTCGCCCTCGGTCAGGCTGGGCACCGGGGGGGGGCCGCCACAGCCGAACGAACCGGCCAGGCGGCCCGGCGCGACCTGCCCGGTCAGGCGATAAGTGCCCGGCTCGAGCGCGACCGCCTGGCGCAGCACCAGCCGGCTGACGGCGCTGCGGTTGAGCAGCTGGACCGCGCGGTTGCCTCCGGCCTTCTCGACCGAACGCACTGCCACGTCCCCCGACAGGTTGGAGCGCCATCCGAACGGAGAAGTCTCGTCCCTTCCGAACCGTTCGAAGCCGCCGTCGGCCAGTCCGCCGCTCAAGGCGGCGTCGGGGCAATGACCGGTCCAGATCCGCTCGGCGTTGCCGCGCGCGCCCCGGGTCAGCGCCGCGGTGACGAACGGAGTGACTTCGGCGCAGCCGAGCCGGGTTCCGGCTGCGGCCAGCTCGGCGAGCACCACGCTGCGCCGGTCGAGCGTCTCGTCGCTCACGGATTCGTCCGGTCGCAGATAGGGATCGAGCCAGTTCGGTCGGCCGGCCATCCGCACGATCAGCGCCGCTCGCCCGTCGGCGATGTCCTCGAGCGGGCCCAGCAGCCGGTCGCGCGTCGACAGGGTCGGACGCGTACGCAGCAGCGCGTCGGCGCGGTCGACCGCGCGCGGCAAGTCGCCCGCCTGCAGCGCCGCCTCGTACCAGTAGATCTGCGTCGCCGGTTCGCGCCAGCCGAAGCGCGCGGCGACACGAAAGGCCGCTTCCGCTTCGGCCGGCCGGTCCGCGAACAGGTAAGCCGTGCCGAGCAGGGAGGTCGATGCCGGTTCGACCGGGTCGGCGGCGACCGCCTTGCGCGCCGCAGCCAGTGCCGGTCCCGGCTGCTCGCGTGCCAGCGCAAGCGCGGCGGCGGCCCGGGCCGACTGGGCCTGCATGCGGTCGGGCACGAGCCGGTCGAACCCCGGCGTGGACCATCCCAGGCGGTCGAGGCCGCTTGCCGTCGCCAGCGCACCGAACAGCAGGAGAGCGAGCGAGGCGGCGATTCGGGCCGGCAGGGCGCCGCGCCGCCGGCTCATCCGCCCGCCTTGGCTTCGGGCTCGCCGTACCGGTAATACTCGTAGCCGTAGTACGAGTAGTAGGCGTTACCCGCGGCCTTGGGATCGAACTTGGTCAGCACCGCGCCGAGCACGACCGGGCTCGAGCTGCGCAGACGGCGCAGCGCGTTGCGGAGCTGCCCCCCGCGGCCGCGGCTGGCTTCGATCACGACCATCACGCCGTCCGCCAGCGCGGCCAGCTCGGTCGAATCGGCGAGGCCGAGGATCGGCGCGCTGTCGATCACGATGAGGTCGTACTGCTGGTCGAATTGTTCGAGCAGCGCCGCCATCCGCGGCGAGGACAGCAGTTCGGCCGGACTCGGTGGAATCGGACCCGCCGGCAGAACGTCGAGGCCTTCGAACTCGCTTGCAAGGATCGTTTCCTGGGGCGTCAGCTGCCCGACCAGCAGCGAGGACAGGCCCTTCTTGTTCTCGATGCCGAGAACCTTGTGGACCGACGGACGACGCAAGTCGGCGTCGACCAGCAGCACGCGCTTGCCGACGCGGGCGAAGCCCCGCGCCACCGCGTAGCTGGTGGTGGTCTTGCCTTCCGAGGCCTGCGCGCTGGTGACCAGCAGGATTCCGGGCAGGCCCTCGCGCGTCGAATAGAGCAGCGACGTTCGCAAGGCGCTGTAACTTTCCGCGAGGATCGACTTCGGGTCGGCCAGCTCGGCCGCCGGGTCCTCTTCGGTCGAGCGCGGGATGACCCCGAGCAGCGGCAGTCCGATCTTGGCCTCGACGTCTTCCGGCACGCGCAGCCGGTCGTCGAGCTGATCGCGCAGGAACACGAGGCCGCAGGCAAAGCCGAGGCCGAGCACGAAGGCGATCAGGATGTTGCGCCGGAAGCTCGGCGAGGACGGACCCAGCGGGATCTGCGCGACGTCGACGACGGCGATGTTGCTGGCGGTGATTCCAGAGGAGGCGTTGAGCTCGCGGAAGCGCTGCAGCAGGCCATCGTAGATCTGGCGATTGGTATCGGCCTCGCGCGCGAGGGTGTTGTAGCGCACCGAGCGGTCCTGCTCGGCCAGGGTCGCGCCCTGCAGCGTGCGCACCTGGGCCTGCAGGCGCTGCTCGGCGGAAAGCGCCGACTGGTAGTTGGCGCGCACGGAGTTGCGCACGTCGTTGGCGGCGCGGTTGAGGCTTCCCTCGATCGCCGCCAGTTCGGCCTCCAGCGTCAGCACGCTGGGGTGATCGCGGAGATAGCGTTCGCGTGCGGATTCGAGCTTGGTCTGCACGTCGGCGCGGCGGGTCATCAGGTTCTCGACCGTCTGATTGTTCAGCACGGTCTGCGAGGCGAACAGCGGCTGGCCGCGCTCGGCGTTCCACTTCGCTTCGGCTTCGATCCGCGCCGCCTGGGCGGTGTTCGCCGCCTGGTTGAGCTGCATCAGGCTCGACGCCGTCACGCTTCCGGCGACGCTCGCGTCCTCGTTGTTGGGATCGCGCGTCCGGATCAGGCCGGCCTGGCGGGCATAGGCGTTGAGCTCGCGCTCGGAAGCCTCGAGCCGCACGCGGGTTTCATCGAGCTGTTCGGCGACGAAGCTGCGCGCATAGGCGGAGCTGTCGAACTTGCGCTGCAGGTTGGCCTGGATGAACTCCGCCGCGTAGGCGTTGGCCACGTCGGCGGAAACCTGCGGGTCGGTGCTGGTGAACGAGACCGAGGCGACGCGGCTGCTGCGCGGCAGGTCGACGCCGAGCCGGCCCCGGACCATGTCGACCGCCGCGTCCGCGCGTTCCGCCTCCGACGCGTCGTCGATCAGTCCCTGAGCCTGCATCGCGGCGAAAAAGCGCTCGTTCGTGGCGAGGTCGAGCCGCCTGACGACGCGTTCGGCCAAAGCCCGGCTGCGCAGGATCTCCAGCTGGGTGTTGAGGAACATCTCGATGTTCCACGCGGCGGTGTTGTTCGTGTCGGATTCGAGCTCGTCGCCGAGCACGGTGTCGGCCTGCTCGTTGATCTCCACCGTCGACGTGGCCGTGTACTGCGGAGTCTGCAGCATCGTGAGCACGACCGCGAGAGCCACGGCCAGCGTGACCAGCGCTGCGATCAGCCAGACGTTACGCCGGAACAGGACCAGCGAATAGCGGATGAGCGGGCCGAGGCCCGCTTCCGCGATCTGCGGACTCGCCGTTCCCGTCAGGGCCGTTGGAGATGTGGTCGCGTCCAAATCGATCTCGCCTAATCGCTAGTTGCCGTTGTTGCTGCCGTTGTTGCTGGCGTTCGCGATAGCGGCGAAACCGCCGATCAGCGGAGCCGCCTGGAGGATATCGCGATAGATGCCGCGCAGCGAGGAGAACCCTACCACTACCACGTCGCCAGGGAGAACCAGAGGATCGGGCATGCGTCCCGAACGAATCTCGACAAGATCGAATCTGCCGCCCAGCCGCTCCCCGTCGACGGTCCTGAAGATCAGCACTTCGTTGAGCTTCGCATCGTCCGAGGGGCTTTGCGCGAGCGCCATCGCGGACAGCAGCGTATAGCCGGGCTGGATCTCGTAGACCCCCGGCCGCACGACCTGGCCTTCGACGGAGACGGTGCGCTCGATCGCCTCGAGCAGGATCACGTTCGCCTGCGGGTTGCGCAGGTAGGCGCGGCCGTAGGCCGTTTCGATCACGCGCGACAGTTGGCCGGTGGACAGACCCGCGGCCTGGATCTCGCCGATCAGCGGCAGCGAGATCATGCCGCCTTCGTCGATCTGCAGCTCGCGCTGGCTGAGGTCGGCCTCCTGGAAGATGTTGATCGAAAGCTTGTCGCGCGGCCGCAGCAGGTACGCGGCCGGCACGACTTGCGCCGAATCGCGGATCGCGTCGTAGGCGGCGGCGCCGCGCGGAAGCTCCGATTTGAGCGCGGCCTGGCATCCCGCCAGGGCCAGAGCGACGACGAGCGGCGGACACAGGCGATACGGCACAAGCTTCAACTCAAGTCCCCACGTCTAGCGCTGTTTCGCCTGATGCAGGCTTGCGCGGCGCGCGCATCAGCAATCCCGCGCCCGTCCCTATAAGGCACGCCAATGCCATGGAACGGATCGGGTAATCAACGAAGGAATGCGCCGCCGCGATGGCCAGCACGGCGAGCCCGAGCAGCGTCAGGTGCCGCTGTTCGGGACGTTCGCGCCAGCTGCGCCAGGCCGCGGCGAGCACCACGACGACGCTCGCGGCGAACAGGACGAGCGCGATCAGGCCGCCTTCGAGCAGGAGCTCGAGGTAGTCGTTGTGGACCCGGTTGGGCAGCAGCGGGTCGAGCACCTCGAGCCGTTCCGCGGCGATCAGCGCCGGCTGGCCGCCGCCCAGCCCGACGCCGAACGGCCAGGCCTGGCTTGCCGCGAACCACGCGTCCCGCCACAGCTCCTGGCGCGAGGCGTCGAACTCCACGAACCTTTCGGCGACGCTGCCGAGCGCGGTGTTGCGGCCCTGCAAAGCGACGACGGCGACGCCCGCCAGCACGGCCGCCGCCGCGACGCCGGGCGCGAAACGCAGCAACCCCCGGCCGGCCAGCGCGGGCCAGAGGATCGCCCAGACGCCGAGCAACACCAGCGGCAGCAACAGGATGCCGGTTCGCGATGCGGTCATGAGCGCGGCGACGATCAGCACGGCCAGCAGTCCCGCCAGCACGATCCAGCCGTAACGCGGCGCAGCCCGCATCGGATGGGTACTCCGCCCGCGCTTCTGCTCGGGGACGGCCAGCGAGGGCAGGAGGAAGGCCGCGGCCGCCGCGAGGCCGATCAGGAACACGTCGACGCCGGCGTTGCGATTGGCATGGAAGCCGCTCAGCGTCGGGCTGACCTGGTCGTAGAAGGACGGAGCGTTCAGCGGTCCGAGCGAGACCTGGATCGCGCCGTAGATCGCGGCCACGACCGCCATCGCCGCGACCGCCCCGGCCATCCACCAGCGGCCATGCGTATCGAACGATGCGGTGGCGTAGAACAGGAACAGCGCCGGCACGATCGCCAGAAGCGCCGCCAGCGTCCGCGGCGGCGAATGGGACAGCGGCTGCCAGGCACCCTCGCCCCCGACCAGCGCCAGCGCGGCGGCCCGATCCGCCTGACCGGGCAGGCCGGTCCAGATGCCGGGCGGCAGCGGCACCAGCTGGATCAGCGGCAGCGCCAGCGCGAGCCCGCAGATCAGCCAGACGCCGCGCGAGACCGCCCGGGAGGGCGAACCGGGCGTCCAGAGCCACGCGAGCGCAGCCGCGACGAACGTGAGTTGCAGAAGCAGTTCGGTGGCGGGATTGGGGCTTCCTCCACCGCCTAGGACCACTGCGGCGGCGAGGAACAAGGCGGCGATCATCGGGCGACGCGACCCGGCGACGACCTCGCGCGATGTCATGTCAGGAACAGCCCCCTTCGACGCCGGATTGCCGGCGCGGTCCAAAAATAAAGGCCCGCGACTCAAGGCGGGCCTTCACTTCGTCCCATCGGTCGCCCGACGGACAGGATTCGGGATCAGCCGGGGCTCTTGCCGTCGCTGAGGGCCGCGATCAGCGCCGCGAGACCGCCGGCCAGGAGAAGGATCAGCAGGACCGGCTTGCCGCGCAGTTCGTCGGCTTCGCCGACGATGGAGCCGACGCGGTCGGACGTCACGCTCGACTGCACGCCGGACGTCGGAAGCGAGTCGGAGGAGCGGGTCGCGGCGGAAATGGGCTGCGCCACCGCCAGGCTGGCAACGGCCAAGGAGGCCAAAAGCGTCTTCGTCCTCATCAACATTCTCCGGTTTGCGAATCGCCCGCAGAAACTCTTTCCGGGGATTGCTAAGGGGATATCCTTAACTCCGGGGAATGGCAACGTCTTTCTTGCAGTGCAGCAAAAATGTAATCTTCACGCACGCAAGTGCAGTAAAAGGCTCGCATTTGTGCGCCGGGCAGAGCGGTGGGAGGGCCTCGCTCTTCCGGAGCGGGGTGGGTTGTGCCATGGCGCCGGCCCGCTAACGGACAGATTGACGCGATGACGGACATGTTCAGGATCAGCCTCCCCGACGGATCGGTGCGGGAGATGCCGGCAGGCTCGACTCCGGCCGACGTCGCCGCGGCCATCGGCCCTGGCCTTGCCAAGGCCGCGCTCGCCGCGCGCGTCGACGGCGAGCTGCGCGACATCGCGCGCCCGTTCGAAGGCGATGTCGCGCTCGCGCTGGTGACGGCGCGGGACGAGGCCGATGCGCTCGAGCTGGTCCGCCACGATTACGCCCATGTGCTGGCGGAGGCGGTGCAGGCGCTGTGGCCCGATACCCAGATCACGTTCGGCCCGGCGACCGACGACGGTTTCTACTACGATTTCGCCCCGCCTCCCGCACGCGGACCCTTCACCGACGAGGACTTGCCCGCGATCGAGGCGAAGATGCGCGAGATCATCACCGCCGACAAACCGCTGACCCGCGAAGTGTGGACGCGCGACGATCTGGTTGCATGGTTCGATTCGCACGGCGAGCGGTTCAAGGCCGAATGGGCGAAAGAGCTGCCCGCCGACGAGGAGCTGACGGTCTATCGCTCCGGTCAGGACTGGCTCGACATGTGCCGCGGACCTCATCTCGCCTCGACCGGCAAGCTCGATCCGGCGGCGTTCAAGCTGACGCGCGTGTCGGGCGCGTACTGGCGCGGCGATCAGAAGAACGCGATGCTGAGCCGCATCTACGGCACCGGGTGGCTGAACAGAAAGCAGCTCGACGCGCATCTCGTCCGGCTCGAGGAAGCAGCCAAGCGCGACCACCGCAAGCTGGGCCAGGAGATGGACCTGTTCCACCTCCAGGCCGAAGCGCACGGCAGCGTCTTCTGGCATCCCAAGGGCTACCTGATCTGGCGCGAGCTCGAGGCCTACATGCGCCGCGCGATCGACGCCGCCGGCTACCGCGAGGTCAAGACGCCGCAGGTCATGGACGCGCGCCAGTGGGAGCAGTCGGGCCACTGGGGCAAGTACCGCGAGAACATGTTCGTGATCCCCGACGAGGTCCCCAACGCCGAGGACGAAGGCCCGATCGTTTCGGATGCGGCAGAGTGGATGGCGCTCAAGCCGATGAACTGTCCGGCGCACGTGCTGATCTTCCGCCAGGGCATCAAGAGCTACCGCGACCTGCCGCTGCGCCTGTACGAGAACGGATGCTGCCACCGCAACGAGCCGCACGGCGCCTTGCACGGGCTGATGCGCGTGCGCCAGTTCACCCAGGACGACGCGCACATCTTCTGCCGCGAAGACCAGGTCAGCGATGAAGTGCGCGCGTTCTGCGAGCTGGCCGACCGGATCTACAAGGACTTCGGCTTCACCTATTCGATCAAGCTCGCGCTTCGCCCCGACAATCGCTTCGGCAGCGAGGACATGTGGGACCTCGCCGAAAGCGAGTTGCGCCAGGCCGTGGTTCAGGCCGGCCTCGCCACCGAGGAATACGGCTGGGGCGAGCTGCCCGGCGAAGGCGCGTTCTATGCGCCCAAGCTCGAATGGCACCTGACCGACGCGATCGGCCGCACCTGGCAGGTCGGCACGATCCAGTCCGACCGCAACCTGCCCGAACGGCTCGACGCCAGCTTCATCGCCGAGGACGGCGGGCGGCACCGGCCGGTCATGCTCCACCGCGCCATCTTCGGCAGCTACGAGCGCTTCATCGGCATCCTGATCGAGCATTTCGCCGGCAAGCTGCCGGTCTGGCTCGCCCCGGTGCAGGCGGTGGTGGCGACGATCGTCTCGGATGCCGACGATTATGCGAGCGAGGTGCTGGCGAAACTGCAGGCGGCGGGCATCCGCGCCGAGAGCGACCTGCGCAACGAGAAGATCAACTACAAGGTGCGCGAGCACTCGGTGCAGAAGGTCCCGCACCTGCTGGTGGTCGGCAAGCGCGAGGCCGAGGAAGGCACTGTCGCCCTGCGCACGCTCGGCGCCGAGCACCAGAGGATCATGCCGCTCGCCGAGGCGATCGCGCTGCTGCGCGCCGAAGCGACGCCGCCGGACTTGCGGTGAGGGAGCGCCGGCGCTTTGCGCGCGGCAGCGGATAATTTCCTTGACACTTATAACCAAATAGGCGATAAGATCGCCCGTCAGCCATAGGCTGGCAAAGCGACGGGGTGCGGGCGTGAACGCGTCATGCTCTCGCTCCCGCACCACCAGGCCGGCGCCGCCGCGGACACCCGTCCGCCGACGGGTGCCGATCGGGATGCGAGGAACGGGGCCGCGAGGTCCCGTGAAAGCTCGGGGTATGCCCCGACGGAAGGCGGCGACTTGCGAGTCCTGCCCGCCACCGCCTCGCACCACAGGGCCGAGCAGCGAGTTCAAGACGCAGCCCTCGCCGCCGTTCGCAACGATGCTCGCGCAAAGGCAATCCTGTGAAGCCCAGGACACGGCGCCGGCCTGCCCGTCCGCGTCTCGGCGTCAAGGCCCGCATTCGCCAGCGGGCGATGAGGCGCGTCTGAAGTCTAGAAGGGAAGCGCTTCGCCGGCGAGGATCAGCGCGGCGGCGCAGCCGAGCACGATCGCCATCCGTGCGAAATCCACGTTGTCGCGGAAGGCATGGCGGGCGATGGCGACGACTTTGCTCATGCCCGCGAGTGTCCGTCCGCAACGGTAAAGAAAGCGTTAATTCGCCGCCTTCGCCGCCTTCGGCGCGTGCTGGCTGGCGCAGTGGAAGCTGCCGCCCCCCGTCAGCACGGCCTGCGCCGGAATGCCCACCGCCGCCCGTCCCGGGAGCAGCGCGCCGATCGCCGTCACCGCCTCTTCGTCGTGGTACGAACCGTAAGTCGGCACCACCACGACCTCGTTGGCGATGGCGAAGTTCATGTAGCTCGCCGGTTCGACGATCCCGGCCTCGTCGAGCCGCCCGGGCGAGGGCACGTCGCGCACATCCAGCCCGAAGTCGAGCGCGCGGGCCCGCGCGTCGGCATAGATCGCGGCGTTGGGATCGTCCGGCCCGCTCGCCAGCGGTATCGCCAGCGTGCCCGGCGCGACGAAGCGGGCGAGGTTGTCGACGTGCCCGTCGGTGTGGTCGCCGAGCAGCCCGTCGCCGAGCCACAGGATGCGGTCGAACCCGAGATGGTCGCGCAGCCGCGCCTCGATGTCCGCCTTCGACAGGCTCGGATTGCGGTTCGGGTTGAGCAGGCATTGCGCGGTGGTGACGACGAGGCCGGTGCCGTCGGTATCGATCGCTCCGCCTTCAAGGATCCAGTCCATCCCGTCGGCGCGGAGCCCGGCCGCGGCGGCCATCGTGCCGCCGATTTCCTGGTCGCCCTCCATCTCGTACTTGCCGCCCCAGCCGTTGAAGCCGAAGCGTCGCGCGAAGCGGCGGCCGTTCTCGTCGAAAATCACCAGCGGTCCCGAATCGCGCAGCCAGATGTCGCCGTAGGCGTGCCGCTCGCAGGCGACCGAGGCGCTCACCAGCTGGCGCGCGCGCATCTCGCTGGCGGCGTCACGCACCACGAGCCGAACCGCCTGGCCGGTATCGGCGACGGTGTTGGCGAAGGCTGCGATCTGTTCTTGCGCCGGAACCAGGTCATCGAGCCACAGCGCGGGGTCGTGCGGGAAGCCGATCCACAGCCAATCCTGCGCCGCCCACTCGGCCGGCATGGAATAGTTCTTTGACACCTTAAAATAGTTCCATTATTAGTTCGGCAAAGGAGAACTTTCGTGGGAAAGTACGAACCCTTGGCCCAGTTCCTGGACTCGCACAACGAGGATAGTTGGACGGCGACCTTCGACCAGATCGAAGCCAAATTGGGTTTCACTCTTCCGAGGAGCGCTTACGATCACCGAGCATGGTGGTCCAATCAGCAGGGCCCCGGACACAGCCAGAAGGAGGCGTGGCAAGCCGCTGGGTGGGAGACGAAGGAAGTCGACCTTCGCAGGAGGATCGTCCGTTTCGAACGCGCCCACCGGCGCGCTCGTGGCGGATCGGCTGCCCCCTCGTCATCAGGCATCGAAGCGCTCTGGCACACGGCAAGTGAAATGAGCGGTATCACCGATCGGGCCGAACTCGAAAAGGCGGTAGTGTCGAGCTTCATCCGGCGCGAAGCGGCCAAGCGTCTCATCGCGATGGGTGGAACGATGCCTGATTTCCAGCCTGCCCCCCGCGAGCGTCCGTTCGCGTGATCATCGTCGACACCTCGGTATGGGCGGACCATTTCCGCCTGACAATCGACGAGCTGGCAATGCTGATTGGAAACGACCGGGTGCTCCAGCACCCCTTCGTGACCGGCGAGCTGGCCATGGGCAATCCGACGGATAGGGAGGCCGTGATCGGCACGTTGGATGCGCTGCCGCAGGCGGACGTGACGGGATGGGCCGAGTTGCTCGAGTTTGCGGGGACACAGGCGCTGGGCGGTACCGGGATCGGCTATGTCGACGCCCACCTGCTGGGGAGCGCGACGCAGCGCGACGGGATTCGGCTGTGGACGCGCGACGAACGGCTCGCGGACCACGCGCGGCGGCTCGGCGTGGCTTACGAGCCTCAATAGCTCATCAGCAGCCGCCGGCCGGCGCGCAGCTTTCGTCGCGGATGCGGCGGAATTCGTCTTCGGGGTACCACTTCGGCCAGTCCGAAGCCTCGGCCAGCATGCGGCCGAGGCGGTAAAACAGCTGCACGTCCTGCAGCGTGCCCGCCCAGTTCCAGTTCGGATCGTATTCGTCGTCGGGGCCGTGATAGGCGTTGTCGCGGTAGGCCGTCTCCCATGCCTGCCCGGCCGGGCGTCCGCCGTCGACCAGATCCTGCCCGCTGTCGACGTAGAACATCGGCACCCCGCGCTTGGCCAGGCTGAAATGGTCCGAGCGGTAGTAGTAGCCCGCCTGGGGCGAGGCGTCGGGCACCTGGACCCGGCCCAGCACCGCGAGCGCGCGTTCGAGATAGGCGTCGAGCTCGCTCTTGCCGCCGCCGACCACGGTCACGTCGCGTGCCGGGCCGGCCAGCGAGAGCGCGTCCATGTTGAGCCCGCCGACGGTCTGCGCCAGCGGGAAGACCGGGTTGGCGCCGTAGTACTCGGAGCCGAGCAGCCCCGATTCCTCGGCCGTCACCGCGAGAAACACCAGGGAGCGCGCGGCCGGCCCCGCCTTCGCGTGGGCTTCGCCGAGCGCGACCAGCGCGGCGGTGCCGGTGGCGTTGTCGATCGCGCCGTTGCAGATGTCGTCGCCGGCCGCGTTGGGCGTGCAGCGGCCGAGATGGTCCCAGTGAGCGGTGTGGAGCACGTATTCGTCCGGGCGGTCACGACCCCGGAGCACGCCGATCACGTTCTTCGATTCGAAGCGGCGGATCGCATTGTCGAACCCGGTCGAGGCCGTCACGCCGAGCGGCACCGGGCGGAAGCCCGGCCGCTTCGCCGCCGCCGCCAGCTGCGCCAGATCGCGCCCGCCCGCTCGCACGATCTCTTCCGCGACGCCTTTCTGCACCCAGCCGTTGATTTGCGTCTGGTCGGCGCCGCCGCCGTCGCGCTGGGCATAGGCCTGCGGGCCCGACCACGAGCTTTCGACCACGTTCCAGCCGTACGAGGCCGGGAAGGTGTCGTGGACTATCAGCGCGCCCGCCGCGCCCTGCCGGGCAGCTTCCTCGAACTTGTAGGTCCAGCGCCCGTAGTAGGTCATCGCCCGGCCGTTGAATGGCCCCTCGAGACTCTCCTGCTCGTAGTCCGGGTCGTTGACCAGGATCAGCGCGGTCTTGCCGCGCATGTCGACGCCTTCGTAGTCGTTCCAGTCCTTCTCCGGCGCGACGATTCCGTAGCCGACGAACACGATCTCGCTGTCGTCGAGGTCGATGCGCGGCTGCTCGCGATAGGTCACGCCTACCCAGTCGGTGGAGTGGGCGTAGGCCTTTCCGGCGACAGTCAGCGGCTCGGGATTGCTGGCGGTGATCTCGACCAGCGGCACGTCCTGGAACCACGACCCGTTGTTGCCGGGCCGGAGTCCGGCACGCTGCATCTGCTGCACCAGGTAGGCGAGCGTCTTCTCCTCGCCCGCGGTGCCGGGAGAGCGGCCCTCGAACTCGTCGAGCGAGAGCGTGCGGGTCACTTCCTTCAGGGTGCTTTCGGAGATTTGCCCGGCCCCGATGGCGGCGTCGCCGCCTTCGGGAGTGGTTGCGCAGGCCGCCGTGGCGAGGGCGGCGGCGAGGGCACAGGACAGGCGCAGCATCTTTGGCGATCACCTCGTTCAGAATGGCAATGCCCGCCTTTGGCAAAGGCTCCCGCACGCCGCAACCTTGCCCTCGCCGCCCGGGCCATGCACTGCACGCCTATGGCAGCCGACTGGCAACATGCGATCGAGCGCGCGCGCGCGCATTCGCCGTTCCTCGAGCTGGCGCTGCGCCGCCAGGGCGAGCTGGCCGCGCTGCTCGAGCAGGGAAGTGCGAACGCGGCGATCGAGCTGGCCAGATCGGCCGGCGAAAGTTCGGCCGACGTTCCTGTCGGGCTGCGCCGCGAGCGGCTGGCGCTGGCGACTGCGCTCGCGGTCGGCGATCTCGCCGGTGCGTTCCCGCTCGAGCGCGTCATGGGCGAACTGAGCGCCTTCGCCGACCGCGCGCTCGACGCGGCGATCACCGATGCCCTGGCGCGCCGCGTGCCCGAGGCCGCGCCCGCCGGCTTCACCGCCATCGCCCTCGGCAAGCATGGAGCCGGCGAGCTCAACTACAGCTCGGACATCGATCCGATCCTGCTCTACGACCCCGAGCGCCTGCCGCGGCGCGGGCGCGACGAGCCGGGCGAGGCGGCGCAGCGCTATGCCCGCACGCTGATGGAGACGCTCTCGTCGCAGACGGGCGAAGGCTACGTGTTTCGCGTCGACCTGCGGCTGCGGCCGGCCTCGGAGATCACCCCGCTGGCGATCTCGTTCGACGCCGCGTTGAGCCACTACGAAAGCTCGGCGCTCGCGTGGGAGCGCGCCGCCTTCATCCGGGCGCGCGCCGCGGGCGGCGACGTCGCGGCGGGCGAATCGTTTCTCGCCGCGATCCGCCCGTTCGTCTGGCGCCGCAGCCTCGATTTCATGGCCATCGAGGAGATCCGCCGCCTCACCGCCCGCATCCGCCAGGCCTACGGCGGACCGCGCGAGCCGGGACCGGGTTTCGATCTCAAGCGCGGCCGCGGCGGGATCCGCGAGGTCGAATTCTTCGCCCAGACGCACCAGCTTATCTTCGGCGGCCGCCTGCCATCGCTGCGGCTGCGGGGGACTCGCGCCGCGCTCGATGCTCTCGCCGCCGAGGCGATCATCGCCAGGGACGACGCGGAGGTGCTCGGGCGCGCCTACGACCGGCTGCGGACCGTAGAGCACCGGCTGCAGATGGTTCACGACCGCCAGACTCACGCGCTGCCGGCCGACGCCGCCGCGCTCGACAACGTCGCCCGGCTCGACGGCCTGGCGGACGGCGCGGCGCTGGTCGAGGAACTGCGCGCGCTGTGCGGCGAGGTCGCCGAACGCTACGACCGCCTGCTCGACGGCGAGCAGGCCGAGGCCGCGCCCGCGCGTCGCGACATCGCGCCCGAGCGGCGGGAGCGCATCGCCGGGCGCGCCCGGCACTGGCGCGAGACCATCCGCAGCCTGCGCAGCGGCGAGGCGCGGGCGGCACTCGACGCGATGCTGCCCGACCTGATCGACGCGCTCGGCCAGGCGCCCGAGCCCGATCACGCGCTGGCCCGCTGGGAGATGTTGCTGACCCGGTTGCCGAGCACGGTGAACCTGTTCCGCCTGTTCGAGCAGCGCCCCGGCCTGCTCGAGCTGGTGCTGCGCGTGCTGACGCTCGCCCCCCCGCTGGCCGACGAGCTGGCGCGCCGGCCCGAACTGCTCGACCGCCTGATCGACCGCAGCGCGTTCGACCTGCCCGGGCCGGTCGAGGACCTCGCCGCGCGGATGCGGCGCGCAGAGCCGGACGACGACTACGAGCGCCGCCTCGACCGCATCCGCCGCATCGTCGGCGAGGAACGCTTCGCGCTCGGTGTGCAGCTGATCGAGGCCAAGCACGATCCGCTGGCCATCGCCGCCGGCCTCTCGCGCGTGGCCGAAGCCGCGCTCGAGGTCGCGGCCGCGGCGGCTTGCGACGAATTCGCCCTGGCGCATGGGCGCATGCCCGACGGCGGCCTCGTCGTTCTCGGGCTGGGCCGGCTCGGCGGCGCGGCGCTGACGCACGCGTCCGATCTGGACCTCGTCTACCTGTTCGACGGCGGGATCGAGGCCGAATCGGACGGACGGCGCCCTCTCGGCGCCTCGCTTTACTACAACCGGCTGGCCCAGCGCGTCACCGCCGCGCTTAGCGTTCCGACCGCCGAGGGGGCGCTCTACGCGGTCGACACCAGGCTCCGCCCGCAGGGCAACCAGGGGCCCATCGCGGTCAGCCTCGACAGCTTCGCGCGCTACCAGCGCGAGCAGGCCTGGACCTGGGAGCACATGGCGCTTACCCGCGCCCGGCCGGTGTTCGGCCCGCCCGAAGCGCGCGCCGAGCTCGAGCGGATCGTGCGCGAGGTGCTCGAGACTCCGCGAAACCCGGACAAGCTTCGCGCCGACGTGCTGGCGATGCGCGCGGAGATCGCCGCGCACAAGCCGCCGCAGGGCCCGCTCGATGCCAAGCTGCTGCGCGGCGGCCTCGTCGACTGCGAATTCATCGTCCACTTCCTGCAACTGCGCGAGCGCATCGCCTTCCGCCCGCGCCTGCGCGAGGCGATCGACGAGCTGACTGCCGCCGGGCTGCTGCCGCCGGCATTCGCCGGGCAGCGGCGCCTGCTCGGTCGCCTGCTCGTCGCCGCGCGCCTGCTCGCGCCCGATGGCGGGCACCCTCACGCGCCTGCCCAGGCCGTGCTCGCGGGTGCTTGCCGGCAGGAGGATTACGCGGCGCTCTTGCAAGCGCTGGGCGAGGCGCGGCATGGCGTCGCGGCAACCTGGGCCGAGCTGTTCGGCGAAACTCTGGAGATCGAGCCATGACCAAGCAACTCGATGTCGGCGACCCTCTTCCCGATATCGCGCTCGAGACGCCCGACGGCGGCGCGGTGCGGCCTTCCGACTTCCGCGGCCGCAAGCTGGTGGTGTTCTTCTATCCCAGGGACGACACGCCCGGGTGCACGGTCGAGAACAAGGATTTCTCCGCGCTGCTGCCCGAATTCGAGCAGGCCGGGACTACGCTGCTCGGCGTCAGCAAGGATCCGCCGGCGAAGCATGCAAAGTTTGGGGCCAAGCACGGCCTGACCGTGCCGCTCGCGACCGATGCCGACGGCGGCCTGTCCGACGCGCTCGGCGTGTGGGGCGAAAAGAGCCTCTACGGCCGGCTGTTCATGGGAATGCACCGCACGACATATCTCGTCGACGCAGCGGGGACGATCGCGCGCGTATGGCGCAAGGTGAAGGTCAAGGGCCACGCGGCCGAAGTGCTCGAGGCGGCCCGGGCGCTGTGAGTTGGGCCGCCCGGGTATTACCCGCCGCGGGCGCTCAGTCGGTACCCTTCCCGAAGGTGTAGGTCAGCCCTAGCCCGCCCGAGAGCTGGTCGCGCGAGCCGAGCTGGATGACGACCGGCGAATCGGCCGCGTCGCCGACCAGGCGGTCGTACTTGGCGTAGGCGGCGATGCCCCAGCGCGGCGAAAGCTGCGTCTCGAACGAGGCGGTTGCGCCGACCGCCTGGATGCCGCCCTCCGGGTCGTAGGCGGGCAGGCCGCTCGCCACAGCGTCGGCGGGGGCGACGCCGAACCAGGCGTCCTGGTATCGATCGTTGCTCCAGGTGACGCGCGGGCCGATCGAGAACAGCCAGGCGTCGCCATCGCGTACGACCCAGTCCGCGCCGGCCGTGCCGACCCAGCCCTTGTGCCCGCTGACTCCCTTGCGCAGCTCGGCACGCAGGCGGAAGCTGTCGGACAGATCGAAGGACACGAACCCGCCGGGCTCGAGGCTGAACTTGACCTTGGGCAGCGGCGCGCCGACGTCGTCGGCGGTGCGGGCACCTTCGAAGTTGACCACCGGTCCGAAACGCACTCCACCCGTCTCGACCACGGCGAAGCCGAAGCTCTCGTCGGGAGCCTCGAACCGGAACGGCTCGTCGCCGCGGGCGCGGTCGAGGTCGAACATCGGCCCGATGTCGAACCGGTCCGATCCCGGATAGCTCGGATAGGCATGGGCCCCAACGCCGATGCGGGTCCGCGTGGGCGCTTCGCCGTCCTGCGCAAGCACCGGAACGGCGAGGGACGCGATTGCCCCGGCAAGCAGGACGGCGGAAAGGCGAATGGATGTGATCAGAGCGGTGCTCCCTGTTGCCGCGGCTGCTCCGTACGCCCCACGAGCCGCTTTCGCCTTACTACCGCCGACTTGCCTCACGGTTCCGTCCGAACGATAGCTGCGCCAAATGTCTGCCTTCCCAAAGATCCTTGCCAACAGCCTGATTCAGAACGTGACCAATTTCACGGTGTGGTTCGCGCTGGTGTTCTGGGCCTTCCTCGAAACGCGCTCGGTGTTCGTTACCGGCATGGTCGGCGGGATCTACATGGTGTTCACCGCCGGCTTCGCGATGTGGTTCGGCAGCCTGGTCGATCACTACCGCAAGAAGGCGGTCATGCTCGCCTCGAGCGCGGTTTCGCTGGCGCTCTACGGCGTCTCGCTGGCGGTGCGGCTCATGCTGCCCGAGGAGGTGATGGGCGAAGTCGCGGACTGGCCGCTGTGGCTGTTCATCGTGCTGGTCATGGCCGGCGTCATCGCCGGCAACATCCGCATGATCGCGCTGCCGACTCTGGTCACCGCGCTGATTGCCGAGCCCGGGCGCGCCAAGGCCAACGGCCTGGTCGGCGTGGTCAACGGGATCGGCTTCGTGGTCACTTCGGCGGTGAGCGGGTTCCTGGTCGCCTGGGGCGGGATGCAGGCGACGCTGCTGTTCGCGATGGCGTTGACGACGGTCGCGTTGGTCCACCTGCTGACGGTGCGGCTCGACGAGCCCGAACCCGAATCGTCGGCCGAAGGCGGACGCAAGGAAGTCGACCTGCGCGGCACGATCCGGGTCATTGCAGCTGTGCCGGGGCTGTTCGCGCTGATCCTGTTCGCTTCGTTCAACAACCTGCTCGGCGGCGTGTTCATGGCGCTGCTCGATGGCTACGGCTTGTCGCTGCTCGAGGTGCAGCAATGGGGGCTGCTGTGGGCCTTCGTTTCGTGCGGCTTCGTCTTGGCCGGGCTGGTGATCTCGAAGACCGGGCTTGGACCGAATCCCCTCAAGACGCTGCTGGTCGCCAACATGATCGTGTGGTCGGTGGCGTCGGTCTTCACGATCCAGTCGTCGGTGATCATGCTGGCCGTGGCCTGCTTCATCTGGCTGTTCCTGCACCCATTCGCCGAAGCGGCCGAGCAGACCGCGCTGCAGAAGCTGGTGCCGTTCGAGCGGCAGGGGAGGGTATTCGGCTTCGCCCAGTCGGTCGAGCAGGCCGCGGCGCCGCTGACCTCGTTCCTTGTCGGGCCCTTGACCCAGTTCGTGGTCATCCCGTTCATGAGCACCGGCGCCGGGGCGCGGGCGATCGGCGGCTGGTACGGCACCGGTCCCGAGCGCGGCATGGCGGTGATGTTCACGCTGGCGGGAGTACTAGGGGTGATCGCGGCGGTGATCGCGGTCAACTCGCGGCAATACCGCCTGCTGAGCGCGGCCTATGCCTCGTCCCCCTCCCGCTCGCGGGAGGGGTTAGGGGAGGGCTTGTCCGAGGACGGCGCAACAGGCCCTCCCCCGGCCCCTCCCGCGAGCGGGAGGGGAGATCAGTCCGCCCAGTAGAGCGCGTTCGGGTTGTCGATCAGCAGCTTGCGCTGCAGCGCTTCGGTCGGAGCGATGCGCGGGATCATTTCTACCAGATGGCCGTCGTCGGGCACCTCGTCCTGCATGTTCGGGTGCGGCCAGTCGGTGCCCCAGATGCAGCGGTCGGGATAGTCCTCGACCAGCGGGCGGACGGCTCGGGCAAACGCGTTCCAGGGGTCGCCGTTCGGGTCGAGCCGGTCGGGGCAGGTTGGCTTGAAGTGGATGTCGGGCCGGCCGTCGAGCAGGGCGCGGAAGGCGCGCATGTCGGGGCCGTCGGGGCCCTGCGTCACGTCGGGGCGGCCCATGTGATCGATCACCAGCGGAACCGGGATCGCGTCCATGAACGGGCGCAGCCCCGCGAGGATGTCGGCCTCGAAGTAGATCACCACGTGCCAGCCCTTCGGCAGGCGGCGGGAGACTTCGAGAAACCTGTCCTTGGGCGCATCGTCGACGAGGCGCTTGAGGAAATTGAAGCGTATGCCGCGGATGCCGCCTTCGTGCAGCGTTGCCAGCTCGTTCTCGGAGATCGCCGGATCGACCACCGCCACGCCGCGCGCCTTGCCGTTCGACTTCGCGATGGCGTTCAAAGTCGCCGCGTTGTCGGTTCCGTGGCAGCTCGCCTGCACGATCACGTTCTTCGCGAAACCGAGATGGTCGCGCAGCGCGAACAGCATCTCCGGTCCGGCGTCCTCGGGCAGGTACTTGGCCTTGGCGCCGAACGGGAACTGCGCCATCGGTCCGAACACGTGGCAATGCGCGTCCACCGCGCCGGGCGGGGGCACGAAGCGCGGCTTCGACGGGCTCGGGTGCCAGCTTACGATACGGTCGGTCATTCTCACTCCCTGCTCTCTCCCCTTCAGGGGGAGAGATACGAAGGCTTGGCGGCTCTGCCGCCTAGCCGCAGTTGAGAGGAGGCCGCGGCGCGTGACTTCCCCCTCTCCCAACCCTCTCCCCTGAAGGGAGAGGGCTTTTATGCGAACACCACCCCGTCCATCAGCTTGCGCGCGGTGCGCAGGAGCGCGGCGCTCACCACCTCGCCCGCCTTGTCCACCTCGAGCACGCAGCTCATCTCGCCGGTCGGATGCTCGACGCTGAGCAGCTTGCGGCTGCCATCGGGGATCGCCGCGACTTGCGCCGCGGGAGAGCCCTCTACCAGGCACGCCGTGGCCACGCTGACCGCGCCGAGCACTCCGATCGACGCGTGCGCGCGGTGCGGGATGAAGCTGCGCACGGTCACCGCCCCGCCGTTCCGGGCCGGAGCGACGAGCATCATCTTGGGGACCGACTTGTCCTTCACGTCGCCGAGATTCATCAGCGGGCCTGCCGCAAGACGGATCGCCTCGATCCTGGCGCGCGACTCTGCGAAGGTGTCGGATTCGAGCTCTTCGCGAGACTCGTACCCGGTGGCCCCGACGTCCTCGGCCCTGAAGACGATGCAGGGCATGCCGTTGTCGATCAGCGTGCAGCGCACGCCTTCGATCGTATCGGCGGCGTTGCCGGTGGGGAGCAGCGCGCCGCACGAGGAGCCCGCGGTATCGCGAAACTCCAGGGGAACGGGTGCGTGCGATCCCGGGACTCCGTCGATTTTCGCGCCACCGGCGTAGGTCACCGCGCCCCCCGGCGTCTGCACGCTGGCAACCGCGACCTGGCCGGTGTTCTCCATGTAGATCGCCACGCGGGTTTCGTCGCCCGCCGCCCTGACCAGCCCGCGCTCGATCGCGAAGGGGCCGACGCCGGCAAGGATGTTGCCGCAGTTCTGCGCGTCGGTGACGATCGCCTGGTCGACGAAGACCTGCAGGAACAGATAGTCGACGTCGATCCCCTCGCGGGTGGATTTGCTGACCACAGCGACCTTGCTGGTCAGCGGATCGGCGCCGCCCATGCCGTCGATCTGGCGCGGGTCGGGCGAGCCCATCACGCGCAGGAGGAAGGCGTCGCGCGCGGCGGTGTCCTGCGGCAGGTCGACGGCGAGGAAATAGCCGCCTTTCGACGTCCCGCCCCGCATCCACATCACGGGGGCTGAAGCCATCTAAATCCTCCCCTGCAAGGGGAGGGGGACCAGCCGCAGGCTGGTGGAGGGGGCTCGCCGCATACGCTGGGCTTGGTGGAGGACCCCCTCCACCGCGCTGCGCGCGGTCCCCCTCCCCGTCCCGGGGAGGAACTTTATATCCACTTCAGCCCCATGTCGGCGAGCTTCTGGCGGAAGCCGTACATGTCGAGGCCGAGCTCCCCGCTGGCGAGGCGCCGGCGCTTGTCGCCTTCGTTCGCTTCGCGGGCGCGGGCCTTCTCGAGAACGTTCGCGGCATCGGCGCGCTTGACCACGCAGACGCCGTCGTCGTCCGCCACGATCACGTCGCCGGGCTCGATATGGGCGCTGGCGCAGACCACCGGCACGTTGACGCTGCCGAGACTGGCCTTGATCGTGCCTTGCGCGAACACGCGCTTCGACCAGACCGGGAAATCCATCTCCTGCAGGTCGCGCACGTCGCGCACCCCGGCATCGATGATCAGCCCGCGCACGCCGCGCGCCTGCGCGCTGGTGGCGAGCAGGTCGCCGAAGTAGCCGTCCTCGCATGGAGAGGTCGGCGCAATCACCAGGACGTCGCCCTCGCGGCATTGCTCGATCGCGGCGTGGACCATGTAGTTGTCGCCCGGCGGGACCGAGATCGTCACCGCGCTCGCGCCGATCCGCGCGCCGCGGTAGATCGGGCGCATGTAGCTGGCGAGCAGGCCGGTACGGTCCTGCGATTCGTGCACCGTGGCGACCCCGCAGGCGCCGAGGCCGTCGACCGTTTCGAGGTCCGCCCGCTCGATATTCTGGACGACGACACCGCTCATCTTGCCGACTCTCCCTGCCGTGAATGCGCCTGCCCGGTGGACCCGCGCGGCCCGTTGCGTCAAGGGTTCCGCGCGTGCCTCTGGCAAACTTGTAAGCAACACATACATTCAGTAACGGCGAGCCCCAAGGATGCCTGACTCGAACTCTCTCCCCAACGCGCCACGCGTGGCGCTGATCGGCTTCGGCGAGGCCGGGGAGAAGTTCGCCCGCGCGGGCAAGTGGCACGGCCACGCGCGCGGCTGGGACATCAAGCCCGAGCGGCGCGCGCTGATGGCGAGGTGCGGCGTCGAAACCGGCGCCGACGCCCGCCATGCGCTCAAGGACGCCGGGATCGCGATCTCGCTCGTTACCGCGGACGCCGCCCTCACCGCCGCGCTCGACTATGCGCCGCTGCTGCCGAATGGCGCGCTGTGGTGCGACATGAACTCGGTCTCGCCCGCCACCAAGCAGGCGGCGGCCGCGGCGGTGGAGGCGGCCGGCGGGCGCTACGTCGATGTCGCGGTCATGGCCCCGGTCGACAGCGAGCTGGCCGTGCCGATGCTGCTGGCCGGCCCGCACGCGGCGGCGGCGAAGGACCTGCTTGCGGCACTCGGCTTTTCGAACGCGCGCCTCGTCGGTGACGAGGTCGGGCGCGCATCGGCAATCAAGATGATCCGATCGGTCATGGTCAAGGGTATCGAAGCGCTGAGCGCCGAATGCGCGGCGGCCGCCGAGGCCGCGGGTGTGCTCGACGAAGTCGTGGCCTCGCTCGACGCTTCGGAGCGGCGCGCCGGCTGGGCCGAGCGCATCGCCTACAACCTCGGCCGCATGGAACTGCACGGACTTCGGCGCGCCGCGGAGATGGAAGAATCGGCCGCAACGCTGCTAGGATTGGGCGTCGAGCCGGTGATGACGCGCGGCACGGCCGAGCGGCAGCGCCGCGCGGCGCAGAAAAGGCACGAGAGGGACCAGGCGGCATGACGCTGATCATCGATTGCCACGGCCACTACACCACCGCTCCGCCGCAGCACGACGCCTGGCGCGACGCGCAGAAGGCCGCGTTCAAGGAAGGCTCCGCCCCTCCGCCCTATCCGGCGATCTCCGACGACGAGATCCGCGAGACGATCGAGGCCAACCAGCTCAAGCTGATCACCGAGCGCGGCGCCGACCACACCATCTTCAGCCCGCGCGCCAGCACGATGGCGCACCATGTCGGCGACCAGGCGGTGAGCGAGGCGTGGTCGATCGCCTGCAACGACCTGATCTATCGCGTCGCGCAGCTGTTTCCCGAGACCTTCACCGGCGTGTGCATGCTGCCGCAGAGCCCGAAGGCGGACCTGACGGCCAGTATCAGGGAACTGCGCCGCTGCGTCGAAGAGCTCGGCTTCGTCGGCTGCAACCTCAACCCCGATCCGGGCGGCGGGCACTTCACCCATCCGCCGCTGACCGACGAATCGTGGTTCCCGATCTACGAGGTCATGTGCGAACTCGACGTGCCCGCGATGATCCACGTCTCGGGGAGCTGCAACCCGGCGCTGCACGCGACCGGCGCATTCTACATCGCCGCCGACACCATCGCCTTCATGCAGCTGCTGCAGGGGGACCTGTTCGGCCGGTTCCCGAGTTTGAGATTCATCATACCGCACGGCGGCGGCGCGGTGCCATTCCACTGGGGCCGCTACCGCGGCCTCGCCGACATGCTCAAGCAGCCGAGCCTGGACCAGCACCTGATGAACAACGTGTTCTTCGACACCTGCGTCTATCACCAGCCCGGCGTCGACCTGCTGGCCGAGGTGATCGAGAGCAAGAACATCCTGTTCGGCAGCGAGATGGTCGGCGCGGTGCGCGGGATCGATCCCACGACCCGGCACTATTTCGACGACACCAAGCGCTACGTCGACGCACTGCCGATCACTCCCGAGCAGCGCCACGCCATCTTCGAAGGCAACGCGCGGCGGGTATTCCCGCGCCTCGACTCCAGGCTCAGGGGCATGGGGAAATGACCGAGGCCGCTTCCACCGCCAACGGATTCGCCCGGTGCGAAAAGCCCGAACGCTACATCAAGCAGCTCGTCAGCCACTGGGGCCACAAGTACGCGACCAGCTACGACGAGGGCGACGGGATGGGCGCGTTCCCGTTCTCCGACACCGAAAGCGCGGTGATGACCGCGCGGCCGGGCGGCATCGCCATCACCCTCGTCACCGGCGACCAGGAGCGCAACGTGCACATGCGCGGCGTGATCGAGCGCCACATCGACCGCTTCGCCTTCCGCGAGGCGCCGCTGACCTACGAATGGACCGACTGATGCCCGACAGGAAAGAACGGATCGACATCCACAAGTACCTCGCCGAGTTCGACGACATCCCCGGCACGCGGGTGTTCACCGCCAGCCGCGCGCGGCAGGGCTATCATCTCAACCAGTTCGCGATGAGCCTGATGAAGGAAGAGAACCGCACGCGGTTCCTCGCCGACGAGAAGGCCTACCTCGACGAATGGGACCTGACCGACGCGGCCAAGGCGGCGGTGCTGGCGCGCGACTACAACGCGATGATCGACGAGGGCGGGAACATCTATTTCCTCTCGAAGCTGTTCTCCACGGACAAGAAGAGCTTCCAGTTCGCCGCCGGATCGATGACCGGGATGAGCCAGGAAGAGTATGCCGAGATGATGCTCAAGGGCGGCCGCTCGCCCGAGGGACAACGCTCGATCAAGGAAGGACGCTGACCATGGCCCGCATTACCGCCGGCATCACTTCGAGCCATATTCCCGCGCTCGGCGCCGCGATCCAGACCGGCACGCTGCACAACGACTACTGGGGCCCGGTGTTCGAGGGCTACGAGCCGATCAAGGAATGGATAAAGCGGCCCGGCAACATGCCGGACGTGGTGATCCTGGTGTACAACGATCACGCCTCCGCCTTCGACATGAACATCATCCCGACCTTCGCGATCGGCTGCGCGGAAAGCTTCAAGCCGGCCGACGAAGGCTGGGGCCCGCGCCCGGTACCCGACGTGATCGGCCACCCCGACCTCGCCTGGCACATCGCGCAGAGCCTGATCCTCGACGATTTCGACATGACCATCATGAACCAGATGGACGTCGACCACGGCTGCACCGTGCCGCTGAGCATGATCTTCGGCGAGCCCGACGAATGGCCGTGCAAGGTGATTCCGTTCCCGGTCAACGTGGTCACCTACCCGCCGCCCTCCGGCCGGCGCTGCTTCAACCTCGGCGATTCGATCAAGGCCGCGGTCGAGAGCTTTCCCGAGGACCTCGACGTGCAGGTCTGGGGCACCGGCGGGATGAGCCACCAGCTGCAGGGGCCGCGCGCCGGCCTGATCAACAAGGAGTTCGACCTCGACTTCATCGAGAAGCTGATCGAGGACCCGGAGACGCTGAGCCGGAAGCCGCACATCGAATACCTGCGCGAAGCGGGCTCGGAAGGCATCGAGCTGGTGATGTGGCTGATCATGCGCGGCGCGCTGGGAGATAAGGTCGAGGAGCTGTACCGCTTCTACCACATCCCCGCCTCGAACACCGCGCTCGGCGCGCTGATCCTGCAGCCCGAGGGCATCGGGGCCAAGGGACCGGAGGTCCGCGAGCAGGTCGACGCTTAACCAATTGCCCTCTCCCCTTCAGGGGAGAGGGTTGGGAGAGGGGGCCGTCCTCCCAACCTCTTGTAACGGGCCGGGCTGGAGACTGCCCCTCTCCCCGGCCCTCTCCCCTGAAGGGGAGCAGGGAGACTCTTATGCGCATTGCCCTCGCCGGCGCCGGCGCTTTCGGCGAAAAGCACCTCGACGGCCTCAGGAACATCGACGGGGTCGAGATCGCCTCGGTCATCTCGCGCCGCGCCGAGCAGGCGGCCGAAGTGGCCGCGAAGTATGGCGCGCCGCATTCGGGCACCGAGCTGTCCGAAGCGCTCGCGCGCGACGACGTCGACGCGGTGATCCTGTGCACCCCGACGCAGATGCACGCCGAGCAGGCGATCGCCTGCATGGACGCGGGCAAGCACGTGCAGGTCGAGATCCCGCTGTCGGATTCGTGGGCCGATGCCGAAGCCGTGCTGCGCAAGCAGCAGGAGACCGGCCTGACCTGCATGGTCGGGCATACGCGCCGGTTCAACCCGAGCCACCAGTATGTCCATAACCGGATCGTCGCAGGCGAGTTCGCGGTCCAGCAGATGGACGTGCAGACCTATTTCTTCCGCCGCAAGAACATGAACGCCAAGGGGGAGGCGCGCAGCTGGACCGACCACCTGCTGTGGCACCACGCGGCGCACACGATCGACCTGTTCGCCTACCAGGCCGGCAAGATCGTCACCGCCAACGCCATCCAGGGGCCGAGGCATCCCGAGCTGGGCATCGCGATGGACATGTCGATCCAGCTCAAGAGCGAGACCGGCGCGATCTGCACCCTCAGCCTGTCGTTCAACAACGACGGCCCGCTCGGCACCTTCTTCCGCTACATCGGCGACACCGCGACCTACATCGCGCGTTACGACGATCTCGTCACCGGCAAGGAAGAGCCGGTCGAGCTGTCGGGCGTGGCGGTCTCGAACAACGGCATCGAGCTGCAGGACCGCGAGTTCGTCAGCGCGATCCGCGAGGGCCGCGAGCCGAACAGCGCGGTCGCGCAGGTGCTCGACTGCTACCGCGTGATCGGCGAGCTGGCGGCGAGCCTCGAAGCGCAAGACGGCTGGTCATGATTGCTTTAACCAATCTTGACTAGTTCGCGTGCTAGGCAGATTCTCCAGCGCGACAAAAGATAACGCAGGGGAGAGCAATGGCTGAACTGGACCGGATTCTGGGTGAGGCCCAGGATACGCACAAGCAGATGCAGGAAGCGGTCAAGACGGCGGGCGACCGCGCGGTGCGCGACATCGTCCGGCTGCGGACCCGCTTCGCCACGCTGGTCGCCGAGATGATGGGCTCGATCAAGGCCGACAGCCGGCTCCAGGCGAAGCCCGATGTGGCGCGCGAGTTCGAGGCCAAGTTCTTCGACATGCGCCAGGCGCTCGCGCAGCACCAGGCCAAGTGGCGCAGCGCCAACATCGACGAGGACCCGGCCGGGTACCGTCGCTCGACCGACGAACTGGGACGCAAGCAGGACGAATTCTACTCCTGGGCGAAGAACACGCTCTCGGGCCTCTAAATCGAGGGTTGCGACTTGGGCGCCGCCTCTGCACATGGGGCGGCGATGACTACCGACACACGTACGATCGCCGGCGCCGAGCTCCACCCCGTGGGGCTCGGATGCATGAACCTGTCGTGGGCCTACGGCACCCCGCCGAGCCGCGAGGACGGCGCCAGGCTGCTTCATCGCGCGCTCGACCTCGGCTGCAACCACCTCGATACCGCGCGGATCTATGGAGCCGGCGAGAACGAGGCGCTGATCGGCGAGACGCTGCGGGCGCGGCGCGGCGAATTCTTCCTCGCCTCGAAATGCGGGATCACGGTCGACGGGCCGCGCCGCGGCGTCGACTGCTCGCCCCGGGCGATCGAGACGGCCATCGACGAGAGCCTGCGGCTGCTGCGCGCCGACCGCATCGACCTCTACTACATGCACCGCTTCGACCCGAAAGTGCCGATCGCCGATTCGGTCGGGGCGATGGCGCGGGCGATCGAGGCCGGCAAGATCGGCGCTTACGGGGTGTCCGAATGGTCGGCGCGGCACGTGCGCGAGGCGCATGCGGTGCATCCGGTGGGCGCGGTGCAGACCGAGTATTCGCTGTGGACGCGCAACGTCGAACTCGGGGTGCTCGAGACCTGCCGCGAGCTCGGCATCGCGCTGGTCGCGTTCTCGCCGCTCGGCCGCGGCGCGCTGGCGGGCCTGCTCGAGGACCCCGCGACGCTGGAGGACAGCGACCTCAGGACCAAGATGCCGCGCTTCAATGCCGACAACTGGCCGCACAACCGCGCGCTGATCGAGAGCCTGGCCGCGCTGGCCCTGGAAGCGGGCGTCACCGCCGCGCAGCTCGCGCTCGCCTGGGTGCTGTCGCGCGGCGATCATGTGCACGTCATTCCCGGCACCACCAGCCTGCCGCACATGGCCGACAACCAAGCCGCATGGGGACTGCCGATTCCGCCCGACGTGCTCGAGGCGGCCGGCGCGCTGCTCAACGAGGATACGGTGGCCGGGCACCGCTATCACGACGCGATCCGGTCCACCATCGACACCGAGGAGTTCGAGCCGGCGTGACCGACGTGCGTGCCGAGATCGGCTATTCCGCGCGCACCGAGCAGCGGCCCTATTTCTACGCCAACGCGCACGACAAGGACTTCGTGCCGCTCAAGCCGGCGGAAGTCGCGATCGCCGATGCGCGCGGGCTCGGCTGCTCGCTCGACCGCGAGGGCTTTACGCTGGTCGGGCACAAGAGCGCGGTCGCGGACCTGACCGACCTCGCGGCCGTATCCGAAGTGCACCGCGGGGAGATCGCCGAGCTGCTCAAGCAGGTGACCGGCTGCGACGAGGTGGCGATGACGCCGTTCGGCATTCTGCGCTTCTCGGAGAAGGCGGGCGAAAATGAGGCCCACGACAATTCGCACCCGGCGCGCTTCGTCCATGTCGACATGGCGAAGGAAGCCGCCGCGGAGGCGCGGGCCAGGACGGCTCCGGCCGGCAAGGCGATCGCCCGCAGCGCGCAGTACAACGTCTGGCGCTCGCTCGCCGGAGGCACGCAGGACGTGCCGCTCGGCCTGTGCGCCTATCCGAGCATCGCGCCGGGGGACCTGCTCGATTGCGACGCGATCTTCGACCCGCTCGACGGCAGCCCGGAATGGGGCTTCCCCAACTATCTGCTCGCCTACAATCCGGACCATCGCTGGTACTACTATTCGGACATGACGGCGGGCGAGGCGATCGTATTCAAGACCAGCGAAAGCGATCCGGAGCGTGCGCAGCTGATGCCCCACGGCGCCTTCGACAACCCGCTCGCCGGCCTCGACACGCCGCCGAGGGTGAGCCTGGAAATGCGCGGAACCTGCTACTGGTACGCGTGAGCGCTCAAAGCGGCTTGCGGAAGTAGACCACGCGCTCGGTCTCCTCGAACCCCGCGGCGCCGTGGAAGCGGCGGCTCGCGTCGTTTCCGAGCAGCGCGTCGGACGCGAACTCGCGGCATCCGTGCGAGCGGCCCCATTGCCCGGCGGCGGCGACCAGCGCGCGGCCGATGCCGCGCCGCCGGTGCCCGGCGCGGACGTAGATCCCCTCGAGGAACGCCACCGGAGAAGTGTCGCAGCCGTTGACGTAGTCATGCCGCAGCGAAACCTCGGCGAACCCGACCACTTCGCCGGCCTCCTCCGCCGCGAACGTCGCCATGCCGCCGTCGGACCGGGCGATGTTCGCGGCGGCTTCGGCGCGGCGCACCTCGAGCGGCTCGTCGGGCCAGAGCGCGCGGCGCAAGGCCGCGAGTGAGTCGACGTCCGCCGCGCCGGCTTCGCGAACCCGGCTCAGAGCTTAGTCGAGTAAAGGTGCAGCAGCCGCTCCCACGCGCGGTCGGCCTCGGCCTGGTTGTAGACGGGGCTGTCGGGCACGGTCCATCCGTGGTCGCCCTGGTAGACCTCGATCTCGACATCGGCCCCGGCGGCCTCCGCGGCGGCCTTCAGCGCATCCTTGGCGGTCGGCGCCTGGGCGTCGTCGTTCCTGGCGATGGCGATCAGGAACCCGGCATCGTCGGACGCATCGTCGAACAGCGTGTGCGGGCTGTCGGGCGCATCGCCGACCAGGCCGCCGCCGTGGAACGAGGCCGCGCCCTTGATGCGGTCGGTCGCCGCCGCGCCGCGGATCGTCCACGAGCCGGTCATGCAATAGCCCTGCACGCCGACGCCCCTGGCGGCATCGACCGACGCCTGTCCGTCGAGCCAGGCGACCACGGCGATCGTGGTCTCGGCGATTGCGGCGGGCGTATTTTGCGCCATCCACGGGCCGACCTTCTGGAAGCCGTTGTTGCCGCGAAAATCCTCGAAATCCGCGAACTGCGGGGCGGGCGCGCTGCGGTAGTAGGGATTGGGCACCAGCACCGAATAGCCGGCGCCGGCGAGGCGGCGGGCCATGACCTTCTTGGCCTCGCGGATGCCGGCGATGTCGGGCCACAGGATCACCGCGGGATGCCTGCCGCTGGCCGGATGGACGAAGAACCCGTCCATCGTGCCGCCGGGCGCATCAAAGCTGACATCGCCTTCGGTCAGCCCGCCCTGCGCCTGCACCTCTTCCGAGGTCGCGCACGCGGCGAGCGCCGCCATCGCGCCGATGGCGCCGAACTCGCGCCGGCTGACGCCGCGCTTGCCCATGTCGATCAGCTGGTCCTGGTCACACATCTCACAGACTCCTCAAGCACTCCCCGCGCAGGAGGATAGCGGCTTGAGGCACGAGGTCTAGCGCCAACCGCTCTCTCCCCGGAAGGGGAGAGGGCTTTAGGTCAGGTCGTCGAGCGCGATGATCAGTCCAGCCTCCGCGTCGCGCATCGCCTTGCGGCGCAGCTCCTCGATCTTGAGCCGGCCTGCGGGCGCTTCCTCGACCGGCAGCGCGGCCATGATCGCGGCGTGGGCCTCCTCGAAGTCCGGCCCATGCTCGGGATGCGTGAGGATCAGGCCCTTCTGCGCGGTCATGCCGGCGAGGATCTTCGCGCCGACCTCGTAGGGGTCCATGCCTTCCTCGAACGCGGTACCGAACTGCTCGAGCGCTTCCCTGGGCACGTCGGGGAAGCCGCTGCCGCCGAAGCCGTCGGGGCGCTTGAGCGCGCTGGTCCAGGCGTTGGTGCGGGTCAGCGCCGGGCAGCATAGCGAGCAGCCGATGCCGTGCGGGGCGAGGTTGTAGCGCAGCGATTCGGTGAGCCCGCGCACGGCGAACTTGCTGGCGGTGTAGATGCCCGCCTGCGGGCCGGGCAGGAACGCAGCCATCGAGGCGATGTTGACCACGTGGCGCCGCCCGCTCGCCGCCTTGATCTTCGGCAGGAAGCTGACCAGGCCGTTGACGACCCCGCCGAAGTTGACGCCCATGATCCAGTCGTAGTCGTCGTAGCTGGCCTCGTCGGTCGGGCCGAACACCGAGACGCCGGCGTTGTTGACCAGCACGTGGACCTCGCCGAAGTGGGCGACGACCTCATCGGCGACTTCGGCGAAGCGCGCGCGGTCGGTGACGTCGAGCTTGAGGAACAGCGGCGGCTCGTAGCGCTTGTCCGCGAACCACTTGGCGGTGTGGGCCCGGTCGTCCTCGTTGCGGTAGCTGAGCGCCAGCCGCATCCCTGCATCGGCAAAGGCCTGGGCCACGCCGAGCCCGATTCCCGTCACCGCCCCGGTGATGAAGGCGACGCGGCCCTCCCACGGTCTGTCGCTCACACTCGATTTCCTCTCGCCAAGATTATCACGCTCGTTAGGGTTGATTACAAAGTTCGTTGGGAGAGTCGATGATGAGTGACGTCGAGCAGCGCCTGGCCGCGCTGGAGCACCGCTTGGGCGAGCTGGAGGACGTGAACGCGATCCGGCGGCTGCACTGGGCCTACGGCTACTACATCGACTTCAACCTGCCCGAGCAGGTCGCGGACCTGTTCGCAGACGATGGCGTGGTGGTGTTCCTGAGCGGCGAATACGTCGGCAAGGCCGGCGTGATGCGGCTCTACGGCGACTGGATCCAGCACCGCTTCACCGGCGGGCGCGCCGGCCCGGTCGACGGGCTGCTGCTCGACCACTTCCAGATGCAGGACATCATCACCGTCGCCGAGGATCGGCAGAGCGCCAAAGGCCGTTTCCGCGGCATGCTGTTCGGCGGCTGGCACGACGATTTCCTCGACGCCAAGCCCGACTTCATGCCGCAGCAGTTCATGGAAGCCGGGATCTACGAGAACGACTACGTGCGCGAGAACGGCGTGTGGAAGATCGCGCGGCTCGATTACAAGATGCAGTGGCAGGGCAATTACGAGGACGGCTGGGCGCACACCACCAGCCACCTGCAACCGGCCGAGAAGCTCTGGCCCGAGGATCCGGTCGGCCCCGACCGGCTGCTGCCGAAGGAAGAGTATCGCAAGACTTGGCCCCACCGCCACGACGTGCCGATGCACTTCGCGCATCCGAAGTTCGGCAAGCTGCTCGCCGGCGAGGAGCGCGCGTGAAGCCGGCGCCGGGCGCGCTGCCGTGGGATCCGGAGGCGCCGCCGTTCGACCCGCGCGACACCTCGAACCGCGAAGCCCTCTCGGTGCGCGAAGTGGCCGAGCGGTTCATCCAGCTGTTCTACGTCGAGGACAACCCGCGCGACGGGTTCATATGCTGGATGCACCCCGACTACATCCAGCATAACCCCAACGCGCCGACGGGGCGCGACGCGACGCTGGCGATGATGGAAGCGAGCCTGTCGCGCCTGCCCGACCTCAGCCACGAGGTGAAGCGTGTGGTGTGGGGCGACGCCGACCTCGTCGCGATCCACTTCCACTTCAAGTACGAGCCGGACACGCGCGGGTTCTCGGTGGTCGACATCCTGCGCATCGACGGCGGCTATATCCGCGAGCACTGGGAC
>Ga0307505_10000548_pt1 | contig 40481 bp, 29 predicted proteins | sample 23_S_MG_FD_202183 | JGI IMG/M metagenome (GOLD analysis project Ga0307505, IMG submission 202183) | Soil microbial communities from Populus trichocarpa stands in riparian zone in the Pacific Northwest, United States - 23_S | ecosystem: Environmental > Terrestrial > Soil > Riparian zone > Trees...
TGCAGGTCGACCAAGGTACGTACGGCTCGGCGCCGCGCGAGTTGTTGGAACAATCTCTGGAGAGCTGCAGGTCGCTAGACATGCCGGTGCTGGCCGACCGCGCGCGGGCAACGCTCGAGCGCAGTGCGCAATCGCCCCCCGCGATCCGCCCGCGAATCGATCGTTCGACCAACGGCCGGACCTTCGGCGCGGTGCAGATGCCTGCCACGTGCCGGATGCCCTCCCTGAATCCGTCGGGAGCCGTCATCCTCCTCCGCCGCGAGGGCCGTTATTGGACCTTCGTTCGCGGCGACCAGATCACCAGGCTCGGAGATCTGAAGGGGGTGAAGTACCTCGTGTGCTTGCTGCGCCAGCCGGACGTCGAGTTTCACGTCCTCTTGTTGAGTCAGTTGGTGAACGGGCCGGTACCCGATTCAGCGATCTGGGCGGCCGCCAGCGGCGACGGCCCGGATGGTCTACACGGTTTCGCTTACGATGAACCGCTTTTCGATGCGACCGGGTTTCGCGAAATCAAAGCCGAGCGGGCGCGGCTGAAAGGTGAAATCGACAAAGCGAAGGCGAACAACGAATTTGAACTCGCCAGCAAGCTGTACGCCGAACTTGAAAACTTGGAGAAGCTCCTCGCGGACGCATACGGCTACGGGGAGAAATCCTGTGGACGCTCGAGCTCGTACGACCTCTTGCGGCAGGGCGTTCAGAAGGCGTTCAGGAAGGTCTTCGATGGCATAGCTCCGGTCGATCCGTACCTCGAAGGTCATCTTCGAAGAAGCGTAAAGACGGGAGCCCGGTGTGCCTACCGCCCCGATCCGAACTACCCGGTGGTCTGGGAGTTCGACACCGGGCGTGCGGCGTAAGAAATCACATTGTGCCGTATGAGTTCACGCTAGAGAGATGATGGGAAAAGCGACACCGTTGGAAGAGCGAGTCCGATCGGCGTCGCGCTGTGCAATGGGTGTTCGGAACAGGGGGATCCCCGCGGAGATCGGCGGCTGCCGCTACCTGACCTTCCGCGGTGATCCCTTTTGTTTTCGCGGGGCCCGGGCTTGCGGCTCGCCCGTCGTGTCGCCGTACGGTTCGCAAGCCGGGGAGTGGAGCGCCTCACTCGCACTGGCGCGCGAATTGACGGCCATGGGATACGCGGCCATGGCCGAGTCCCTCGATGTCTCGATCCGTGAGGTAGCGCGCGCGAGGAATTCCGGCCGGGAGTGCCGCGGTAAGCGCGATGCGAACCGGCATTGGAGTCGGCTAGAAGAATAATCTCGCGCAGAGGCGCTGAGGCGCGGAGAGCGTGACCGGCTCTCTCCGCATCTCGGCGATCTCGCCCATCAGATTTTTCACGTAGCGAACCGCACGAACCCCATCGAGTCGAGCAGCGTTCAAACCGTTCGGGCTGAGCTTGTCGAAGCCCGTTTCAATTTGAGACACAACCGTCGAACGAGCATCGGCATGGGAACGGGACCCCGATCTCGGTGCTCTCGGTGTCTCCGTGGTGAAAATCAGTTCTCAGACCGGCGCGGGCTGTGGGCCGCGCACCAGCTTGCCCGGGAGGGCGCCGGTCGGTTGGCCGTCGTCGTAGATGATCTCGCCGCCGCAGATCGTGTAGCGGTAGCCGTCGACCTTCTGCACCAGGCGCCGGCCGTTGGCGGGCAGGTCGCGCACCATTTCGGGCGCGTGCAGGTGCAGGCGCTCGAAATCGATGACGTTGACGTCGGCCTTCATGCCCGGCGCGATGACGCCGCGGTCCTTCATGCCGTAGAACCGCGCCGTTCGGCGGGTCTGACGCTCGACGATTTCCTCGAGCGGCAGGCGGGCGCCGCGGCTGCGGTCTCGCACCCAGTGCGTCAGCAGGAACGTCGGGATGCTTGCGTCGCAGATGATGCCGCAATGCGCGCCGCCGTCCGACAAACTGAAGATCGCCTGCGGGTGCATCATCATCTCGCGCAGCGGCTCGAAGTCGCCGTCGGCGTAGCCGAGCAGCGGCATGTAGATGAAGCCGCGGCCGTCGTTCTCCATCATCGTGTCGTAGATGACTTCCTGCGGAGTTTGTCCGGTGCGCGCGGCGATCGCGGCGACGCTCTTCTCAGGGCCCGGCTCGTAGTCGGGCGGATCGCCGAGCGGGAACATCATGTAGTGCGCGGCGATGATCAGCGCGGTCATGCCGACCATGGCCGCCGGATCCGGCTCGGAAGCGAGGATGGCGGCGCGCACTTCCGGCTTCTTCAGCTCGGCCCGGCGCGCGTCTGGAGCCATGGCGGCGTAAGGCGCGTACGCGGGGTGCAGCGCGAACGGGTGGAAGGTGCTCTCGAGGCCGAGCAGCAGGCCGGCCGGGCGCTGCGCGACCTGCGGCGTCAGGGTTCCACCTTCGGCCGCATCCTTCTCGCACGCGGCCAACAGACGACGCCACTGGGTGGAGTCCACCGGGCTCTGCAGGCAGGCGAACGACACCGGCAACCCGGTCTCCTTGCCGAGGTCGCTCATCCACTGCAGCTCCTCGCCTTCCGGCGCGAGGTCGCTGGCGACTTCGAACACGCCGTGGCCGACCTCGCCGAGGACGCGACCGATGCCCATCACCTCTTCGCGATCGGCGGTCGTGCCGGGAACCAATTCGCCGTCGACGGCGCGATGCAGGATGGTGCGCGACGTCGAGAAGCCGAGGGCCCCGGCTTTGAGTCCTTCGCGGACCAGTCGCGCCATCTCGGCCACTTCGTGCGGCTCCGCCTTCTCGTTCTTGGCACCGCGCTCGCCCATGACGTACGCGCGCACCGCTCCGTGCGGAATCTGCGCGCCGACGTCGATGGCGCGCGGCATCTTGTCGATCGCGTCGAGATACTCGGGGAACGACTCCCAGCACCAGTCGATTCCCTCGGCCAGGGCGGCGCCGGGAATGTCTTCGACGCCTTCCATCAGTTGGATGAGGAACTGCTCCTCACCGCGCTTCACCGGCGCGAAGCCGACGCCGCAGTTGCCCATGACGACGGTGGTGACGCCGTTCCAGCCGGAGGGGGTGAGGTGGGTGTCCCAAGTGACCTGGCCGTCGTAGTGGGTGTGGATGTCGACCCATCCCGGCGCCACCAGATGACCCTTCGCGTCGATCTCGCGCTTCCCCGGTCCGATGTTTTCACCGACCGCGGTGATGATGCCACCGTCGATCGCGACGTCGGCGCTGCGCGCGGGCGCGCCCGTTCCATCGACAACCGTTCCTCCGCGGATTACGAGATCGTGCATGGCCTTCATCCTCCAGTGCGCCGCCGACAGGCGTCGCGTTACCAGCCCGCGACCATATCGCCGGCCGCTGGGCCGGGCAATCCCGAATGCGGGTTGCCGGGCAAACCGGGCGATTTCGACGATGAACGGACGGAGGTGAACGTATGGGGGGGCGAACTTCGGGGAAGGTGCTCCGGTCGGTTGATCGGCGTGGCGCGGGCGGATCGGCCAAGACCGCGGCGTCTTCGACGCCTGCGGCGGTTTCGACGCTCGCGGTGGCGTCCATGCCCGGGGCTGCGGCGTGGGTCGCCCGTGTTCGATCGCCGGGGTTTCGCCGCTCACTGCTGCGAGTCGTGCGCGAGGAGATCGCGGCGGCCGGCTCGGCGCCGATGCGGGATCTGATCGACGCGGGCCAGGTGCGGGCGGCGATAGCGGCGTGGGATCCGGCGTCGGTGCGGGCCGCGGCCGCCGCGCGCGTCGCCGTGAAGGTGAACGAACGCTTGGAGAAGCGGCTCGGGCGCGCGCAGCGCTCGCTCGAGGAGATGATGGGACCGTCGGTCATGGAAGGGGTGAACGCCCTGCTCGACGAGGACCTGCCGAACCCGCAGGCGCTCGAGCAGATCCTCGCGCAGACGATCCGTCAGAAATTCGTCCGCAAGCTGTTCGCTGAGCTCATCCACTCTGCGATCCTGGCGTTCAACAAACGCGTCAACCCGATCTTCAGCGGCATCACTGCCTCGATGCTCGACGATCAGATTCGCGGCTTCATCTCCCTCGGCATGCCGATGCTGCAGGAACAGGCGGTGGCGTTCGCGCTGAGCCGCGCCAACCAGGACTTCGTCGTCGACCTGGCGCGCGGCCTGATCCGCAGCGTGTTGGCGGAGCCGCTCGGCGATCTCGTACCGCGTTCGTCCGCCGGCCAGCGCGCGCGCATCGAGAGTCTCATCGTGCGCGTCGTCGAGAGCGACCGGTTCCGCGAGCAGGCGCCGGTGTTGGCGCTGCGTGTATTCGACGACGTCTACGCCCAACTGCGCGATGAGAAGCTCGCCGTATTGATCGATGTCGACAGTCTCGCCGAGGTGCTGGCCGAACCGCTGGCGGAGTTGGCGATCGCCGTCCTGACGCGACCGCGCGTCGCGGAGCTGCTGGCAGGGCGCTGAGCGCTTTCCCCTTTGACACAGGGGGCAGGGGGATTTCGGATCAAATCCCCCTGCCCCTTTTTCGGCCTTGCCCGCCAATTCGAGTCACCCCGGCGAAAGCCGGAGTCCAGGCCGCATGCCACCGCCGCCCCACCTGGATCCCGGCTTTCGCCGGGATGACGTGCTTTTCCGGCTTCGCGGTTCCGAAGTTCCCCGGTCAGGTGTCGGACAGGGACTTCTCGATCCTCATCCCGTAGAACGAGCGGTGCACGAAAACGGCTGAGATCGCGAAGAACACCACGGCCAGGACGACCGTGAGGACGGGGTTGGTGTGCCCGAGCTCGACGGCCAGCTCCACGGCGAGCAGGCCGAACAGCGTGGTGAACTTGATGACCGGGTTCAGGGCCACCGAAGAGGTGTCCTTGAACGGATCGCCGACCGTGTCGCCGACCACGCAGGCGTCGTGCAAGGGCGTGCCCTTCATCTTCAGATCCACCTCGACGACTTTCTTGGCGTTGTCCCATGCGCCGCCGGCGTTGGCCATGAAGATGGCTTGGTAGAGTCCGAAGATCGCGATCGAGATCAGGTAGCCGATGAAGAAGAACGGTTCGACGCACGCGAACGACAGGGTGGCGAAGAAGATCGCCATGAAGATGTTGAACATCCCCTTCTGCGCGTAGAGCGTGCAGATCTCGACGACCTTGCGGCTGTCGGCCACCGACGCCCTGGTGGTGTCGAGTTTGATGTTGTCCTTGATGAACTCGACCGCGCGGTACGCGCCGACGGCGACCGCCTGCATGGAGGCGCCGGAAAACCAGTAGATCATGGCGCCGCCGGTCACGAGTCCCAACAGGAACGGGGCGTGAAGAATCGAGATCTTCGCGAGATTGGTGGTGAGCCCGTCCGTCAGCAGGAAGAGGATCGAGAAGATCATCGTCGTGGCGCCGACCACCGCGGTACCGCTCAACACCGGCTTGGCCGTTGCCTTGAAGGTGTTTCCCGCGCCGTCGTTCTCCTCGAGGAAGAACTTGCCCTTCTCGAAGTCGGGCGTGAAGCCGAAGTCCCGCTTGATCTCCTCGGCGATGCCCGGGATGTCCTCGATCTGCGAGAGTTCGAAGACCGACTGGGCGTTGTCCGTCACCGGTCCGTAGCTGTCGACGGCGATCGTCACCGGACCCATGCCGAGGAAGCCGAAGGCGACCAGGCCGAACGCGAAGATGGGCGACGGGTCGAGGGTACTGTTGGGGATGGGAAACAGCGAGATGAGGCCCAGCGTGCTGACGCCGTAGGCCAGGCCCATCAGAGCGACGATCACGATCCCCATCCAGTAGGCGCTGAAGTTGCCGGCGACCAGGCCGCTGATGATGTTCAGCGATGCGCCGCCTTCCCGCGAACTCTGCACCACCTCGCGGACGTGTCCGGAGTTGGTCGAGGTGAAGATCTTGACGACCTCGGGAATCACCGCGCCGGCCAGGGTGCCGCAGCTGATGATGGTCGACAGCTTCCACCACACGCTGGCGTCGACGCTGCCGCCGATCTGGATGTCGCCGATCAACACGTAGGAGACGCCGTAGGTGAGCACGATGGAAACGATCGAGGTGAGCCATACCAAGAAGGTCAGCGGCTGCTCGTAGTCCATGTGGGTGGCGTTGGCGTAGCGGCCCTTGGCGATCATGCCGTTGGCCACGTAGGACAGCCAGCTCGCGCCCACCATCATGATCCGCATGGCGAAGATCCAGACCAGGAGCTGCACCTGGATGCGGGAGGCGTCGGCCGCCGGGTGACCGTTGGTGGCGAGCAGGATGAAGGTGATGAGCGCGACGCCGGTGACACCGTACGTCTCGAAGCCGTCGGCCGAGGGGCCGACCGAGTCGCCGGCGTTGTCCCCGGTGCAGTCGGCGATGACGCCGGGGTTCCTGGCATCGTCCTCCTTGATCTTCAAGACGATCTTCATCAGGTCGGCGCCGATGTCGGCGATCTTGGTGAAGATGCCGCCGGCGATGCGCAGGGCCGAGGCTCCCAGCGATTCGCCGATGGCGAAGCCGATGAAGCAGGGCCCGGCGAAGTCGCCGGGGATGAAGAGCAGGATGGCGAGCATGATCATCAGCTCGACCGAGATCAGCACCAAGCCGATCGACATGCCGGCGCGCAGCGGGATCTCGTAGGTGGGGAAGGGTTTGCCACCGAGGCTGGCGAACGCGGTGCGCGAGTTGGCGAAGGTGTTCACGCGGATGCCGAACCAGGCGACTCCGTAGCTGCCCGCGATACCGACGAGACTGAACAGCAGGATGACCAGCACGCGAAGCGGCGTCATCGCCGCGTCCTGCACCAGGAAGCCGAAGTACAGCACGATGACGGCGCCGATGAAGATCTCCAGGATGAGAATGAACTTGCCCTGCGTGATGAGATACTGCTTGCACGTCTCGTAGATGAGGTCCGAGATCTCGAGCATCGACTTGTGGACCGGCAACCCGCGAAGCGAGCGGTACTCCGACAGTCCGAAGAGAAGGCCGAGGGCGGAGACCACCAGACCCCAGGTGAGGATCGATGCGCCGGACGTGCTTCCGCCGAAGAAGAGTTCGTCGGCGAAGGACGGAAGCACGAGGCTGGCCTCGCTTGCGAAGGCGGGCTCGATTCCGGATGCGGCCAGGAGGATTGCTGCGGCGAACAGGGCTTGCCCCCAAAAAACCGCGCTCTTTCTCAATGTGCTTTCCGTTGCGTCCATGTTGGCGATGGGTCCTCTCGGGTGTGTTTGGGGGGGGGATAACCCGGGAGCCGTATCACGCCGTCGTGGCTTTTCGAACGGGGTGGGGACCTCGCGCCTGAAAAGGCCGCCTTGATCAGGGTCGCGGCAGGACTCGTGCCTGTCGCGGGTCCAACTTCACGCCGGTGTTGGCGTCGACGACCTCGACTTTGATCTCGGCGCCGGTATCGCGGTCGACCATGATCACGGGCGATTGGCCGCTCTTCCACAGCCAGTCCTCGCCCCAGCGCCAGAGTGAAGCGAGAACCGGCCAGAAGTCACGGCCCTTCTCGGTCAGTTTGTACTCGTAGCGTTTCGGCCGCTGCGAGTAAGCGACCTTCTCGAGCAGGCCCTCCTTGACGAGGCGATTGAGCCGGTTGGTGAGGATGGCGCGGCTGAGGCCGAGGTCCACCTGCAGCTGATCGAAGCGACGTTGTCCGGCGAAGATGTTGCGCAGGATGATCGGCGTCCACCAATCGCCGATCAGGTCCGTCGCCCGCGCGATCGGGCAGGGCCAGCGGTTGAACCGGGTGCGTCGCATCCGGTCTCAGCTCGCCGCTTCGATGCGGGCCGGCACGTACTTGTGCCACGGCGTGCCGGCGAACCAGTCGCGATCCTCCGACGCCGTCAGTTCGTTGGGTGCCACGCCGCGCGTCTGCGAGTCGCCATTGTCGCCGGGGTACGAAAGTCCGAGGCCGTTCGGCAGCGTCGCGTGTCCCGGTCGCAGGGTGTCGTTGATTTCGACGGTCGTGCGCACGGTGGCGCGCCGCGTCGTGATGGTTGCCAGGCCGCCGTCGGCGATGCCGAGACGCGCCGCGTCTTCCGGGTTGAGCCGCAGCGCCCCTTGTCCGTCTTTGCGCCGCCACGCCGGGTCCCGGTAGATGGTGTTGGCGGTGAAGCTGCGCCGCTCACCGGCGCACAGCACGAATGGGAACTCGTCGTTGGGCTGCCGTGCGAGTTCGTCGCGCAGGCCTTCGAACTCCCCGACCAGCTCGCGAACCATCAGGTTGATGCGGCCGTCCGGCGTGAGCAGGCGACGCCAGGTCTCCTCGTACTCGTCAATCGTGAACGTCACCCCGGATGGCCGTTCCAGCAGGGCGTTGAACAGCGCCTCGCCAAGCTCGAGTCCTTCGCCGGTGAAACCGGCGCGGCGCACCCCATCGGGGAACTCCATGGCGCAGGTGTGGGCGAGTGCCCACACGGCCGCGGCTTCGCGAGCGCGCCCGGGCAGGGCCGGACCGAGCGTGTCGTACAGCAGAACGGAGGCGAGCGGCTTCAGGCGTGGGTTTTCGGACAACGCCGTGAAGAAAGCGCTGGCGTACGCGGCACGACCTTCGGCGGCGGCGGCGTGCAGCGGCGCGCGGTCGGCGTCGGTGATCGCGCCCATCGCCCGCACCAGCCGCGAGTGGATCTCGGGTTCCGGCAGGGTGCCCGGCAGTGGATCGAAGAGCGGCGGCCGCAGATGGGCGGTGTTGTGCGGAAACTCCAGGGTGAAGAACGTCATCTCCCACTTCTCATACTGCGAGCAAGCGGGAAGCACGTAGTCGGCGCAACGGGCCGTTTCGGTCATGGCGACGTCGATGACCACGACCAGGTCGAGGGCGTCCAGCGCCTGGCGCATGCGCTGGCTGTCGGCCAGCGAGTGGGCGGGGTTGGCGCTTTCGATGAGGGCGGCGCGGAACCGCTTCGGATGGTCGGTGAGGATCTCGTCGGGGATGACGTTGCACGGGATCAGCCCGGTGATGACGCGATGCCCGCCGACCGGCGACACCGGTGCGACGCCCGGCGAACGACCGCCGCCGAGGCTCGCGAAGCGGCTGTGGATGTTCATGGCACCGGGCTTCGCGAAGTTTCCGGTGACGAGGTAGAGCAGCTTCTCGAGATACGAGTTGAGCGTGCTGTGCGGCGCCTGCTGGATGCCGAGGTCCTCGAAGATCGACATGCTGGACGCCGTGGCCATGCGCCGCGCCACCGTGCGCAGCAGATCTTCCGGAACATCGCAGCGGCGGCTGTACTCGGCGATCGGCACCTCGGCGATCAGTTTGGCGATCTCGTCGAAGCCGCTGGTGTGATCGCGGATGAAATCGTCATCGAGCAGGCGCTCCTCGAGGACGATCGCGAGCAGCGCCCCCAGACAGAACGCGTCCGTCCCCGGCCGAACCTGCAGATGGTAGTCGGCCAGTTCCGCGGTCTCGGTGCGGCGCGGGTCGATGACGATCAAGGCGCGCGCCGGGTCGCGGGCGATCTCTTTGAGCGTCACGCGGGCGCGCGGAAAGCCGTGCGAGTGCCAGGGATTCTTACCGAGGAAGACGGCGACCTCGGCCTTGTCGAAATCGCCGGTGGTGTGACAGCGCGGGCTGCCGAAGAGTTGACCGTCGACCCAGAACTCGCCGGTCTTCTCCTGCGCCAGCGCGTTGGAGGCGAACACTGACCCCATAGCCGCGCGCGTCGAGCGCCCGTAGCCGCCGCACAGGTGATTCCCCTGGCCGCCGCCTCCGTAGTAGAGGATCGACGCGCCGCCGTGTGCGTCGCGCACGGCCAGGAAGCGGGCCGCGACCTCGGCGATCGCGGTGTCCCAGTCGATCTCTTCGAAGGTGCCATCGCCGCGGCGCCGCAGCGGCGAGGTCAGCCGGTCGCGGCCGTTCTGGTAGTGGTCGAGCTGGTGCGGCTTCTCGCACGCGTATCCCTGCGACGCCGGATGCGCCTTGTCGCCGCGCACCTTGGCGATACGCCGCCCCTCGGTCTGCACTTCGATCCCGCAATTGATGCTGCACAGGATGCACGCCGTATGCTGCCACTCCGCCATGGCTTCCTCCAGTCAGTTCTGTCGTCGCACTAACATAGTTCAACAAAAGAACGCAAGGTGAATCGCGGGGCGGCCAGGAGAAGATTTCTCGCGCGGAGGCGCTGAGGCGCGGAGGGCTCGTGGGAGAGACTCCGAACGCATTGGGGTGTCCGAGGTATTGCTCGCCAATTCAATCGACATCCCACTTGGTCACCCCGGCGAAAGCCGGGGTCCAGGCCGCATGCCACCGCCGCCCCACCTGGATCCCGGCCTTCGCCGGGATGACGTGCTTTTCGGCTTCGCGCTTCCCACCGACTCGAATTGGCGGGCAAAGCCGGTGTCCGCTTGGTCAGTCCGGACGTGCGCGCTTGCGCGTTGCCGACGCTGTGGGCGCGGTGGTGGGGACGCGGGTCGGGTCGAGTGGGTCCTCGCCGGCCAGCAGTAGCTTCAGATAGGGCAGGTCGTCGTAGCCCCAGAACAGTTCGTCGCCGACGATCATCGTCGGCACGCCGAAGGCTCCGGCGGCGATCGCCGCGTCGCCCTGCGCCCGCAGGCGCGCCTTGGCCTCGGGCTCTTGCGCTTGCGCGACGAGTCGCGCGCCGTCGAGGCCGGCGCGATTGGCGACCTGCTCGACCACCGCCGGGTCGGCCACGTGCAGCCCGTCGACCCACACGGCGTCGAACAGCCCGTCGATGAGTCGGGCGCGCTCGTCGTCGGCCATCGGCAGCGACGAGACGCGCAGCGCCAGCACCGGATTGAACGGGTGGAACGCCGGTGGATTCAGCGGCCGGCCGAGCAGCGCCGCCTTGCGCATGTTGTTCTTCCACATCCAGTACGACTTGACGGGAACCTCCGCCGGTCCGAGCTGGCCGTGCGCGTTGAGAAAGCCGGCGAACACGGCCGGAATCGGCTCGACGCGGTAGCCGTATTCGGCGGCCATCTCCGGCAGCACGAGCCACGCCAGGTAGGCGTTCGAGGAGATGTAGTCGAAGTAGAATCGGACGATGCGCGAACTCGATGGGTCGGTCACGTTTGCGTCCATAGCATTCCCCGGCCCCCGAACCCAGACCGACGACTGCCCGTGAGCGGTTACGGGCGCGGTGGCAAGAGGTCGTCGACGTCGACCGAGATATCGGGAAACACCACCAGTTGGACCTGTGCACCGCGCACGGCGAGGAGTCGCGCTTCGTACACGCGTCGCGCCGGATCCGGCTCGCGAAAGACCTCCAAACATTCGTCCCGCAAGTTGACGATCCAGTACTCGGCGACCGCCGCGGACGCGTAGATGCGCGACTTCGAAAGCCGATCCTGTTGCAGGGACGATGCGGCGACTTCGACGACCAACAAAGCCTCGGTGGGGTGGCGGCGCCAGTAGTCGGCGTTCTGGCCGGGGACGACGGCTATATCGGGCTCGGGAACCGAGTGCGGCGCGATCAGGATTGGAGCCTGCGACCGAACCGCGGCTCGGTCGCCGACTGCCGCGCGGAGCACGGCGGCGACCGTCTCGATCGCGGCCGCGTGCTGCGGATCCATCGGCGGCTCGGCGACGATGACTCCATCCAAAAGCTCGACCCGGTCGTCCTCCGCCAGAAGGCCATCTTTGACGAGATCAAAGTACGCCTCGACCGTGTACCTGCTGTCGCCTGCATAGTGCCCCGGCATGCTGCTCGGTTAGCACCGGGTATCGCCTGCGGCAAGTCGCGGATTGAGGCGCAGGGTTTGAGGTAGGCTGCGGTGAGTGAGAAAAAATCGAACCACGAAGATCACGAAGAGCACGAAGGGTCCCCGCTCTTGTCGGATTTGAGCATATCCCCTCCGGTTCAGGCCAAACGAAATCAGCAGAGGATGGCTTCCGTGTCACCTCTTCGTGGCCTTCGTGATCTTCGTGGTGAAATTCGTTCTCTTCCAAGAATGGCGCATAGCGAGTTTCTTCCTCGAATGATCCGGCGGAATGCCGGTGGCCCCAGTGATAAGCCAAAGCGCGGTCACCTGCGGTTGCGGCCTCGCCCTGTGGCGATCGCCGCCTGCAGTTCGTCGACCACCGCCGACTCGACCCGCACGTCGCCGTCGCCCTGGCGGCGGCGCTCGAACACCGCGTACACGAGAGCGTTGGCGAGTTCGATGGGCGTGCCGCTGGCGAGAGCGATGCGGGCGTGGCCGCGGTGTGGTTCGCCACTGTGCACGACGCCGGACACCCCGGGCGCTCGTCGAACGCGTCGCAGTCGCAACGCGTTCGGATCCCAGGTGAGCGTCAGATCGAGGGCGGAGACCGCCACGACACCGGCGGCGCGGATCGCCACCCGCAGATAGCGTCCGTCGCTCCGCGTGTGGTCGACGACCACGGTGGGCGAGACCGCGACTCCGGCCGTCGTCGCCGCCGCCGCACCGCCGCTCAGCGTGCAATCGCCAAAGGCGGCGCCGTCGAACTGGGCGCCGGACACGGAAGAGGCGAGCGGAGCGTAGTTGAATGATCCGAGTTGACAGGTGCCGCCGCCGACGACCGGCGACACGGCGCCCGCCGCGCCATTCGGTGTGAAGATCCAATCGGAACCGCACGCGGTCGCCGCTGGAAACGCGGGCATCACGTCCACCAACCGCTGCAGGATGTACGACGCGTCGAGCGCCGACACCGTGCCGTTGGCACTCACGTCGCAGGCGAGTGCTTGCGCGGACGAGAGCGTGCGCGCGCCGATGGCATGTTGCAGCGCCCACGCCGCGTCGAGCGCCGACACGCCGGTCAGCGACGCGTCGGCGCGGCTGGCGCGAACGTTCCAGGTGGCGGACTGCAGGTTTGCGAATGCGAACGATCCCCCGGAACCCGTCGTCGTGCTGGCGGGCGGGGCGCCCTGCAGCGCGACGACCGCGCCGGCGACGCTGGCGCCGTTGCCGGCGTGGCGCACGGCGCCGGAGATCGAGTGCAGCACCTGCGTCGGGCTCGGCGTCGGCGTTGCCGGTGCCGTCGTCCGCGTCGCCGTCGGCACCGTCGTCGGTGTCGAGGTCGGCGGCGGTGTCGGCGCGGCGGCGCCCTCGATCTGCTGCAGGTAGGCGATGAGATCCGAGCGCTGCCCGGCCGACAGTGCGAGCGCGGCGCGGTGCGGTTGCGCCGCCACGAGGTCGGCCGGCGAGCTGATGACGATCTCGTCGATGCTGATGTTCGCCCATTGGCTCGGCGTCGACACCCTCACGGTGTTTCCGCCGGCGCTGAAGACGACGCCCTCGAAACGCACCGTTCCCCAATTGGTGTGGCGCCAGCCGGGATCGTTGCCGAGCAGCGGCAGCGAGGCGGAGTGCGTCACGCCGTTGACCGTGACCTGCAGGGTGAAGACGCCGTAGCCGGAGCTGTAGCGCGCCTCGACGGCGCCCGCGCCGCCGGCGCCGCCGGGGACGTTGTTGAAGGTGACCGCGGCGCCGGGGCCGCCGAGGTTGACCAGGGCGCGACCGTGGACGGTGTCATCGTTGTTGAACTCGACCCATTGCGTGGTGATCGAGGCGCCGCCGGACATCGCGCCGGCTTCCGCGGGCAAGACCGTACCGCCGGCGACGCGGAACACGTCTTCGAGGGTCACCGCCGAGCCGTCGTGGAAGTAGGGCGCCGACGACCACGCGCCGAGCAGGCTGGGTGTGTCGATGCCGAGCAGCGGTTCGCCCAGGCGTTCGCCGGAGGTCGTGCGCAGCGTCCCGACGTTGTGCAGCGTCGCTGTCCCGAGAGTACTGTCAGTGAATCGCGCGCCACTGTGGCAGCCGTTGCAGCCGAGCGCGGTGAAGTGCGACTGACCCGCGACGGCGGTGCTGGTCATGGTGCCGTTGGTGTTGCGCAGCGGCGAGCGCGGCGACGCCGCGGAATCGAGCGACGTGACATAGGCGGCGAGAGCGTCCAGGTCGTCCGACCGCCCGGCCTTGGGCGGGCCGAGCGGATGAGCGGCGGCCGCGAAGTCCGCGTCGGTCAGGAAGCCGCTGCCACCGAAGTTGTTGCGGATGTCGTTCTCGAAGTCCTGGATCTCGTCAAAGTTGGCGCTCCAGTGCACGTTGCCATGACCGGTGCCGGCGCGACCGCGCAGGGTGGTGGTGTTGCGCAGCCCTTCGCCGCGGCCGGTGAAGTCCCACACCCGGCCGTCGTGGCCGCCGTCGACGTGACAGGTCGCGCAGCTGATGTAGCCCTCGGCGCTCATGCGCGGGTCGCTGGCGTTGTAGAAGATCTGTTTGCCGCGCAATACGTCGTCGGCGAGGACCTCGTCGGTCACCGTCGGGATCTCGCTCGCGGCGACGGCGATATTGCCGTTGCGGAAGAGCGCGTCGGTGTCCTGCACGGTCACGTCGCGCGACAGGAAGTTCTTCACGAAGGTGCGGTTGGTCGCCGCGTCGGTGCAGATTCCCTGTGGCGCCATACCGGTGCCCAGTCGGGTCACGAAGCTGCCGAGGTCGTTCGCCGAGGCGAGTTGGAGGGCGTCGAGGATCACCGTCTCGTCGTTGCCCTGCAGCGCCACCGCCATGTAGTCGCCGAGTGGTGAGAAGGCGATGGCGCGCGACGAGTCGCTGTTGTCGATGTCGATCGCCCGCGCGAAGGTGCCGGTGGTCAGGTTGATCTGCGAGACTATGTTGCGAACCGTGTTGTCCTGATCGAGGTCGGGACCGAACAGGACACCGCGTTCGCTGTTGGCTTTGTTCGATGCCACCCAGGCGCTCTGGCCGTTCGGGGCGATGGTGATGCCGGCGAGATAGTTCGCCACGCCGCGTCCCGACGCGGTGGAGTCGGCGTTGGCGTCGCCGCCGAATTTGGGAATCGCGATCGTGCGCACCAGCGCCATCGTGGAGGTGTTCACCTCCCAGACCTCGGCGCGATTGAGCGGTGATAGGAATCGAGTGACGTAGGCGCGGCTGCCGGCGGCGTTGACGGCGATCGCGTACGGCGTCGGACCGAGCGCGAGGCTGCCGGTCTGTTGGCGCGTCTGGGTGTCGAAGCGGAGAAGGCGGCCGGCGCCCTCGAGGGTGACGAAGGCCGTCGCGCCGCCCGGCGTGATCGCGACGCCGAGCGGCGCGCTACCGCGGCCGGTGGCGATCGACTGCACCTGGGAGCCGTTGGCGGCGAGCACGCGGACCGTGTCGTCGCCGTGGCAGGCGACCCACACCTGGTTCGCCGCTGATACCGCCAGGCTGCGCGGATCGTCGCAAACAGGGACCTCGACGATCGCGGCGAACGTATCGGCGTCGAACGCGGCGATCGAGTCGTTGTCGGGATTGGCGACCCACACGCGCCGTGCGGCGGCGTCACACACCACCGGAGCGCTGTTGGTCGGCCGCGGTCCGGTCGGCGGCACGGCGACGGTGACGGTGGTGGTGTCGCTGGCGATCGATCCCGCCGGATCGCGCACCTGTACGCTCGCTCGGTAGTGTCCCGACTCCGCGTACGTCGCCGCCACCGAGTCGGCGGTCGACCACGGGGTCTTGGGCGAACCGTCGCCGAAGTCGAAGCGATACTCGAGCGCGTCGCCGTCCGCGTCGGTGGCGTCCACCGCGAGCGTCGCCGAGGCTCCGGGCGATACCGGGTACTGTGAGACGGTGAAGTCGTGGATCGTCGGCGGCGTGTTGCCGCTCAGGGTGGCGCCGGTCGAAAACGTGAACGAGTAGCCCGACATGCCGTTGCCCGCCGCGTCCTTGATACCGCCTTCGGGAAGGACGACCTCGTAGGTGGTGTTGGCCAGCAGCGGTTGGTTCGGCACGAACGTCAGCACGTCGTCGAAGGCGAAGGTCAGGCGGCCGGCGATCGCGGCGCCGCCGAGGGGGCGGACGATGAACGTCTGCCCGTTGACGATGGTGTAGGTCTCGAGCGTCTCGTGGATCAGCAGCGAGATCGGTGCGCCGGTGGGATAGTTGGTGCGGCCGGCGTGCGGGATGTGATAGCCGACCGACGGGCCGCGGGTGTCCGGCTCCGCCTGGTGCGCCCAGATCGCCATACCCTCGTTCTGGCCGATGCCGCCGGTGACCAGCAGGTTGCCGAGCGGCAGCAGGAACTGGCTGGTGTCGATGCCCACCTGTCCCGGTTGGTTCGGCCGCGGCGTGTTGGCGCCGTCGAGGTAGAGCACCGACTCGTAGGTGCGCATATCCACCTTGTGGCTGCCCATGAAGGCGAACTCGTCCTGGAACTGGATGTACATCGATGCGTCGCCCGGCAGGGCGCGGTCGGTGACGAAGCGCAGGTTCGAAGGGTCGGTGGCGTCGACGACGCGGAAGCCGTTGCCGCCGGTGTTGTACGGGAAGACGATGTACAGCTCGCCGTCGTTGCCCCACAGCTCCGGCCAGTAACCGCCCGGACCGCCGGTGGTTAGGACGTCGAGCAACACCGGGTTGCGCGGGTCGCTCACGTCGTAGGTCGCCACGCCGGTGCGACTCTGGTCGGAGGCGAAGATGAGGAGGTCGCCGAGCAGGAACGGGTGGCCGATGACGCCGGTCAGACCGAGGTGGTCCCAGGAGGAGAGGCGGTTCCAATCGCGGTAGATCTCGGCGTTGCCGGAGACCTCGTTGTAGCTCCAGTAGGTGTCGGCGATGAACCAGGGGCCGAACAGACAGCCGCGCGTCCCTGCGCAGGTCAGGCCGGGGAAGGAGGTGCGTTGAACGGACCCAGGCGTGGGGCCGGGCACGAACGACCATTCCCCGCCGGGCGGCCAATTGGAGCCGAGCACGAGGTACTGCCCACTGTGGAAGTAGCCGTGGGCGTTGATCGGCATCGGCGTGATGCCCCACGTGTTCCGCACCACCGGCTGGCGGGGGTTGGCGATGTCCCAGGTGCGCACGATGAAGTCCGCGCCGGGCTGGCTGGAGGGCACCTCGGGCACCGTGAACAGCACACCGTTGTGGTAGGCGATGATCGCCGTGCGACCCTGTTGCGGCGCGTTCAAGCCGCTGAGGATGGCGCCGGCGGTCTGGGGTACGTTGGGGAACCCCGGTGTGACGTCGGGGCCGAGCGCGAAGGCGGAGGCGGCGGCGAGGGTCAGCGCGACGCAAACGGCGAGCGTCGACCGGATCCTCTCCTCTGCCATGTCACCCTCCTCCTGAACTCGCGCGCGGCGGCTCCCCACGCGCGTGGGGATGCCGGAGGCGCGGCGAATGCTGCGGGGAGATGCTCCAAGTTTCGCGCCATCGGGTCCGTGCACGCGCGGCGCGAACCGGTTTCGTCGCGACCACCCGCCGCGAGATAGAATGTGGCGCCAAGCGGCAATCGAAGGCAATACCTCTCTCTCGTTTGAGAGATTGCGCGTCGCGTAGTACCCGAGCCTGGAGTTGTCGTGCGGAAGTTCGAACCCGCGCGCCTCTCGATCATGCGGCATGTTGCTTGCGTGATGGGAAGCGTCGGGTTCATCGAAGAAAGGGGTCTGTCATGAAAGTGAGTCGCATTCTGGCGCCGGTCGATTTTTCGGAGGTCTCGCAGGAGTCCCTCGACGCGGCCGCGAGCCTGGCGTCGCAGTTGGGAGCGTCGGTCGTCGTGCTGCACGTGGTGGAGCCCGTGTATTTTGCCGGCACCATGTTCGGCCCGGAGATCAACGTGCCGCATCTGGCTGAAGAGCAGCGCCGGGCGGCGAAGTCGGCGATGGAGACGATGCTCGCTCGACTTGCGAAAAAGGGTGTCCCGGCGACTGGGCTCGTCGAGACCGGCATCCCGCAAGACACGATCCTCAATGCCGCGTCATCCAAGAAGTGCGATCTGATCGTGATGGGCACGCACGGCCGCAGCGGCGTGACCCACCTGCTGCTCGGCAGCGTCGCCGAGAAGATCGTGCGGTCCTCCACCTGTCCCGTCCTCACCGTGCGCTCGACGGCGAAGCCAAAGAAGGTCGCGAGCAAAGCGAAGCCGGCGAAGAAGCGCTGACTCGCATAGAGCGGAGACAGGATAAAAACGATTTCTCGCGCCAAGACGCCAAGGCGCCAAGGAAGGAAGGGGCTCGACGGTTGTGGTTGGGACGACGACATCGGCGGGAGCGTACGCTTTTCGCTCGATGGTTCTTTCAAATAAATAGTCTCGCGCAGAGGCGCGGAGGCGCAGAGAGGTCGACAGGTTGCCGTGTGCGTCGCTGACCCTACCGGACCTCGTCAACCAGGATACCCTCTCAGCGTCTCTGCGCCTCTGCGCGAGAAATCCTTTCTTGGCGCCTTGGCGTCTTGGCGCGAGAAAAATCCTGTTCAACCGCACGTGGCGGAACCCCTTTTCTCCGCGCCGCCGCGCGAGAATTGTTCTTTTGCCCGACCGCGCACGCGCGTCCGTTGCAATTTCACAGGGGGATTGAAACACAGGGTTGATCGAAAACGGGGGTCTCGATGGCGCGACTGAATCGGATGGCTGTTGTGTTGCTGGCGCTCGTCGTCGGCGCGTGCGGGTCGGACGACGACGGCGGTGGGGTCGATCTGCGGCTGAACCACATGCAGGTGGTCGGCAGCCACAACAGCTACCACGTGCAGCCGGAGCCGGCGCTGTTCCAGTTGTTGGCGGAGTTCGCGCAGCTACTCGCCGAATCCTTCGAGTACACGCATCTGCCGCTGCCCCAGCAGTTCGACGAGCAAGGGGTGCGCCAGATCGAGCTCGACATCTTCTACGATCCGGACGGCGGATTGTACGAGTTCCCGATCGGGTTGCAGCTGGCGCAAGGCGAGGCGGCGCAGCCCATCGCGGGGCTCGACCTGCCCGGTTACAAGGTGCTGCACGTACAGGAGATCGACTTCGAGACCACGTGCAAGACGTTGATCGAGTGTCTGACGGACGTGAAGGAGTGGTCGGACGCGCATCCGCACCACGTGCCGATCACCATTCTGATCGAGGCGAAGGACGAGGCCATCGAGGATCCGCTCGATCTCGGGTTTCTGGTGCCGCTGCCGATCGGCGCGGCCGAACTCGACCTGCTCGACGCCGAGATCCGCACCGTCTTTCCCGCCGAGCAGTTGATCACTCCCGACGACGTGCGCGGTGATCGCGCGACGCTCGAGGAAGCCGTAATGACCGACGGCTGGCCCAGTCTGCGCGACGCGCGCGGCAAGGTGCTGTTCGCGCTCGACAACGGCGGCGACAAGAAGGCCGCGTACATCGACGGCCACGATTCGCTGCGCGGTCGCGTATTGTTCACCAGCTCGGAGCCGGGCGAAGACGAAGCGGGCTTCGTGAAGTTGAACGACGCCATCGCGGACTTCGACCGCATTCAGGAGCTGGTCGCGGCCGGCTTCATCGTACGCACGCGCGCCGACTCGCCGGAAGGCCGTGAGGCGCGCGATGACGACACCATGCGGCGCGACATCGCGATCGCAAGCGGCGCCCAGTTCGTCAGTACGGACTACCCCGTGCCCGACCCCGACTTCGGCACCGACTACCAGGTGCAGATGCCCGGAGGCATGCCGGTGCGCTGCAATCCGATCAGCGCGCCTCCGGAGTGCACGGCGCTACTGCTGGAGGACCCGGAGCGACTCGGTTGATTTGACAACGGAGGCATCGAGGCCGCCGAGATGTCGCGAACGCTCGGTTTGCACCGTGCCTCCGCGGTGGGAAGGTTCAGGAATCGAAATGGCAGACAGGCTTTCCGTCGGTATGGAAACGAATTGCGTCGCGCCGCTCGCGCTCGAGCGGGCGAGCATGCGGATGTACCAGATGGCCGGCGTGGATTCGCTGTTCTTGCCGGATCACTATCTGAGCTTCGTGCCGCGCTCGGTGTGGGGACCCGACCTCACACCCGCGGCGAAGATGGTGCCGTCGCCGGACGCGTTTTTCGACCCGTTCGTGATGATGGGGATGATGGCGACGCGCTACCGCGGCGTGCGCATCGGCACCGGCGTCACCGAACCGTACCGCCGCCATCCGATGACGCTGGCGCAGGCCTTCGTCACGCTCGACCACATGACCAAGGGCAAGGCGATCCTCGGTATCGGCAACGGCGAGCGCGAGAACACCGAGCCGTACGGGTTGCCTTTCGTGAAGCGCGTCGCGCGACTCGAAGAGGCTCTGCGCATCATCCGTCTGCTGTGGGAAAGCGGCGGCGAGCCGGTGAACTTCGACGGCTCGATCTGGAAATTGAAGAACGCCCTGTTCGCGACGCCGCTTTTCAACGGCAAGCCGCCGCCGATCTGGATCGCTTCGCACGCACCGCGCATGTTGGCGTTGACGGGACGCTACGCCGACGGCTGGTATCCGACGCGCAAGTTCACGCCCGACGAATACGCCGCCGGTCTCGCCGCCATCCGAGCCGCCGCCACCGAGGCGGGTCGCGACATGTCGCGCTTCGAGCCGGCGATGCAGATCCAGTTGATCCTCGGCCAGGATCGCAGGGGCGCCATTGCTCGCGCTCTCGGTGTTCGAGCGACCGGCGCGATGACGCTGCTGTTACCGGGACAGCTGTGGGCGAAACACGGCCTGCAGCACCCGCTGGGCGAGAACTACGAGGGGTTCCCCGAGTTCGTGCCGGAAGAGATCCCTCTCGAAACACTGGCGGAAGCGCGGCTGCGCGCGACACCCGAGTTGCTTGCCGACGCGGTCTTCGCCGGCACCGTCGACGACGTCGTCGAGGAGGTGCGGGCGCTGACGCGGGTGGGGCTGCGCCACGTCGTGCTGTGGAACATCGGCCCGCTGGCGACGGGGGCCGGCCCGCGCGACTTTCTGTCGCTGTTCACGCTGATCCGCCGCCTGCGGAAGATTGAGCTGCCGGACCTAGGATTCAGGATCTAGGATTCAGGATCTCGGGGGTCAGGGGCCAGCGGTCACGGTTCCGCGGTGTAGCGGGTGACGGCGGGGTCGAGGTTGGTGGCGAGGGTCGTGTCGTATTCCTCGATGCCTTTGATGTAGCGGCCGAAGAACGCCGCCGAGTAGCCGTTGATGATGTCCCACACGCGCAGGTCTTCGGTGAAGGTGAACGGCGACCCGTCGTCGAAGCGGGTCGCGTCGCCGCAGCCGTCGCCGTTCCACGGCCCGGCCAGTCCGACCCGGCAGGCGAACGTGAACGAGTAGTGCCCCGCGTCGACGATCTCGGCGAGGAAGCGCGGCCGCGGGACTTGTAGGTAGGTGGCGCGAATGTTCATGTTCCCGTCGACGCGGATGGTCTTGTCTTCGGTGCCGAGCATCAAGAACGTCGCGGCCGCATACGTCTCCGACACCCGTATGCCGAAGGTGAGTGGCATGACCGCGACGATACGATCGTCCTGGTCCGCCGCGGCGAGCGCCGTTAAGGCGCCGAACGAATGTCCGGTCACGCCGAAGCCCGCGGTGGTGTCGACCCAACCTTCAAAGGGGCTGCCGGCGTCATCGGAGAAGTCGGCGAACGAATCGAGCAGAAAGCGGATGTCGAGTGGCCGCGCGACGACCAACTCGCCCTGCGACCCTGAGCTGTCGAAGAACGTGTTGCCCTCGTGATCGGGCGCCACCACGATGTAGCCATGGCTGGCGAGGTGTTCGCACTGGGACACGTTCTGGAAGCGGATGCCGCCGTTGCCGTGTGAAAAGGCGATCAGGGGAAACGGCGCGTCGCCGGCAATTTCCGCATCGCGCACCGCGACGACGGGAACCGTCGCGTTCGCCGCGAGATCCTCCAGCCCCTCCGGCAGATAGCTTTCGAGCGGTGCCGGCGCCTGTCCGCGCGCCGACTCCGCGGCCGGATACCACACCTCCGTGAGCTGCACGCGACCCTGCGCCGCGTCGAACAGTTCGACGCGGGTCACGCCGACCGGATACGGCCCGGCGACCAGCGGGTCCGCCGCCGGCGGCGGCGCATCGGAGCCGTCACCGCAAGCAGCGATAGCGACAGCGAGAAGCGTACACAGGGCGAGGCGGCGAAGGTCGGCGAGTGTGATCATCGGCGCATGGAATCACGAGTAGGATTCAGGATCCAGGATTTAGGATCTAGGGATTGGGGATAATTCCTGACCCGCGAATCCTGAGCCCTAGATCCTGAATCCTAGATCCTGATTCCCGCCCTAGAATCGGTAGCTCACCTCGCCGCCGAAAGTTCGCGGGGTCTGGAAGTAGCGGCCCATGAATCCGAGGACCGGGAAGGACTCGGCGCGGTCGAAGTAGTGCTCGTCGGTCAGGTTCTTTCCCCACATGGCGATCTGCGCGGTGTCGTCCCACAAGTCGTAGCTGATGCGCGCGTGCAGGAGATTGAAACCGTGCTGGAAGCCGTCGGCCGCCTCGGGGCCGAGGACGTGCATCTGGCTCTGGTACGACCAGTCGAGGCGCGGCGTGAGATGGCCGTCGAGGAAGTCGCGCGGCGCGTCGGCGATGGCGATCTCGTAGGAGATCGCAAAGTTCGTGGTCAGATCGGGCGTGAGGTTGAAGCCCTCGCCGGAGCGGTCGATGTACTGCTCTTCGGGCGTTCCGATCGCGACGTCGCTGGCGGCGCAGTTGACGAGTCCGGCGGGCGTACTGGGATCGCAGTTCTTTCCGAAGTCGTCGTACTTGGTATTGAGAAGTCCGATGGTGCCACTCAGGCGAAGCTCGTCGATCGGGTTGATCAGGAACTCCGCCTCGATCCCTTGGACCGTGGCCTCGGCGGCGTTCTGTGTGAGCGTCTGGAGCGTCAAGCCGGTCGTCGGATTTTCGAGGTCGCCGAGCACCCTCGTGGAGAATACCTGAATGTCGTCGTACAAACCGTAGAACGCGGCCAGATTGAACCCGAGGCGGTTGTCGAGGGCAAGCGTCTTGAGGCCGATCTCGAAGTTGTCGAGGTACTCCGGCCGAAACGAAGTCAACTCAGGGTCGTCGCTTGCTTGCACGCCGATCAGCGCGTTGAAGCCGCCGCCACGGAATCCCTGCGAGTAGGTGAAGTACAGAAGTCCGTGATCGAGTCGGAGAGTGTCCAACATCGAATCCGTCGGTTTGAGCCCGATGCTGGCGGTCGGTGTCACCGCGTCGAACACCTCCGACCCCGTCCCCGGAGGAACGGGCTGTGTTCCCATCCCGCGGTCGAGGAGGGAGAAGGTGGCGCCCTTCTTGTCCTGCGTGTAGCGGACACCGGCGGTGAGGGAGAGCCACTCGACCGGATCCAGCACCGCGTGGGCATAGGCCGCCCAACTCCAGTTGCCGATCCTCGTGATGCTCTGGGTTTCGACATTCAGAATATCGGACAGCGCCCTCACCGTCGTCGGTGCCCTGCCGCGCTCCCAGAAGCCGAAGAGCCCGGTGACCAGGCTCAACCGGTCCTCCCAGGTGGAGAGATTCGACTGCAACTCCTGGCTGATCTGGCGCTGCGACCAGCCGGGGTCCGTTTCGCTACCGGAGAAATCGAGGGAGAGGACGGCGAATTCGGTCAGGTCCGACTCGGAGCGATGGCGGGGTTTCTGCTCGCGCCACGAAGTGATCGACTTCACGGTGAGCGCGACGGGGCCCTCCATGGCGTCCCAGCTGACGGTGCCCCAGCTGCCCCAGCTCATCGAGTCCGAAAGACTTGGAACGTCGCCGTTGAAGCGAAACTCGCTCGACGTGTCGCACGCCTCGCGAAAACCCGGGATCAAAGAGATACCGAGGCCGTTGTCGTTGACGGTGCGGCATTGCCCGCCGCGGCCGCGGCTGTGGTCGCGGCCCCAGGTGCCGCTGACGTCGACGGTGATGTCGTCGCTAGCCAACCAGCGCAGCGAGCCGAGGAAGGTCATCGACGCCTGGTTCGACACGCTGAGATCGAGCAACTCGTTGCGGGCGAAGCCGTTCGAGGTGTTGGTGGCGAACGCGAACCGGGACAGGAGCCGGTCTTCGATCAGTGGCACGTTCAACATGGCGCGGGTTCGCACCGTGTCGTAATTGCCGGCGTTCACCATCAACTGGCCTTCGGTTTCGTCGTGCGGCTTGATCGTGTTGATGTTGATGGCGCCGCCGACCGAGTTCTTGCCGAACAGCGTTCCCTGCGGCCCCCGCAGCACTTCGATCTGACCGATATCGATGACGTCGACCAGCTGCCCGATCATGCGCGGCAGATAGACGCCGTCGACGTAGACCGCGACGCCCGGATCGAAGACGATCTCGCCGGACGGGGTCCCGAGGCCGCGCAGGCGGATGTAGCCTTCCTGGTTTTCGCGGCCGACCGAGAACTGCAGGTTGGGCACCAGGTCCTCGATGTCGTTGAGACGCGTGACTCCCGAGTCGCGCAGATCGTCGGCGCTGAGCGCGGTGACGGAAACAGGCGTGTCGACCAGCAGCTCGTCGCGCTTGCGGGCGGTGACGACGATCTCTTCGATCCCCGATTTGCCTGCGTCCTCGGCCGGCGCGGCCGGCGCGAATGCGACGATGGTCAGCAGAGCGAACGCGCAGCGAGCAAGTCGAAGCCCCATGAGATCCCCCCAGATCGACGGCGCGAGAGCTTCGCACGTTGTCGGAACCCTGTCGAGATTCGGCGTCTCTGCCGCTCAGCCGAGCCGGCGAGCCAGCCGCTGACAACCGACCGTGTTACGACTCTCCGCCATGACGACGAATGGAGCGAATATGGGCGAGACGTTGGCACACTGTGGAGGAACGCGGCGTGGCGGAGGGCGGACGCCGCGGCCGGCGTCGCGCCGGCCGGCGCCGAAGCTGGTGCTCACCGCGGACATCGTAGTCGACTTGCGGGGTACGTGTCTCTTCTACCCCTGCGCCGGTGAAGACGTATACGCGCCGGTGCAGGTGTTCCTTCCGTATGTGTCGTCGTTTTGGTTCGTCGACCTCCACTACAGCGGCACCGTCGGCGATCGGCACATCCGGCGACTGGCGCATCGACATCCGCTGGCGGTGGAGCCGCGGCTCGAACCGGTCGATGACCCCGACTGGGAGGGTGTGATGTACGCAGACCCCGGCCGCCCGTCGTTTCTGAAAACGGCGACGTTTACTCGCGCTCGGTCCGGCGATCCGTTCGCCGTGCGTTGGTGCCGCAACCACGGACCCGCCGCGATGCTCGATCTGCCCGAGCCGATCGGCGTCTTCTTCTACCGCGGCGACGGCGACGGCGATGGAGGGAGCTCCATCCCCTGGCTATGCGACGCGCGCGCGAAGTGGCGCGCCTACACGGGGCGGATGAACGCCGTCCTCGACCGCCTGGTCGACGGCGGCTTGATCGTCACCGACGGCTCCAACACGCGCCTCGCCGAGAGCACCGGCGCGCCCGATCCGTATCGCGCGCTCGGAAATTCGCTCTACCACCGTCGAAATTCCCCGGCTACGGCGCATGCCGAGGCGCAGCCGTTCGAAGACGAGCACGGGCACCGATTCCGCTGCATCGGCCATCTCGGTCCCGACGGTCACGGCTACGGCCCCACGCTGGTGTGGCAGGTCCGCAAATCACCCGCATGAGAACGTCGAGAGGCGACTCTCCCCGCGGGCTTGTTGACGTCGCCCGGCCTCTTGACCCTGCGACTTGCCGCACGGCACCGCTCTATATAGACGTACTTATGGATGAAGCAGGTCCTGATCGAACTCGATGACGAGACGGCGGAGCGACTGGAGCGGATTGCGCCGGCCCGGTCGCGGCAACGATCCGGGTTCATCCGCGCCGCCCTCGCCCGCGCTATCTCAGAGGTCGAAGAGCAACGCACCCGCCAAGCCTATCTCGACCATCCTGACAACGGCGCTGACTCCTATTTCGATCCGCGAGTGTGGGAGCCAACCGCGCGTTATCGCGGGACAGGCAAGAAGAGGAAATGAGGCAGTACGAGATCCGCTGGGCGAGCCTTCCAGAGCCGATCGGCCGCCGCCCCGTTCTTCTGCTGACGCGCACTCCGGCCTACGAATACCTGAACAAAGTGATTGTCGCCGAAGTGACGACGACGGTTCGCGGAATAGCGCAGGAGGTCATCGTCGCCGCCGGCGAAGGGCTGAGAGCGACATCCGTTGTCAATCTCGACAACATCCACGTTGTCGCGAAGTCGATCATCGGACGGAGAATCGGTACCCTCGCCCGCCCGCGACACGTTGAGGTCAAGCGCGCCCTCGGTTACGCCCTCGGTTGGCCCGAACTGCAATCTCTCTGAAGCCAGCGCCTCATCTCCCCACCCTCTCTCTGCCGTCAACCGCTGTCGCGATACCGGCCGGCCGGCCTCCACTGCGTTGGCCCGGCGGCTGATGGGGCATATCCTCGGGACCGTCGCTGTCTGAACGCTTTGTCGCACGGAGGCATGCCCATGGATGGATCGCTCGCGGATCTGGGTTTGATCGAACGCTTTCGCAACGAACTCACCCACATCGAGTCGCGGATCGCGTCGGCGCCGTTCCCCTTCAATCTGCGGAGGAGCGGTGACTTGGTGGCACGTGCGCGCGATCGCTTGCTGGACGTGCAGCAGGCGATGGAGCTTCTCGAGTCACTCCCCGTCGGCGCGCTCAGCTACGTGCAGCAGCGCGCGGGTCTTGGCGAGACCGAGTGGCCGACGCCGGGACAGGTGCGTTGGTACCTGAACTGGAAATCGTTCGCCGAGCGCGGCGCGCGCTGCCGTCGAGTGACCAGGCGCGGCAAGCCGTGTAGAGCGAAGGCTCTCCCCGCCATTCATGCGTGCAGGTATCATCTGAAACCCGGAGAATACGACGCCAGCATACGCTTCATTCGCGGCGTCATCCGGGAAACAGAGGACGCCGTCCGCGCGCTCGGCTCGCGACCGGCCGCGAATCCCCTGCGGTGCACCGCCGACGATACGGCGACCTGGGCCGATGAAATGGCCCGCGAGTTCTCCCTGGATCCCAGTGACTCCGCACTTTACGAAGCATACTGCGACCTCCGTCCCTTCGCCGTCGAAGGCACGATCCCACTCTGGGCGTTCCGGACCATGGTTTTCCGTTGGGTGACCGTCGACCACTTCCTCCACCCGGCGCCGTGACCTCGCATTCAGCACCCGCGCCTCGTTGCGTCGGAAGCGACGCCCGGGCTAGCTGGAGCTATGAAGGTTCGACTGCTCAACATCGTGCAGCGCTTGCGCGCCAGCCTCTGGACGATTCCGCTCGTGATGAGCGTCGGCGCCGCGGTGCTCGCGACGGTCACCGCTCGGCTGGATGCCGCCGGGGACGCCTCGCGGCCGGACTGGCTCGCGGCGATCTTGTATGACGGAGACCTCGACGGCGCGCGCGTGTTGATGTCGACCGTCGCCAGCTCGATGATCACGGTGGCCGGCGTGGCGTTTTCGACGACGGTCGTCGCGCTGTCGCTGGCATCGTCGCAGTTCGGGCCGCGCTTGTTGATCGGTTTCATGCGGGACCGCGGCAACCAGTTCGTGTTGGGCACGTTCGTCGCCACCTTCCTGTACTGCCTGATGGCATTGCGCGGTGGCGACAGCCTGGTCGACCCGGTGGTCGTGCCGGTGATTGGGACGACGGTCGCGCTGTTTCTATCCGTGTGCAGCCTCGGGGTCTTCATCTACTTCATTCACCACATCTCGTCGTCGATGCACGCGGAGCATGTGGTCGAAACGGTCGCGCGCGACCTGGCCGCCGCGATCGACCGGATCTGCGGCGGGGGCGACGACGCGGACGTTGGAGACGCGAACGTCGGAGACGACGATCGTCGCGTCGGCGTAGCGATCCGTAGCCACAAGGACGGTTACATCCGGGCAATCGACGAAGCCGGCCTGGTGAACGTCGCCGAACGCGGGGATCTCTTTTTGCGATTGCGGTGTCGCGCGGGGAAGTTCGTGGTGACGGGCGACACCTTGGCCGAGGTCCTGGGCAGCGACGAACTCGAGCGAGATCTCGTTCGCAAGATCCGCCGCCACATCCTGATCGGCCGTCGTCGCACCGACGACCAAGATCCGGAATACGGTATCCACCAACTCGTCGAGGTAGCGCTGCGGGCGCTCTCACCCGGAGTGAACGATCCGTACACCGCGATTACCTGTGTCGATTGGCTCGGCGCGACGTTGACCTCGATCGGCCGGCGCGGCCTTCAAAAGCCGCGCCGACGGGGGGCGAACGGTGTCCTCCGCCTCGTCCTCGACCCGATCACGTTCGACGGAATGCTTTCCGCCGCCTTCGACCAGATCCGTCAGAACGCGGTTCGAAATCCCGCGGTGGCAATCAGAATCTTGGAGGCATTGGACTCGATGGGGCGCCATTTGCCCGATTCGTCACACAGGGCGTCTGTGCGAGTCCAAGCGGACATGACGTTTCAAGGCGCGCTATCGGACGATCTTCAAGAGAAGGACCGCCTCGATCTCACCGCCCGGTACCGCTCCGTCGTGGAGGTCCTGGACGCGACGACGCCACGGGATGACATCGTCTGAGCGGTGGGTGTCATAAGGGCGCGGAGCGAAATCGACACTGCCGGTGCGCAGGGCGGGAATCACCGCTGCGCACCGTGCAGTCATCGACAGTCGAACGTCCGTGGCGAATCGATCTCGGATGAGTAGCCTGATCAGTCCGCTGGCGGGTAGTACGTCTCGGGTTCCATGCCGTCGTCGTACAGGGCCGGCGGGTCGTCAGACGGGGCGTCGCCGGCGGACGTCCGCAAGGTGTTGATCACCTGTTCGACGCCGCCGATGTCGGCGACGATCTCAGCCGCGCGCTCCTTGACGGTCACATTTGGGACGGTCCCGGTGAGCGTGACGACACCGTCGTTGCTGGAGATGCGGACGGTGCCAGGCAACTGCTCCTTCGTTATGGCTTCGCCGGCTTCGGCGACGATGTCGCGATCGGAGTTGCAGGCGACAAGCCCGAGTGACAGCGCGAGGACTCCACAAAAAGCTGCAAGTTTCTTCATGATTGCCTCCTTATGGCCGTGTGCAACCGTGCCTCTGCCGTCGGGTGACAGGGGAGGGGGTTTGCGCCCTCAAACATTGCAAGACCCGGGCCGGGGTGGCTGGTGGTGCGAACATTTCGAGATCTAGTCGACCGCACCCCCCGGAACGTGTCCTGTGCAATTCTTGCGTTGTAGACCTCTGTAAAAAGCAGAACTTCGGTATTTCCTCTTGGAATCCGCCGGAAGATCGGGAAGATGGCGGCTCGAGTTTGGTCGGCAGAGGTGATGCCGCGTCGGGCAATGGACATCGGGGCTACCGGGGGAATGCGAAGAGAAGACCAGCACAGCGTTGGATTGCAGAGGATCTCCAGAAGATATTCGCATCGGGGCACGATCGTCGTTCTGGCCGTTTTGATCGGCGGGAGCGCCTCAGGTTCCACAAAGGAATGCGAATCGCCCGAGACCCCGGCGCGTGTGTCGCGAGCTGTGGCCGAGATCGAGCGAGCGGTCGACCCTTGCGGCGAGTCGGACGAGATCCTTCGCCTGCTCGCCGACTTTCGCCGTTGCGACCCGTCCTCGTATCGGATTTGCATCGACCCGCGCAGTGTCCGCAACTTCGTCGACCCCGGGATCCGCGATGAGCCGGGCCATCCCACCTCGCTTACCTGGAATCCCGAACTGCGAACCGAACTCGAGAGCAGTTGCGAGGGCGACCCTGCGCGTCCCTTGCTCCGTGACCCCGCCGCGTCACTCCTTCACGAGATCGTGCACGTGGTGCAGGCCTGCAACGGGTTGGATCCCGGTGCCCTCGAAATCGAGGCGGTGCGCATCGAGAACATCTACCGCCGCGCGCGCGGTCTGTGCCAACGCACCCGCTACGGTAAGATCGCCCTGCCGAGCCGTGCATTCGTAGCGTGCGATCGCGATTCATGCGCGTGTCCGCTCGAGGTGGTCTTCAACGTCAAGCGCGCGAGCCTCCCCGCGGCGGCCGGCATCGAGATCGACGCGCGGCATTGATCGACGAATAGAGGACCAGGGAGCGCACGGTATGAGTCATCGCGTCATCCAATGGGGCACTGGCAACGTCGGGTATCACTCGTTGCGCCACATCCTTCGCCATCCGGACTTCGAACTCGTCGGGCTGCACGCGTTCAGTAAGAACAAGATCGGCAAGGACGCGGCAGAGATCGCCGGGCTGGTCGACGAGGTTGGATTGACGGGAGTGGTCGCGACCGACGATGTGGACGAGCTGCTCGCTTTGAAGCCGGACGCCGTGGTCTACACCGTGAAAGCGGAGACGCGGCCGCACGAGGTGATTCCGGAGTTGGCGCGGATTCTCGAGGCGGGCGTCAATGTGGTCTCGAGTTCGATGATCTACCTCATCTACCCGCCACACGCCGATCCCGCGATGAGCGGACCGCTGGAGAAGGCCTGCGCCGCGGGCGGCTCGACGCTCTTCATCAGCGGCATCGACCCTGGGTTTTCAGGCGACGTCCTGCCGCTGGCGGCTTTGCAGATGGCGGACCGCGTCGAGGAGATCCGCGTCCAGGAGCTTTGCGATTACTCGACGTACGAGGATCCCGAATTCACGGGGGTGAGCTTCGGCTTCGGCCGCGCTCCCGACTACGAGCCGCCGATCGGCATTCCCGGAATACTGCGCACCGGTTGGGGTGGGATGGTGCGCATGATCGCCGACGCTCTTGGGATCGAACTCGACGACATGCGCGAGTCGTTCGAGCGGGCCTACGCGGAATCGGCGTTCGACACGCCGATGATGCACGTCCCCGCCGGCACCTGTGAAGCGGTGCACTTTCAGATCGAGGGGATGGTCGACGGCAAGCCGGTGATCGTCACCGAGCACGTCAACCGGCTTCGCCTCGACAGCGCGCCGCACTGGCCGAGGCCGCCCGCCGGTCGCAGCGGCGTGCACCGCTGCATCATCACGGGCAATCCGTCGGTGCAGCTCGAGTGCTTCGTCACCGGCGAAGACGGCGATCACAACACCGGCGGCGTGCAGGCGACGGCGATGCGGATCATCAATGCGATCCCTGAGGTGTGTGAGCACCGCGGCGGCCTGATCAGCACGCTCGACCTGCCGTACACCCCGTCGCGCAACATCGTCGCGTGACCCGGTTTTGCGCGCGGTCGTGAATCTCGACGACATCGACGTCGCTTCCCTGCGCCGCCGGCGCGGCGAGAAGTGGAGTACCTACCCGGCCGACGTCACACCGGCTTGGGTGGCCGACATGGACTTCCCCGTGTGCGATCCGATTCGCCGCATGCTGGACGAGCGCGTCGCGCTCTCCGACATCGGATATCCGACGAACGAGGCCCTGTCGGACGTCGCGGAGATCTTCGCGCAGCGCGCGCACCGCCGCTTCGACTGGCGAATCGCGCCGGAGCGGATCGAGGTCCTCAGCGACGTGGTCCAGGGACTGTACGTCGCCCTGCTCACCCTGAGCGACGAGGGCGCGGGAGCGATCGTCCAGTCGCCCGTTTATCCGCCGTTTCTGCACGCGGTGCCGGAATGTCGCCGCCGCCTGATCGTGAACCGCCTGCGTCCGTCGGACTCGCGCTACGCGATCGACTTCGACGAGCTGCGTGCGCGGATCGACGGCGGCACCCGTCTGCTGATGTTCTGCAATCCGCAGAACCCGACCGGTCGCGCATTCACGCGAGACGAACTCCAGACGCTCGCCGACATCGTCCTGCGGAACGACCTCGTCGTCTGCAGCGACGAGATCCACGCCGACCTGGTGTACCCCGGCAGCCGCCACATTCCGTTCGCCACCATCTCGCCGGAGATCGCCGCTCGCACCGTGACGCTGACGTCGGCGACCAAGGCCTTCAACATCGCCGGCCTGCGCTGTGCCGTCGCAGTATTCGGCAGCGCTGAACTGCAAGACCGCTTCAACGCGTATCCCGCACACGCGCGCGGCGGCCTCGGCAGCCTCGGCCTGGCGGCCACGTCGCTCGCCTGGAGCGAAGGGCAGCCGTGGCTCGACGAGGTCATGGCGTACATCGAAGGCAACCGACGGATCGTCGCCGACTTCGTCGCAACCCACCTCCCCGGTGTGCGCCACGTGTCTCCAGAAGCAACGTATCTCGCCTGGCTCGACTTTTGGGACCTCGGCCTCGAACCGGATCCGTGCCGCTTCTTTCTCGACGAGGCCAAGGTCGCGCTGTCGGATGGCTCCGCTTTTGGTCCGGGCGGCGAGGGCTTCGTGCGCCTGAACTTCGCCACCTCGAGGCCGATTCTCGCGAGTGTGTTGGAGCGAATGCGCGACGCGTTGTCGCGCCGACCAAAGCGCGAGCTCGAGCGGCGTGCTTCGCGGCCACATCGCTAGTCGCGGACCCGCCCCCTCCCACGTCACCCCGGCGAAAGCCGGGGTCCACCTGGCAGCCCGATGGATGCCGGCTTTCGCCGGCATGACGGTTGGGGATGGAGTAGTTTCAGTGCGTATGATCCGGTGTCCGGCCGACGCGACGCCGGGTGGAGTGTCAGGCCAGTGCGTTGCGCGCGGCTTCGGCCAGCGCCACGAGTTCGCGGCGGGCGTCCTGCGGTGTTGCGATCGGCTGTGAGAACGCCAGTCGCACCGGACGCGGGCCCAGCGCGGTCTCGACTGACATCTCGAAACCGTAGCGGTCGATCGAGGTCATCTGCGCGGCGGTGGCGGCGGTCGCCTTGGTGAAGGCGCGACAGTAGTCGAGCATGTTGTGGCCGTGGTCGTCGTTCATGTGCGCGAGGATGGCCGCGGCGTGCGGGGCGATCGGATCGGGCGCCGCCCGCTGCCAGTCGTCGATATCGACCCACGACATCCGGCCGTAGCCGCCGATATAGCGCACTGCCTCGACTTCGAGTCGCCAGAACGCGAAGTCCTTGAACTCGATGTAATAGCCGGCGTTGGGGTGGACGCCCAGATATGCGTCCTTCACCGCGTCGAAGCCGTCGTCGCGGCGCACCGTCTTACATTGCCCGACCAGGGTGACCCGGGCGCGCGCCAGTGGGTCGTCGCCGCCGCCTTCGGCGACGAGCAGCGAGGCGCGGCCGTCCTCTTTCAGGTTGCGGGTGTGCTCGGCCAGCGCCGAGATGAAGAACAGCGGGTTGCCGTCGTTCGCGGCATACGTGACGAACGATCCGTATGGGAACCCCGCGGGCTCCACGGCGATCGTGCACAGCGTTCCGGTGCTCAGCGAGGCAAGCAGTGTCCGCGCCCTCTCGCCGTGTGTCGGTGTCGGGACGTTGACGTCGTACAGAGGTTCTTCCGCCGCGCCGCTCGGGCGCCCGTGTTGATCCGTCATGCGCCGCAGCATACCAGCACTGGCGCGGAAAGCAGGGGACCTGCATCCGCAGACCTAACCACCCCGCGCCGAAGTGCCTACCGCCGGTGTGTCGGGCGCCAGCGCGGCGAGACAGTGACGGTTGTTCATCACGCAGCAGACCCTCTGCGGTCGGCGCTGCGTTCATGAGGCGATGAACCCACTGCCGCCATTATAGGACGCGGCGGCTCAACTTCAGTCGGAGGCTCCTTGGATTGTTCAGCTCCCAAGATCCAATGCGGGCGGATTTTGCGGCCGTTCGCCCGGCATGAACCACGCGCTGCTGCCCGGGACACGGGCGACGCCGGCCAGCTTCCAGTCCTTTTCGCGGCGCCAATAACCGGGGAGTGGGTGCTGGCGCCACTCGTAATCCCGGTGCAGATCAGGGTGAGCGAGGATGTCGCGGACAGCAGGGAAATCGAAACGCGCGACGACCTCCTTGGAGATCATGATGTAGTCGGGGCGCGTGGCGAGCACATAGTCGGCATTGGAGCTCTGGTGTCCGGGAAGCATCAGGCGCCCTTCCTGGTCGCCTTGTTTCGGAGCGCGTGCAACTTGTTGGGTCACCAATCCCATGTAGTCGACGATGGGTAGGTTCGAGAAATAGCCGACCATGCCAATTCCTCCCGCCGCCACGAGCTGGACCGGCGGATCGACGCGCAGAATGTCATCCGCGAGGCTGCGCAGGCGCAGACTCAAAGCGACCTGATGGCGCTCCGCGTCGTGGATCACTTGTGTTCGACGAGTTCTGGAACTCTGTTCGATTGGGTTCCAGGACTTCCATTCGCGAGGCGTCAGCCATGGGGCGGTCAGTGCGGCCGCAAGTATGACGAGTCCTACCGAAGCCAACCTCCAGGTCCGCGCCTCGTTGGGAATCCACTGCGACAGCGCGATTCCGATGCCGATCGCGATTGCTCCCGCCAGCGTACCGAGCGCCAACCAGATCGGCGCCGCGAGGTAGCAGGAAATCGCAAGGACGGAATCGCCGCTAAGCGGCTTCTCGACTCGACCGATATCGCATGCCGCAAGGGCGACGAGCACCGGCAGGATGGGTAGGAGAAACCGCGAATTCGAGAATACGTCTCCGCCAACTGCCAAAACGTAAGCCAGCGTGATCAACACGAACGCCGCTGAAGGCCATGTTCTTCTGTCCCTCCAGATCGCACGCGCCGCGGGGTACAGCAGTAGGAACGTCCCGGAAGCGAGGAATTCGCCCGTGTATTGCACGCCTCGCGTCCACGGGATTCCTCCAACCTTTGCGTAGAACGTGTTTGGCAACAACGAACCGTAGTAGACGATGCGGAAGCAGGAGAGCATTGCGATTACGGCGCCTACGCCCAGCGGTGGAATCCAGTCACGTGCAGTCTTCAGGTCTCCCCGAGCCAGCCGAGCGCCAAAAATTGCCGCCGCTGCCAGGATTCCGTCGGGGCGCGTGAGTACGGCGATCGCGACGAAAGTGGCGGCGAGTCCGTTCCGCCCGCACAGTTCGGCGGCGAGCGCGGCTGTCACCGCAAGCACGACCAAGGGCGTCTCCATGCCTGACATCGACCAGACGACGAACGCCGCGGAAGAGAGGACGATCCAGGGCGCCAGCACAGCGCTCCAGGTGGCTCGACCTTCGCCGCGCGCCAGTTCGAACGTCGCCAGAAGGACGCCGCTGCCGAACAACAGCGAGAGGATCCTGCTGACCTCTGGGGCCTCGTGTCCCAGCCAGATGCCGAGCGCGACCATTAGGGTCCACAGGAGATTCGTGTAACCTTCGACGTACTCGCCGGGGTTGTACACCAGCCCGTATCCCTCGACGAGATTCCGCGCATAGCGGTACGAAATGAACGCGTCGTCTAGATGCGCTCGCGAGTCGCCGGCCTCGAAGAGATACACGGCGATCGCGCCGACGACGCACGATAGCGACAGTAGGCCTGGTAGCGGACGGCTCCCGCGCCACGTCCGGCCGCGCATTTCGCGAACCTCGCACGGCCGCTACGTACTTTCAACATATGGTTGTGTTTGCGACGACCTATTCTCGCTATCGAGCGTACAAAGAAACGCTGGGGCGGGGGAATTCGCAGCGCGTGTCCTGTTTCTCAACGGGCTGCCAGGTGGCCCGTTCTGGAAGAGACCTCATCACCGAGCCTGGGCCGACAAAGGACAGAGCGTAAGTGGTTTCCCTGATTGGCGAGGCTGAATCATCTATCTTACAAGTCTCGAATGTCGGCCACTCATCGAGTGTCCCGGGCCGACTCTGGCGTCGCGCGAACGAGCAGCCCCTCGGGGGTGCGGTTGGCGCGCGGCCACAGGGCGGAATCGAGGTAGACGCATGAAGGAACTTGGCGCACGCAGGGCACTCCTCTCGCTCGCGGGAGGCTTGTTGCTCGGGGCGGGGGGTGTGTTGGTGGAGGGTGTTCCGGCGGGCGGTGGTGCGACGCTGGTGATCGCGACCGATGGGAACGAGCCGCGGACTTTGCCCACTCCCATGCCGATCGATGCGCAGCACGACGAGCGGCTCGATGAGTTCGATACCGAGTGGAGTGGCGGCGGAGAGTAGAGCCGGCCGAATCCTCGCAAATCGCCTGGCGGCCTCGACGCGGTCGCAGTAGGGTGCCGGCGTGCGAAGCGACGCCAAGCGCCCGCGCTCCGGGTCCGCGGCGCGGGCGAAGCCGGGGCCACCTACACCGACGCGCAGCACGCGTGGGGCCGCCGCGATGCCGTGGCGGACCGATCGCTCCGCGGCACGCGCCTACATCTACGACGCCGACTATGTCGACGCCGATATGCGATCGGCGCTGCTGCGTTGGCTGGCTTCACTGCGTCCGCTTTGGGAGCAGCGCTACTCCACGCGCCGGCCGCCGCCTCGTGGCAAGACCCAGCGGCCGTTGCTTCGACCCGTGTATTGGCTCGGCAACTGGCAATTCGCGTGTCTCGGATACTACGAGCCGCCGCGGCGCCGGATCGACTGCGCGGTCGCGGCCGAGCCGTTTCCGCCGGTGCTGGCGGACTTGGTGCGCGCCGTGGAACGGCGGATCCACGGGCAGTTCGACCAGGCCGACGTACCGCGCGACTGGCGTTTGAACACCTGCCTGGTCAACTTCTACGGTCACCGCCGCGACGGCGATCGCTGGGTGGATGTCGCGCGCGTGGGTGAGCACCGCGACTTCGAGCCCGGCCCCGTCGCGTCGATCTCGCTCGGTGAGCGCGCGCGGTTCCAGTTCGTGCGCCGCGGCGACACCAGCGCGCCGCCCGTTCGCACCGAGTGGCTCGAGGACGGGTCGCTGCAGGCGTTCGGCGGCCCTTGGTGGAAGGACTCGCTGCTGCACCGCGTGCAACGCGTCGACGACAAGGCCGGCATCACGTTGGAGCCGCGGATCGACGGATTCCGCACGCGCCGCATCAACCTGACGTTCCGTTATGTCCCGGAGGCCGACGTGGTTCCGTTCGCCCGTTTGAGCGAACGAGCGCGCGGGGACGTGCGCGAGTACGTGGTCGAGCTCGCGAGGCATTCGCCGTTCTTCAAGAAGGCGCTGTCCGGCTGAGGGGACTGCTACTCCAACGCGGCGCCGAAGGGTGGGTCGGGGATGGGTTCCCCGAGGTGCGTGTACCCCAGCTTGCGGCGGCTCCACGTCGTCGGCAGGGACGGGTCATTCGGCTCGAGGCGTGCGAAAAGGACCCAGCGCTCCAGCGCCGGCACCTCGAGGGACAGCGCGATATCGAGATCCCCCAAACCCGCGATCTCCACCGTTGCGGGCGCCGACCGGGCGACGACATCGCCCGCGGGGTTCACGGCGATCAACTCCAGAGTTGCCCGCTGCGCTTCGGGTTGGTCGTTGATCAGTACCATCGGAACCTCGAGCCGCGCCGGTCCGGCCGGGGCTTCCCAGAAATCCAGATGCACCGCGAGCGGGGCAAACGCGTCGGCGGCGTACCGCTGCCAGCGCGGTTCGAGGATCAGGTCGACGACATCGAGGAAATTGTCTCCAGTCGCTTTCGATTCCGTGATGTAGGTGAAGTGCTGCACCCCTGCGTACATCCGACTGGCGCGCCAGAACTCCGTCAGGACCGCGCCCACGTATGCGTATGCTTCGCGGTACTCGGCGGCTGAGTACGGGCCCTCGTCCATCCTCGGCACGATTTGGTAGGGGACGACGGCGGAGGGGACCGGCAACCCGTCGCGCTGCAGCCACAGCAGGTTGTACTCGTTGAGGATGTACGGATGTCCCGGCGCTTTCGCGGTCGCTGGTACCACCGGCGCGGGACCGACGAACAGCGGCAGATCCGCCAGATCGCGGAGCGCGAAAAGGACGTACGCGTGTTCTTCGACCGGGTCGCTCGGTCCCTGCGGCGGGCTGTGGCCGCCGTTCTCCCATTGCCGGGTTGGATCGAGGTCGCGAACCCGCGCGATGACCTCGGTCGACTTGGGGTCGTCGGTTTCGTTCGATGCATCCCACCAGCCAATCGAGGGATGGTTCCAATTCTCTTCGATCCAACGCCGGTACTCCGCCTCCATCTCCTCGATCGACCACTGCGCTGATTCGCGCGCGAGGGACCACATCATGAACTCGTCGGCTAGAATGATGCCGATCTCGTCCGCCAGGTCGTACCAGAGGTTGGGCAAACGCCCGATCGAAACCCGCATCGAGTTCCAATGCAGAGCCTTGGGGTGGGTCGACAGCAGTCTCCTCACCCAATCCGGATCCCACGGAAGTTGGCCGCGTTCCGCCGACTGAAAGAACCGATGCAGGGAAAGATTGGAGCCGCGCAGGTAGTATCGTTCGCCGTTGAGAAAGAAACCGGGCTCGTCTCCGGAGCGCCACTCCACGGATCGCATTCCGAAGCGAGTCTCGAGCTCGTCGGTGACGGCGGCGGACTCCGTGACACGCGATGTCACGTGGTAGAGGAACGGGTCCTCGGGCGACCACCATCGCGCTTCTGGAATAGTGACGAACTGCGTCGCCGTGGACTGGCCCGCCGGCAGGCGCCGACGCTCGGTCACGTCGGCGACCACGGTGCCGAACTGGTCCCGCACCACCTGTCGAACGTCGACATCGACCGGCGCGGTCGATCGGTTGAGGAGAGTCGTGCGCACAGTGGCGCCGTCCGATTCGATCAGCGGCTCGATCTTCACTCGTACGATTCTCTGCGGGCCCGAGAACGCGATCGAGACGTCGTCCCAGATCCCCGGAAGCCACAGATACTTCTCGATGTCTTCTCCGGTCGGCACGGTCGCCGGGACTTGCCGCTTGTCGGCGCCGACGCGAACGACCAACGTATTCGTGGCGCCGCGCACGACCGCGTCCGAAACATCCGCCTCGAACAATGTGAATGCACCCGCGTGTGTGCCGATCCGGGTGCCGTTGAGCCACACGGCCGCGCCGTATTTGGCTTTGTGAAGACGCAGCGTCGCGACCGGACCAGCGTCGGCGGGTACCGAGAAGGTCCGTCGATACCAGAAGGCCTGGCGCAACTCGCTCGGAACTCCGACATCCGCCAGAGGTGGGGTTGCGAGGTCGACGAATCCCGGCACCGGGATGGTGTGAGCGAAGACGGCTGGAACGCGATCGTCCAGCGCCCCCTCGGTCAACTCCCATCGTCCGTTGAGAACGATCTTCCCGACCGGCGACCTCATCGCGGTGCCGTCCGAACCGGAGCCGCCGCCGCACGATGCGATGCCCGACAGCATCGCGCCGAAGACCACCGCCCCGACCAACCTCCAACTCGCACGTCGCATCTGAACTACGTCTCCTCTCTCGGGCCGTGAGGTATGACAGCGCGAGGGGATTCAAGTCCAGACGGAAGGCCGACTCCGCGGGGCGGCGAATGGTGGTACCCCTCGCGACCCCGGGTCCGCGGCGATGAGAGAGGCACGCGTCGATTGACAGGGCGGGTGTGCACCGTATCTAGCTGCGGGAGTATGACGGCACGGCGCCGCTTCGCGGCTCTTTCCTCGGGTAGCGGGCTCGCGTCCCTGGCTGCGGCCTTCGCGATCTTCCTGCTGTCATTCGGCTGGTTCAGTCGCGCGTGGCTGCGCCAATCGCACGACTCCGTGGCGCTCACGACCACGCAGGGCTTCGCCGACGCGCAGCTCATCGTATGGGTGCTCAACTGGGTCGACGCTCGTCTTCGCAGCGATTTCGGGCGGATCCTCGACGCCCCCATCAACTATCCGGCGGCGCGGCAGCTCACCGGATCGGAGCACTTCGCGACCTCCCAACTGCTCTTCTTCCCTATCGACGCGGTCGTTGACTCGCCGTTGGTGGCGGCGAATCTCACCGCGTTTCTCTTCTACCCGCTGACGGCGCTGTCGATGTACGCGCTGCTGCGCCTCCTTGGCGCCCGCGGCGGCGCGGCGATGTTCGGCGGTTTCGGGTTGGCGCTCGGACCTTTGCAGGTGCCCAGCACTCTCCAGGTTTTGCAGACGTTGCCGATTTTCTATCCGCTGACGGCGATCACCCTGCGGAGCCTTCGCGAGTCGCCGAGCGCGACGCGCGCGGTGCTCTGCGCGGTTGCGCTTCTGGCCGGGCTGCTCAGCTCCTTCTACACGGCGATGTTGCTCACGATGTTCTTTGTCCTTTGGGCGCTCGTCGAGGGGCTGCGCGCCCGGCCGAATCGAATCCGCTTCGCGATTGGATCCTCGGCAAGTCTGTTGGTCGCGGTCGCGGTCTTCCTTGCGACGTCTTGGGCGTACCTGCAACGGCCAGAAGTGGCGAGCGACGTACCGATGGTGTGGACGCCGGAGCTGCTGGCCGCGGCTCGTGGGAATGTACTGTTGCGCGCATTCGGCGAACGTCATTTCGGAGGAGTTGGTGTGGCGCTGTCGCTCGCCGCGCTGTTGGGGCTGGTATCGCTCACTCAGGCGGACCTCCGCGCGTACGCGCTTGGCTGTATCGCCGTGGCCGCAAGTGGACTTTTCATCGCGTTCGGCGGGATCCAGCAACTCGGCTTCGCCGAGTTGCCCTGGCCTCTCGGTGACGTTGCGTTGTTCGCCGGTCGCTTCTTTCGCGTGATACCGCGCGGCATGCTGCTCACCGGGTTCGCTTTCGCGGCGCTCGGGGCGCTGGGGTTGGAGACCCTGCGGCGTTCCTCACCGCGCGGCGGCGCCGTCGCGGTCGTCGCGCTCACGGCGATTCTCCTCGCGACGCGCGGCACGGCTCTGGGCAGATCCGATCTCATGCGCGTGCGGGCTTTCGCCGACGACACCTCCGTCTATCAGAAAGTCGGCGCCATCGTCGGTGGCGCCGACCGAGGCCCGCTGCTGGAGCTGCCGCGCCGACCGCGGATGGCGGCTGCCGACGCCTCGGCGATGATGGGGCAGATCTGGCATGGTGTGCCGCTGATCACCGGTCATACGGGGTACCTGCCGCTGAACCGTTCAGAGGTGGATCGACTCTCCGCGACGCCGCTCCAGCACGACGCCCTCCGTTCCCTGGTGGCGATGACAAAGGTGCGATGGATCCTACTGCAGCCGCGGGATCGGTGGCGTGGCGAACGGGAGTACAGCCTGACTGTTGGGCAGCTTCGCTCGTTTCCGGGACTCATCGGTGAGTACGCGGTTGATGGTTTCCTCCTTTTCCAACTCGGAGCCAGTTGAACCCTAGCAGCCCGTTGAAAAACAGGACACGCGCTGCAAACGGTCTTTCGGCGTCATGGCTGCGTTGCGAAAT
>Ga0307505_10000549_pt1 | contig 40443 bp, 49 predicted proteins | sample 23_S_MG_FD_202183 | JGI IMG/M metagenome (GOLD analysis project Ga0307505, IMG submission 202183) | Soil microbial communities from Populus trichocarpa stands in riparian zone in the Pacific Northwest, United States - 23_S | ecosystem: Environmental > Terrestrial > Soil > Riparian zone > Trees...
CTCCTTCACCTCCCCCCTCCAAGCTTGCTTGCTACCACTCCCAAAGTTGCGGGCTTGTCAGTCCGCAACTGCACGGTCGAACACGGCCCTTCCGAGGGCGCGTGTTCCGCGAGCACGGAGGACCCACGAGCCTCCCCAGTCACAGCCACTCCGGCACATACCCCCTCCCCCCGCTTCTTTTTCTGCGAACCATCAATACACTCTGTCTCAACACACGCATCCATCGGCAGATGTATCCGCCCTGAAACTCCTAGCCTCACGATCACATGACACTCCACCCGATGAACGAGCAGGAGGTGTGCCGGGGAAAACTCGCGAGATTAGAAGGGAAAAGAGACGATCTAGGAGCCTTTTGCCACGGTAGCAACGGAAGGCCGTGGTGAAATGCCACAGTGGAGGCGACAGCGGCGCATCACTGACAGAAAGAACGACTATCGCGATGGGTTATACGGTCTCAACAATGGAATCGAAAGGGTCACATTCGCCCCTCTCATGAGTTTATACGTCCCCCCAAGCACGTGGTACGCACAGAGCCCTGCGCCTGTCCGTGGCATTTCAGGACAGATGACCATCACCATTGCCCCATAATGCCACGAGCACGAGTCCGAAGCTTCTCGATCCTCTACCACGCTACGCGCAACTCCTCTGTTCTTCACACGTTTGCGTGATCGCCCTGCGAAGCACTCATGGCATTTCCCTTGCTCACCTCGTTCTTTATACGGACCAGACACGTATTCGTCTGCATTCAGCGAGGGAGGTCGCCATGCCGGTACTGAAACGACTTCAAAGTTATCTCGAGACGAACAAGATTCCCTATGAAGTGGCAAACCATCCAAAGGCCTATACGGCCCACGACGTGGCGCACACGCTTGACGTACCAGGCAAACTTGTCGCAAAAGTCGTCGTGGTGAAGGCCGATCGGTACTTCGTGATGACGGTGCTCCCCTCAACCTGGCGTGTAGATTTGAAACGATTGCGGGATGTCCTGGACGCCCGCGACGTGCGACTGGCAACGGAAACGGAGATCGCAAATCTGTTCCCCGATTGCCAAGTGGGAACGATGCCGCCGTTCGGGAATCTCTACGGCGTGGAAGTGTATGTGGATCAACTCCTGACGGAAGACGAGTCTATTGTGTTTGAAGCCGGGACGTATGTCGGCGCGATCAAGCTACAGTACAAAGACTTTGCCGATCTTGTTCGCCCGAAAGTCGCCGCGTTTCATCACGAGCCGTCGAAGATCGAAGACTAATAGGCTGCGGAAACGATCTGTGCGTACACTTGAAGCATGCTGGCTTATGTAGGTTGAGGAGGCTTGACCTGTCTGGTCCGACTGGGCTGTTTTTCCTATCGGATTGATTCGGTTCATCCGATGAGCGCCGTTCAACCAGACCGGCCAGAGACACCAAGCACTGGCGTTCTTAAAGTGGCAGGCCTGCAGGCCTTTTGAGCACCCTGCTAAAAGAGAGGATGATGGGGAGCGCTTGCCGGTGGCGCCTCATCAACAGCCCCTCCCGCATTGCCGAAAAATCGCCAGGCCCCCTCCTCTTTGACGAGGTAGTGCACCTCACGCACCCAGCTATCAATGGTGATGGCCTTCCCCGTCTCTTTCTCCGTCCCATAGAGCCCTCCAGTGCAAGTCACATAGGCTTTTCTCACGCCGTCAGCCTGGATCAATTTCAGCTCGGTAAAGACATGGGATGAACTGAGATTCCCATAGTGCAGAAAGACTTCCTCCCATACCCGGCGCACATCCGATCTTTTCAGGCCATGATAGTTGTAGGTTGTGGCGTAGAACGTCATCACCGCATCGAGATCCGCCTTTTTGACCGCCGCCTCTGCCTCATTGAACGCTGCCACCAGCTCCTTGATGACCGGTTGATCGGCATCCGCTCCCACTCCCGGTGCAAATTCCACGGCTGCGGCAACGGGAGTCGGCGGCCGGCATTGGGTCAGGATCAAGGCTCCCACCAGGATCAGAACAATCTTGAGCACGCCTCTTCGTTTCATGCCAATAGCGCACGCAATGCTGATGCCAGCGCGATTCCCATCGTGAGGGTCTTCCACCCGGAAGCGAAGGTCACGCACGAAGCGGCTATCGGCAGTGTGGATAAGAAAGAACTCGAAACCTTGATGGCGCGAGGTCTCAGCCCTGAGCAGGCGGTCGAGACGATCATGAGCGGGATTCTGCGGTAGCGTGGAAGAGGTGTGCCTTCACCGGCTATGGAGCCTGGAAGGTCCGCTTCCGCCGGACCGTCTGGATATGCAGGAGCGTCGATTCCGGATCTCTCACGCCACGAAACTCCATCACCTCATCGCTGTGCGTCGATGTAAAGACAATCGTCCCGATCCCCAAGAGCCGTGCGGTCAGGCCTTGCTTAATGGCCGTCTCACTGATGTGTTCAATCGACATCGCTTGAATCTCGTGCCCGGTGAATGCATTCGTGATCAGCACGCGCTGTGACGTGGCCACATACCGCACCCAATAGCGCAACGCCATTGCTACGGTCATGAGCGCAGCAGCCCCGATCATCCACAGTCCCGAACCAGGGAGTGCCGCCTGCCAGAGCAACGCCCCACGCAAAACCGCAATAAGACTGACCACATATAGCCAAACAAACTGATTCCAGGACACATACGCCTGCCAGAGCACAGGTTCCTTCGCCTCATCTGACTCGATCATCATCGTATCTCTATCCTCCGGTGGCAGCATAGCAGAGCCTGAGAGCCCAATCTTCTGCGCGTTCGGACAAGCCACCCTGAGTCCTGGTGCGGGGGCAAGGCGCGCCGAGCGCTATCGAGAACACAGCACGACCGTTGTCGCCATTTGCAACAGGGGCATTCTGGGGCTTGAGGCACTTTGCGCCGCAATCGCAGCTCTTTCATTTTCATTCTCGCACCTTACACTCTAGCGCCCCCACCATCATCCCGAGTAGGGCTCTGCCACAGCTTACCGGCATATCGCTTGCTCTTTAGTAGTTTTGGGGATGCGGCTGAGCCTCTCTGAGGCATATCGAAGAGTGACATCGTCGGTGTGAACAGCGCTCACGCGCACAACAAAGGAGGAGTCCCATGTCCGTCGCGAAGATCATCGAGTTGAGTGCTGAATCGCCAAAGAGTTTCGAGGACGCCATACAAGATGGGATCACCCGGGCATCCAAGACCATACACGGCATCAAATCGGCTTGGGTAAAGGAGCAACACGTGGTGATCGACAATGGCAAGGTCGTTTTGTATCGCATAGATCTAAAAGTCACATTTGTGCTGGATTGACGAGTCATGGGAGGAGCAGGATCCTAACAGGCTGCGGGCAAGTCATCCGGGGCAACAGCACTTCTACGACTTGCACATCTAGGACAGGAGGAGCGTATTCCGGAAGGGGCGCTGCGCGAGATTGGTGGAATGGGCGAGACGAAGCGAATATCCAATCTGCCCACCTCGCGCATGTCTCCGCATGTCTCACGCTTCATGGCGCCTGGCAGGATTCTTCTGTATTCTGCTAGACTCACGGAGAGTAATCGACGCGCTGCCGTAGGGTGTCATGCGGCCTTCAAGGAAAGGGAATATCTATGACTGTACAGTCGGGAGGCACAGTTGGGAATTTCATGCATCGAAACTTGGAGACCATCCCGCTCGGGACCACGCTCGTGACGGTCGCCGAGTGTATGCGGGAGAAAAGGCTTGGGTCCCTGTTGGTCAAGCCAGCTGATGGGGGAGGTCCTATCTCCCGCAGATCGGGGATCGTGACCGAGACAGATCTGATTCGGAAGGTGCTCGCCAAAGGAATAGATCCTCATCTCACCCTTGCAGATCAGATCATGAGCACTCCGTTGCTGACGATCGCGGCGGATCGCCCTATGCTCGACGCAAGCCACCTGATGGAATCGAACCATATCCGCCATCTCTGCGTCTCAGACAATGATGACATCGTCGGGATCATTTCCATGCGAGATCTTGCGCGATACTTCGTCGACTCGGAAGGGGGGCCTGTCCATGACCTCGACAACGTATTTCGACCCCTCAGCGTGCTGATGCGAACGACGATGGAGACCATTGCAAGCGAACGGACTGTGAAGGAAGCGGCAGAGACAATGGCGGAGAAACGGATCGGCTCGCTCCTTGTGCTTGAGGCTGAAAAAACAGTCGGTATCGTGACCGAGACCGACCTGGTGAGGAAAGTGATCGCGGCCCGCCTCCCAGCAAGTCGCACCGGCATCAAGGCCGTGATGAATGATCCTGTGATTCAGATTGACATCAACCGCACCGTTCGTGACGCCAGCAGACTCATGGCTGAAGCACGGATTCGCCACCTCGCAGTGACAGAAGACAACAAGGTGGTGGGCCTCTTGTCTGTTCGGGACCTGGTGAAGATCGTGTCCGTCAGAGACAAACCCCGGTTCCTTCGTAGCACATAACGCAACGCGTTTTCTCCTTGCCATCGCCTCGTGTGGCCGAAGGCCCTCTTCCAAGGAGAGCCCAGGAAGGACCCTGCCTCAAGGGGTTTCTCCTACTCCCCTGATCGCTCCTCACCAGTGGCAACTGCTATTCCCGCACGTGATACGCATATGCAATTAAGTCAATTATGTCCCACACTCTATATCAGCAGGCGGACCGTCCACCCTCCAATATCTTGTGGGTTCGGTAGAGGGTCAGTTTAAATTCCAGCTATGTCCTTATAAGTAAACTTCATATAAATGGATCCTATCGCTCCAGCACCGATTGGAAAATGATCACTTTTGGCCACGTATGTTTGGAGGGTGATGCTACTTGGTTATTCCAAACCGACCCACTACATGTGTCTTGAATTGTAGATACAAGACTATTACGATAGGGACATCTACTAGCCTTAGCTGCTTGCTTCACGGAGGTGCACCGTGAGCCTCGAAGAATCAGGACGAGCCCCACAGACTCTCCCAATGAGCCCGCCCGCGACCTGTACGCACAGTCGCCTGATCTCCGATTGCGTTTCGGAAGAGGAACACAATGCCGGCAAGGTTCACTGTGTGGAATGTGGGAGCGTCATTCCCGATCCGCACGTCCAACGAGAATCCAAAGAAACGTAGTCCCTCGCCCATCAGTTTTTGTGACCACCAGGCTTCTCGCGCAAGAAACGATACCTTTACCTTCGCTGAGGTATTTGGCAACAGTCGCCCGACTTGTCACTGGCCCAATTCTCCTCAATCTGCCGGCTGATGTAGCTCTCTCCCCCACACTCTAAACCCGTAAGTCCCTGTCCAACCGAACTTCTCCTCTACCATCCAGCGCCAACATCCTGTGGCACCGACGATGCACTTCTATTTCTCCAGGAACGCATTCTGTTCCCCTCAGGGGTGGCGCATGGCACGACATACGATCGTGGAAGATCAAGTAATCAACATGCTGCACAAAATCCATGCCTGCGACATCGAAGAGATCACACGTCAATGCACCAATCTTACGTGGAACCAAGTGTTTCTCGCTGTGGACCGCTTGAGCCGAAGCGGCGAGATCACGCTCGTGCCCAGGGGCCGTGGCATGTATACCGTGACCTTCCCGCACCGGCAGGACGGTCGGCCTGATCGACGCTCACTCTCATCTTAATCACAAGGAGGTTATTTTATGTCTGCGTTAACTCGTTGGGAACCAATGTCACGATGGAATCCATTCAAAGATTTGGAGGATATGGAACAGCGCCTCTCGACCTATTTAGGTCGCCCTGCTGTTCGAACCGAGGCCGGGAAGGAAGCCATGACCGTCGCCGAATGGTCGCCGCTTGTCGACATTACAGAAGACGACAAGGAATATCTCATCAAGGCAGATTTGCCGGAAGTGAAGAAAGAAGATGTCAAACTGATGGTCCAGGACGACGTGATGAGCATCTCCGGCGAGCGGAAGTATGAGAAGGAGGAAAAAGGGAAGAAATACCACCGTGTCGAGCGGGCATACGGGAGTTTTATGCGGAGCTTCACGTTGCCGGAAGATGCCGACGGCAGCAAGGTCAGCGCTGAATATAAAGACGGCGTGTTGAGAGTGCGCCTGCCCAAGTCGGAGAGGGCGAAACCGAAATCGATCGAGGTGAAGGTGTCCTGAGCGCGACCGAAGAGGCTGCGGAGCACTATACGGGCGGCTCCGCAGGAGCATCCACGGCAGGGAGAAAAATAAGGAGCCTCAGTGGTTTTCAGAAACCGTGAAGAAGCGGGCCGACGGCTTGCCGCTGAATTGCTGCAGTATCGGAACGACCCTCGGGGTCTCATTCTGGCTCTTCCCCGAGGCGGAGTGGTCGTGGGCTACCAACTCAGCCTTGCCCTCCATCTCCCGCTGGATGTGTTTATTACCCGAAAGATCGGCGCCCCCGGCAATCCTGAGTATGCGATTGGAGCGGTGGCCGAAACAGGGTCTCGCTATCTGAATCAAGACGCGGTCAGTTCCTTTGGGTTATCCCGATCTGAGCTGGACCGATTCATTCAGGTGCAAGAAACGGAGATCGTCAGGCGCAGCAACCTGTACCGGCAAGGTCGGCGGCTCCCACATCTCACGGGCCGCACCGTGCTCTTGGTTGATGACGGTATCGCAACAGGCTCGACGTTCATGGCCTCGGCACTTGCCATTCGCAGCTTGCAGCCCCACCGTCTGGTGGGAGCAATTCCTGTCGGACCCCCGTCGACAATCCGTGAAGTCAACGCACTTGTGGACGAGTTGGTGGTGCTCATGACGCCGGATCCGTTCGAGGCTGTGGGAAATTTCTTCGTGGACTTCACGCAAGTCGAAGATGCCGACGTATTGGAATACCTGAATTTGGCCGAGGAGGCGATGCTCGAACGCATGCCTTCCTCACCAGCCTCGTAAGACATCTTGTCAGCCGCAGAGGAGCACCGGAACATGTCCACACATTCCAAAATCCCGGCAGGGTTGGGAGCTCGTAGAGATCAAACGTATCAAGAGTACGAACACGACACCTATAAACTGCAAGGGAAACTCAAGGAGCCCACTGTCTGTCCAACCTGTGGGGCAGTCTTCCACAAAGGGCGGTGGACCTGGGAAGCGAAACCCTCAGGCGCGCACGAGACTCTCTGTCCGGCCTGTCACCGGATCCACGATACATACCCCAAGGGCCTCGTCACGATTAGAGGGACCTTCAAGGATATCCAGCATGAGCAGTTGATCGGTGTCGTCAAAAACACGGAGGAGAAGGAGAAAAAGGAACACCCGCTCTCTCGGATCATCGCGATTGAATCACAACCTGAGGGCCTGATCATTTCGACGACCGATACCCACCTGCCCCGGCGAATCGGCGAGGAGCTGAAACATGCCTACCACGGGGAGCTGGAATTGCATTACGACCAGGATGAACAATTCGTACGGGTCACATGGACCCGCTGAATCCGGTCACGATTTGACGCTTGAAAGTGGCGTCTGGCGCATTCGCGGAAATGTCGGCAAAACGCCGCGGGTCCTGCCGTTCGGCACAGCACCGCATCCGCTATTCTGAATGGGAGGCAGCCATGAGAATCGTAGCCGGCGTGGACTGGTCGGACGACGCCTTTGCCGCCGTGGAACAAATCGGGTTGCTCTACCGGCCGGACGACGTCGTGCTCGTGCATGGCGTGGATCTCGGCATGCTCCAGTCTCCCATTGTAGCCGGAGCCGTCAATCTTCAAGGCTACGACGAGTTCCGGCAGGCCTTGATGGATGCCGGACACCAGGCTGTCGAACGCTGCCGCACCCTGCTGCCGCCTGACATCCCCTCTGTCAGAACGATGTGCGAAGTCCAACACCCTGCTGCCTTCATTCTTGACAGCGCCGCCACGGTCAAGGCCGATCTCATCGCAATGGGCACGCACGATCACAGCCGGATGATGGAAATGTTTGGCGGCAGCATTTCGCACCGTGTCCTGCTCCATGCCACGGTGCCGACCTTGATCGTGAAAGGGAAAGCTCGCCCCATCGCCCGCATCCTCGTGGCAGTGGAAGATCGCGAGGACGCGGTCCGTCTGCGCTCTTGGCTGACATCGCACCCCTTCAAGAGCCCCGTCTCGGCCACCGTACTTTCGGTTGTTCCCACACTCCAAACGGTCAATGAACGGTTGATGGCAGGACTCAAGGACTGGTCCGAGCAAAGTCAGCGGCATGCCGAACAGGTCGTGAACGACACGGCCCAGGGGTTGGCGAGCCCGTACTTCAAAGTGTCTACCATGGTCCGCACGGGCGATCCCGTGACTACTGTGTGCGAAGTGGGATCTAGCTACGACCTCTTGGTGGTCGGCTCCCATGGACGGAAGGGATTCGAACGATTCCTGCTCGGCGGCGTGGCGCACGCGATTGTGCATCGAACCGACCGCTCGGTGCTCGTGGTGCGCTGACAGCTTTCTTATTATTTCTTCAACGAACCTTCGCCTCGGAGAAGCGCCAGATAGGCCAGTGTGTCGGTGAGCTCCTGATCGGTCATGGTCGTATCTGAAAACATGCCGGTGCCCGGATGGCCTTCCCGGATTGCACGCGCGCGCTGCTTATCGGACGTTAAATAGAGCGTCTTCGGATTTCTCAGATCGGCGGGTGGAGGATTGAGTTGCGCGATGAGCGCGACGGTATCGGCTGTGAGTTGAGGTCGTTGATCTTTGTTCCCGTCAATGCCATGGCAGTAATGACACACGCCCTTCCCGTTGAAGACTGCTCTGCCTCGTTCGGCATCGCCTGCCGCCTTTGTGCTTTTGGGCGCCGGTGGGGCTTCGGCCCAGGCATTCATCTCAGACTCAATCGCCAGCCAGCCCACTGACATTACAAGCCAAAGGGCGCCAGGCACGACTCTCCCGCTTAGGGCCGAGTTCCAGCTATATAATGGAGACATGAATGTCGCTTACCGATGAAGAGTTGGGTTGGGGGCGCAATTCTGATCGTAACCCCTGCGCAAAAACGACCACGCTCACCTCTCAATGGTGGTGTTGATGAAGGTCATGATCATGGCTTTCAACCGATTGCTTTCCCGCCTTGACAGTCTTTGGCTTCAGCGGGGTAAATCGCGCGCCATACGCATCCTGTTCCGGCAACTTGACGAATACCACGATCACTGTCTCCGGGCTGACCTGAAACTCGCCATGACCCGTCAGCATATTCTGTTGTGACGGCTCCAGCTTGACGGTGATTTTGCTCCCAGCTTTACCCTGCTGAATAGTTGCCTTACCCTCCCCACCGTCGGTATGAATCTCTTTCCATGCGTGATCGGTGACGTGCAGTACCAGCTCTCCATCCTTTGCGACAAGCTCCAGATGATAGGGACCTGCCGCACGGACTTGCCCGCCATGGGGCGACGTCATCGCATCCAGAGATTCGTCGGTATGGGCCCAAACAGGCTGCAAAAAAATCAGGGGAGCCGCAAGCACAGCCGCAATAATCGATGCGTTCATTTTTCCTCCTCAGAATACGAATCGGAATGGTAAAGAGATTCTCCAAGACATCATGCGCTTCTCCCAATCAGGTAAAGAGATTACCACCGATAACCCCGCTTTTCAGCTGTTGCTATGCACTATCAGTGATTATCTCAGCTACAACACTCATCCATAAGAGGGGAATCCTGCAGCTGGGGTACTCCGGATCTTAGGGAAAAATGGGTTGGCGCACAAGACAACAACCCGCCATGCGCGTGAAGTATGCATCACTGTAGAACCAGTGATGCAGGAGATGAATCGTTATTGAGTTGAGGGGGCTAGGAGCAGCCTGCATCGATGCAACCGCCAGGCTACCGTCTGCCCATGCCATCCATACCGCCCATGCCGCCGCCTGATCCCATCATGGGTCCCATCCCTTCTCCGTGCCCCATCATGCCGGGCCCATGCTCACCGCTGAACGTATGTATGTATTGGATGACGCTCCAGATTTCCGTATCGGTCAGTTGCCCGCTAAATCCCACCATGCCGGTACCGGCTGATCCGTTCTTGATCACCCAGAAGACTTCGCCTTCCGTGCGATGACGCCAGAATCCGTGGTGCTGAAAATTACGGGGCGATGGGTTGAGCTGTGCGGCCAACGGTCCATTGCCTCCCCCGTCTTTCCCATGACAGTTGAAGCAGGCCCCCTTCCCGTTATAAAGCGCTTTGCCTTGCTCGACAGCCTCCGGGGAACTCGCCAACGGGCTCGTGAGCGCCCGCGCTTCGGCCAGCTTGTCGGCCGGCACCAACTGTTGCATCATGTGCCGTTCGGCAGCCACGGCGGGGATAGCAAGAAAAATCACTGCGACTATCAACGGGAATATATTCGTCGTCTTCATCACCTCGCTCCTTTGACCGTCTATTGCAATTAACCGAACCAGCGACACAGACGGCATCACACACCGGACCCGCGTCAGTCCCGCTCGTGCCGACACACCCTACGGGGCACTATTGGTCTCGATATCGACTCCAAGGCCGATCCAGGCCCGCAGCAGATCGTGTCGCGTGATCGAATAGGCCACCGTGCCGTTTATCTTGACCGGCAGGTTGAGCAATCGCTTCTCTTCCATAATCTTCACGGCTTCGTCGATGCTGGTGTCCTCCGTAACCGAGATATGGTCTTTGGCCATGACATCACCCGCCGTCAACCGGTTCAAATCCTTCTTCGCCTCGAGCGCGCGAAGGATGTCGAACTCGCTGACGAACCCGATGAATTCGCCCCGCTCGTCCACCACCGGCGCTCCCGGCGTGTGCGTAGACAATAACTCGACTGCCACTCCCATCGCATTCTGGTTTCGTTGAAATACAAGGTCGTTCGTCGCATGAATCTGTCCGACGGTCTTGAATCCCCCGACAGGAACACCCGGTCTCGACAGTGTTGTCATGGCAACCTCCTTCACAGTGTTGAATGGTTACAATTCGTTCCCTCAATCGAGCAGCTTGGCGGCAGAAACATTCACATCTCTCTTCGTCGGACCACAAAGACCCGTATCTCTCACAATTCCTATGCATGAATCAGCAACCTCTGTGCCAATCGAACAATACACGCAGTGCCGGATGAAGCAGGATTAACAGCGGGTTCGGCAACGGAGAAATCGATCTCGGTTCGTTGCGCCGACAGAGTGGGGAGTCTTGCAACGATAGAAGCGGGAAACTGAGGCGAAATGCACCGATGGGAAAATCCGGGAAGGCACAGAACTAATCCTGGCTAAGGAGTCCTTGGAGACATCACGGCTTCGCGCCAATCACGAATGTTTATTTCCTTCGATGCGGAATCAGAATGCCACGTTGCGGTCACGTTCCGCGACGGCCTTAATATAATCCGGCATGCCCTTGATGGTCGCGCCTGCGACGAGATCTCCTGCGCCGATCTGCCGCGCCACGGCGCAGGCCCCGCAGACCCAGATGGGAATATTCGCAGCTTGCACGGCTGCCATTAGATCTTTCAGAGGCGTCAGATTCACTCCCGTCACGTGATCCGCGGTCCCCTTGCGCCCGAGTGTCACGGATTCATTCCAGAGCCAGAGCACAACCTCGTGTCCTTGTTCCTTCGCGACCTTCGCCGCCATGAACGGCAGGGTCGCCATCGTGGGATCATCCGTGCCCCGACTGCCGGAAATAATAAATGTCGCCATGGTGTCACACTCCTCCGTTCGTCATACCGTCATTACTTAAGAGATGATAGCGTCTCGATGGAAGGCACGAAGAATGTCGCGCCGGTGACGGCTCGGCTGAATTCCATGAGGCGATCGTGCAGCCCGTCGCCAGTCGTCCCCATCATCCGGGCCAGCATCACATCGAAGACATCGAGGGACTTCGTATAGGCGGCGAAGTACAGCCCCGCTTCGCGGACCGTCCCCCAGGGATAGCTCTGCCGAAGGATTTGCAACTCCGCGCCATCGCGCTCGATCACGACACGGCTGATGTGGGCTGTCCGGGGCTTTTTCGCTTTGGGCAGCTCGACGCTTCCCCGCTTCGTCCTTCCGATGATCTGCTCCTGCTCCCGGTCGTCCAACTTTCGCCATCGTTCAAGATCATGGATGTAGCGCTGGACCGCGACGTAACTTCCGCCGGCAAATAAGCGGTCCTCTTGCCCGATCAAGGCCGCGGCAGCCCTCGCTTTTCTCTTGGGGTTCTCGGTTCCGTCGATGAATCCGATCAAATCCCGTGAATCCAGATACCGGAACCCGTGGATCTCCTCGGCCACTGTCGCCAACGACTGCAATCGCCGCACTAGTTCCATCGCGAGATCGAGATTCAGATCATGACGGCCGGAAGTAATCTGTAGAAAAAGATCCCCTCCCGTTGCCGGTGCAACTCGCCCATTGGCTGTGACGGCGCGGAACGGCCGGAGCCCGGCAGGACGGGTCGCCGGCGAGAGCCGGTCCCAGAGTTCGGAACCGATGCCGAGAGCACACAGAAGCCTTGCCGTCTTCGCCTTCTTTGCCAGAGCCTGCACGGAGGGGTGAATATCCCATATCGCCTTGTTCAAGGCTGTGCGCTCTGCGCCGCCGGCAACCGTGAACGTCAAGAAATACGCATGCGGCCCTCCTGCGGGAAGCACCCCCGGCTGCGGTGTCGGCATTCTTCAATCCTTTCCGGTTCGTCGTTCGTCGTTCGCGCTCTTTTACTTCCTATTTCTTACCCCTTTACCCCTTACCCCTTACCCCCTCACCGTTACTTCGCCAACGATCGGACGTAGTGAATTATCTGCCACAACTGCTCATCCGGCAACCCGACAAACGGCATCATCCCCGTTCCCGGCGAACCGTTCTTGATAATCCAGAACAGTTGACCATCGGGAAGGTCTTTCATCATCGACCCGCATGTAAAGTTGCGCGGCGGCGGGATCAACGCTGCCCCCATAATTCCCTTCCCGTCACCCTGTTCTCCATGGCACATAACACAAGCAACAGGTTGGGCTGTTTTCAAGTAGAGTGTCTTCCCTGCCTGAATCGTTCCGGCTGACGCAGGAAGCGGATTCGTCTTGGCCAAGAATTCGTCCGGCGCCTTTGCCGTCTTGCGCGGTTGCACGCAGACTCCGCCCGGAGCAGCCGCCATGTCCGGCACCCCCTTAAACGTCACTTTTAAATAGGCGATCACATCAGCCACACCCTGTTGACCGATCGTCAAATTCCAATAGGGCATGTTCGGCGACTTGCCGATTGCCGGCCCGCCATGATTGATCACGTTGTAGAGATACTCCGGCGGGAGCTTTTCAAATGGAATATTGGCATGAATCGCCGGTTTGGGTTCCAGGCCTGAGGCTGCCGGGCCATCCCCCTTGCCCGTCGCTCCGTGGCATTGCGAGCAATATTCTTGATAAATCACTTTCCCGCGATCCACGCTGGCCATCCCGAACTCAGGACTCGTCCAGGGCTCGTAATACTGAAAGTCTTTCACTCCCTGCACCATTAAAAACCCTATCACCGCGCGGAGCTGTGGCTCTGTCGCGTCGGCCAAAAACTCGCCGCTGTGCGGCGTGAAGTCTTGTGGATTTTGTCCGAAACGGAAAAGCCAATCCTTGTCGTACCGCTGCCCAGCTGCCACGAGCGACGCGCTCTGCGGACCGCCGATGAGCTTACCGTTTTCTTCAATGACGTGACAGCCGAGGCAGGCGTGCGATTTGTACGCCATACCACCGAAGGCCGCTTCGAACTTCGTCACCTTCGAGAGATCGAACGCGCCGACCTTCACGCGCGGATCCTTGTTGTGCTCAGCGAAATAGTCGGCGATGGCGTCGGCCTCCGACTCGGTGACCATCGGGTGCTTGGACGGAACCTCGGTCAGGTCCCATCGATAGCCCTTGGCATACAATGGCCCTTCCTTACCCGTCATCCACCGGATCAACCAGGATCGCTGATACTTGCTGCCGGCCCACATGAGATCGGGCGCCTTCAGATTGAAGCGCGAATCGGGCTTGCCTTCGAACCGGTGGCATTGCGCGCAGGTCTGCTGAATGATGTCCTTCGCGAGCGGCTGATCGCTCGCGAACAGGAAAGGAGGGGACGACATCAGCCCCGCCAGCGCAAGCACTGCGCTTCCAATGGCCACCCGGCTTCTCACAGTCAACGTTGCTTCTCCTTTCACGACGGTTTTTCTCCATGGTGATGGGGATTAAGTTGGATCGCCACGCCAGCAGGCACCGCGAGGGATTGATGCACGGTGCAGCCATGCGCCACTTTGAGAAGCCGTTCGCTGTGTTCGGCCGTAATGCGATGCGGCAAGTGAATCGCCAGTGTGATCTGGCCCACCCGGTGCGGCTGTTCTGCCATGGTCCATTCAGCCTCGACATTCAACCCTTTGGTCGAGATCTGATGGCGGTCGCAGTAACGGCCCACGAAGTAGCCGACACAACCGGCGAGTGAACCGACGAAGAGCTCGACCGGGCTCATCCCGGCATCCTGTCCTCCATCTTCGACCGGCTGATCCGTCACGACCCGGTGCTTGCCGCTCGTGATGTCGTACCGAGTTCCGTCATGGTAAGCCACAGTGAGTTTCATGAAGGCTCTCCTGACGTTTAACCTTTTACGTCTCCCGCCTAGTACGGCGAATCAGCGGGCTTTCCGCCCTTCGGCCAATCGTTCACTTTGCCCGGAAAATCCGGTCTCGATTGGGCGTTGATAAAGGCAGCCACATCGTACGCGTCATCGTCCGACAGGCTCCAACCCCAGCTACGCGGCATATTCGATTTGATGAAGGCGGCGGCCACCGTCACTCGCGCCATACCTGCGGCAATGTTATAGGACTGCGGCCCCCAGACCGGCGGCGCCGCCATCGTCCCCTGGCCGTCGAAGCCGTGACAGAAGGCACATTTACTTGCAAAGACTTGCTTCCCATTGGCGGGATCGAGAGGCCGCCGTGACTCAATGCGCTGGAGACCTCGCCATGGCAACGTCGCGCCGCTCGGTACTCCGCGTGAGAGCCAGGTGATATAGGCCACGACGGCCTGCAGCTTGGAACTGTCCGGCGGAAGCGCTCGTCCATTGAGGCTCCGCTCAAAACACTCGTTCACACGATCGGCAAGCGTGTTTACTCTCCCGCTGCGGGCTCGATACTCGGGATAGACTGCGGCAAGACCGACGTATGAGGCGGCGTTCGGATTGAGTCCCCCGTCGAGATGACAGTTGGTGCAATTGAGGCGATTGCCGATATAGGGCCGGCCATACTCCTGTGTATTGACCACAATCAGATAGCCAAGCCGGATCTGTTCGCCCAGTTGACTGCCTGGAATAGTTTCTGGAGAAGGCGGAGCAAACTCTACCGGCGGACCGTGGATAGGACCGGCCTCCCGAAAATCATCTACCTTGACACGATCGCTCTCGCCTGCACAGCTTGCGAGCATAGTCAGCCCGAGAATAGCCGATAACAGCCATATCATGCTCTTCCCTTGTGCCAAGAGCATGCCACTACCGTGGGCAGCTTGCCCATCGTTTTACCTGTCAAATCACACGATTGGCCATCAGCCTCAGGTCGCCCTGGAGCGAAAAGCCACAGCGCCGATTCCGCCGTTGTTGCGGGAAGCCACAGAATCTAGACAAGAGGCGAGAGAAGCGAGATTTGCGAGAAAAGCGAGACGGGTGCGGAAACGCTCATGAATAATGTGAGCTGGGACAAGTGAGAGTATTACGGCAGGACAGCTACGCAAGACCGTCGAAACGCGAGGGGGCCGCGATCGAAGTTCGAGGTGTCAGGGACTTCGAACTTCTGACCGCGACTTTCCCGCCTATTTCATCCAGCTCTCTTGCCGGCCGCCACGCGCCTATTCTTTCACAATCACGCCGCACGCGATGCGGGGCCCGCCCGGCGCATCCTTTGTCAGCGGGTCCGGCAGATACTTGTCGTCAAACTCATGGATAATGAAGGCGCTCCCATCCTGATCGAAAAGGGTGTTCAGCCCCTCGGACAAGGTCACCCGACTCGTGATCGTATACAGCGACCCTTTTCGATCGTCGTTCACGGACAGGTTCTGAAGATCGCCGAGATGGTAGGGATGGTTCCCTAATCCCGGTGTGACGTTTGCCTCCGGATTGATTGCCGCATCCACATTCCCATCATAGTGACCTTTGGCCGCCGCGAAGGGCTCGCAGTTGCCGACTTCATGAATGTGGATTGCGTGGCGCCCCGGCTTCAACTTGCTTTCCGGCGTGCCGGTAAGCTTCAGCTTGATCGTGACGCGCCCTTCATATTTTTCGTAGAGATGCGCCTCTCCTGTAATGCCGGGGCCGGCAATGACCGCCTTCGCGTGCACAGGCTTTTCAACCTTGCCTGTGTAATAGGACGAACAGCCGGCAAGCGGCACGAGCGCCGAGACCACAATCGCAGTTCCCGCAAGTATCCGATTCATGTACCCTCCTTAGTTATTCGATTCTCAGACCACACGAACAGCCTTTACTGAAAGCCGCGCGCGAGGATCTTCTCACACTGACACTTGGCCTACAAGCATCTGAAAGCCGTTGCGTCATATTCATAACCCCTCTCGTGTTTCACCTCTGACGTTGTACGTTTACCGTTCTGTCGAGAATCGATACATGTCATGGCATGCGGTGCAACGGGCCGTCATGTTGGAGAGACGCTGTAGAATTTGTTGAGACGTCTCTTTCTGAATCACCGCATCCGCAAGGGCATCCATGTCCGCATGAATCGACATGCCCATTTGCTTAAACGGCAGCGGCAATTTCGCCATGAGCGCCGGGTTGACGTCCTCAGCCATGTGCATTCCCGCCGAGCGGGCCGCCTGTTCCATCTGCGCACGGTCCGCCTCCTGATTCTGGCCTGCCAAGCCTGCAACGACGCCATCAACCGCCTTCAGGAGCATCCGCATCTCGCCCAGGATCAAGTCTCGTTCTGCAGGCGCTAAGACAATCTGCGTCCGCCCATCTGTGCTCTCCATCGTCCACCCCTGCACGAAGAACCATCCAGCCACTCCAATCGTCACAATCCACAGCCCCAACGCAATCCTGCAGGAGGCGAATCTCATCGAAGCCCGCTACCCATGCCGCCGGTTCCTTCGGGGGCCAGCGTTCGCACATAGGCAAGCACATCCCAAATCTCGTCGTCTGTGAGTGATTCCCTCCAGGCTCCCATTGCCGTATTCGTCTTGCCGTCATGCACGCTCTTAAACAGCCTCGCGTCCAGCTTCCCTTGAACCGCCGGGGACGTGAGATCGGCGGCGGGAGGAGTAAACTTCATCTGTCCATCTCCCTTCCCATCGACCCCATGACAACGGATGCAGGTTGTCGAATAGATGACTCTGCCGCTCAGCACATCGCGTTCCGGCTGAGACACGTTTAGATCTTTTAGACTCGGCCCCCCGGCGTATCCCAACCCCGTGATCCCGGCAAACACCAGCACAGCGACCCCGACAGTTACAGCTTTCATCGCGTGGCCTCCATAGCAGACAGACTTCCTTGCCGTCTCATCGTTCACTATCCTTGCGAGTGCGATGCCAACCGAGCATGGACAGGCGCGCCGCTAAATCTCAGCACAAGCAATGTGTTAGAAAAAAAAGGCGGGAGAGTCCGACGGCAGATGGTCGCAAGTGGCGAAAAAAACCTCGCCGAGCATCTAGTCACTGTCGCAAGACGCCACAGCCGAGAGAGCGTCAACGGCCATTCGTCAAACCGCTCATCCTTCGATAGTCGCGAGTAGGAACAGGCTACGATTTCGAGCTGTGCCTGTCCCATCTCTTGTTCACTCTCCCTCAATCTTGCGACACCCTGGTAATTAGTGTATATACGATACTGTGTTCACATGGGATATTCCGAAGGCCATTGCGAACTTCGAGAAGCATGGCATCCCGTTTGAAGAGGCCACCACCGTCTTCGCCGACTCCGATTCCCTGGATGGCGACGACCCAGAACACTCGACGCACGAACGTCGCCGTCAGCGCATCGGGCGATCATTGACGGGACGAATCCTCTTTGTGGTGTATACGATACGGAGGGCAACACATGAAAAAGAAACGATCCGTATTATCAGTGCCAGGCAGGCGAGCCGCAAGGAACGTCAAGCATATGCCCGACTCGCAGATTGATTTCTCCGACATCCCGGAAGCGACAGACGCACAACTGAAGCGCATGCGCCGGGTCGGCAGACCGACCAGCGGCATGGCGAAGCAATTGATCGCCATTCGTCTCTCCCCGCGGCTATTGAGCCAGCTCCGAAAGATGGCCGCTAAGCAAGGGAAGCCCTATCAGTCACTGATTCATGAGCTCTTAGAAAAAGCCGCCTCCAAAGCCGCATAGGGCTCGTCTGTCTTGTTCGTGTAGTCTGTCTGGTTCCTCTGGTGGGTTTGCCGATCCGGCCAACAAGACAGACCAGCCCGCATCGGACCTCTGTTTCACTCTCGTGCGAACGTGACGGGGTAAGGTCAAGCAACGCCCCCCGGGCTCTTCCGTTCAACAGAACAAGCCCGCGCTCCCCGTCCGAATACCAGCACTCTATCTTAAAGATGGTCCCGCGTTCTCTAGCCAACCCCAACTGATCTCCGCTACGATGAAATGCCCTAGCTCCCATTCCTTGTAAATACCTACAACTTTTCAAGATATCATTTTCTTGGGGTATCTATTAAAATTTAACGATGTCGTCCATGGACCCGCAAAAGCTCTCTGGGAAGTGGGATTTAGGTTACGCGTTAGACCTGCACACGATCAAGAGTGAATTCTTGGGTTATAACTCATATGGACACCCGGAGTTTGATACAACCTACACAGAATTGGGCGACTTACTCAAAAAGGCTAAATACAGAGAAGTAAAAAGCGCGCTAGACGCCATAGCAAAAACAGCGATTTCATTCATCCAATCTCGCGATTGGAGTATAGATTGTATTGTGCCTGTTCCGCCTTCTAACATGAGCAGAAAGTACCAACCTGTCTTCGAAATTGCAGACCGAATTTCATCCGCTATCGAAAAACCTGTTTGCATAGATTGCGTCACAAAGGTGACGGTCACCCCCGAACTTAAGGGAATTCATGATTACGCTGCCAGGGAAAAGATCCTCAAAGACGCCTTCAGCGTTGACAAGAAGAAAACCCGCAACAAGGTCATCCTTCTTCTAGATGATCTATACCGATCTGGGGCGACAATGAATGTGATTGCAAAGGCTTTGCGTGAAGAGGGGTCTGCGAGGAAAGTTTACGTGCTGACAATAACAAAGACACGGAGCAAGTTGTGATGAAGGTTTTCATGGGTGGATCAAGACAGTTAGTGCGACTAAATAAAAACATGCGACAGTATTTCGATGACACTCTTAAAAAGAGCCCAACTATATTTGTTGGTGATGCGAACGGATCCGACAAGGCAATCCAGCAATACCTATTTGAAAAGAAATATCAAAATGTGCTGGTCTTCTGTTCAGGGGCTCATTGCAGAAACAATATAGGCAGCTGGGAGGTACGCTTTGTCCAATGCGATAGAAACAGCAGAGACTTCGCCTTCTACGCCGCTAAGGATCGACAGATGTCTATGGAAGCTGATATGGGGCTGATGCTCTGGGACGGCAAGAGCAAAGGCACTCTGAACAATATTTTGAACTTGCTAGAGAATGAGAAAAAGTCGTCTGTATATTTCTCGCCAAAGAAATTACTGATAAACCTGGCCTCACTTCGAGATCTAACACACCTACTGAAGTATTGCGATCACGCGTCATTAGACTACTTCGAAAAATCACTACACCTTAGTGACAGGATTCACAGTGACTACGGTCAGCTAAGCCTGGTGTAAGAAACAAATGGTATACGCTGTTCTCCTTTCCTGCTCCTTGTAATTCAAAACACCGTCTTTTGATTCACAAATACGCCACACATAGAGTTCCCCGCCTTTACGGATGGGAAACTCCCGCTGGGCTAGAGTCCTTTACAGCTCACCTTTACCATCAGACAGATCAGAACGTACAGGCAGGGAAATTCTATATTTTCAGCGGCGGCCTGGTCCATCTCAATGTGTGCGCATCGACCGAGCCATTCTCTACCACTCTTTAGGGAGGAATCGCCAGACTGTCCTTCACTGCGCGCATCGGACGAGCACCGTTTCATCGTGCGCGTTCTGCGAGCAAGAAGGATGGTCTGGCAACTCCCTTTTCCCCCTTCGGAGGCCGCGCGTTGCGCGAGCACAGAAGATCATCAGGCTCCATCCCCCTCCTCTGTTCTGTGAGCAAGAAGGGCACCTGTCCGCTCCTTTCTCTTCCGTCTGAGCCTGCGCCTTCCGTGAGGAATTGCGATCAATGCGCTCGCCAAGCTCTGATTTATTGAAAGAGCAATGAGACTGAGCCGTCCCTTGCGACCTTGACGCAGTGTTTTACGATTGGCGAGGAATGGTCCGGTCTTTTTCCAGAGCTTGCAGGTCTGCCTAACTGTAAGCTCGGTTCGGGAAAGATCGACGGCGGCATTGAGGGACTTATGCCGCTACGCGTTTCTTCGATCCTCGCTTTGAGCGGGTTGTCAGGCGTCGGGTCGCCTCGGACACTTCGAGGAGGGAACGCAAGGCCGCATTGACCGATGCGGAATCGCGAAAGACATTGGCGACATCGGGCTCAAGTACAGCGACGTTTGCGCCTTCCTTGATAAGTCATCGGTAGTACTTTCCTCGAACAGCTTTTGTGTAGTCGAAGGTATACTCTGTTCGCATGTTGCCTGATCGTGGTGGCCCTTTACGTTTCATGGCGTTTCCTCTCTATCTTCTCATTCCCTGATACCTCTCCTCATGTGGTTCTGAGCGTCTTGAGACGTTCCGAAAGACGAAGATTCTCGCTGTAGTCCACCGGGCAATCGATCACGGCCGGTTTTCCACAAGACAGCGCGGCGTTCAGCACTGGTCCCAATTCCGACGGTCCCTCGACGCGGTAGCCGACCGCTCCAAAACTTTGTGCCAGGGCGACGAAATCCGGGTTACCGAATTCAACCCCGGAGGTCCGCCCGAACTTCATTTGCTGTTTCCATCGGATGACCCCGTAGCCGTTGTCCCGCCAGATCAACACGACGAGTGGAAGCTGTAGCCGCACGGCGGTCTCCAATTCCTGTACATTCATCAGAAACCCACCGTCCCCGGTCACGGCCACGACGCGCCGCGTGGGGAACAGGAGCTTGGCCGCAATGGCCCCGGGCAGCGCCATGCCCATCGCCGCGAATCCGTTCGAAATGATGCAGGTGTTCGGCGCCTCGCAGGGAAACATCCTGGCCATCCATAACTTATGCGCTCCCACGTCGCAGATGACCAGATCGTCCGGCGACAGCGCCTGTCGCAGATCGTGAACGATGTGCTGAGGTCGCAGGGGCCATCCAGGCGGCTGCGCCCACTCCTCCTCATATGCGGTCTGCACCAGCCGGCGGCTCTCTTTCGCCCATGCGAGATCGAACGAAGCTAGATGCTCTCCGATCTGATCGAGTGATAAGGCGATATCTCCCAACACGCCGACCTCCATAATATAGTGCGCATCCACTTCGGACGGCGACACATCCACATGCACGATGTGCTTGTCGCGGTTCGGATTCCACAAGGACGGAGCGTACTCCACAAAATCATAGCCCACTGCCACGACGACATCACTCTGCTCGATGACCACAGCCGAATAATCCCGCATCTGTAATCCAATCGTATAGAGAGACAACGGGTCGCTGTCCGGAACGACACCTTTGCTCATGAACGTGTGAACCACCGGTATATTCGTCTGTCGGGCAAACCGCCGGACTGCTTCATGTGCCTGTCCTCGGATCACTCCGTTGCCGACCAAGAGAAGAGGGCGACGTGCTTGAGCCAACATCTCGACAGCCCGATTCACCTGACGCGTCAGCGGCTCCGGCAGGACCGGCGCTTGCACAAGCAACGGCCCATCCGCCTCGTGATCACTCACCGTTTCCGCCGCGACATCCTCCGGCAGTTCCAGATGCGTTGCGCCGGGCTTCTCGGTCTGCGCGACCTTGAAGGCTTTGCGCACCGTCTCGGCAATGGTCCGAGGGTGAAAGATCTCGGCATTCCATTTCGTGACCGGCTTGAACATGGAGAGAACGTCGATGAACTGATGCGATTCTTTGTGCTTCCGATCCAGCGAGGCTTGTCCCGTGATCGCGACCAGTGGTGCGCGATCCAGATATGCGTCTGCCACGCCGGTAAGCAAATTGGTCGCACCGGGTCCCAGAGTAGAGAGACAGACACCGGCCTTTCCTGTCAGCCGCCCATGGACATCGGCCATGAAGGCCGCCCCTTGCTCGTGTCGGGCGGCAACGAATCGGATCTGCGAATCCACGAGCGAGTTCAACACGTCCAGCGTCTCCTCTCCGGGCACACCGAAGACCCACTGCACTCCTTCATTTTCCAGACACCGCAGCAATAGCTCAGACCCTTTCATGATGATTTCCTCGTCCCAATCCGGTTTGCTTGCGACTCACCCACAGTATTCATGAACACTTCTGCCACAATCACTAGTCCGGTGCAACGACAGGCCTTTGGCCGGCAGTTCGTCCACCGATCTCTCTCCTTACTGCGAGAGACCGGGTGCTTCTTTTTGGCAACTGTCTTCGAAGATTCGTCGAACTCGACGGTCTTGGACTTCATGGAGAAGCGTCCGCGATGGATCGCCAATACATTCATCTTAATCGTCGCAACGCCTTCGTCAGTTCCATAATAAAGAATGGCAGCACACCCATGGCTCCCATCAACGCCCAGTCTTCAATCGGCACCGGGACAACCTTAAAGATCGTCGCGACCGCCGGGACAGTGAGCACGACAATCTGAAACCCTAGAGAGAGCGAAAACGCCAAGAGGAGCGGACGATTCGTCCACAGACCGACCTGGAACAGAGACCATCGTTCGCTCCGGCAGTTGAACGCATGTACCAATTGCGAGATAACCATCACGGTAAATGCGACGGCCCTCGCCTGCTCGACCTCTTGATGAAGACCATAGAGGCTATAGACAAATGCTCCCAACGCGATCGCACTCAACATAACCCCTTGGGCTCCGATGGCCAGGAGTGTGCCGCCGTCCAACAACCGGGCTTCCGGCCGCCGGGGCGGCTGCTTCATCAGATCGGGCGACTTGGGATCCACTGCCAGAGCCAAGGCAGGAAATCCGTCCGTCACCAGATTCATCCACAGAATTTGGATCGGCAACAGCGGCAACGGAAGCCCGATCAAGGCCGCAAACAACATCACCAACACCTCGCTCACATTGCACGATAAAAGAAAATAAATGGTCTTACGGATATTGTCGAAGATGCCGCGCCCTTCTTCCACCGCCGCGGCGATCGAGGCAAAATTATCGTCCGTCACCACCATATCGGCAGCTTCTTTCGTCACATCGGTTCCGGTTATCCCCATGGCCACGCCGATATCCGCTGCTTTGACTGCGGGTGCATCGTTCACTCCGTCACCCGTCATGGCCACGATAGCGCCCTGCGCCTTCCAGGCTTTGACGATACGCAACTTATGCTCGGCCGAAACCCTCGCATAGACCGCCACCTGGTCCACGGTCTTGGCCAGTTCTTCGTCGGACAAGCGATCGAGTTCCATCCCGGACAACGACCGTATCGGTTCCTTCACCCCTCTGAGTTCTTCTGCAATCGCCACTGCCGTATCCTTATGATCTCCCGTAATCATCACCGTCCGAATACCGGCATCGTGGCAGGCCTGCACGGCGGCTTTCGCCTCAGGCCGCAGCGGGTCTTTCATGGCCGCAAGCCCAAGAAAAACCAGCCGCTCCTCCAGCTCTTGCGCCCGATAGGCCTTGGGCTCCCCATCCAACCTCCGATGGGCCATCGCCAGCACACGCAACGCCTGATGCGCGAACGATGCATTCGCTTCGAGGATGGCGGCGCGAATCGATTCCGTGATCGGTTCAGTCGTGCCGTCTATAGCTAACCGATGCGTACAGTGCCGCAACAACACATCCGGCGCCCCTTTGACATAGGCGACCGAACCGTCTGGTGTCTGCCGCACGACCGTCATCATCTTGCGCTCCGGATCAAACGGCACCTCTCCGAGAAAGCAATAGGTCGAATCGAGTCGCTCGATCGTGAGCTCCGCCTTCGCCGCCGCAACCAACAAGGCCCCTTCCGTCGGATCGCCGATCACCTGCCATGTTCCATTCTCATCTCGCAACGTCGCACCGTTACACAACACGGCGGCGGTCAGAAGTTCGCGCAAGGCAGGAGACTGGCTCGGTTCTGAGTTCTGGGTTTTGAGTTCTGAGTTATCGGAGTGACGCTCAATTCCTTTTCCGGATAACTCAGCACTCAGAACTTTCGACTCAGAACTTTGTTCTCGTATCACGCCGACCGGCTCATACCCTTCACCCGTCACCTCGAATACTCGGTCTCCGGAGAATAATCTCGTCACGGTCATTTCGTTCTTGGTGAGCGTGCCGGTTTTGTCGGAGCAGATGACCGTAGCAGATCCGAGCGTTTCGACCGCCGGCAGCTTGCGGATCAGAGCATGGCGCTTCACCATCCTGGTCACACCCAACGCCAGCGTGATAGTCACGACGGCGGGCAACCCTTCAGGAACAGCGGCCACCGCGAGACTCACCGCCGTCAACAGCATCAAGACGGCCGGCTCACCGCGCAGATAGCCCAAGATGAACACGACCGTCACGACGCCCAGCGCCAGCCACAACAGCTGGTAGCCGAATTGTTCGAGCCTTCGTTGCAAGGGAGTTTCCGCCCGCTCAGCTTCCGTGGCTTTCTGAATCATCGCAGCGACCCGACCCAACTCCGTGCGCACAGCGGTCGTGACAACAAGAGCCCGGGCTTTCCCGGACACCGCAACGGTCCCCATAAAGGCCATGTTCGTCCGCTCGGCTAGCGGGACGTTGGTTCCAGCCATGACGCCCGCATGTTTCTGAACCGGCGTCGATTCACCGGTCAGCGAGGCCTCCTGCGTCTGGAAATTCGTCGTATAGATCAGCAGGGCATCTGCAGGGATACGATCTCCTGCTTCGAGGAGGACCAGATCTCCTCGCACTAATTCCCGTGCGGGGATTGACAGCACAATCCTGTCACGAACGACCCGAGCCGTCGCCACGGACATTTTTCGGAGCGCCGCCAAAGACCGCTCCGCCCGGAACTCCTGGACGAACCCAAGAACTCCGTTGAGCAGCACGATGGCCAGGATGGCCGCCGCATCGATCCAGTCTTCCAAGAGACCGGAAATGACCGCCGCCCCGATCAACACCCAGACAATGACGCTCGTGAACTGAGAAAGGAACAGCTTCACAAGTGACGATGGGAGAGCTTCGGGCAGTTCGTTGAACCCCTCACTCTGTTGTCGACGGCCGGCTTCGTCCGCACCAAGCCCGGCTTCGGGATGCGTGCGCAGGTCCAGCGCCAGCGCATCGGTCGGTATTGCGTGCCAAGGCCTCACAACGACCGCATCATTTCGTGGTTCCATCTCTCCTCAATCCTTCATCGAAACAACAGCCACAATCCCAACACATAGCAGACGACCATCAGCAATCCATCGGGCTCCATCAACATAAACCGTTTCTCGGCTCGATAGATAATCCCCATCAGACCAATGTTCATCATCAGGATGGACCAGAGCGCGGTGAGGGCGTGGGCTGAACTCACGCTGTCCAGCAAGCTGCCGTCGCGATAGGCCAGGTCGGCGAACAAGAATGCCGCCATGTTGAAGGCATTGCTCCCGAAGAGATTCCCCACGGCAAGATCGAACGCGCCCAATCGAACCGCGGCGATCGCAACAACCAGCTCCGGCAAGGAGGTCGTGATGGCGACCAACGACGTGCCGATAAACGTGGCGCTGGTACCGGTCTCTTCGGCGATGCGCTCAGCGGACCAGGCCAGAAGTGGCGCGGCCACGAGTAATCCAAGCGCGCTGAGCGAGAAGCCGGTGACGGCACGACGCAACTCAACCCGTCGGCTGACAGCATCCTGTTTGACGAGAGTTTGTTCAACCAATACGTCCTGTTCCCGCTGGCGACGCTCCATGTCCTCTTGCCGAAAGACGAGTCTCATCCCCAACACATACAGGAGAAAGAGCGTAAGACTCCCGAGACCCACACCGACATGGGTCACATTGACATTCAGCAGCACGAAGAACGCGGCAATACCCGTCAACGCCATCGCCAGCGCGGCGGTGAGCGTGTGCCCCAGCGCGGCCTGTTGCCAGACTCGCTTCTGTCGATGGAGGAGATCGATCAGGCCAAGCGTCAGCATGTTGCTCATGCCGGCGCCGAACAGATTGCCGGCCGCGAGATCCGGTGTGTTCAGCCATCCGGCGCTGACGGTCGTGAAGATTTCCGGAAGCGAGGTCGCACCCGCCATCACAACGACGCCGATCCACAACCCACCCAGGCCGGTGAGGTTGGCGATCTGATCGCCATAGCGGGACAGCTTCGTCCCGGCATAGACAATCACCGCCGCACTCAGGAGAAAGAAGACCCACGGCACCAGCCCTTCACCCCAGACCATCAGCCCTCTCCTTTAACGACACGTCCGCCTGACGACCAACATCGAGCAAGGGGCGTGCCGCGGCGCAGAGAATCTCTTGAGCAGGATCCCCATTCGTGAAGACGTGATCGACGGTGATCCCACGCTGCGCAAACCGCTTTCCCATCCGCTCCAGCAGAAGCAGAATGCGGCGGTTACAATCCTGCATCGCCTGTTCGACGGTCTGCGACAGGTTGCTCCACCCCATGACGCTGATTCGATCAGCATACGGTTCACGCGCGCCGCGAGGTTCAGTAACAGGGGCCCCGGCAACCCTTCTTAGACTACGGGACGCACCCGGAGCCCTCGCAAGGAGGGGAGGACGAGTCGATCACTTCGTCGACGTGCATCAGCTATGACCTTGTTGCGCCTATCACGGAACATGAGTTGCTGACCCGGAAAACGAATCGTCGCATGCGGGATCTCGACGACATGCCCAATCGATACGGTTGCCCATCGGGAAAGCCGGACGACCTCCAAGAATCGCGCGGGCAACTATTCGAAGAATACTCCTTGCGCCAATATTTGCTGCTGCAAGCGTTCTTGAAACCAGAGGGAAACCTGGATCAGTCCTTCTCTTTCTTCTCTTCTTTCAATACCGCCTTACCTTGCGCCAGACTGGCATTGAGGTCATGTTCCGGAACCTTCTTATGCACCAGATTCTGATGGCAATCGATACAGGTTGCCCCCTCCGTTTGCATCTTCTGGTGCGCCGCCTTAGCCGATGCCCCTGGAGGCTTCGTGTTCTTGTGGCAGGCCCGGCACGTCATGCTGTCCCAGCCCTTTAGTTTCATGCGCGCCCTGTAGGCTGCCTCCGGTCTGTGTTCGTTAAATTTCTCAATCGTCGAGTAGTCGGTGGTAAGCTCCTTTATTAAGAACGGCACTCCATCCACCACGTGTGTCCATATGGCCAGATGAAAGTTTGCTAAGCCCTGTGGAACGTGGCAATCTTTGCACCCTGGATCTGCACCAAGCGCTCCCCAGTGCGAAGATTTTTTCAGCTCTTCGTACGGATAGGTCTCTGAATGGCAGCTCACGCAAAACTCGGTCCTGGATATAGCGGCTTCGCCGCCGAATACGACGACAATCGACCCAACCGCTAGAACCGCACCGAGAAGTATGGAGCCGCCCGACCACCCTGCCATTACTCCTCCTTGCCGATCTCAGCTGGCTTCGCATCCTTTTGGAACTCCTCATGAAACTTTGGGGTAGGGGGACCCTCAAACGTGCCCACGAGTTTGAAGTGTTCATGCATGGCCTTGTTGTTGCGCACCATCTTCTCAAAGTCGAACGTATACTTCTTGTCGACCGTGGGGGTAAACGGCGTGTACGGTTTCTTGGTCCCCTTCCACCCAGAACCCTCGTAGTTCAAATGGCACGCGCTGCACTTCTCAACGAACTCAAACTCTTGTCCAGCTTCCGCAAGGGACTCGCGCGGCGTGACCTTCTTGGACTTCTCAAAAGCCTCTCCCGCCTTACGGTGAATCTTGCGATAGTCTGTCCCTGCGCCATGGCAGGATTCACAGCCTACGCCTATCAAAAATTTATCCGGCTCAGAAATTTCATATCCGCCCTCAGACCCGAACCCGGTCACATGACAGCCGATACAATCTTTATCCTTCGTATAGTCTTTCTTCGGGTCGAGTTTCGCCTTGACCATGGCTTTGTTCTTTTCCTTGTCCCTATCGGCCTTGAGTGAGTCGACCGCTTTGGCGTGGGAGGTCTTGATCCATGAATCGGCTTGGCTCTTGTGACAATTACTGCATTTTTTCCGCCCCTCAAATGGAGTTTCTGCGGCAGCGGTTCCGACGAGGACCGCACACAACGCCACAGCGGCGAGTGCGTATGTCAGGGGATGATTCACGGGTATCTCCTTTCTACATAAAACTACTCGTAGGTGTCCGCTAAAAAAGGCCGCGGCTTCACCCTGTCATCAGTTTGCAAATTTTACGAGAACGCACAATCCTCTTCGACGACTAAAAACTCAGATGCTGCGTGGTGACGCAGACGAGATCTTGTATGCCCGATAGCTACCTTGTTGATAAACGAGCTGCCCTGCCTGAAACTCAAGAGGGTTCGTGGTTATAAGGGGCAGCATCTGTGCCAGCAGCGTGTTGCTGCTCTTGGCATCAGTCAGGAAGTAGGTGCGCACCATATTCTCCGCGAGCTTATGACCGAATAAGAAACATAGTTGTTGTCCTACTATCAGTGCTTCACGATCCCGCTCAGTCCATGTCTGCGCCGCCCCTCTCGGCGCAGTGCGCCGTAGCGAGTATAAGAACCTGTTCAGCCAGGTAACGATTCATGATCACAGGTTTCATCTTCAAGAACTCTCATCGTCATCGCCTTCCACTCACATCCGATTTCGCCCTCGAAGCTATTGCGCTGCAGGCGTCGCCTTGTGAGCACCCAACTCCAGGTTGGCATAGAGTACACGCAAGAGATCATCCCGCGTGATCATCCCAAGCAGTCGGCCGTCTTGCGTGACGGGGACTTGGTTGACATCGTGCTGTTCCATGACTTTCAATACTTCCGTTATCGGCGTCTCAGGCGCCACTGTGTGCAGTCGATCGATCGGAGTCATCACCTGCGCCACGACGCTGTCGTTCCATCGTTCTTGGGGTATGGCCTTCACCTGATGCAAGGTAATCAATCCCTCGAGCCGACCATTCCGTGAAACCAGAAAGCACCGCCGGCCCATCCGAAGAATGTGCTCCTGCACCAAGTCTGCAAGACTCAGTTGACCCGGCACGGTGGGACAATCCCGCGCCATGATGTCTTCGGCCACAAGTCCGCCCAACGCCGACTTGACACTCATCTGCAGGACGCTTTCCTGCGCCGCGTTTCGGAGGAACCAGCCAATGAACGCCAGCCACAGGCCGCTGAACCAGTTGCCGATGACCAAGCCCGTCCAGACCCCGCCAACAATCAACCCATACCCGATGATCTGCCCCGAGCGGGCCGCAATCCGCGTCGCCTTCGCAAAGCTTCCGGTAGCGTGCCAGAGGACCGCCCTCAAGACCCTGCCTCCATCGAGCGGGAAGCCTGGGACCAGATTGAAGACCGCCAGCATCAGATTGATCGACGCCAGCCACCCGCCCAGTGCCGCGACATGCTCGACTTGATCTCCGGCGAGATGAGACACGAACCAGAATCCCACAGCAAGCAAGGCGCTGGCAATCGGCCCCGCAATGGCAATCTGAAATTCCGTGAGTGGCCGGTCAGGCTCCTGCCCGATTTGCGCCACGCCGCCGAAGGCAAATAGGGTGATCGATCGGACGTGAATGCCTTTGGCCAGCGCCACGAAACTGTGGGCCAATTCGTGAAGGAAAATCGAACCGAAGAACAGCAGGCTGGTAGCGATTGCCACGGTGTAGTGCTCGACCGTCGTCCAGTGGGGATGCTCCGAGGCGAAGCGCGTGGTCAGCGAAAACGTGATCAGGAAGAAGATGATGAACCAGGAATAGTGGAGGCCGACCTCGATGCCCCGGATGCTGGTCAGTCGCACTGATTGTCCGATCATGCGAAATCTCCTTGCTCATGATCTGATCTACAGCTCCTCCAACAAGGGCCATCAGAGGGTTTCCGGCGTTCATTATTATCTTAGTCTTGGGCCGCCGGAGACCCGTCACATCTACCTTTTCAACATGCAGGGAAGCTCCCCTTCAACTTGGAAGGTTTCAGAGCCGAGTTGTGGGAACGACGGGTACTGAGAGGATGGGCATCGGCGTCTTTTGGTATTCCAGGTTCTGACAGAGGACAAACGCGCCTCACCATCACCACCCTGGCCCGCCAAGCGAGTCGGTCATAAAAGCCATGCCGCCCCCTGCTTGGGGGGCTTCCTGAGTGTACTGAACGTCACTCCGGAGCAGTGGGCCGATGCCGAATGCCTGCGAGCGATTCTCGCTCGCAGGCATCACGCAAATATTTCGTGTCTCGACTTCTTCCCCAACCAAGCCAACCCGTGGAACGGGAAGAGCCGAAAAGGCCCTCCTCTCAGGGGAGACAGCCTGAGCGTGGAACGCCGCTATTCTCCAAAAGGCCTTCCTAATGACATCCTTGGCACCCCTAACGGCCTCTCGCCATCCGGGGTATCGCACGTTTTTACTTCTTCTCTTCAACATTCAGACGGTCGATGACGTCTTTGGCACCGGCGTCCCTCGCGAGGCGAATCGCAGCCGCACGGGCACTTTCATCCTCTACCGACCCTCGAAGTGTTACCACTCCATCCCTGACGTGAATGTGAAGAAAATCGGCGTCGACCCAGGGACTCATGGCGATGCTCGTCTTTACAGCTGTTTTCAATCGCATGTCGTCCCTGTTATCTAAATAATGCGGATCGAGGGGGGCGAGGGTCTTCCCGGCAAAGGTCTTATCTTGCGCCTGACTTGGCAGTGGCAGCGCCAACACCAATGCTCCTGCAATGACGAACCCTGCCAGTATTGCCTTCCCTTATTGCCTTCCCTCGTGTTGTCCCTCTATGCATCACACGCCCCTCCTTTTTATCAATGGCCTCTTGCTCTGTGAATGACATGATTCTCTCCTTTGGTTATTGGAAATGGTTGAGGACTCGCACATCCAGATCATTCGATATCCCACTCTTTCGAGCACTGCGCTGACTCTTGCAACAACTGGTTCTCCCCCGATAAGCGCTGTCGTCTCCGGGATCACAGGATGCCTTCTGTTCGCCATTTTATCCTGGCGTATCCACTGCCGTGCACGGGAGACCTCTCGTCCTGCTCCTACACTGGCGCCCCGAAGCAGATGGCCGCATCGGACACCACGCAGACGCTTGATCGACGTCTCTATCTCCTCTTTTCTATTCCTGCAGTGTGAACTGCTGTGTCAGAAAAGAGCATTCTTAGCAATAGCAAGCACGGCGCCTGACTTCATCATGCTTCTCTCATCAATGATGGCTGTACCGTATAACTTCTCACGAGAAACATTGGTACTAGGAGAGATACTAGAGTTGAGGGGTACTTTTACTAGAACCTATCTCAAATTAGAACGCGACGCCCTATCGGCCCCACTTGGGCAAAACTCAGCATCTGAACCGCGTTATTTTCAAGGATTCTGCATGCTGTTGAAGATTGATGCCCCTGATTTCAAATGGGCTCCTAATAGAAAATAGATTTTGAGATAGGTTCTAGTGATCGCATTGAGCGTCTCGATGGGACGCTTCGCACAATTGCCCCTCACATGAAGTACGGGCAACCTGCACCTACTCCACCGCCTGTAACGTGAGAGACACCGTGTGCGACTTACTCTCCCTCAGAACTTCGACTGTGACCTGATCGCCGACTCGATGACGATCGAGAATCGTGAACAAGTCGTCGACGGTTCGAACCGCCTCGCCGTCAAGGCCAGTAACGACGTCGCCCAGTAAAAAGCTCCTCCTCTTCAGTTTCGTCAAGCCGGATGATGACTGACTGGAGTATACGTTGATCTCCGCGATGAATGGCAATCACCTTGCCGGCGCCTGGAGCAGTGACGCGCACGCCGGGTAGCTTCTTGTGCTCGAACAGCGCTTGACCGAGTTTGACCTTGTCCCCTTCGACTACCAGCATGGCGGGTTTGAGATCTATGTGATCCACGCTCAGGATGGCAACGCGGCTGACAGCGTTAGCCACATGGACACGCTGTTCCGGGTTCCCGCTGATCGGCAGATCCAACCCTTTTTTGATTCTGATACTCATAGAAGTTGTGATTGAATTAAGGCTGTCGTGGTGCATCGGTTTGACCAACGTTATGTGAACGGTCAGAACCCCGTTTTGCACCGAACAGGGGGCAACAGCCCACGAGACAGTGGCAGGATCCCCACGGACGACTCCCGGGGGTGACAGCCGTCAGGATAGCTACCGCAGTCCGCCTCACACCTCCCGCGCTCCTCCTCGGTTTTCTATCGTCTCAACCTGTCAAGAGGTGATGTATTTTTCAAGATGCTGGATGAGCGTTTCCTTTTGGTCGATCATGAGCTCCGCCACATCGCGCAAGGAAACGGTGCCAACGAACTCGTTCCCTTCAAAGACCAATAGGTGGAGGCATCGATGTTCCTTCATGAGATCCAAGCACGTGCCGGCGGTGTCGTTGGGGCTGACTGTGATGGGGTCGCGGGTTATCACATCCTTGATCAGGACCTTTTTCGGGTCCTTTCCCTTCCCGACCACGTTCATCATCACTTCACGCTCCGTAAACAGCCCGCGACCGCCGGACGCATTGGTAACGACCACGGACCCAATGAATTCCTTCGTCATAAGTTGCGCTGCATCGGAAACGAATTTGTTTTCATCGATGGTGGCCACGCGCCGTTTAACTTTCGATGCGATCATCATGGTTGCATTTCCTCCTGTTACAATCCTACAAGGCATAGACTGTCGCGGACTCAATCCCGTGTTGCATCAAGATCGGCACGCCTAGGCATATCATGATTTCAGGTCCGCACAGCAAGACCATGGTGCATGTTGGGTCCACCGCCACCTACTCGAACCGCTCCTTCCTGCCGCCGATGCGATAGCGCCACGTCTTGTCGGGCTGGTCGCTCATCAACAACGCCTCGGTATCAAAATGCCGCCGCCATGCGAACTGCTCTCAGTCCAAGTCGACCAGGCACATGGCCGCAGAATAGGTACAGGGGCGCCCGTCTCGATCTCTTTGACTCGGCGGCAGACCGGATCATGACGAAGCGCCAGGAGATGAAGTCTCTCGTGATTCCTTGACAGCCCCCTCCAACTGGCGAATACGCTCGCCCTGGGATTGAATGGTCTGTTCCAGGTGCCGGATTTCTCGAGCGCGCCTGATTCTCGGGCCAAGGGAGGCCACAAACGTCAGGATCGCGCCCGACATAGCCGAACCGATAATGATCAGCACCAATGACGTCTCATACTCCCAAACGAGAAACCGCACGTTTGCCGCGACGGTGTTTTGCAGCGCAAATACAGCGATCATGATCGCGAACAGGAACGCAATCAACAAGGTAGGCATTTTCTCGTCCTCCCTAGCAACCGTTTCGAGCTATCTCCCATCGTGTCTGCATCTCCGACACCGATCCTGCTGAACATTCTCTCGCTCACCGACGGGCATCGCGCGTGGCCTGGCGGCGCTTTCCGCGAGCGCTGATCGGGGACGGCCGCAGACGGCCCTGTTGCCGGCGGGCAAGTTCTCGGTGCTTATCCCGGAATTTTCTCACTCGCACGATCCGACCGTTCAGTTGCACGGATGTATACGTCCTGAGCTGGAATCGTCATGACCGCGATCGTCGCAGCCAGCGGCGGGCTCTGAGGTCATAAGATGGAGCCACCGCGATCACCCGCGTGATGTTCCTCACCACTTCGCCGAGCAGAGCACCTGGGAAGGCATCGAACGAAGCCCGGAATGGGATGAGACCACGAGCCGCATCGGACCGACGAGTCATGTGACGGTCTAAGCGGTCGGCCCGTCATCTGTTCGCGTTCAAACTTACGTCGCCATGGGGCCGCCTGACCCGGCGGTATAATCGACCAGCGGCACCCCACCCTCGTTCCAGATCTGCAGGATCGGCTCGACGATTCGCCAGGACTCCTCCGCTTCATCGTCACGAATCGAAAGCGTCGGATCGCCGTCCATGATATCGAGGAGCAGGCGGGCGTAGGCCGGCAATCCTCCGGACGGGAACCGTTTGTCCAGTTCGACCTGCTTCAGATTGCACAGGTCGCCCGACTCGTTGACATGAACCGAGAGCGCGATGCGGTCGGGGTCCAATTCGATGGCGAGCACGTTCGGTATCGGCTGCGCCTCTTGCCCGAAGGCCAAATGGGGCACGGGTTTGAAATGAATGGCGATCTCGCGGCGATCGCATCCCAGGGCCTTTCCCGTGCGGAGCAGGAAGGGAACACCGGCCCATCGCCAGTTGTCGATCGACAGAGTCACCTGAGCGAAGGTTTCCGTATTGCGCTCTGCCCGAACGCCCTCCTCCTGCAGGTAGGGGAGAATTTCTTTCTTCCCGATGACGCCCCGAGTATACCGTCCGCGCACCGTCTGCCGCAGAACTTCGTCCGGAGTGAGGCGGCGTACTGCCCGCAGCACATCCACCTTGCGGTCCCGCAAGGTTCGCTCATCCAGTGCATGCAGCGGTTCCATGGCGATTAACGCCAGCAACTGCAGCAGATGATTCTGGACCATGTCGCGAAGTGCTCCCGTGGCGTCATAAAAGGAGGCTCGACCGGCGGCTGTGATTGTTTCGTCCCAGATAATCTCGACCCGCTCGATATGGTGGGTATTCCAGACAGGTTCGAAAACGCGATTGGCGAACCGCAGCCCCAGAATATTTTGCACCGTCTGCTTTCCAAGAAAATGATCGAGCCGGAAGACGTCATGCTCGGGAAACGACTCATGCAGGAGGCGATTCAACGCCTGCGAAGATTCCAGACTCTCCCCGAAAGGCTTTTCCAGCACCACCTTGCTGCCCTTGGGCAACTTCAACGCTGCCAGCGACTGGATCGACGGGGCAAACAATCCTGGCGGCAGCGCCAAATAGGCCACCAGCGGGTCCGTCACCTTGTCCATAGCCTGAACGAGCTGGTCTCGGTTTGTCACGTCGACACAACGATAGTCCACCCTCCCGAGAATCGCCTCCCACACTCCCGCAACACCAGCAGTACCGGACACCGCCAGCTTCTGTTCGAGGTGGCTCCGAAACTTCTCGGTGTTCCAGTCGTCCCGCGCGACCCCCAACACCCGAAACTCCTCAGGGAGCTTGTCCGCTTGATGAAGCCGAACGATCGCCGGCATCAAGTACCTCGACATCAAATCCCCCGAGGCTCCGAGGATCACCAGGGTCTGAATCATGTCGCCACCCCCATTCTGCCTTTCATAGCCTTAACGGATCCTCTTCGAGCCGACCGGCTTCAGCAGCGCACGGGCCGGTGCTCCCTCGCCGGCGACGATTTTCAGGGGTAGGCAGAGCATGTCGTACACGCCGGGCCGCACCCCCGACAAATTTAAGCCCTCGATGATCCAAATGCCTGCCTTGAGCAATATCGCATGGATCGCCGCCGTGTCCGACTCGTACCCCGCGATAGACAGATAGTCGATACCGACCGTGCGCACACGTCGAGCCACCAGCCAACGGGCCGCCGCTGCACTGAGCGAGACGAAATCTTTGAGAAATCGGTCCGTCTTCCAGCACCGTGGTGAATTGCGCGTTTTGAAGACGATGCGCTCACCGTGCCGGACTCGATGCCGGCGCAACTCTTCGACCGTGATGAGCGCCGGATTCTTGATGGCGATGACCCGCGCTCGACCGACTCCCGCGTCGACCGGCATCGCGTCGATCCCGAGGCCGGTCCGCAGAAAATGCAGCGGCGCATCCATATGCGTGCCGGAATGCACCCCCAGCGAAAGCGCCGTGAGCGTGCAATCGTCGCCCCGGTTTAGGTCCAGCACACGACGGACCTGCACCGGCGGATTGCCCGGCCACCGGACCATTCCCGTTCGGAGCGGCACCGTTACATCGATCCATGCGCTCTTCGCCGCCCGATGACGTTGGCGCTCAGTCTTCAGTTGTCTCACGACTTCTTCCGGATGGTTCGAGCGTACGTCACGATCTTCCAGGCCTCCTCCTGGGTGACCATACAAGGTTCTTTATTTGGCCGCTTCCTTGACTTTTTCGACAGCCTCTTGCCCCATCTCTTTGACTTTTTCCACCCCCTCCTCCATTTTCTCGTTGCTCTCCTCCATCACTTGACCGGCTTTCTCCACGGTTTCATCGACCTTCTTCCCGGCTTGTTCAGCCGGCCCTTCTTGTGTGCAGCCGATTCCAAAACAAAGAATGGCGGATGCCAACATGATCGAGCAACTCCGACAAAGACGTGTCATGGCTATCTCCTTTCGTCGTTCATAGGTTCGAGTGATTTCGAGTGCTCTACAGTTCCGAGAGATCGTCCTCGAGGGCCCTTCGAATTTTTCTGAGATTCAACTGAGGCACTTCATCCATTCGCACAAGACCATCGCTACACCGTCTTTCCTTCCTTTCGTAGCAATCGCGCCAAATTGACCCCGCTCGAGATCACGCCGATATGACTGAACGCCTGGGGGTAGTTGCCGAGAAAGGCCCCGGTCGATGGATCGATTTCTTCCGGCAGGAGTCCGAGCGTGCCCGCTCTCGAACAGAGCGAGTCGTACAACTCCATCGCGTCATCGAGGCGTCCTTGTTTGGCCAGATTGTCCACGAGCCAAAAACTACAAAGCAGGAAGGCGCCTTCGTGGCCGGCGATGCCGTCGGGCGATTCCTCCGGCAAGTACCGATAGAGCAACCCCTTTCCGGCCCCCAATCGCTCCGAGACGGCGCGGGTCGTCGCGACCATGTTGGGGTGATCGGCTTTGATGAGCCGGCGTAGCGGCAACGTCAACAGACTCGCATCCAATCCGCCTCCGCCCAAATGTTCCGTGAACGATTGTATCTTCTCATCCCAGGCTTCTTTCAAAATGGCCTGCCTGATCTCATCTGCCGTGGCTTTCCATGCCTCGGAAGGTCCGGGGAGTGAGAACCGCTCCGCTATCCTGGCTGCGCGATCCAACGCCACCTGGCACATGGCCGCCGAATAGGTGAAGAGCCGCCCGCTTGTGCGGACTTCCCAGATGCCGTGGTCCGGCGTCCGCCATTCCCGGGCAGCGGCATCCGCCAGCTTCAGGAGCCGCTCCCAGAGCGGCGCGGGAATCGCCCCATGATGCGCAGCCCATTGATACGCGCAGTCCAGGATTTCTCCGTAGACATCGTGCTGATGTTGTGCAGCCGCTGCGTTGCCCCACCGAACCGGCCCGGAACGTCGGTACCCTTCCAGTTCGCCGTCCTCCCGCTCGTCCGGAGGCATCCGCCCATCAAGGTCATACATCACTCTCGGCGTACCGTCTCGCTCCACCGCATCCAGCACCCAGCTGAGAAATCCGGCTGCTTCGTGCGAAAGGCCGACACGATGGAGCGCGTACACGGAGAAGGCCGCATCCCGCACCCACGCATACCGGTAGTCCCAGTTGCGGGACCCGCCGATGAGCTCCGGCAGCGAGGAAGTCGGAGCCGCGACGATCGCGCCGTTCTCGAAGTGATCCAGCAACTTGATGGTGATGGCCGACCGACGGATCAACGCCTCCTGAGGACCGTGATACGTCAGATGCGCGAGCCATCGTCGCCAGACTGCACTGGTGTCCTCATGCAGCCATTTCGAGTCAAACGCTGCGGCTGGCGAAGACGACTGTCTCCAGTTGAGCAACAGATGCGCCGATTGTCCGGCCTTGAGCGTGACCGAGGTGCAGAGTCCGGTCAGACGAATCGTGGAATACAGATGCAGGCAGAGATCCGGCTGAGCATCGCATCGGATCCGCAGGCCTCCCTCGCGGGGCTCAGCCTCCGCCCCTCCGCGCGGCGCCATCTCAATGGTCAATTGAACCGTTCCTTCCGTTACAGTCAAACTCCGGAGCAGTTCACGGCGAGTCACCGAAATATCCTCTGTCAGATCGGCGCCGGCGATCAATGGACAACAATCCCTGATGCGCAGGACGCCTTGCGCGCATCGCATTTCCGTCACCAGCACGGCACTGTCCGGTTCGTAGAATTGAGTTGATTCGCGCAGACCGTCGGGAACGATCCGAAAAGCTCCCCCGCGCGCATGATCGAGCACGCTGCAGAACAACGGCGGGGAATCGAACCGCGGGAGACACAGCCACGCCACCGCGCCGTCGCGTCCGATGAGCGCGGCGGTTGCGCCGTCTCCGATCAATCCATAGTCCTCGATCGGCAAATACCCCTCGATCCGATGGATCGGTTTCAGAATTAAATCAGGCATCGGTTCCTTCCCAATGTGTTAATATCCGCACGACGGGGTCGCCTTCACCATCCAGGTATAGACCGGGTTCAGAGCGTAACAGAGCACTCCGGCCCAGCGCAGCGGAAACACAAATGGACTGAGCAGCCCCACGCTCGGAAGCAGATGATCAGAACAAAGATGATACACCACGAGTAATGGACGCCGACCTCGATCCCGCGGAAAGTCGTCAGCTTCACGGATCATCCGATCATCACTCACCTCTCGATATTGTGTATGGCCGTGCCCCGTACCGTCGCCGTTCCCAACGCGAGACGCTTTTTTCGGAGGTTACCCGACCGGCACATCGAGCAGATACAATTCCCCTTGCACCTCCGGATGCAGGTCACATCGAAATGTGATCTTTCCCTGTTGATCCGGCGTCAGGCGAATCATCAGAGTCTTGCCCGGATCTATGTGAAATCCTTCGATGCCTGTTCCGAACGCCTCGATACCCTCCCCTCCACCCTGAAGGGAACGGCCCAGGAAGAGCGGCGAGATAAATCCATGTGTGACGGAATCCTCGTTGTAGACGAGCAGCACCATCGGCACACCCGCGCGAACGGGCTGCATCTTGGTGCGCACGTACTTGAAGTCGCGGATGGCGATCTCGATGCGCAGTTCCTGCGCAGGTGCGACGTCCAGCGCGACGCTCGGCGTCGCACCGATCATCGGCCACCCCATCAGCCCCAGGACAGCGAGAGCACACCAGCATTCCCCTCGCGATCTCAACGTTCTGCATTCTTCCATGTTGGACCTCCTGTGTGTGAATGCGACAGAGCCGCCTACGCCAGGACCAGCCTCCAGGCAGCCCGTCAATTTGGCACCGTGTAAAACAGCCGATTCATCACCGGCGTAGAGAGGTCGCACTCTCGCAGAAACTCAGTACAGTGAACACATTGCCAACTGAACAGTCTATTCATAGGGTCCCTCGAACAGGACTCGCTCCACTTTCCCTCGGAAACTCATGTAGGCCCAGATGGTGTAGGCGATGACCAGGCTGATACCGAGACTGAACCAGACAAGGCCGACCCGCAATCCGTAGGACGACGCTGCGCTGTTGTAGATGGTCAAGCTGTACGTCGGGTCTTCTGTCGCAATCAACAAATTGGGAAACAGGCCCCAGGCCACGCTGCCCAAGATCCCCAGGATGAACAGACTCCAGCTCAAGAAGACCGCGCCATCCCGTCGGCGGAGACGGAAATACTGCGCGGTGAACAGCGCAGTCACTGCGGTCAGTGGCAAGACATACCCGACCGGATGCGCGTCATATCTGTGCCATAGAGCCGGCTGGACGAATGGAAGCGCCGAAATTGTCATGATCGCCAGGAGGATCACAGCCCATGCACCAGCATCAGCAATCCGGCTTGCTCGGCTGCAGACGTCCGCGTCCGTCTTGATCGCGAGGTAGTTCGCCCCATGGACGGCAAGAATCGCAACAGCGAGCGCGCCCACGAGGACCGTGAACCAGTCCAGGATTCCAGGGATTGGTCCGGGCGTGAAGGTGGTCCACAGCGCGGCAAAAAAATAGCCGTCGGGAGCGAGAGGCACGCCCCGAATAATGTTGCCTAAGACAGCGCCAAAGACAAAGGCAAGCAGAAGGCTGGCGGCTGCGAAGATCGTGTCCCAAAACGCTCGCCACAATGGATTGTGGAGGTGAGACCGTAACGCAATCGACAGCCCGCGCATGATCAGAAACCACAAGACAAGGTTGAGAGCCAGGTAAAAGCCGCTGAATCCGGCGGCGAAGGCCCTGGGGAAAGCGAGGAACAGGAGACCCCCGCCCGCCACGAGCCAGACTTCATTGCCTTTCCACACGGGACCGATGGCCTTCAAGACCAGTTGTCGTTCCTCGTCCGTTCGAGCGACGAACAAGTAGATGATACCCGTCCCCAAATTGAATCCATCCAATACCGCATAGACGGCGAACATCATGACGACGATTACAAACCACAGAACGTCGATTGACATCGTCACCTCGTTCGCTCAAGCCGTCGTCCCGGAGGGAGAACGTCGTCCACCGGTTACGGCCGGACCGCGCGAAACCGTTTCGCAGAACAAGAACAGAAACAGCAGGCCCAGCAGCAGATACAGGCCGAGGAAGCCGAGCAACGAGAACAGAACATTGCCCGAACCCACCAGCGGTGAGTTGCCGTCGGCTGTTCGGAACAGGCCATAGACGAGCCACGGCTGCCGCCCAAGTTCGGCGGTCATCCAACCGGCAGTCGTGGCGATGTACGGAAATGGCGCCATGAGCATGATCGCCCAGAGC
>Ga0307505_10000550_pt1 | contig 40321 bp, 35 predicted proteins | sample 23_S_MG_FD_202183 | JGI IMG/M metagenome (GOLD analysis project Ga0307505, IMG submission 202183) | Soil microbial communities from Populus trichocarpa stands in riparian zone in the Pacific Northwest, United States - 23_S | ecosystem: Environmental > Terrestrial > Soil > Riparian zone > Trees...
TTTCGCTTCACGTTCTTTCCCTCGGTCGAGGCGGACAACGTCGCGGCCTTCGTCACCATGCCGCAGGGAACCCCCGCGAGGGTCACGGCCGAGGCGGTCGCGAAGTTGGAGCGAAGCGCCGAAGTCGTCCTCGCCGAGATTCACCGCGAGAACGGCGAAGGCGTTCTGCGCCACATGATGGCGTCGGTGGGCGAGCAGCCCTTCAAGGATCAACAGTCGAGATCGGCTTTCGCCGGCCGTACCGCCAGTCCCCACCTGGGGGAAGTCAACATCGCCCTCCTGCCGTCCGAGAAGCGATCGGTGACCAGCAGCGAGGTCATGCGCCGCTGGCGCAGAGCGACCGAACCCATTCCCGGCGCCGTCGAGGTCGCGTTCAGTTCGTCCCTGCTCCACGGCGGCGAACCGATCAACATCCAGCTGCAAGGCGGCGATCTGGAGCAGTTGGTCGCCGCGGCCAATCGCGTCAAGGAGCACCTCGCCGGTTACCCCGGCGTGGTCGACATCGCCGACTCGTTTCGCGAGGGCAAGCGCGAGGTGAAGCTGCGCGTCCTGCCATCAGCCGAGGCCCTCGGCCTGACCATGGCACAAGTCGGACGTCAGGTGCGCCAGGCGTTCTACGGCGAGGAGATCCAGCGTATCCAACGCGGACGCGACGACGTGCGGGTGATGGTCCGCTACCCCGCCGAGCAGCGGCGATCGCTGGCAGACATCGAGGGAATGCGCCTGCGCACGACCGACGGCGCCGAGGTGCCTTTCAGCGCCGTGGCCGCGGTGGATCTGGGCCGAGGGTACGCCAGTATCAACCGGGTCGATCGCGAGCGGGTCGTCAACGTCACCGCCGACATCGAGGTCGAGAAGGCGAACGCCAACGAGATCATCGAGACGATGCAGCAGAGCTTTCTTCCGGGGTTGCGCGGGGAGTTTCCCAACGTCCGCTACAGCCTGGAGGGAGAGCAACGCGACCAGGCTGAGTTCATGGCCGCCATGACCCGCGGATTCATTCTGGCCATCCTCGCCATCTACGGGCTGCTGGCGGTGCCGCTAGCGTCCTATGGACAACCTTTGATCATCATGAGTGCGATTCCCTTCGGCTTGATCGGCGCGATCTGGGGTCACGCGATGCTGGGTTGGGACCTCAGCATGTTCTCGGTCATCGGGATCGTCGCGCTGACCGGCGTGGTGGTGAACGACAGCCTCGTTCTCGTCAGCTACGTGAACGAGTCCCGCGACGCCGGTGTTCCCTTGCTGCGCGCCATCCGAGAAGCGGGCGTGGCGCGCTTTCGGCCGATCCTGCTGACGTCGCTGACGACGTTCGCCGGACTGACCCCTCTGATGATGGAACGGAGCGTCCAGGCGCAGTTCCTGATTCCGATGGCGATCTCCCTGGCCTTCGGCGTGGTCTTCGCCACCTTCATCACGCTCATCCTCGTCCCGGCGCTGTATCTCGTTCTGGAAGATGTTCGAGCCACCCGCGCCACGACGGTACAGCCAGCCACCGCGGGCGAGCACGCTTGATTGAACGTTGGCGAGTTGGGGCGCTGATGCGACCCGCACTCGGGCGGCTCTACGCGAATCGATAGAGTCGCGCGCTTCAAATCGACGGGGCGGCGCGCTACGACATGCGACCATGGATCACGTCGTGCGCCGTCATCGCTCCTGGCGCGACTATGTACCGTTCGGCCTCGCGCACACCAAGCCGCGGCACTTCCGCGACATGGCGCGCGTGGTCGTCGAGAACGCGGACAACCTGCCGTACGCCTGGCAGGTGCTGAGCAAGGGCGTTTGCGACGGTTGCGCGCTGGGAACGACCGGGCTGCGAGACTGGACGATCGAGGGCACCCACCTGTGCATGACGCGCCTCAACCTGTTGCGGCTGAACACCATGCCCGCCTTCGCGCCGGATATCCTCGCCGACGCGAGTAAACTGCGGACCTTGGACAACCGCGCCCTGCGCGCGTTGGGGCGGATCCCCTATCCTTTCATCCGTGCGCGCGGGGACCGTGGGTTCCGGCGCATCACCTGGGACGAAGCGACGCGGCGAATCGCCGACCGCGTACGCGCTTCGTCGCCACGCCGCATCGCCTTCTTCCTCACCTCGCGCGGCATCACCAACGAGACGTACTACGTGGCGCAGAAGGTCGCGCGCTTTCTCGGCACCAACAACGTCGACAACGCCGCCCGGCTCTGCCACTCGCCGTCGACAGGCGCGATGAAGCACGCGCTGGGGGTCGCCGCGAGCACGTGCAGCTATCGGGACTGGTGGAAGAGCGACGTCATCGTCTTCATCGGATCGAACCCCGCCAACGACCAGCCCGTCGCCATGAAATACTTGCACGCCGCTAAGCGACAGGGTGCGCGCGTCATCATGGTCAACCCTTATCGCGAGCCGGGCATGGACCGTTACTGGGTTCCCTCGGAGGCGAGCAGCGCCCTGTTTGGCACCGACATCGCGGACCACTGGTTCGAGGTCGCGCAGGGTGGCGATATCGCCTTTCTCTACGGCGTCGTCCGCATCCTGATCGACGAGGGGTGGTACGACCGCGGCTTCGTCGAAGGCCACACCACCGCCTTCGCGGATCTGGCCGCGGCGGCCCGCGCCCTCGATTGGCCCGAACTCGAGCGTGCGGCCGGACTGCCCCGCGAAAGCATGTACGCGTTCGCCGAGTTGCTGCGCGACGCCGCGACCGGCGTGTTGGTCTGGAGCATGGGGGTCACGCAGCACCGTTTCGGCGGCGACGCGGTGCAGATGATCGTCAACCTCGGTCTCCTCAAGGGATTCGTCGGCCGCGAAGGCTGCGGCCTGATGCCCATCCGCGGCCACTCCGGCGTTCAGGGCGGCGCCGAGATGGGCGCCTACGCGACCGCCCTGCCGGGCGGCGTACCGATCGATGCGGAGAGCGCCGCGACGCTCTCGCGCGCCTATGGGTTCGATGTGCCCGCGACCCCGGGCTTGACCGCGCCCGAAATGGTCGAGGCGGCGGCGAGCGGCGACCTCGATCTCCTCTACTGCGTCGGCGGCAACTTCCTGCGCACGCTCCCCGACCCGGAGTACGTCGCGGCGGCGATGGCCAGGATCCCGCTTCGCGTCCACCAGGACATCGTCCTGACCGACCAACTCTTCCTCGATCCGTGCGAAGAGGTGATCTTGCTGCCGGCCAAGACGCGCTACGAGCAGGACGGCGGCGGTACCGAGACCAGTACCGAGCGGCGGGTGATCTTCAGCCCGGAACTGCCGCGTCAGGTCGGCGAGGCGCGCGCCGAGTGGGCGGCGTTGCGCGGTCTTGTCACCGCCGTCGGCGGAGACCGAAGCGCGTCGTTCGGCTGCGAGTCCGGCGCCGCCATTCGATCCGAGATCGCCGAGGTTGTCCCATTCTACGACGGCATCCAGCACCTGGCGGCGGCGGGCGATTCCTTTCAGTACGGCGGCGCCCACCTGGGTGCGGGCTGGAAGTTCGCCACGGCCGATGGACGCGCCCACTTCCGCGCGGTCGCTCTGCCCCAGCCGCCGGCACAGGACGGTGGCTTTCAACTCAGCACGCGGCGCGGCAAGCAGTTCAATTCCATGATCTACGCCGACGTCGACCCTCTCACCGGCGCGGCGCGCGACGCCGTGTTCATCAACCCCGACGATGCCGCCGCCCTGCATCTGCGGTCCGGCGACCGGGTGGCCCTGGCCAGCGACCATGGACGCTACGAAGGGCGAGCGTTCCTCGCCGCGATCGCCCGCGGCAACCTGCAGGTGCACTGGCCGGAAGGCAACGTCCTCATCGGCACGGGAGTCAATGACACCCTCGGCGGCGTGCCGGACTACAACGCCCGGGTGCGAATCGAGCGAGTGGTATGAGCGCGAACGCGGCAAGCAAGACCAGCGGCTCGTGGCTGGAGTACTTGAACCGGCCCGTCGACGCCGCATCGCTCGGCGTGTTTCGCATCGTGTTCGGCGCGATGATCGCATGGGACGCGTACCGATATCTGCAACACGGCTGGGTCGAGGAGTACTTCGTTCGCCCCTCGCTCCACTTCACCTACCTCTACTTCGACTTCGTCCGTCCGCTTCCGCCGCCGTGGATCTACGCGCACTTCTGGTTCATCGCGGCGATGGGAATCCTCGTCGCCCTCGGCCTCTTCTACCGCGCGGCGATCGTCGCGCTGGCGGTTGGTTACACCTACTTCTTTCTTCTCGAGCAGTCGGTGTACATGAACCACTACTACCTCATCCTGCTTCTGTGTTGGCTGCTGTCGTTGATGCCGGCCGATCGAGCGTACTCGCTCGATCGATGGCGCGGCGCGACCGTGGCCGCGACGGTGCCGCAATGGTGCGTCCTGCTTCTGCGCCTGCAGCTCTTCATCGTGTATTTCTACGGCGCCATCGCCAAGGTGAATCCGGACTGGTTGCGCGGCGAGCCCATGTACTCCGAACTGGCGAAGCGTGGCGAGGACGTCCCGCCGATCGCCTACAACTTTCCACCGGCGTTGCTGGCGTACGTCATCGCTTACTCCGGCCTGTTGGTGGACGCGGCGATTCCGGTGCTACTCTCGATCCGGCGCCTGCGCTGGGTCGGGTACGCGGTGGCGTTCGCGTTTCACGCCCTCAACGCGATTTTTCTCCACATCGGCATCTTCTCGTACCTGATGATCGGCGCGATCACGATCTTCTTCGAGCCCGACTGGCCGCGTCGCGCCGCGCGGTATTTCGGCCGGACTGCCGGCGCCGCGCCACTGGTGCGGCAGGAAGGTCGCACTGGGATCCTCGTGCTCGCGTTCCTGCACGTCTATGTGGCGTTCCAGCTCCTGTTCCCGTTTCGCCACCTGCTGTTTCCCGGCGACGTGAGCTGGAGCGAGGAGGGGCATCGTTTCGCGTGGCACATGAAGTTGCGCAAGAAGGACTCCAACATCTCCATCCTCGCCACCGATCCGAGTACCGGCCGGCGCTGGGCAATCGATCCGCGGAAAGAGTTACGTCCCCGCCAGCTCGCCAAGCTGGCGACATTTCCCGACATCATGCTGCAGTACGTCCACCACACGCGCGACCGACTGAAGCGCGACGGGGTGGCCGATCCCGAGATCCGCGTCGAGTGGAAGGCCTCGCTCAATGGCGGACCGGTCGGACTGCTGCTCGACCCGAGCGTGGACCTCGCCAAGGTGGAGCGATCCTGGCGGCCCTCGCCGTGGATCCTGCCGAAGCCGCAACGCTGAGATCACGCCGGGCGGCTCTGCAACTCCGCTCCGACGTCGAAACCGTACGCGTGGGCGAGCGCCACCACCGGATGCACAGTCTCGCGCCCCGCTCCCTGCTCGATGTGCAGTGCCGCCAGGCGACAGTCGGTGCAGGCCAACGCGCAAGCCTCGCCGGCGTCGACGCGCATGCCGTCGAACGCCTTCTTCCCCCAGCGGAGCGAATCCTCGAAGTGGTCGACGTGCATGCTCCAGGTTCCGTCGTGCCCGGTGCACTCCTGAACGTCGGCCACCTCGTCGGCGATCAGCTTGAGGAGATCGCGACCGCGAATGCCGACGTTCTGCGCGCGGATGTGACAGGGCACGTGATACCGGATCGATCCGAAGCGCCGCACGAAGTCGCGCTTCAGGCGCCCTTCGCGGGCGATGCGATACAGATACTCGTCGAGATCGTGGGTCGCCGCGGCGACGGCGGCCGACCGATCTCCCGCGACGATCTGCGGATACTCCTCACGGGTCATCAGACTGCAGCTCGGCGAGGGTATGACGATGCGGTAGCCGCGCTCCACATAGGGATAAAGTAACTCGACATTGTGGCGGATCTTGCCCGCCGCGGCTTCGAGATCGCCACCGTCGAGAAACGGCATACCGCAGCACCCTTGATCGTCCGGCACCACCACTTCGACGCCGTTGTGCTCGAGGACGTGAACGGCCGCGCGGCCCACCGCTGGGTCGTTGTAGTCGATGAGGCAGGTCGAGAAGAGAACCACCTTCAGCGGCGTCGGCGCCGACACTCCCTCTTTGAGATCCTGTGCCTCCTCCGCAGCCGGCCGATGACGCTTCCACCACGCCGGAAAGGTCTCGCGGTGGTATGTCGGCATGCGCTTGTCCGGATGTACCGCAAGCACCGCGCGCATCGCCCCGCGGACGAGGGGGTTGCCCAGCGAGTAGTTGGCCAGCTCCGGTGCCAGGCTCGATGCCTTGCCGATCCGCGCGGTGTCGCGCATCAGCCGCGCGCGCAGCGGGACGCCCTCGCGACGAACCCGGTGCGCCTTCCAGCGCAAGAGAAGCCGCGGGAAATCGAGCGCGAACTCGTGCGGCGGGGTGTACGGGCAGTTCGGGTAACAGAGTTTGCACTGGAAACACAGGTCGACGATCTCGTCGATCTCGGCGGCGCGCAGGTCGCGACCGTGTCCCTCGAACTCGGGCAGCTCGTCGCCGAAGGTGACCCCGACCTCGGCGCCATGGTGCGCGGCATCCTCCCCTACGGCCGGCGCGGCCGCCGCTTCGGCCCGCCGCGATTCCGCCTGCGCGACGATCTCGGGATGTGCCCGTAGGTGCGCCTCGCGAAGCGAGGCGGTTTTGCCGTCGATCGCCTCGAACAACCGAGGGAAACTACCGCAGAACTTGAAGCACAGGCGACACCCGGCACAGACGTCGAAGATCCGATCGACCTCGCTGCGCAGGTGCCCGGCGTCCCAGAAGCGCGGGTCGTCGACCCGCAACCCGATCGATTCAGCCATTCGAATTCAAACCCCATCGTCTCCGGAAGTCGTCGGAGCGCCGAGTCGCACACCGGGTCGCAAGGCACATTTTTGGCGTTTGGCGGCACTTTGTTGGACGCGTACTCGTCACCCCCACGCCCTTACCGACGCCTGATTCAACTGCAAAACTCGTGCTTGGTCTTGGCATTGGACTTGCTCTGCTTCCAGCCCGCCACGCTACAAGGGAGGCTCCGATGGTAAGAGGTAGAGTGCTGACGCCGCAGACGGATTCACGGTCTTTGATGTCCGAAGAGACCCTGATGATCGCCGTCCTCGAGCAGGCATTGTCCGATCTCAACAGCAGTTGTCCAGCAGTCCGGGCGGACGCCGAGGCCTATTTTCTGGCCTACGACGCCGATTCGAGCGCTTTCAGCCTCGATTCGATCTGTTCCCAGTTCCGGCTATCTCCCGCGGCGATCCGCGATCAGGTGCGACGCCGGCTGCGAGCCCCCAAGCCGAAGCTGGCAAAGGCCGCGTAACGCGGCGCGGTTCACGTCGAAACCCTCTCCCGCCAGAGAGCTTCGACGCGTTGCCGCAAGTCCTCGAGGGTGCCGTCGTTGTCGATGACGACGTCGGCGACCCGGCGACGCTCCTCGTCATTTACCTGAGCATCGATCCGCGCCTGCAAGGCTGGCGCGTCGATCGCGCGACTCGCGGTCACGCGCCGCACGACTCGCTCGCGCGACGCGACGACCACCCAGACCTCTTCGACGAGTTCGTACCACCTGGCCTCGACCAACAGAGCCGCCTCGACCACGACCGGTCGATCGGGACGATCGACCAACGCGGCCGCGAGCCGATCACGCACCGCGTCGCGGATCAGCGGGTGGACGATGGCGTTCAGACGGCCTAGTTGCACCGGGTCCGCGAACACGATCGCTCCCAACACCTTGCGATCGATCGTCCCGTCGGCCGCCACCACCTCGCGACCGAACGCGGCCACAACCTGGTCCCAGCCGGTCGTCCCGGGAAGATACACGTCGTGACCGACGCGATCGGCGTCGACCACGAACGCACCGAGTTGTGCCAGAATCGCGGCAACCGTGCTCTTGCCGCTACCGATTCCTCCGGTCAGGCCGATCGTTCGCAAATCGATCGCCCCGTGCGTCAAACGACGGCCGAGTGCTCCAAACCAGTCCCGACAACCGCGACCTGCGACACTGGCTGTGCCAGCACCCGACGCCACTTGAAGAGTCCGTCGCGCAGGTAGTCTGGATCAATCTCGAGCGTGTCGCAGATGTTTTCGTAAGAGTAGAACCACCGGCGGTCGCGCGAAGTGATCCACACCTCGACATCGCGAAACATCTGCATGCCCTGACCTTCCCCGGCCGACGCATACTTCCGGTAGCAGTCCAGGGCGTCTTCGAGAACCGCGAGCATGAGCCGCTTCTCGCCGGCAACCGCCGAGCCCGTGCGAAACGCCGCGTAGAATTGCGAAGGCAACAACGCGTCCGGCTCGAACAGGCCGTTGGAACGATCCTTCATGTCTACCCTCCACTCACCACACCGCCGAACCACCGGGATCGAACACGCCTATCGAACCACTCAACCCGCCCCATCCCAGCGGGGGCCTTTTACGCGGGCTATCCTTCCCCCATCTGTCGGACACCCACGAGCCCACCGCACCACCATGGGGCGCGATCGGCCCGTGAGCCCGAGTCAAACGAGGGAACTACCGTCAGCGCTTACTTGCGCGCGCCGAGAACGGCTTCCTTGAAGCTCTTTGCGACTGTGAAGCGAACCTTCTTGCGAGCCGGAATCTTCACCGGCTCACCCGTCTGCGGGTTGCGACCCATGCGCGCCTTGCTCTGGACCTTGCGAAAGGTACCGAGGTCCGGAATCTTTACCGGGTCGCCTTTCTTGACGGTCTTCACAACCGTCGACACCAGGCCCTCCAGCATCGCCGCGGCCTCCTTCTTGTTGACGCCTGCGGCCTCCGCCAGTTTCTCCACCAGCTGTGCTTTCGTCATACAACCACCACCATTCCTTTCCCGTCTACTCGGACGAAAGATTCGCCCTTATCTGCAACAAACACCGGCCCGGTGTCAAGATGTTTCTCCCCGCAAATCGGGTGGGAATCCTTCTGCCACACGGCCTGGATAGACTACGTGGGGAGCGACTCGGCCGGATAGAGGATCACGTGCCGCGCCGGTTCCCGGCCGATGCTCTGTGAGTTCAGCCCGTAGCCCGACGCCAGTTCGTGCTGCAAGCGGCGCACGGACGCCACACGCGGCGCCAGCGATACCGGTTCGCTCAACGAAAGCACCTCGACCACCGCGGCCTCGGCCTCACGCAGGGCCTCGGTACTCTCCTGATCGAGGCGTCCGCGGCCGAACAATTTGCGTACGCTCTGCTCGATCTTCGCGAGGCTGTTCGAAGGGGCGGTGTGAACACGCGCGCCCTTGTCGGACAAGGCCTGGAGACGGCGAGCGTGCTTGCGAGCGACGGTCTTCGAGGTCAGCAGAACATCGGCGTCGGCGATCTCGTCGACCACCCGCGCCGGCACGGCGAGATTGCGAATGGCGCGCTCGACGCGATCTCGCGGCAGTCCGTAGGGATACACCTTGAGAGCGCTCGCGCGCGGCGCGTCGGGGCGCGAAGATGCCGCCGGTGTTCGTGGCGCCTGTTCGACGCTCACGCCGCCGTCCTCGCGGCGCACCCGGATCTCCGGGGCCGCGGTGCGGCCGCGTAGAATCTCGTCGACCACGGCCGCGACGTCGCGATGGACCGCGAAGCGATCGCGGTCGTGAATCTCGACGACGACCTGAAAGGTGGGAGGTGCTTTGCGCTCCAATACGGTCTTCTGCGTCCGCCGTCGCCGCGCTTCCTCGTCGCCCAACGTCACCGCCTGCACCCCGCCGACGAGATCCGACAGGGTCGGGTTGGCGATCAGGTTGGCCAGCGTGACGCCGTGGGCGGTGGCGATGAGCTGTACGCCGCGTTCGGCGATGGTACGGGCCGCTCGCGCTTCTTGCTCGGTGCCGATCTCGTCGATCACGACGACCTCGGGCATGTGGTTTTCGACCGCTTCGATCATCACATCGTGTTGTCGCTCCGGGGACGGGACCTGAATCCGGCGCGCCGTGCCGATCCCGGGATGAGCGACGTCCCCATCCCCGCCGATCTCGTTGGACGTGTCGACGATCATCACGCGTTTGTCGAGATCGTCGGCCAACAACCTGGCGGCGTCGCGCAACAGGGTGGTCTTGCCAACCCCTGGACGGCCTACCAACAGGACGCTTTGACCGGACTCGACGAAGTCCCGCACGGCATCGATGGTGCCGTGCACGGCTCGCCCGACGCGGCACGTCAATCCGACGATCGCCCCGCGTCGATTGCGGAGCGCCGAGATCCGGTGCAGCGTGCGCTCGATACCGGCGCGGTTGTCGTTGGCGAACTCGCCGACCTCGGCGCTCATCCTCTCGAGATCGGCGCGCGTAACGGGTGAGGTGTCGAGCCGTCGAGCACCCTCGGAGAATCGCGCCTCCGGCAGTCGGCCGAGGTCGCACACGACCTCGATCAGACGCTCGATCCCTTCCATCTCGAGGAGCGTACGCCGCCAACCGTCCGGTAACACCGCCAGGAGCTCGGGCAGGTCGTCGATGATTTGGCGCGGGGCGTCGCCTGACTCAGCCACCTTTGTCTGCACGGGCGGATTTTAGCGCAACCACCGCGGCGGCGCGACCCGGGACGGAGCGCTGGGCCGCGTGAGCCGCGTTGACGACCGCGCGTTCGAGTTGGCGCACCAGGCTGGACTCGCGCTTGAAGAACCCCTCGGTGTGAAAGGACTCCTCCAACGCGAACACGGTGAAGTCGAGGTGGTGCACCACTTCGTGAACCAAGGTGCGCAACAGCGTGCGCGGCGCTACGACCTGTTTGCGCTTCGCGGTGTACATCCAGAGCGTGATCTCGTGCGTCTGCCCCTCGGACACATAGAGTCCGTGGTACTCGGCGTGATCCTGGATCGGCCGCACCCCCTTCACCACCACGCGCGGCGGGTCTACGCGCAGCGCCTGGCAGATTTCGTCGCAGATGACCTGGACCACCTTGACGACCTTTCGCCGACGCTCGGCCTCATCCGCATACTCTCCGGACAACGCAACGGGCATCAGCGCGATCGCTCGAGCCAGCCGCGGCGACACCCGCAACGGGATCGCGCTGAGGGCGTCGCTGCGATCGTACGATACCCGCTGCGTACGGGAGAGGCGGTGACGGAAGTTCGGCACCCTCGACTCCCCGCGCGCCCCGCCGATGGACGCTCAGCGCAGCGTCAGGTCCGACGCGGAGCGCTTGCCGATATCGCGAAACGCCGACGCGCGCTCTCCGGGCCGCTGCGCGCTGGCGACCGAGTCACCCGTCTCGTTGGAGCGACACCCGGCCGCCATCGCCAGGGTTGAGCACACCAACGCTACCACCACGACTCGCAACACATTCCGTCGCATCGGCCTCACCTATCCCCACGAGCGATCCTGTCCAGTCGCGCCGCCGCCGCGCGGGGTGACAACGCCGAGTCGTAGAGGCCACACTCGTAACCCGACAGCTCGCGGTCGGCGACGTCGCCCGGACCCACCTCGACCATCACCCGCCGCAGGGAATCCGGCGGTTCCGCAGCCACATCACGCGCTTCGGTTGGCGCATCCCTGGGGTCGAGGCGGCGGTGCGTGCCGAGGTCCAGCGGAAAGAGGATGTCCGCCAGCGGCACATTGTAAGCCGGCTCACCGCCCGGTGCGATCCACTGGTTGCCGCGCCGCCGCACGAACCACACTTTCGCCATTCGTCGAATGCGATCCGCCCGATCGGTCAGTGCGTGGTCGGAACGGCCCCGTCCGGCGCCACGCCCAGGATCTGGCCCACGGCGTCCACCGCCGGAGTGAGAACCTGTTCCAGTGTCTCGCTCAGCATGTGCTCCAAATCGGCGAGATCGTCCGTGGTCAAACCCGAAACATCCTGGTGCATTCCATGCAAAGCCCAGATCGCAGTGCGCAATCGCGAGCGCACGTCGTCGAGCGTCCGTACGATTTCTTCAGGATCGATCGCGACGTCCTCTTCGAAATCCGACATCGAATGCCTCCTCAATTCCGGGCAAAGCCAGCTTGGCCGACGTTGTCACGCGCCATGACGCAGTGCAAGGGGAGTTTGGCGCATGCGCCGCGCGGTCATCGATCGAATACGGATCGCGGTGAGGAACCGCGAGAACCGCTACGGGGGCGGCGGAACTCCGCCTTGCACGAGCGACGCCGCGTTCTCGACGGCCTGTTCCAGTAGAGACTCGCGCACCCGTTTGATCAGACGCTCCTGCTCCTGCACGCGTCGCTCGATGGCGCGAAACTCGGCGACGGACATCTCCCGGCGCTCGACCGCCTCGTTGATCTTCAGAGATCGGTCCCCCTGCATCGCGCGGTACACGTCGATGTAGATCTCGAGCTCCTGCTCCGTAACCTCCGGCTCGTCGGGCTCGACCGGGGTCTCCTGAGCCTGGATCACGGAGTCGTGCGGATTGACGCCTCCGGCGAGGGACAGCGCCATGCCCACGGCGCCGCCGAACACAGCACCCATTACGATTCTCGCCGCCCAGTTCGCCATCACAGACGGCCATCCTGAAGGTCGCCGACAACCTCTGTCAAGGAGGGTTGCCGCCGAGGCGTCGTTCCAACGGTTCGCTCGGACCGCGTGGACTCGTTGTGGCGGAACCGATATGGTCCGCGCCATGTCGACCCGATATGACGCACTCGGTGTGGATACCCAAGGCGTCGAGGGGAGTTTGAAGCGACTCGGCGTCATCATCGAGTCCACTTTCGATTTCAACGCCGCCTCCCCGATTCTACCGCTCGGATACTTCGCCAACGTCATCCGCATCACGGATGACGTTGGAATCGCCATCTCCACCGATGGCGTCGGCACCAAGATCCTCGTCGCGCAACAAATGGACCGCTATGACACGGTCGGCATCGACTGTGTCGCCATGAATGCGAACGACATCGTCTGCGTCGGCGCGCGGCCCATCTCGATGGTCGACTACATCGCCGTGCAGAGACTCGACGACCGGCAACTCGAAGAGCTCGCCACCGGGCTGCGCGAAGGGGCGCGGCAGGCGGGCATCAACATCCCGGGCGGCGAGATCGCGCAGGTCCGTGAAATGCTCCACGGGTCTCGGGACGGCCTTGCCTTCGATCTGGTCGGAACCTGCATCGGCACCGTCCACCCCGACCGTTTGATCGTCGGCGAGGACGTGCGCCCCGGCGACGTCGTCATCGGCCTCGCCAGCAGCGGGGTCCACAGCAACGGATTCACGCTTGCCCGGCACGCACTCTTCGAAAGAGGCGGGCTGCGCATGGGCGATCCCGTTGCCGGGGTCGGCCGGCCCGTCGGCGAGGCGCTGCTCGAACCGACCCGGATGTACGTCCGAGCGGTGGTCGAGATGATGGATCGCGGCCTGGGCCTTCGATCGCTGGCTCACATCACCGGCGACGGACTGATGAATCTTGCCCGCGTCCGGGCCGCCGCTGGTTTCGTCATCGACGAGCCGCTGGCGATTCCGCCGATTTTCACCGCCATCGCAGAACTCGGTGGCATCGCGCCCGCCGAAATGTATACGGTGTTCAACATGGGAACCGGCTTCTGCGTCGTAGCGACGGCGGGGGACGCTGACGACATCGTCGCGATCGCGCAGCGGCACGGGCATACCGCCGCGGTCATCGGCTACACGGTCGCCGATCAGCGCCGCCGCGTATGGTTGCCACGAGCCGGACTCGTCGGCGAGGGGAAGACCTTCCGCGCCAACGACGAACGCGCCCCGGCGCCGCCGAGTGCGGAGTCGTGACCGATCCATCCGTCCGAACGCGGGGGACGCGCTCCGCAGCCGTACGAAGCAGGATCCCAACGCAATTGCGCTCGATCGTCGCCGCTCTCGCGATCACCGCGACGTGCGGCGCGCACGCGGCATCGGCGCTGTGTTCCGCCGACGCGGTCGTGCAAACCGTGCCAGGTTGCCCGGCCGGAACGGGTCCGTGCATCATCGACCAGCCCATCGCGACAGACAGCGGAGCGTGCACGCTGGACTTCGGGACTCGAGCGGTGTCACTGCGGCGCCCGATGACCGTGGGCCCAAATGCCGTCACGCTGCGCGCCGGAAGTCTGGAGATCATCACCAGCGGTGGTAGCTCGGGAGTGATCGAAGCTCGCGGTAGCGGCACTGTTCCCCCGGCCAGCATCGGCGGCATGGTCACCATCCAAACCACGGGTGGCGTGACGACCAGTGGAACCGCACCCTCGTTTGACCTTTCCAGTCCCGGGCGAGGTGGCCGCCTGCGCATCGATGCCGGCGGCACGGTTTCAATTCAGAACCCTATCGCGAGCGACGGCACGCGGACGGTGGCCGGCGGCGGCACCGTCGAGATTCGCAGCAGCGAACACATCTCGCTCGGCACGGCCGCAACGGTCGCGGTGAAGGGGGGCGACGCGTCTTCGGGCGGTGGAGAAGTCAACCTGGTAGCGCGCGGCAACATCGTGGCGCTGGGTGCGATCGACGCGTCGGGATCGGATGGAGGCGCCATCACGATCTCCGCAGGTCGGACCGCGACGGTGCAGCGGATCAACGGTGACGCCACCGGCGACGCGGGGTCGGGCTCGTGCATTGCGATCGACAGCGGATCGGGCACCAATATCAACGGGGTGATCGACGCCAACGGTTCGCGCGGACTCGATCAGTTCGGCGGCTGCGGGGGTATCATCTGCCTCGACTCGGCGTTCGGTGACATCTCCATCGGCATCAATGGCGCCGTTGTCGCCACGGGGGCGCCGCCGGACGGCGGTGGCGGCTTGTTCTCGGTGATCGCCGGCGGGAGCTTCAGTGCGCTGGGAAGGATCGACCTCCGCGGCCCGGTCGGTGAAACCTGCGGCGGCGACCTCTGCGTCAGCGCCGAGGTGGACATCGTCACTTCGGCCGCCGGCTCGATCGTCGCGCGCGGCGGCGATAGCGGCGGCGGCGTCGACCTCGGAGCCGGCCGCGACATCCGCCTGTTCGGCAGTGTCGACGCGCAAGCCACCGAACGCGGTGGCTCCGGAGGACTGATCTTCGTCGAATCGGGACTGCGCGGTTCCGGAGACGGCGACTTGCTCGTCAGCAGCAGCGTCCTCGCCACTTCGGCTTCCGCGTGCTCGGTGTTGAACGGCTGCGGCGACGGCGGCAGCATCGATCTGACCGGCGCCGCCGTGACGATCGCCGCCAGCGCGCGGCTGGATGTCTCCGGTCCCTTCGGCGGTGACAACCTGGTGCTGGCGCGACGTGCCCTGACCGTCCCAGGGACGATGCTCGCGCGCGGCACGCAACAGGACGGTGATGTCGGCAGCAATGACTTCATCCGCGTCGAGGGCCAGCCGTTCGCCATCACCGGAACCATCGATCCCCCCGCCAGCGTGACAATCCGCCCGGCGTGCACGGGGATGCCGGGCGATTCGGTCTTTTGCCTGCGACCCAGCCCGGACTGCGGCGACGGCGTCGTCGAATTTCCGGAGCCGTGCGACCCCGGTCCGTCGGCTTCGACGGAAGTGTGTGGTCCCTGCACGCTCCTATGCGAATCCCGCCCCTCGACGGAATGCACGGACAACCTCGTCTGTACGGAGGACTCGTGCAACCCACTGCTTCTCGGCTGCGTCTCCCTCCCGGTGTTGGGGGTGTGCGTCGAGCCGCCGACACCGACGCCCACCAATACGACGACCCCGCCCACTGCCACACCGACGCGGACGGGCACGCCGACGCGCACCGCAACGCCGACCCGCACCCCTTCGCGCACGGTGACCGAGACCGTTCCCCCGACCGAGACGCCGACCGTCACCCCTTCGCCGCCGCCGTCGGCAACCCCGACGCCGACCGCGACACCGTCGGAAACACCCACAGCGACCGCGACGGCAATCGCCTCGCCAACGCCGTCAGCGTCCGAAACCCCAAGCGCGTCGCCGTCTGAGACCGCGACCGCGACCCCAGATCGACCGAGTTGTCCCGGCGACTGCAACGGCGACGGCGTGGTCGGCGTCAACGAACTGGTGACCGCAGTGAACATCAGCCTCGGCAATCGTCCGGTCGACGCGTGCACGGCCGCCGACCGCAACGGCAACGGCCAGGTCGCCATCAACGAACTGATCTCCGCCGTCCGCTCAGCCCTGGACGGCTGCTGAGCGAGGGGGCTATCAGCGGATCGCGGCGCATGCGGTAAGGAGACACATCGAATGGCTCGAACATCGTCGACCATGCTCGAACTCGGAACGACCGCGCCATCGTTCTCGTTGCCCGACACCGAAGGCAATACGGTGAGCTTGGACTCCTTCCCCGCGGCGCCGGGGCTGCTGGTGATCTTCCTCTGCAACCACTGCCCGTTCGTCATCCACATCCGCGAGGAACTGGCGCGTTTCTCGCGAGATTACATCGACAGGGGTCTCGCCATCGTCGGCATCAATCCCAACGACGCGGCCGCCTACCCAGCCGACGCACCGGCCCGTATGGCCACGGAGAAGACCACCGTCGGCTACGCCTTTCCCTATCTGTTCGATGAGTCCCAGGAGGTAGCGAAGGCATACCGCGCCGCCTGCACCCCCGACTTCTTCCTGTTCGATCGGCACCGATCTCTCGTTTACCGTGGACAGTTCGACGACAGCCGCCCCGACAACGGCAAGCCCGTCACCGGCGCCGACCTGCGCGCCGCCGCCGACGCGGTGCTCAAAACCGCGGCTGTGCCGCCCGATCAGCGGCCGAGCATCGGCTGCAACATCAAGTGGAAGCCGGGCAACGAACCGAGCTACTCCTGACCGACGGACGGACTACCGGCCAGGCTGCTTCAGAACGCGTATCCGACCGTCAGCAAATAGCGCAGGTCCTCTTCCTTGGCGCCGAAGGCCGGGTCGTTGTTCCAGTCGAACTGCAGCTCGAACCCAAGGTTGAAGCCTGCGATTACGTCGACCCTTAGACCGGTCGCCGACTGGAAGATAAAGGTCTCCGCGTTGTCGGCGCGGACCAGAAGGATGTGGTTGTGAAAGAAGCGCTTCCCCGGATCGAAGATTCCGTGGTTGAAGTCCAGCGCCCATCTCCCGGTGACGTAATTGCGATCCGGATTGATCACGACATCGTCGAACGGGTTCTCCGGGTCGTTCTCGAATTGCACCCGCTTGAAGTTCTCATAGACGAAGCCGGGACCTAATTCCGCCGTCAAGTAACGCATATCGTCGTTCCAGAACCGATAGCCCGCGCCGGTCGCCGCCGAGATTCGCACGTTGAGGTCCTTGAGATCGTCGTTCTCCCAACCGTTGTTGAGGAACCAGTACCAGTGATCGGTGAGGAAACGGTCGTACTGCAAGAGCGCGCGCCAGTTCGACGCCGTCGTGTCGTTTGTACCGTCGACCTCGGCCTCGCTGCGGTTCAGCTGCCCGCTGAACGAAATCGTGTTCTTCCCGAACGACGGACGCGCCTCCGCGGCGATGTAGTAGGCCTGCGTCTCGGTGTTGCCGCTGGCACCGGAGAACCCGAATGAGATCGACCCGGTGTTGTGGAACCACGGCCGCGGCGGCGCCATCGACGATACTTCGGACAACGACAACGGGACGACTCCTCCACTCCCGTCATCGAGACTCATGTTTCCATTCGCATCCGTCACGACCCGGCCCGTCGCTTCGCGCCCGTCGCTCCACGTGACGCTCACCGGTTCCTCTGTCGCCACCCGGTCGATCTCGGCCACCTTGATGGCGACCGCGCCGGCGTACGCCGTCTTCAGCGTCAACACTTTGGCATCGAAACTGACCACGCTACCCGTGAGCACGTCGCCGTTCTTGAGTTGCACGGTGTCGGCCCGCGCGCCGGGTGTCGCTCCACTGATGATTCCGAACAGAAGCAACAGTCGGATCCCGTTTCTCTGCAACATCGCCGGCCCCCCCGTTTTGGTGTTTGCCGAATTCGGCCCCGGAACAGCTACCATCCCGCCCCAACGCGCGCCATAGTCCTTTGTACCTATTCCAACACCCTGCCTCCGCGAATGACCTGTAGTTGCTCGTCGGTCGTTGCGCCGTTAGCCTCCGCAGACCGACATGAGATTTCTTCTCACCAACGACGACGGCATCGACGCCCCTGGGCTGGCCGCGTTGGCCACCGCGATCGAGGGACTCGGGTCCTACCGCACCGTCGCGCCGCGCGACGCGCAATCCGGCGTGAGCCACCAGATCACGATGTCGGCGCCGATGCGGCTGGCCGCCTCAGGCGATCTGCGTCACAGCTTGGCGGGAACGCCCGCCGATTGTGTTCGCGTCGCTCTGGCGCAACTCGAACACGACCCCGAGTGGGTGCTCGCCGGGATCAACCGCGGTGGCAACCTGGGGGCGGACCTGTACACCTCCGGCACAGTGGCCGCCGCCCGCGAGGCGGCGCTCTTCCGACGTCGCGCCATCGCCATCTCGCAGTACGTCGCCCGCGACCGCGACATCAATTGGGAGCTGACCGCGCGCCGGGCCCGCCGCGTCCTCGCCGCCGTTCTGAATCACCCGCTGCCCGACGCCGCGTTCTGGAACATCAACCTGCCGCACCCGGAGCACGACGAGGAAGAACTCCCCATCGTCTTCTGCGCACCGGACACCAGCCCCCTCGACGTCAAGTACCGCAGCGACGGCGGCGACCTCTTCTACGCCGGCAGCTACCACGGACGACCGCGCCAGGCCGGACGCGACGTCGAAGTCTGCTTCAACGGCGAGGTCGCCGTGACGCAGGTTCGCCTCGAGATCGCCTAGCGTGTAACCCGCTTCGCTCGTGTAAGAGGGGCGCGGGGCGAGGGAAGGTGGTCTTTGGGGCGACGGTCGATTTTGATTCGCCGATAGGCTGAAACTCTCTCGATTCGCATCCCTTCGTCACCCCGGTCCCATCCCGTCGTCACCCCGGCGAAAGCCGGGGTCCACCCGGTAGCCCGGCTGGATTCCGGCTTTCGCCGGAATGACGATTGCGACCCGCGGTTTCTCCTCTGAATGATTCCGGCGCCCCGCCGGTGGCGCCGCTGACCCGAAAGATCGACCGACTCCCCAGGAGGGCGAGGCTCCTGCCGAGCCGCGGCCAATCGAGCGAACCGGTAGAGGATCCTGCGGTCGTCAGTTGACGACGATCGAGAGCCCCTGGAAGGCGATGTCGTTGTAGTACTCGAAGTCGAAACCGTCGACGTCGATCACGCTCACCGTGAAATCGAAGACACCACGTCGTGTCGGAGTTCCGCGCAAGCGACCGTTCTGCTGCAGCTGAATACCGGGCGGCAAGGTTCCCTCTTCGAGAAACCACGCGTCCCCTCCGCAATCGGACCGCAGCTGGCCGTCGTACGGCTCGCCGACGAAACCGTCGGAAAGGAATTCGGTCTCGACCCGTAGATCGCAGTCCCCGCACCCGCCGCTGGCGCCAAGCGCGACGACGGACGCCAAGACGGCGACCAACAGCGACCACCTGAGTCCGTTGCTCACATTCGTCATGGGCGGCACTCTACCAGCGCCCGTGGTCGCTCGCGAATCTCAACGGCTGACCTGGACGTCCGACCGATTCCTCAGGAGGGCGAGGCCGCGGCCAATCGAGCGAGCGCGGCTCGGCGGGAGCCTCGCCCTCCTGGTAGCCGAACAGCACCCCAGAACTGGTTGACTGTCGACCCCCGGGTGATAGCGTCGCCGATTGCTTCGACGGCGCCGGCCCGCAAAAGCGGCGTCCCCCACCACAATTCCACGCGATCGAGGAGTTCAGATATGGGTGTACACGGCGGAAAACTGGCTGCGCGCGCGCTCAAACAGGCAGGTGTCGAGGTCGTATTCACCCTCTCGGGCGGCCACATCATGGCGCTCTACGACGGCTGCCGCGAGCAGGGCATCCGCATCGTCGACGTGCGGCACGAGCAAGCCGCCGTCCACGCGGCGGACGCGTGGGCGCGCTGCAACCCCGGCAAGATCGGCGTCGCCGCCATCACCGCCGGCCCGGGAGCGACCGACGGCGTCACGGGAATCGCCAACGCCTGGCGCGCCAATTCGCCAATCCTCGTGTTCGGCGGACAGGGTCCGTTCGAAAACCTCCGCCGCGGCTCGCTCCAGGAGATGGACCACATCGGCGTCATGCGGCCCATCACCAAGTACGCCGACGCCGTCTACCAGACGCACCGCATCCCGGAATACGTCGAGCTGGCGATTCGCCACGCGGTCTCGGGAATTCCCGGACCGGCCTACCTCGAAATCCCGATGGACATCTTCATGACGGAGGTCGACGAGGCGACGGCGCCGATTCCGCGCATCCGCACCGAGCCGCCGCGGCTGTCGCCGGATCGGGCCGAAGTGCAACGCGCGCTCGAGATGCTGCAGAAGACGAAACGCCCGATGTTGATGGCCGGTACCAGCGTCAAGTGGTCGCGCGCCAGCGCCGACATGAACCGCTTCATCGCCGCCACCCACATTCCCACCTACACCAACGGAATGGCGCGCGGCTCGGTGCCGCCGGGATCACCGGAGTTCCTGAACCGCTCCCGCCGCCACGCCCTGAAGATGATCGACTGCATCTTCCTGGCAGGCACCTTGCTCGACTTCCGCATGCGCTTCGGCCAGACGATTCCGGCCGATGCGAAGATCATTCAAGCGGACATGGACGCCACCCTGATCGGGCAGAACCGGCAGACCGACGTGCCTCTCGTCGGCAACCTGGCGTGCACGTTCGACCAGCTGGTCGAGGAGATGGATCGGCAGAACATCAAGCTGGACTTCTCGGCGTGGCGCGACGAGCTGCGCGCCGTGGAGGACGAGGAGGAGAAGCAGGTCGAAGCCAACCTCAACAGCGAGGAGACGCCCGTCGATCCGCAGCGGATGTGCCGCGGCGTGCGCGACTGGCTGGAGACGCTGAACGACCCGATCGTCATCGGCGACGGCGGCGACATCGTCGCCACGGCGGCGAAGATCATCCCGGTCAAGCGCGAAGGCGGCTGGATGGATCCGGGGCCTCTCGGAACCCTCGGCGTCGGCATGCCGTTCGCCCTGGCGGCGCAATTGGCGAACCCGGACAAGCACGTCGTGATCGTCTACGGCGACGGTTCGTTCGGACTGAACGGTTTCGAGTACGACACCGCCGTGCGCTTCAACCTGCCGATCATCGGCGTCGTCGGCAACGACGGCGCGTGGGGACAGATGATGCGGCCACAGAACGGCCTGTACGGCTTCACCGACGCGACGATCCTCAACTACACGCGCTACGACAAAGTGGTGGAAGCGCTGGGCGGGCACGGCGAGTTCGTCGAGCGACCGGAGCAACTGCAGCCGGCGCTGGAGCGGGCGGCGGCGTCGGGCAAGCCCGCGCTGGTCAACGTCATCATCCGCCGCGACACCGACTACAAGGGCGGGATCTACGTCTGATCACCAGTGGCTGTAGGTCCTGATGGAGGACTACGAGAAGCTCGGCGCCTTCTACCTCGGGCGGCCGATGGACAGTCCGTCGAGCGACCCGCGGCCGGAGCCCTTCCTCTACGATTCCAAGGACCTGACGACGCACGCGGTGTGCGTCGGAATGACGGGTAGCGGCAAGACCGGGCTGGCCATCTCGCTGATCGAGGAAGCGGTGATCGACGGCGTGCCGGTGATCGCCATCGATCCGAAGGGCGACCTCGGCAATCTGCTGCTGACCTTCCCGGACCTGCGCGCCGAAGACTTCCGCCCCTGGATCGACGAGGGCGACGCCGCTCGCAAGGGGCACACGCCCGAAGAGCATGCGCGATGGACGGCGGACCTGTGGCGCAATGGCCTGGCCGAGTGGGGCCAGCAACCGGAGCGCATCGCCAGGTTCGCGTCGGCCGCGGAGGCCGCGATCTACACACCCGGCAGCCTCTCCGGCCGTCCCCTGACGGTGCTAAAATCGTTCGACGCACCGGCGGCGGCGGTTCTGGATGACCCGGACGCGCTGCGCGAGCGCATCGCCACGACGACTTCGGGACTGCTCGCGCTGCTCGGGGTCGATGCCGACCCGATTCGCAGTCGCGAGCACATCCTCTTGTCGAACCTGTTCGACCTCGCGTGGCGGCAGCAACGGGCGCTGGACCTGCCGGCCCTGATCCAACAGATCCAAACGCCGCCGCTCACGCGGGTCGGTGTGATGGAACTGGAGACGTTCTACCCCGCGGCGGATCGATTCCAGCTCGCCATGTCGCTGAACAACGTCATGGCGTCGCCGGCGTTCGCCGCCTGGTCGAGTGGCGAACCACTCGACATCGGCCGACTGCTCTACACGCCGGAAGGAAAGCCGCGCCTGTCGATCATCAGCATCGCGCACCTCTCCGATGCCGAGCGGATGTTCTTCGTCACGTCGCTGCTGAACGAGATCGTCGGCTGGACGCGCGCCCAGCCCGGGAGTCGCACGCTGCGCGCGCTACTGTACATGGACGAAGTGTTCGGTTACCTGCCGCCGACCGCGAACCCACCGTCCAAGGTCCCGATGCTCACGCTTCTCAAACAAGCGCGCGCGTTCGGTCTCGGAATCGTCCTCGCCACCCAGAATCCGGTCGACCTCGACTACAAGGCTCTCTCGAACGCCGGTACATGGTTTCTCGGCCGACTGCAGACCGAGCGCGACAAGGCGCGCGTGATCGAAGGACTCGAGGGCGCGTCGGCTTCGACGGGACAGCCGTTCGACCGCGCCGAGATGGAGCGCACCCTCGCCGGTCTCGGCAACCGCGTGTTCTTGATGAACAACGTCCACGAAGATCGCCCGACGGTGTTTCAATCGCGCTGGGCGCTCTCGTATCTCGCCGGACCGTTGACGCGGACGCAGATCGGCCAACTCACCGCCCACACCGCTCCGCCGGCCGCCGCGCCGGCGAACGATGCCGTCGCACCCGCGCGACCGACGGCGGCGACGGACCGCAGCGCGTTGCGGCCGGTCCTACCTTCGGAGATCGAGGAGCGTTTCGCGCCGGTCGCGGCCGGCGCGGCGTCGACGGGCGAGCTCGTGTACGTCCCGTCGTTGGGTGCGCAGGCGACCTTGCACTTTCGCAGCGCCGCCGCCGGCGTCGACGAGTGGCGGCAGATCGCGGTCTCCGCCCCGCTGCGCGACGGCGCGGAGGACCCGTGGCAGGAGATGCGCGAAACAGGCTCCGCCCTGCCCGCCTTCGACAATGCGCCGGTGCCGGGGGTCGCGTTCGCTCCGCTGCCGGCCGCCGCGGCGACACCGGCTCGTTACACCGCGTGGAAGAAGGCGCTGCACGCCCATCTCGTGCGCAACCGCGTCGTCCACGTGTTGCGCTGCGCCGATCCGAAGCTGACCAGCATGGTCGGAGAGTCGGAGGGCGAGTTCCGCGGCCGTCTGCGCGACGCCCTGCACGCCCGCCGCGACCTCGAGTTGGAGAAACTTCGAAAACGTTACACGCCGAAACTTCGGCGGGCGGAGGACCAGTTGCGGAAGGCGAACGAGCAGATCGAGCGGGAGCGGGAGGAGTACGATCACCACAAGAGCCAGACCCTGATCACTCTCGGCGCCACCGTGATGGGAATTTTGTTCGGCCGCAAGGCGCTCGGCACGCAGAACGTCGGCCGCGCCACGACGGTCGCGCGCGGCGTCGGTCGCGCCAACCGCCAGAGGGGTGACATCGGGCGCGCGGAGGACAAAGCTGACGTGGTTCGAGAGCAAGCCGCCGAGCTCGACCGGGAGTTCGCCGCCGAAATCGCCGCGCTGCGCAGCGACGTAGACCCGACGATGCTGCCGCTCGAGGAAGTGGTGATCCGCCCCGTCAAAGCCGATCTGACGGTCGATCAGCTCTTCCTCGTTTGGGAGCCCCTGCGCGCCGACTGACCCCTTAGCCGTCAACCGCCACAGTCATCGGCGGAACAGCGGTTGACCTCGATTGTCACGTGGGTGAGGTCGAACACCTCCGCGACCAGCTTCTTGTAGTATTCCGGCGGGCGCGGATCGTGCGTCGCCAGCGAGATGATCGCCGACAGACCGCGCGGCCCGACCCGCCAAAGGTGGAGGTCGACGACCTGGTTGTCGTCGTGGCTCTCGATTGCCTGTCGAACCTCGAACGCCACCCGCGGCTCGACGTCGCTGTCGAGCAGAATGCGCGACGTGTCGCCGATCAAACCGACCGCCCATCGCGCGATGATCACCCCGCCGACGATCCCCATCAGCGGATCCATCCAGACCCACCCCAACCACTTTCCGGTCAACAGCGCGGCAATGGCGAGCAGCGAGGTCAGCGCGTCGGTCAACACGTGCGCGTAGGCGGCCCGCAGATTGTGGTCGGGGGCATGATCGTGATCGTGATCATCGTGGTGATGCTCGCGGAGGAGGAAGGCCGAGACGAGGTTCACGAACAGGCCCAGACCGGCGACGAGAATCGCCTGGTCGAAGGCGATCGGGCTCGGTCGCGTCATGCGGTCGACCGACTCCCACGCGAGCAACACGGCCACGACGAGCAGCACCACCGCGCTCGCGAATCCCCCCAGTGCGCCAACCTTCCACGTACCGAAGGCGTACCGCTCGTTGTCGCGGTGGCGGCGCGCGTAGCCGTACGCGAACGCGGTGATCCCCAGCGCCGCGGCGTGACTCGCCATGTGCCAACCGTCCGCCAGCAACGCCATCGAGTTGAAAGCGCGACCGGCGACGATCTCGACCACCATCGTGATCACGGTGAGCGCGATCACCCGCCACGTCGCGCGCTCGCGGCGCACAACTCCCTCGGCGAGGCGGCCGTGATCGTGGTGCTCCATCGGAACCGTATGACTCGGGCTGCTGCCCACTATTCGTCTCCTCGGCGGGCGCGTTGCGAGCGACACTGACGTCGTCTTTGCGGAGACGCGCCTGGCGTTTCCAGAAAACCTACCGGCCTTTGCGGAGTTATTCCATTCCAGGTTCCCGCGCCCACGAAACAGCGCGCTTTGCGACCGAAGACGGCCGCGTGTGCAGCATTGCGAAGGCGCGCGGCATCCCACCCGAGGATGGAGATGCCGAACGACAAACCTTCTCGCCACTGCAACAGAACGGAGACGTGCGCGTAACCTCCGCGTAACGTGCCGCGTGTTGAATAGGTGCAAATGATGACGATGAAAAAGAAGATGAGTGCATCGGTCAAGATCGTGGGTCACGATTGGACACTTCACCTCCCAACAGGCTCCGGCTACGACCGCGAAGTCCTGCAAGACCACCTGCGTGAAGCAGTCGGCACCCACGGGCGCGCCCGGCTGATCGGACCTGGTTTGGCGGTGTCGGTCACGCGGGTCCGGCAACAAAACCACGCATCGTGCACCAGTTGCGGTGGCGCCGTCCGGCGCTTGGTCGGCCGCAGCGGTCGCGAGCGACTGTGCTTCGGTTGCGTGTGCCGGCGCGCACTCGCGCGCGTACCCCGCTTGCGGAAGTTGGCCCCGACTTTTTGACGCACGCTGTGCCCTCGCCGCCGCACCGACGGTACGCCGTTTGAATCGACGCGCGGCAGCGGAGTAGGGTCGCGCGCATGCGCCTCGCGACCTGGAACATCAACGGACTCCGATCGAGGATCGACTTCCTTCTCCACTGGCTGCGCGAGCGTCGCCCTGACGTGGTGGGGCTGCAGGAGCTGAAGCTCACCAACGAGCAGTTTCCGTACGAGGTCTTCGCCGACGCCGGGTACCAGGCCATCGTATACGGGCAAAAGGCGTGGAACGGCGTCGCGGTGCTCAGCCGCGAGCCCGCGACGGCGATCCAGAGTGGGTTGCCGGGCGGTGAGGATTTCGGGGCTCGCCTGCTCAGCGTCGATGTCTGCGGTCTGCGCTTCGCCACGGTGTACTGCCCGAACGGCAAATCTTTGTCGCACGAGGACTACCCGCGCAAGCTGGCGTGGTTCGACACGCTGCGCCGGTACCTCGCCGAGCACTGCGACGCCGCCACGCCGCTGCTCATCGGCGGCGATTTCAACGTCTGTCCGGCGCCGATCGACTCGTGGAACGAAGCGGCGCTGGCCGGCCAGATCTTCCACACCGACGCCGAGCGCGCGCGGTTCCGCGCCCTCCTCGACTGGGGCCTGGTCGATGTCTTCCGCGACCGCATGCCAGAGAGCCGGGAGTTCTCGTGGTGGGACTACCGCGCCGGAGCGTTCCACAAGAAGCAGGGTTTGCGCATCGATTTCCTCCTCGCCACGCGGCCGCTGCTCGACCGCGTCCAATCGATCGAAATCGACCGCGAGTACCGCAAGAAGAAGGACGACCTGACGCCGTCGGACCACGCCCCGGTGATGGTGGATCTGCGCTAAATCGGCGGTCCGTCGCGCCGGGCGCCCGGCAGCCCGGCAAAGCAGCAACGCGCGCCCTTGTGTTCACAGCCCGGCGGACGTAGTTACAGGCGACTGTAACCTCGGCCGAACGCAATGGCACTGCCCTCCCAGCTCACTCACGGCGACGGCGCCGACCTGACACGGCGCGAACGGCGCAAGCGCGAGGTCCGCGACAGGATTCTCGACGCCGCGGTGGTGCTGTTCGAACGCCAGGGGCCGCAGGAGACGCGGGTCGACGAGATCTGCGAGATGGCCGACGTCGCGCAGAAGACCTTCTTCAACCACTTTGCCACCAAGCAGCAGCTCGTCAGCGAGATCGCGACGACCTTCCTGCGCGACCTCTTCCACACGCTCGACGAACTGCGGCAGAGCAAGAGTTCGGTCGCCGAACGGTTGCACGTCTTCTTCGCCACGCTCGCCGACCGTTGCGACGCCGCCGGCCCGATGCATCGCGAGCTGGTGTTGGAAGTCATCCGCGTGGCACACCTCCAACAGCACGAATCGACGCAGATGCGCTTCGTGCGCGACGCCTTTCGATCATTTCTAGCTGATGGGCGCGAGGGACCGGCCGCGACCGACGATCTCGAGACTCTCACCGAGATCGTGGTCGGCGCCTTCTACGCCCTGATGCTGAACTGGGTCAGCCTCGAAGACTATCCACTGCGCCAGCGCTCCGCCGCCGCCGGCCGGTTCCTGGCCGACGCGGTGGGACGCCCGCGCTGACTCGATCGGCCGACGCCTCGCCCTGCCCGAGAAACGGCCAGATAGAATTCGATCCAGATCCCGGTTACGCTCCCTCCCATACCCACCGGATTCGGAGTCCCTCACCATGCGTGCCGCCCCCCTCGGCAGTCCCATCCGTCCGCTGGATGCGCTGCTGATCCTCCTCTTGATATCAGCCTGTTCGGCGCAGCGACCGCCGGCCGGCGACGCGGTCCCCCAAAGTGCCGCGGCTCCCACCGCCGCTCCAGGGTCGGCCGTTACGCTCCATTTCGCCTGGCCGGACGGGTTGCGCGCGAGGGTGCGCACCACATCGGTCAAATCGCAGATGATCGGACCGCAATCCCGCACCCAGGACATGGTGTCGACCTACAGCATGACGGCGACACGCAGCGAGCGCGGCACGGCGGTCGTGTTCGACGAGTTCGAGGTCGATCGCCCCGGCGCAAACCCGGACGACCAGGCGGTGGAGATGGTGCTCGCGTACCGGCCCGGCTTCGTCGTCGACGAAGCTGGCAAGCTGCTCGAGCTCGCGGGTCTGGAGCCGCTCGGCCGCCTACTCACGGAACTCCAGGAGCGCAGCACCACGTCACCGGACGAGGTGCGGCAGGGACTACAGGCAGTCGCCCAGACCGTTTCCAGCGAAGACTACCTCAAGGCGCGGGCCAGCTCCGACTGGAGCAACCTGATCGGCGCCTGGGTCGGGCAGACCCTCACAACCGGGAAGGTCGAACGCACGACGGAAAAGACGCCGCCTTCCGGGCTGGTTGATCAGGAGATCGGCACCGACGTGACCGTGTCCGTCGCGCGCATCGATGCGTGCCATCGGGTGCAGCCTCGGGATTGCGTGCGGCTGCGCCTGACTCGCGAGCCCCACCCCGATCAGCTGCGCGAGGCAATGCTACCGAACCTGGGCAAGATGCTCGGCGTCGAGGACTGGGGTCCCGAAGGCGCTCCGGAGCTGCGCGACGTGACCGCCACGTCCCAACTCATCGTCGACGCGGAGCCCGACACCCTTGTCCCCCACCGCGTCGAGGCAGTGCGCGTCTTCTCCCTCGAAATGCACCGCCCCTCCGGAGCACTGCAGGTCCGCGATTCGAACCGCGTCACCAGCACCTTCCAGTACGACTGAACAGGCGCCCGCGAGCAGACCATCCTCAACCCGACGAAACCTTGCGGGTGCCCCTACGGCCGGGACGGGACACGAGGATTCCTCCGCACCCCGCGCGAGAGAAACGCGGTCGATGCGCGCCACGTCCGTTCGGCGCCGTCCTCCCCCTGAATCCGGGTCGGGGTCGGTATCGGAACCGGTAGCGGACCCGGCCACCGACGCGGGTGTCTGGAATCTCTGCGACTATCTACACGTCCGCTGGCTTCGAATGTTCCCTCCGCGGTTTACCAGCGCAGCCCCTGCGAGACCGGCTCAGGACGGTTCGTCCGCGCCGACCGGTTCAACTTCGCGCCTCATCTCCTCGCGCAGGCGGTCGCGAGGGTTGCGGAGCTCGGGATTGCGCACGGTTTCTGGCGGATTCAGTACCTCCTCGGGGAGCAGTGGTTCGAGTGCGAGGTTGACCGCGCGCAACCGGACTCCCTCGTCTGCCAGCAGTTGCTCTACTTCGGCCGAGCGAAAGGAAGAACTGAAGAATCCGCGATCAATCGACAAGAGCGGCTGGATTCCGCCGGCGAAGAAGTAGATCTCGCGGTCGGCCATATCGAGCAATCGGACATGGAGCGACAGTGCGGCAACCCAGCCCGAGGAGCCGTGCGACCCGCGGTAGGACTCGCGGACACCGTCCCACGAGATCGTGCCTTCGATGAACGATGCGACGACTGGCACCACCGCACTAATGAGAATCGCGTCGCAGCCCAGTTCGCGCCGAACCTCGCTCCTCGCCAGGCGGCTTATCGCTTCAAATCTCTCCTCGTTGCGCCAACCGGTGTGAGGGTCGAAATATCCTCCTTCGCGGCCGACGACGCCCATCCAGACCTCATCGACCGCATCCCCCGCGACGACGGTGAATCCCGAGCGTCGCACCTGCTGCTCCAACTGCTTCTCCAGGGCGACCCTGCGCGGCTCGATACCCTCAACATCGAGTAAGATGCGAACCGGTTGCACACAGACGGTGCGAACCTGAGCGCGCATCGCATCGACAGGAATCGACAATTGTGGATGGCGAACCACACTGCCGACGCAGCCCGCGAATCCAACGATGACGGCAACCGCGGAGACACCGACGAACCGTCGACCAATGTTGCCGATCACGCTGCGCTTATAGGACGGTGCAGTGGGGCCATCAACCTCGGTCGACGCGGCAGAGACTGCATCGCCGACATTTGCATTCCGCGCGCAGGACGCAGTACGAGGTCCGCATGGGCTCGTCGCTCCGTCGTGCGCTTTTCGCGGTGCTCTGCGTGCTCCAGGCCTCGTGCTTCTCTCCGCGCGTTGCGCCGATCTCCGGCAGCAACTTCCAGCCCGATTCCGACGAGCGACCTCTCTGGAGTTCGGCGGAGAAGATCCACCTCTACCTTGAACGCAACGGACTTCTTCTCGAGGACCCCGCGGCGCAGGCCTTTATTGAAGAAGTCGCCGATCGACTCCGCACACCGTTCGGCCTGGGCGAGAATGCCGTCCGGCTCTACATCGTTCGCGACCCCTTCCTGAACGCCTTCGCACTGCCCGACGGCAGGATCTATCTTCACACGGGCATCCTGGGCCGCCTGACGAACCGGGACCAACTCGCGGCATTGCTCGGACACGAGATGACCCACTTCACGCGCCGCCACAGCCTGCGCGAGCAACGTAGTGAGAAGAACCGACTTCGCGTCTATCAGACCGCTGCGGCTCTCGTCGCCCTTGCGGCCGCTGGCTTCGCGGGAAATCCAAGCATCGCCGAGATGATCCTCCAGCTTGCGGGCGACTATGCGAACGACATCGTACAGGCGCAGGTTGCGGGATTTTCACGCGACTTGGAAAGAGAAGCGGACCGGGGCGGCTTCGATGCGATGGTCGCCGCCGGCTACGACCCACATCAGTCGGCGGAGCTGTTTCGCCTTCTACAAGAGACAGAGGACGAAGCCGTGAAAGAGCCGTTCTTCTTCGGAAGTCACCCTCTGCTGCAGGAGCGCATCGACAACGCGGAGGAGTTCATCCATGCGCTCAATCCAGCGACGCAACAGAACGCCGTGGACGACCGATTCCAGAGCGTCGTCGCCGATATCCGGCTGCTCAACGCCGACCTCGACCTGAAGCTCGGGCGTATCCAACACGCCAAGCAGTCGATCGATCGCCACCTCGAGTTCTCGCCAGAGAGCGCTCCGGGCCTATTCGCGCTCGGCGAGTTCCATCGCCGGCACGACACCGGGTTCGGTTCTGCGGCTCGGGCGGGCGAGGCATATCGAGCGGCCATCTCGTACGACCCCGAGTTCGCGGCAGCGCACCGTGAGCTCGGCCTGCTTGCAAGGACGGATGGCGACTGCGCCGAGGCCGATTCCCACTTGCGCCGGTACGTGGAGCTTTCGCCGATGGCACGCGACCGACAGATCGTCGAGTCCTTCATCGGCGACTGCGAGCCGAGCCCGGTTGGGGGAGCGTGATGGCGCGGAAGTTCGCCATCTGGATGCTGGCAGCAGCCGTCGTCGCAGCCCCCACCGCTGCCGAGGAGTTCGATCCATTCCACATGCCGAAGGAGCACTTCTCGAACAGCGTCAAAACGATCGCTTTCGCGCCGATGCTCCTGCCGCCGGCGACCGCGGACGCAAACATCGTGCGCAAACGCCTCGAAGAAATCCTTCGGGTACAGCTCGAGACGAGGGGGTACGACATCATCGGATCGGAAGTCTTCGGCGAACGGTGGGAGGGGTTCTCGGAGAAGCTCGGCGGAGTGTTCGATCCCGTAACCGGCGACACGCGCGAAGAGGTCTGGAAGACGGCGTTCGAGTACACCACCCGCGAACTGGAGCGCGAACACGGTGTGGATGCCGTCATCTTCCCCAGCGTGATCATCGCCTCGCTGGCCGTTTGGGGGAAGCAATTCGGATTCTTCGCCGAGGCGTTCGAGGCGGCAAACTTCGAACCATTGACGTGGGACGGCGCGCCGCTGACAGAGCGTCCCCAGTTGGTGCTGGGCACTCACCTCTCGATCCTGATCCGCAACCCGGCCGGGGACTCGATGTACGGCGTCAAGTTCCCGATTGAGGTCACATCCGTGTACGCCAAGAGCGGCTACCGCGAGAAGCCCGAAAGCGCCCTGTACGGAAACGAGGGATCCATCCACCGAGCCGTCGCCAACGTCCTCGACAAGTTGCCCCGTCGCGAAGGCCCCCGCCGAGTACCCACTCGACCGCCCTCGGCGGACCAGGAACCGAGCAACGAGGCGCAGATCCCCGGCGTCCACTGAAGCGGCCCATCGCGGCCGACAGTCCTCACGCCAGTGGTCAGTACTTGAGCTTGGCCCGGTCGTCGCGATTGACCCTGACGTCGTCCTCGGTGAATCGCGACTCCCAGCACACGCCGGTGTCGCTGTTCAGCCACTGGACGACGATCGGAAAGGCCTCCGCCGTAAGCGGCAGTTCGACCTCGGGAACGTTCGGACCCTTCGCCTTCAGCGTCAACTTGGCTCGGGCTTGTTCGCCCGCCTTCATCTGCGCTTGCGCGACACCGCTCTCGCCGGGCTCTCGATCGTCGAACCGGAAGCCCCGGTCGCTGAGCGCGCGCCAGCCGTTACCCGCGGCGATGCGCGCTTCGGCCAGCACCGTCGGCGAGCTGTCATAGATGCAGATCGTCTGTTCGGTCTGCATCGTCGGATCGCCGAACTCCTCTGCCGCGGTCGCATCTCCTTTGCGCCACTGCCACGTCAGGAGATTCCGTGCACGGTCGGCGGTGTGTCGGAACGAGACGGTGCCGGACCCTGCTTGGCGGCATCCCTGCTGCGGAGAGGTTGGGCACTCCGCCGAACAACTGTCCGTTGACTCGTCGCATCCCTGCATACATGGGGCGTCGGCGCCGCATACGCCACCTTGGCAGACCTCCGCGCCGTCGCAGAAGTCGGCGTTCGCGCAACTCGTTCCGTTCTGCGCGAACTCATCGACCGGGCACTCGTCGGCAATCCCGTCGCACGATTCCGCAACGTCACAAAGGCCGGTCGCCGCCCGGCATTCCGCCGCGCTCTTGAGATCCGCCGGGCACGCAGGGGACGCGCCGTCGCACGATTCAGAGACATCGCATGCCCCTTGCGCCTCGCGACATTGCGTGTCGGTCGGAACCACGCGATCCGTCGGACACGCCCGCATGATTCCGTCGCACGACTCCGCGACGTCGCATACCCCGTCGGCGTCGCGGCAGATCGTCCCGACCGGGGCGACGACACCATCTACCGGGCAGTAGAACGCCGACCCATCGCAGGTCTCCGGAAGGTCGCAGAGATCCAGCGCGGGGCGGCAGGCCAAGCCGGCTCCGGCCGCCGCCGAACTGATACAAACGCCGCCGCCATCGCAGATCTCGGCGGTGCAGCTGAAGGTCTCCTCTCGCGAACACGCCGAGCCCGCGGCCTCGAGCTCGCAGAGAGCAGAGCAACAGTCGCCATCGGCGCGGTTGCCGTCGTCGCATTCCTCTCCAGAAGTAACGACCCAGTTTCCGCACCCGGTGGGAGTGCAGTTTGCATCGCATCCGTCCCCGTCGTTCGAGTTGCCGTCGTCACACTCTTCCAGCGGATCGAGCTCCCCATCACCGCACTCGGCAAGCGTGACCCAGAGCTCGGCGCCGTGAACACCGTCGTCGGCGACAAACAGAATGTTCGAGCCCAACCGGACTGGAAAACGGGCGGACGAGTCGCCCGTCGAATTGACGTCCTCGATCATGGCAACCGAGCCCGCGTCCGCCAGCCACGGCTCCACCCCGTGCTCCCCGTCGTTGGCCAAGAAGAAAAGCTGGTCGCCGACCGCGCGGACGGGCTGGATCAAACTCAGCGCGGCGGTATCCACCGGCACCATCGACCACGCTTCGTCGAGATAGAAGAGATCTATCCTGATATGCGGACTGGCGGTGAAGTAGAGTCGGTCGCCGACGACCGTCAGGTCGTCGGGGTGAGAACCGCCTAAGCCGGGAGCGAAGTTGATGAGGAGGGTGGTGCCCTCTTCGGTTCCATCCGATCGCCAGAGTTCCACTCCGAAAGTTCCGTCGCTCGCGGCGAACACCAGGTAACCGTTGAAGGAGACCAAGTCGCGCGGAGACGACGATAATGCGCCGACCCGGATGTCCTTCAAACGGGTCGTCCCCGCAACGCTGCCATCACTCGACCACAGCTCGGATCCTGTCGCCCCGTCGTTGGCGGCGAAATAGAGCTTGGATTCGTGGCACGCCAACCACGAGGGGCCACCGAAGCCGGTGTGGATATCGCCCAGCATGAACGTGCCCGCAGCGATACCGTCAGATCGCCACAGCTCTCTTCCGTGGATCCCGTCGTCGGCAACGAAGAACAGGTACTCACCGCAGGGGGTGAACGATGACAAGCTCGTACTCGGCGAACCAGGCCTGATGTCGCGAACCAAATACGTACCCACCGCGGTACCGTCGCTCGTCCAGAGCTCGCTTCCAATGCCCGAGGCGAAGGCCGTGAAAAACAGCCTGTCCGCAGCCAAGATTCGTTGCGAGCCGAGAGAGATACCTTCTTTGACGATTTCCGTTCCGGCCGCCGTGCCGTCGGAGCGATAGAGTGCGCTCCGGAAGTTGGGCGTGTTGCCGCCAAAGTAGAGGGCGCCGTGAAATAGCGTCGGAGATGTGGAGAGACCAGAGGTCGGACCGGGTACCAGGTCGACCACGAGGGTGGTCCCGTCGGCAGTTCCGTCGCTCGACCACAACTCTCGTCCATTGGGTTCGCCTTCGGCACCGAAGAATACCCGATCGCCGAACGACACCATGTCCGCGGAGATTCCTCCGTAATTCGGCATCCGGATATCCGCCAGCCGCAGTGTGCCTGACGTCGTCCCGTCGCTGATCCACGGCGCGCCCAGGTATACATCGTCGTCCGCCAGGAAAATCGCTTTTCCGTGGGCCTCGGCGAGGGTGAAACTGAGGGTGTCCGCCGTCAATGACATGTCGCTCTCGACGATCCGCGTACCGGCTGCCGTACCGTCGCTGACCCAGAGGTAGTTCAGGGAACCGAAGAAGAACTGCGTGCCGACCTGAACCGGTTGGCTCGCATTGTAGAACTCATCGGCGAGTATGAGAGTGGTCCCGTCGGCGGTGCCGTCCGACTTCCACAGGCTGGGCGGCCATGCTTGGGCGACGAAAACGATCCAGTCTCCGAAGCTGCCGTACCGGTACGCATAGGACCCGGCCGGGCCGGGCGCGACGTCAGCGATCAGCGTGGTGCCTCCTACGGTTCCGTCGCTGATCCACGGCTCGAAACCGTGCTCCGTGTCGTCCGCGGTAAAAACCACGGCTTGTCCATGGATGTGTAGTGCGGAGCTGCCGAGGTTCTCCATCAGCTGAAACGTCCCCGCCGCCGTACCGTCACTCCGCCACAACGTGTCGCCGCTCGCATACATCGTGAAGAACACCAACGACTCTGTTGAGCGGGCGTAGTCCACCGCAATATTGCTACCGCTCGGCCCTGGTGTGAGGTCGGCAAGCATGACGGTGCCCTCGGAAGTTCCGTCCGAGATCCACAGCTCCGCACCATGAACACCGTCGTCCGCTACCAGGAGGAGTCGACCACCGACCCCTCCTAGTGGATACGGATCCGAGCTCTGCGCCCCTGGAGCGATGTCGGCCACCATCGCGGTACCAGCCAGGGTACCGTCAGTGCTCCACAGCTCCATGCCGAACTCTTCGGCGTCGGGCTGGGCGGTCGACTTGATCGCGGAGAAATACAGGCGATCGCCGACTACAACGAAGTGATTCGGATAGCTCCAACACGGGCCCGGGCATAGATCGAAGAGCGTCGTGCCTGCGACCGTGCCGTCCGTGAACCAGAGTTCAATGCCGTGTGCCTGATCTGTCGCGACAAAGGCCACTCGTGAACCAAAATGCGTAAACCCCCCGGGATAGGATCCGACGCGACCCGGCTCGATATCCTTGAACAACGCCGTGCCCTCACGGGTGCCATCCGTACGCCACAGCTCGTCCCCGTACTCCGGCGAATCCATCGTGAAGAGCGTGATCGGTCCGAGGTTCGTAAAAGAATACGCCCAGCTGGAGATCCCGACTTGGTTGATGTCCTTGACCAGCCTCGCTTCCCGGGCCACCGCCTGGGAAAGGCCAATGGTAAAGAAGAGTGCAACCGCAGCCCCCCTCCAAGCGCTGATGACCATGACCCCACCCCTTCCGTTCCCGGCGCGTCCGAAACCCCACAACACTGCCCGGGCAGCCTACGTCGAAGCACCAACAAGACAAGTCAAAATACCGGGCGTTCGTCACCCCATGGATCCACCGGTCCCGTCGTCCCATCGGGGTCGGGGTCGGTTGGGAATCGGACGGCCGCATCCAGCGATTGCGCGGACTCGCCGCCATGCCGCTCGATGCCTACCTGGCCGACGAAGACGCGAGGAGCTCGCGGAGCGCTACTTGAAGGCGGGTGCCGTCCTCCACGTTCCTCACGACGACGGCGCACCGCCTACCGCGCTAGCGCCGCCGCCACAATCTCATCGGCAATCGCGCGTAGCGCGCGCTTCGATGCGCCGGCGCGTGCGCGAATCGAGAGGGCGAGCATCCCGCTCGTCACCAGTTGGCCGAGTACACGCGGATCGCGGCGCGCCCCGATCTCCCCCGCCTGCCGCGCCGCCGCGAAGCGGGCGACGAGCGCGGCGTCGAGCTGAGCGAGCACCGCTGCGAGCTTGGCGCGCGCCGCGCTCGAGACGCCGGCTTCCGCGGGCAGCGTGCACGCCACCACGCAGCCACGCGGGCCGTGCTTCCCGCTCACTCCGTCGATCACCGCGTCGAAGAACGCGTCCAGCGCGGCGCGCAGCACCGGCGCCGCGAGCGGCGCCAGGTACGAAGCGCCGATGTTCGAAACGTAGTGGTCGATCGCCGTCTCGTACAACTTCTCCTTGTTGCCGAACGCGGCGTAGAGGCTCGGCTTGTTGATATCCATCGCGATCGTAAGGTGGTCGAGCGATGCGCCACCAAAGCCACGTTGCCAGAACGTGGCGAGCGCGGCATCGAGCGCCGCGCCGCGGTCAAACTCGGGCGGCCGGCCCCGTCGTCGAGCCACTGTGCTTTTCGGATTTGACTTCGCCGTCGCCATACTTTACCGAACGGTACAGATAAGCCACCCGTGTCCAGGAGGGAACCGTGAGACTCTACTTTTCGCCATTTGCCTGCTCCCTCGCGAGCCACATCACCGCCCGCGAGGCGGGTATTCCGCTCGACCTCACCGCGGTCACGCTCGCGACGAAGCGCACCGCCGAAGGCGACGACTTCTTCGCTGTCTCGGCCAAGGGCCAGGTGCCCACGCTGCGACTCGACGACGGCGCGATCCTCACCGAGAACACTGCCGTCCTCCAATACCTTGCGGACGCCGCGCCGCAAAGCGGGCTTCTCCCGGCGCCCGGAACCCGCGACCGATACCGCGTGCTCGAATGGCTGAACTACGTGGGCACGGAGATCCACAAGGCCTGCTACGGGACGATGTTCACCCCCGACGCGCCGCCCGAGGCCAAAGCGTGGGCGCGCGGCGCGCTCGACAAGAAGCTCGCGTACGTGGCGTCTCAGCTCGAGGGCCGATCGTTCGCCGTGGGCGATCACTTCACGATCGCCGACGCCTACCTCGCCTGGGCGCTGATGCTCGCGCAGCGCGTCGGCGCGACGCTGGCGCCCGCGGCGCTCGCCTACGTCGAAGGAATCCAGAAGCGGCCAGCCGTTCAGGCGGCGATCGCGGCCGAAACGGCGGCGGCCTCAACGAGCTGATCGGGTCAGATCGAATTCACCACAGAGGCACGGAGAACACAGAGAGTGAACGGCTTCGAGAGACTCGCTCACACGGCCGCGAACCCAACCTGAGGTTCGATGTCAACGATTCGACCCGCGTTTCGTCGGTATCCTCTCGGTGTTCTCGGTGTCTCCGTGGTGAGGAATATTGTGTTTTGAGATTCTCAGCTCGTAACGATCAGCAGCGGTGCTCAGATGCGCTGCGAAGCGGCGGCTTGCGTATCCGCCGCAAGGGAGTCATGACTCGGCCATGCCGAAGCCACTGACAGGAGTGTCTCGAGGCTTGAGCTCCGAAAGTCTCGCCAGGTCATTTGCGCGGCTCGGTTGGATCGGATTCTGGCTCCAGATCGCGCTAGCCGCTCTTCCGATCCTGCTGCTCATCTATGTCGTCTTTCGCGGCGGCCCCGCCGTACCGGGCCGCGGGGTGGACCTGCGGGAGTACGTCGCCTTCGGCAGCCTCCTGGTGCTGGTGTTCAGTACGCTGTGGTGCCATCGGTACACGCGCGTCGCGCGGCGTCTGATGACTCCCGAACAGCGCCCGCCCTCCTCTTCGGTCCTGCGGACCGTCTGGATTGGCGTCGTCGCCACCTGCCTCGGCGCCATCATCTCCGTTCTGCTGCTCCTGGCCGCGGTGGGGCAACTGCTGTTCGTGTTCATGCTGGCTCCTCAAGGAGGGGTCCCCGTCTTCCAAACCGCCCCTGACAACCGCGCGACGTGGGTGTCAGCCATCGATATCGTGGATCTGATGGCGCTGGTGTTCACACTGACGGCCGAGCTGACGGTGTTGGCGTTCAGCCTCTGGCTGCTGTCGCGGACGATCCGCTGGGCTGCGACCGACGTGGTCGTGGTTACCGACGACACAGCGATTTTGGATGATGCTCAGGTGGGCTAGTACGTCGACACACCCCCACGGCGCGTTTCTGTTTCGTCGGAAGAGCGAATGACCACGCGGGCCAGCCCGACCTTCGTCGAGCGAATGAGCAGACCCTTGATTGCCGGGGTCCTCGGTCTTCTTCCGCTGGCGATAACGTTGGTCGTGCTCGCCTGGATCGTCGTCTACGTTCACGACATCGTCGGACCCGAGAGCGCCTTCGGCGAACTGCTTCGTTCTTTCGGGTTGAGCTTCGTGTACTGCGAGGTGATCGCCTACTTCATCGGGCTCGTCAGCACTCTCGCCCTGGTCTATTCGATCGGCCTGCTCCTGCAGAGCGGCGTGGCGAACCGCTGGCAGTATGCGTTCGAGGGCACGTTGCAGCGGCTACCCCTCGTCAACACGATCTACGATACGTCGAAGCACCTGAGAAGCATGTTCGACCGCAAGGACGAAGACATGAAGGCGATGACGCCCGTCCTGTGCAGGTTTGGCGGCCCCGGTGGAGTTACCGCATTGGGTCTGATGCCGAGCCCCGATCGAATCCGCATCGACGACCGTGACTACCACGTCGTCATCATCCCCACGGCCCCCGTGCCCTTCGGCGGAGCCCTGCTGTACGTGCCGGTCGAGTGGGTGACGCCCGCGGCCTGCAGTGTCGGCGGGCTCGTCAGTATCTACATGTCGATGGGAGCCAGCACGCCGGACCACATGTCGTGTCACGTCGCCCCTCACTCAGCTGCCAGCGACGGCGCAGCTTGAATCCGCCGCTTCCAACCTTCATGCGAGATGCGTCGACGCGTGGGCGCGCTAGCATTCGTTCGATTCTGTCGTCCCCCTGAATCGGGGTCGGGGTCGGTATCGGAATCGGGATCGAACCCGGTCGCGCCAACCGGACGGAATTGCGGCGCCGTACCCGACGACCGGGACCAGATTGGGCACCCACAAGGGGTGCCCCTACGGACAGGGACCGGGCGAGGGAACGCTACGCCGGGATCCACACCGCGTGAAAGCCGTACGGCACGCGGCGTGGTAGTTCGATCTCCGCAATCGGGCCGCGGCGAATGTTCTGGGCGTCGAGGATCGCCAGGCGGCTGCGATCGCTGTGGTGGTCGTGCACGAAGGTGAACAGCCATCCCTCGCCCTCGCCGGGGCCGGCGGGGACGAAGAATGCTTCGCCGCAGTGGTTGGTGATGCCGGGTTCCCATTCCTGGATGCCGCCGCTCTGGAAATCCACCCTTGCGATGCCGCCGAGGTCGACGGTTTGGTCGTTGTCGCGGCTGTTTACGAACCACCCGTAGCGATGCCGGCGGCCGCTCAGACGGCGGTCGTGCGAGGGCAGCTCGAAGCCGCGCTCTGTGACGATCTCGTCGCGGAAAGTCAGATGCTCGCCGGCGGTGTTGATGTACCAGCGCCGCACCGAGGTGTCGCTCTGACCGAGGTCGTCGCCGTTGAACATCTCCGGGTGCCGCGCGACGTCGACGATGACCTCGTCGCCGTCGCGGTAGGCGTTGACCTCGTGAAACACGAACTGCGGCTCGACCTCGACCCAGCGGATCTGGTCCGCGTTGCCACCGAGCGGCATGACGCCGATGCGCGCGCCGTACTCGGGCTGCCACGAGAACGCGTCGATGACGCTGTCGATCGCGCGGGCGAAGTCGAAGACTACCGGGAACTCCCAGAACACGACGTCGGACTCGGTGATGGCGAACGAGTGGATCATCGTCGGCCCGGCGACCTCGATGACCTGCGAGTGGACGATGGCGCCGCCGGCGTCCGCGACGTGGTACGTCAGGTACGGCTCGACCAACCAGTAACCGAAGAAATGCATAAAGCCGGTGGCTGGATCGATCTTCGGATGCGCGGTGAACGACGTGTTGAGCCGGCCGTCGAAGTCGTGCACGCCGATGGTCGACAGATCGTTCGGATCGAGCTGGTAGGCGAAGCCGATCTCGCCCGACGTCAACAGCTTCCCGGCGTGGTAGACGCAGCTGACGTTGCTCTGGCTGTTGCCGCCTCCCGGTGGCAAGCCTGCGTCGATGGCGCCGTCGAGACTGACTCCAGCTTCCCAGAACGGCGTGCGCACGTATCGGTTGCGATAGGAGACGGCGCGGCCGCCTTCGATGCGAATCCCGTGCACCATGCCGTCGCCGAGAAACCAGTGCGGCGATTCATGAGTCTGCGGATTCGAACCGTTGCGAACGTACAACCCGTTCAGCTCCGGCGGAATGGCGCCGCGCACCGGAAGGTTGAACGCCTCGATCTCGTCATCGATCGGCGCGTAGTTGTTCTGCAACCACCAGGCGATGTTCGGATCCGCGGTCAGCGGCTGCCCCGCCACACCGCCACCGTCGCTGCCGCATGCGGTGAGCAACGACGACGGCATCGCCGCCGCGGCCGCGGCCAACGCCGAGCGCTGCAAGAACGCGCGCCGCGAAAACGGTTGCGCCAGCCGCAAATACTCCGATGTCCTCATTGCCGTTCCCCCTCCTGCGTTTCCAAATGGCGAGCCACCCTGCGAATTCGAACACGCGGCGTCAAGTGGACATAAGCTGACAATCAACCAGCCATCAGCTGATGGGAGACCGGGCCACCCCATCTGTAGGCGCAGGTCTTCAGCCTGCGACCGGGCTGCCGGCCTCGCAGGCTAAAGACCTGCGCCTACGGGCGGCCGGGCCATTCGAAGGCGGAGGCATAGGCCTGAACGATCCGGCGGACACGCCGGGGGCTTTGCTGACCTGAAAGGTCGACGGACTTCCCCCAGGAGGGCGAGGCTCCTGCCGAGCCGTGGTGAAGCGAACGAGCACGGCTCGGCAGGAGC